>Ga0247825_10003426_pt1 | contig 10452 bp, 11 predicted proteins | sample 13C_Vanillin_Day_FD_194413 | JGI IMG/M metagenome (GOLD analysis project Ga0247825, IMG submission 194413) | Soil microbial communities from agricultural site in Penn Yan, New York, United States - 13C_Vanillin_Day48 | ecosystem: Environmental > Terrestrial > Soil > Agricultural land | place... | reverse complement strand
CAACGGAGGCCGGGACGAAGGGCTCGTCAGCGTTCTGGGCCACCAGTTCGTTTCCCTGGGCATCCATCACGAGCACCAGCGCCGACGGAGCCAGCGCCGCGACATCCTCCTTGGCGCCGGCCAGCGCTTGGCCGACCAGGACTTGGCCCGGCAGGAGAAGGACGAGGGAAAGGAAGAGCAGGCAAGTGCGGCATCGCACCTGCGCGGCTTCCAAACCAGGGAATCTGACTGACATGCTCAGGACCGAATCCGAAAAAACTCCCGCCCCCGCATGAATACACGACCTGGCTGTCACGCGCGATGGCATCAAAAAAGGTGCTGGAGACAAGGTCGCGGCGGCTGCCGGGTCGGCTAGGATACGCAAAACGATCGGCACAACGCCGCCGCGCCACACGGGAGGATATCGTGAGAACTCGCATCACTCGCAGGACCGCGCTTGGGCGCGCATTTGCCATCGTCGCGGCCGGGTTCTTGGCCGCACCTTCAATCGCCTCGTCCCAGGCTCAGGCCCAAGGTCAAGCCCAAGCCTGGCCGTCGCGGCCCGTCACGGTGATCCTGCCGTTTGCCGCCGGCGGCGGGACCGACCTGCTGGCGCGTGCGCTCGCGCAGGATCTCGGCGAGCGGCTTGGCCAGCAGTTCGTCGTCGACAACCGCACCGGCGCGGGCGGCAACACCGGCGCCGCTGTCGTCGCCAATGCCGCGCCCGACGGCTACATGATCCTGTTCGGCACGCCCGGGCCGCTCGCCAACAACAAGCTGATGTACAAGAACCTGTCGTTCGATCCCGAGCAGGCCTTCGCGCCGGTCGCGCTGATCGCCAAGTCGGCGCTCATCATCGCGGCGAAGCCCTCGCTTCCGGTGAAGGACCTCAAGGAGCTCGCGGCGTACGCCAAGGCCAATCCCGGCAAGCTCACCATCGGCACCCCCGGCATCGGGACGCTTGGCCACATCACCTCGCTGCTGGTGCAGAAGGAACTCGGGATCAGCATGACGAACGTGCCGTATCGTGGCTCGGCGCCGGTCGTCAACGACCTGCTCGGCGGCCAGGTCGACTTCGCGGCGGATTTCATGCCGACCTACGTGCCGCACGTGCGCGAAGGCAAGATCCGCGGGCTCGCCGTCACCACCGCCCAGCGCGCGGGCGATCTGCCGGACGTGCCGACCGTGCAGGAGTCCGGTTTCCGGGGGTTCGAGGCCTCGGCCTGGTTTGCGCTCGCGGCGCCGACCGGCACACCCAACGAGATCATCAACAGGCTCAATGCCGCCACCAATGAATTCCTGAAGAGCCCGAAGGGACAGGACGCGCTCGCCAAGCTGAGCATGCACGCGGTCGGCGGCTCGCCTGCCGCTCTGAAGGCCTTCATCGCCGCCGAGCTGCAGAAGTGGGGGCCGGTGGTGAAGGAGGCGGATATCTCGATGTGAAGAGGTGTGGCTCGCAGTCAGGTCTGGCGCTCGCGCGCGATGGCGTGAAAGAACGTACCTGACACGCGGCCGCGGCGGCTGCCGGTTTCCGTCACCGCCCTGCCCTGCGCGTCGGTGACCTCGACGAACGGCTCGTCGCGGCCTTTGTCGACGATCGTGGCGTGATGAAACTCATGACCGCGCACGACATCGCCTGATCCGCCAAGCGGGTGATCGGCGATGAGCCGCGCCTGGCGATAGCCGAGATGCAGCTTGCGCCTGGCGAAGCTGGTGGAATGGGACAACAGCCGCGCCATCGTGTGGCGAACGCCCTTGGCATCTTCGAGTCCTTCGCCGAGCACCATGTAGCCGCCGCACTCGCCGTGCACCGGGCGCGTCTCCGCGAACCTCGACACGCCGTCGATGAAGCGGCGCGCCGCCGCAAGCTGCCCCGCATGCAATTCCGGATACCCGCCCGGCAACCAGCAGACGTCGCAGCCCTCCGGCGGCGGCTCGTCGTTCAACGGCGAGAACGAAACGATCTCGGCGCCGTCCCGGCGCCAGCCATCGAGCACGTGGGCGTAGACGAAGGAGAACGCCGCATCATAGGCGAGCGCGATGCGCTGACCGGGCGGCTTCAGCGTGGCGCCGATGGACGGACTCAATTTCGGCAAGGGCGCAGCCATGGCCGCGATCGCGTCGAGATCGAGATGACGCGCCGCCATGTCGGCAAAATGCGAAAGGCGCGCAGCGAGGTCTGGATGCTCGCTCGCCTGCACCAGGCCGAGATGCCGTTCAGGCAGCACCAGCGTCTCGTCGCGCGGGATCGCGCCGAGCACCGGAATGCCGAGCGGCGCGAGCGCGTCGGCGATCAGCGTGCGATGGCGGTCGCTGCCGAGCTTGTTCAGTACGACGCCACCGATACGAACCTTCGGGTTGAACGCGGCGAAGCCCGCCGTGACCGCGGCCGCCGACTGCGACTGGCCGGACACGTCGAGAACGAGCAGCACTGGCAGCGAAAACCGCGCCGCGATGTCGGCGGCGGCGCCGGCGCGCCCTTCGGTGCCGGGCACGCCGTCGAACAGGCCCATCGCGCCTTCGATCACCAGCACGTCGCCGCCGTGCGAAGCCTCGGCGATCAGCGCGTCGATGACCTGAGGCGGCATCGCCCAGGTGTCGAGATTGAGGCCCTTCCCGGCTGTCGCCGCCGCGTGAAACGCGGGGTCGATGTAGTCCGGGCCGGACTTCGCGGCGCGCACGGCGATGCCCTTGCGCCGCAACGCGCCGAGAAGGCCGAGCGTGACGGTGGTCTTGCCGGAACTCGAACGCGGCGCCGAGACGATCAGGCCGCGCGCGGTCACGGCCCTGCCCCGGCTTGCACGACCAGCCGCAGCAGCCGGTCGCGCACCGTGACGATCTCGCCGATCACGATGAGACCCGGCATGTTGAAGCCGAGCTTGCGGACCTCGGCCGCAAGGTGGTCGAGACGGGTGATGACGACCCGCTGCTCGGGCAAGGTCGCCGCGACGATCACGGCGGCCGGCGTCGAAGCCGTGAGCCCGCCGCGCGTCAGCTCCTGCACGATCGGCTCGACGTTGCGCATCGCCATGTAGATCACGATCGGCTGACCGGTGCGCGCGAGCGCCGTCCAGTCGAAATCGGCATCGGCATGGCCGGTGACGAAGGTGACGGCCTGGTTGACGCCGCGCATGGTCGCCGGGATCGACGCCGCGGCGAGCCCCGCAAGTCCCGCGGTGATGCCGGGGATGAGACGATAGGGAATGCCGGCGTCGGCGAGCGCGATGGCCTCCTCGCCGCCGCGGCCGAACATGCAGGGATCGCCGCCCTTGAGCCGGAGCACGCGCTTGCGCTCACGCGCCAGCTCGATCAGCCGCGCGGTGATGTCGGCCTGCTGCACCGAGGGGCGCCCGCCGCGCTTGCCGGCGAATTCCAGTTGCGCTTTCGGATTGGCGAGCGCCAGCACGCGCGCATCGACCAGCGCGTCGTGAACGATGACGTCGGCCTGGGCGAGACCCGCCAGCGCGTCGAGCGTGAGCAGGCCCGGATCGCCGGGGCCCGCGCCGGCCAGCCAGACATGACCGGGCTCCAGGATCGGAAACTTGTCATGCAGCGCCGCAAGCGCTTCGAGCGGGTTCATGATGGATACAGCACCAACTCGTGCGACAGACTCGGTGCCCACCCTCCCCTGGAGGGGGAGGGTGAAGAGGCACCGCCTTCAACGCGGCTGATGCGTCCATATCTCCGAAACATGCCTGAGCTCACGATCGCTCGTCGCGAAACCTGCGGCGATAGTCCGGATCGTACAGCGCGCTTTCGCGGAAATCCTGCGCGGCGAGTGCCTGCCCGACCATCACCAGCGCGGTGCGCTCGACCGGCTCGGCGACGACCTGGGCACGGATCGAGCCGAGCGTTCCCCTCAAGATGCGCTCGTCCGGGCAGCTTGCCCGGACCACCACCGCGACCGGGCATTCGGCGCCATAGACCGGAACAAGCTCCTCGACGATGGTCGCGAGCGACTGGATGGCGAGATGAATGACCAGCGTGGCGCCGGTTGCGGCAAAGGCCGAAAGCGTCTCGCCCTCCGGCATCGCCGAGGCGCGGCCGGGCATCCGGGTGAGAACCACGCTTTGCGCAATCTCCGGCACCGTGAGCTCGCGGCCCAGCACTGCGGCGGCCGCGGCGAAGGCCGGAACGCCGGGCGTGACGGTGTAGGCAATGCCGCGCCGGTCGAGCCGCCGGGTCTGCTCGGCGAGCGCGCTGTAGATCGAAAGGTCGCCAGAGTGCAGCCGCGCCACGTCCTGCTGCTGCCGATGAGCTGTGACGAATTCCGCCTCGATCTCGTCGAGCGACATCGGCGCGGTGTCGACGACCCGCGCGCCGGGCGGGCAGAATTGCAGCAGCTCCTTCGGCACGATCGAGCCGGCATAGAGGCAGACCGGGCAGCGCGCGATGAGATCGCGGCCGCGCACCGTGATGAGGTCGGCCGCGCCCGGCCCCGCGCCGATGAAGTGAACCGTCACGCGCCGTCTCCCGTGACCGCGAGCGCACAGGTGGCGGGACCAACCGCAACGCGCGGCCCGAGAAGCCGCGCGCCCGGCCCTGCCGCGGCCAACGCGGCCGCCTCGGAGACCGACGGCACGCCGGAAATCGCGCGCACCCGTTCCGAATGCGTGAGCGTGCGCGAGCCTGCCGCCTCCAGATCGGCTTGCGGCACGAAGACGACTTTCAGGCCGCGCTCGGTCGCCGCGGCCGCAAGGCCGGATTCTGCCACCTTGGCGGACGACGTCGCGATCAGGCCGAGCGCGCCGTTCGCGACGCCGGCTTGCGACAGCGCGGCGCCGATGGCGGCCTCGATCTCGCGCGCCGAGGCTCCGGACTTGCAGCCGACGCCAGCGACGATCATGGCCTGGTCCAAATCATGGCTTGACCCAAATCATGGCTTGACCCAGACCCATTGCGTCACCGGCATGGCCGGACGCCATCCGGTCTTCTCGCCGACGCCATCTGCGCGCGACAGCGCGATGCGGACGAGTTCGCCGCCCTGCGCGGCATGGCGTGCCAGCAGCACCGCTTCGGTTTCGAGCGTCACGGCGTTGACGACGAGACGGCCGCCGGGACGCAACGCCGCCACGACAGCGTCCAGCAATCCGGGCGCGGCCGCACCGCCGCCGACGAACACCGCATCGGGTTGCGGCAAGCTTGCGAGCGAGCCCGGCGCGGAGCCTTCGACCACTTCAAGTCCCGGAACGCCGAACGCCGCGGCGTTGCGGCGGATGCGCGCGGCACGGTCGGCCCGCGCCTCGACGGCCACCGCCCGGAGCGACGGATCGGCCAGCATCCACTCGATCGCCACCGATCCGGAGCCGGCGCCGATATCCCACAGCAACTCGTTCTTCCGCGGCGACAGCGTCGACAGCGTGACGGCGCGGATCTCGCGCTTGGTGATCTGCCCGTCATGCTCGAACAGCGAATCCGGCAGGCCCGCGGCGCGCGCGAGGATGCGGGCGCCGGGCGTAGCGTCGATCTCCAACGCAACGACATTGAGCGCGTCGATGCCCGTCAAAGAAAAATCCGCGGCGCCCGCCGCACGGCCCCGCTCGCGCGGTCCGCCGAGCGCCTCCAGAACGGTGAGCTTCGACGAGCCGAAGCCCGTTTCGCGCAGCAGAGCCGCAAGCGCGTGCGGCCCCTCGCCGTCCGACGTCAGCGCCAGAATGCGCGCACCGGGGTGCAGGTGCGGGCGGACCAGATCGAGCGGCCGCCCGTGCAATGAGACGAGCGCAACATCCGACAGCGACCAGCCCATGCGCGCGGCGGCGAGGCTGAATGCAGACGGCGACGGGAGCACCAGCATTTCCGTCGCCGCGACATGGCGCGCGAGCACCGCGCCGACGCCGTAGAAGAACGGATCGCCGGACGCCAGCACGCAGACCGGCCGGCCGCGATGCTCCGTCACCTCGCCCGCGGCGCGCTCGAACGGGCTCGGCCATGGCCGGACCGCCCCGCGAATGAGCGAGGCCGCAAGCTCCAGATGGCGCTTGCCGCCGAACACGATCTCGGCGTCGGCGATCAGGCCGCGCGCAACCGGGCTCAATGCCTCGACGCCGTCCTCGCCGATCCCGACGATGGACAGCCAGCGGCGCGGTGCGGCAGTCTCGGCCGCGAGAGGGCTAGCGGAAGACATGCGTCAGATTCTCATACTCGGCGGCACGGCGGAAGCGCGGCAGCTTGCGGGCCTGCTGTCCAAACGGGCGGACCTGAAGGTGACGCTCTCGCTGGCCGGCCGCACGGCCCAGCCTGCGGCGCAGCCGGTTCCGGTGCGGATCGGCGGATTCGGCGGCACGGAGGGGCTGATCCGATACCTGAACAGCGAACGGATCGACGCACTGATCGACGCCACGCATCCGTTCGCGGCGACGATCTCGCGGCATGCCGCGGAAGGCTGCGCCGCGGCCCGCGTGCCGATCCTGGCGGTGCGCCGCGCGGCATGGACCGCGGTCCCGGGCGACAACTGGATCGAAACCGGGGACATGGCTGGAGCCGTTCGCGCGCTCGGCGCTTCGCCGCGCCGCGTGTTCCTCACCGTCGGCCGGAACGAGGTCGCGGCTTTCGAGGCGGCACCGCAGCACCACTATCTGGTCCGCAGCGTCGATCCGGTCGATCCTCCATTGAACGTCCCGGACGCCCATTACGTGGTGGCACGCGGCCCTTTCACGGAAACCGACGAGAAAACGTTGCTCGGCGAGCATCGGATCGAGACGATCGTCGCGAAAAACAGCGGCGGCGAGGCAACGTACGCGAAAATCGCAGCCGCCCGCGCGCTCGGAGTCACAGTCGTCGTGCTGCGGCCGCCGGCGCTGCCCGACGTGCCGGCCGTGGAGACCATCGCGGAGGCCGCAAGCTGGCTCGATCATGTGCCGCCGTCCGGGACAAATCGCGGCGTGTAGACCAGCGGCGCACGGCCGGGCCGTTCGATCACGCGCGTGAACGGCGAGCCGATGATGATCAGCGTCGCCATGTCGGCGGCGGACGCATCCGCCGCTGCAAGCGTAAACACCGACACGCTCTCCCGCTCGCGACCCACCGCCCGGCCGAACACCACGGGCGTCGCGGGCGGAAGGCGCTCGCGCAGCCGCTCGAACGTCTTGCCGAGCTGCCAGGGCCGCGCACGCGAGATCGGATTGTAGAGCGCGATGACAAAGCCCGCGCCCGCCGCCGCATCGAGACGCCGCTCGACCACGTCCCACGGCTTCAGATTGTCGGAGAGCGAGATCGCACAAAAATCATGACCGAGCGGCGCGCCGACGCGCGCCGCGACGGCGAGCATCGCGGTGACGCCCGGCACCACCGAGACGTCGAGATCGCGCCAGGACGGCTCGCCGCCGTCGATCTGCTCGCAGACCGCGGCGGCCATGGCGAACACGCCCGGATCGCCGCCCGAAACCACGGCAACCTTCGCGCCCTGCGCCGCGTGGCGAAGCGCCGCCGCGGCACGGCTGCCTTCCTCGCGATTGTCGGAGGCGTGACGCGACTGACCCGGCCGCGGCGGGACGCGGTCGAGATAGGGGCCGTAGCCGTAGAGCGCGTCGGCGTGTTCGAGCGCGGCCGCGGCTTCCGGCGTCAGCACATCCGGGCCGCCCGGACCGAGCCCCACGACCGAAAGCGCACCCGTCACGGCCGTTTCTCCCAGCCGGGCAGGAGAATGACCGAGAAGTAGGGCGCCGCGTCGTCGCGCTTCTCGTCCAGCCGCATGGTGACGGACTCCGACGTGGTTCCGCGCTCCACGTAAATCGCCTGCGGCAGGCGTCCGGTCCGGCGCAGCACCCGGCGCACCTTTTCCAGATGGCGGCCGAGCTTCATCACCACGGCGGCGTCGGCGTCCTTGAGGCGGCGCTCCAGCTCGGCTTCCGGCAGCGTCGCGGGCAGCACCATGAGCACGTCGTCGCCCTGCGCGATCGGCGCGCCGGCCGAAGACCAGCAGCCGGACATTGCCGTGACACCCGGCACGATTTCGGTGCGGTAGCGCGGCGCGAGCCGGACGTGGAGATGCATGTAGGAGCCGTAGAACAGCGGATCGCCCTCGCTGATGACGGCGACGGTGCGCCCGGCGTCGAGATGGCGCGCCACTGCCGACGCGGAGTTGTCATAGAAGGCGCCGATCGCCTCGCCATAGGCGGCGCAGTCCTTCGGCAATTCCGTCGTCACCGGATAAAGCAGCGGCAATTCCTCGACACCGGCGCGGAGATGGTCCTGCACGATGCGGCGCGCATTGCCGACATTGCCGGTCTTGGCGAAATGCGCGACCACGTCGGCTTCGGCAAGGGTTCGTACAGCCTTCAAGGTCAGCAGCTCCGGATCACCCGGGCCGACGCCAACACCGATCAAGCGACCGCTCACAGCCCGGCCCTCGCCAATGCATTGACCGCGGCGGCAGTCATGGCGCTGCCGCCGAGGCGGCCGCGCACCACCAGCCAGGGAATGCCGATCGGGTCGGCGGCGAGCGCGTCCTTGGATTCGGAGGCGCCGACAAAGCCCACCGGAATGCCGAGAATGGCCGCAGGCTTCGGCGCACCCTTCGCCAGCATCTCCAGCAGATGAAACAGCGCGGTCGGCGCATTGCCGATCGCGACCACGGCTCCGGCCAGCCGGTCGGTCCAAAGCTCGAGCGCGGCGGCGGAGCGTGTGGTTCCGAGTCTCGCCGCGAGGTCCGGCACGCGCGGGTCGCGCAGCGTGCACAGCACGTCGTTGCCCGCCGGCAGCCGCGCCCGCGTCACGCCGTGCGCCACCATTTCGGAATCGCACAGGATCGGCGCGCCGGAGCGCAGCGCCGTCCGCGCCGCGGGCACGAGGCCGTTGCCGAACCGGATGTGACGGGCGGCGTCGGTGCTGCCGCAGGCGTGAACCATGCGCACCACGATGTCGGCCTCGTCGGCCGAGAAACCCGACAGATCGGTTTCGGCGCGAATGATGGCGAACGAGCGCTCATAGATCGCCGTGCCGTCGCGGATGTAATCGTGGCCGCCGTTCATCGCTTCGTTCCGTTGGAAAGCACCCGGCCCAGCTGTTCGGGCAGAGCGTCGACCGGCGCCGACGCCACAAGAGTTCCGTTCAGATGGATATCGCAGGCCCGGTCCCGACCGACAATCGTCACCGGAGCAAGCGACGGATGCGCGCAGCCCTTGGCACAGCCGGACACATGGATCGGACCGGGCGCGTCCGACGCGCGGACCGCCCGGGCAACGATTGGCGCCAGCGCGCGGGCCGGGATTTCGCCCGACGCGCAGATCGGCGCACCCGCGCAGGCAATCACCCGGCGGCGGGAATCGGCGGGGTCGACAATGAAGCCCAGCGCTTCGGCGCGGGACGCAAACGCGCTCGCGGCGCCCGGTGACAGGCCGATGACCAGCAGCGCCCGGCCGGGCGCCGTGCGCAGGCCGGCCGCACCGCCGCTGGCCGCTTCGCCGACCAGCCGGCTCAAGGTTTCGGCGTCCGAGTGGCCGAACGGCGGAGCCACGCCGACGGCGACTTGTCCCGACCGCAGCCGATGCATGCCGACCGGCTCGGCCGCCAGACGCTCGCCCGGCGTGGCGGCCGGTTCGGCGATTCCGGAAAGTTCGGCGCGGCATCGCCCGGGACCGATACTTGCGATCGCATCGCTCATTCTCGAGCCCGGCGCAACGGACGCCAGCAAGCCGAGCAGGCGCGTCACACATTCTGCCGCGCGGTCCGACGAAACAGCGCCGATAGCGGTCGCCGAGGATGCCGTTCCGCCCACGGCAACGTGGAAACGGTTTTCACTGATGGCCCGCAAGCGAACGTCGGCCGCAACATCGTCGAGATGCAAGGCCCCCCCGCCATCCACGATGACGGAGACCTTGGCGGAAAGACGCGAGGCGAGCGACGAAGCCGAGAGGGCCCGGCGCACATCATCCGCGATCTTGCCGGCGTCAAGACATTCGCCCTCACAGAGTCCGGCCAATGGATCCGGCATCACGGCGATGCCTTCGTTCGCCGGAATGCCGAGGGCTGCGACATCCGCCGCAAACGATCCCGCGCTCGCGTCGCTCAGGCCGCGAAACTGGATGCTGCCGCGCGAGGTGACCTCGGTGATGCCGTTGCCGTGTCGCCGCGCCGCAGCGCAAAGGCCGCCGAACGCCGCGAGCGAAATCGTGACGCCCGAGGGCGTGAGCCGCGCAAGAAGCCCGTCGCCGGTCGCCATCGGCGCCGACAGGCCGGGACAGGCGCCGCGGCGCATCGGCGACCGGGCGGGCGAATGGACGGGCGCGTTCATTCCGCCGCCTCCGCGCCCGCATCCAAACCGCCGCCGATGTCATTGCGGCGCGGATGCCACAGACCGAGCCGCCTCGCCTGCTCGAACCGCTCGGCCATCGATCGCGCGGCCGCGGGATTTTCCAGCGCGAGGAACGCACGGACCTCCGGGTTCACCAGATACGCGTCGTGAACGAGGTCGAGCAGCGCGCTCGGAACGGCGCCGGTCATCTGCGCGAAGTCGATCAGGCGGTCCACGGTCTC
>Ga0247825_10003425_pt1 | contig 10453 bp, 6 predicted proteins | sample 13C_Vanillin_Day_FD_194413 | JGI IMG/M metagenome (GOLD analysis project Ga0247825, IMG submission 194413) | Soil microbial communities from agricultural site in Penn Yan, New York, United States - 13C_Vanillin_Day48 | ecosystem: Environmental > Terrestrial > Soil > Agricultural land | place... | reverse complement strand
ACGTCGGGATCGATGTGTTCAACGTCCTGAACTCGGATGCGATCCTGACCTACAACCAGACGTTCCAGGTCAATGGTCCGTGGCTTGCGCCGCAGTCAGTGCTCACGCCGCGGTTCGTCAAGGTCAGCGCGCAGATCGATTTCTAAACCAGGATTTCGTGGGGCGAGCCTTCCAGGCTCGCCTCGCGAACCCGCAGGTTCGCGCCACGGACCCATCGCAAGCCGTCGGCGGCGTGGGACCGTGGCGAGCCACAGGTGATCAGCGTCGCCGATCCCGCTCGCTGGCGCGGAAAAACGCGATTCCGGCTGTCGAAGCAAAGAGCACGTTTATCTTCCGAGCTGGTTGCGCCCCCGCACCCTCGTGGTGCGCCTGCATCGCGTTTTTTGGTCTTCGCTGATCGCGCCGCTCGAAGGGATCGTCGACGCTGATCACCTGTGTCTTGCAACGCCGCCAACGGTCGGTCGTCGCCAGGGCCAGACGCGGCGGCAGGTGTCTCGTGAAGCCGGCCGACTCGGTCGCCGAGGCCGGATGCGGCTGGTCGCATGCGGGGGAAACGGATTGGACGACAGCAACGCGTCCCGATCTGGAACGTCACGCTTGCCGACCAGGCCAGTCGAATCTCCGCAGGCGTGCCGAGCGGCCGGCGGAGCGAGATACCTGCCGCCGCGTCTGGCCGACCGCTGAGCTGTTTTGAAAACGGGCTAAAGGCTAGGGCGCTGCGAGCAACCCCGGGTCGATCGGCGGTCCGGGGGAATGCACGACATCATCCGTCGACCACGGCTCGCGGCAGGGCAGACGCCGCTCGTAGCGCTGAAGGTTAGCGGTCATGCGAGCGGCTTCCCTTGCGAAGCCAGCCTGGCGGGCTGCGTTCAGGACGTCCCGCTGAACTGACACCGCGTCGGCAAAGTGCCCCTGCTCGGCGAGTGCCATCGCCAGCGTTTCACCCACGTCAAGAGTCTTCATGCTGGGAAGCAGCCCGTCGACGATCGTCTGCGCCTGCCGGCCGTCGCGGACGGAATCGTCCGGCGCCGCCGCGAGCAGGCGGGCTATCGCGTGCTGGAAGTCCAGCCGATCCGGGTGCTGGCGCGCGGCATCGGCGAACCAGTCGCGCGCCTCACGGTACCGCCCGAGCCGGACGAGAGCCATCCCGTACCCGTACCGGGCATCGGCCGCCTTCGGACTGACACGCAGCGCCTCGCTGTAGGGTTTCATCGACGCCTCAATGCGCCCGGCTCGGCGCAAGGCATCCCCGAGAGCAATGTAGGCTTCGACGTAGTTCGGGCTGAACCGCACGGCCGCCGACAGATGCTCGATCGCCGCGGCGCCGCGTCCGCCCGACGCCATCAGCACGCCAAGACTGTAATGGGTTTTGCCAGCCGGCTCGTCGAATCCGTTTGCCGGGGCGAGACGGAGGGTCTCCTCGAACCATTTGATGGCTCCGGGAATGTCGCCGTTCAGATACAGCGCCGTGCCCATCTTGTGGCGCAGTGACCGTCCGAGCGCCGTGGTTCCCGGCGTCATGTCCACACCCTGCTTGAAGAACTCCGCGGCCGCTTTGAAGTCCCGCTGCTCGAGCGCGCGCACGCCGCGCAGCTCGAAGGACAGGCCGCTGTCCAGCGACAGATCCAGCTCCTGACGGAACGGGTCCGGCACGAGGACATCCGTGTTGCGCCACTGCTTCAGGTGCGCCTCGGCTTTCACCGTGTCGCCGAGTCCGCGATAGGCCATGGCGAGTGGTGAGTGGAGGCTGGCAAGCGCGCCATTGATCGACAGGGCTTCCTCGAACGCCGACACCGCCCGGCCGTAGTCGCGTCGTCCCAGCGCCGACTGACCGAGGCCGGCAAGCACGGCGGGCTCACGCGGCGCCAGTTGACGGGCGCGTTCGAACAGCGGTTCTGCCTGATCCGCCTGGCCGTGATCCAGGTACATTCGTCCGAGCCAGATCAGTGTCGCGACGTCATCGGGCGCGATCTCGAGCACACGCCTGAACGCCGCGATTGACCGGGCGGTGTCTCCCCGGCTCTTGTGCAGATGCGCGAGGAAGTAGGGCCACCGCGGCTCACGTGGCATGAGCCTCTGCGCGTTCAGATAAGCGGGCTCGGCGGCATCGAAGTATTCGCCGGCGTGCAGCGTCATACCCATGCCGCCATACGCCTGTCCGCGCTCCGTGTCGGTGGCTCCCTGCCGCGCGATGGTCTGCTGCATGGCCGCGAAGCGCTCACGCACCTGTTGTTGCACGGGCGCGTCCATGCGGGAGAGATCCGGCAACGTGACGTCGAGGAATGCGGCCGCGGGCGGGGTCGAGGGCGAGGAGTGGCACGCCGCGCCGATCACGACGAGCAGACAGACGCATGCGCGGCAGATCATTTGCCGGTTCCCTGTCTGAGCGTCGTCCAGCGATCGACCGGTTGATTCGCCCATGACTCCATGCTCCCGTTCGGCCACTGGACGCGAACGGTCACCGGATCGCTCGATGGTCCGAGCCCGACGAGGACGCGCGGGTCGTTGGCCGACGCGTAGCTCCCATCGGATCGCGCGCGCCGCATGAGCGCCGGACCGGAGGTGCGCACGACAGACACGCGCGCTCCGATCATGTCCCGCCCGGTCATGCCCGTCAGGCGCAGGCCAAGCCAGTGGCTGCGGTTTCCGACGTTGTTGAGAAAGAGTCGGGTCGGGCCGTTCGTGGTGCCGACTGCGACATCCACGTCGCCATCATTGTCGATGTCGCCGAACGCGGCGCCCCGGCTGACGTCGAGCAGCTTGAATGGCTCGCCGCCCTGCGAGGACACGTCCTCGAAGCGGCCGTTGCCGAGGTTGCGATAGAGCTGATTCAGCATCTTCAGCGGAAACGGATCGTTCGCGCGCGCCTGTGCCTCGATCGTCGATACGCTCCCGTTGAGAGTGATCAGGTCGAGCCACGAGTCGTTGTCGTAGTCGATCCAGGCCGTGCCGAATCCCGTCTTGGCAAGGCTTGGCGCGCCAAGTCCCGACGCGGCCTTCCGGTCCTCGAAGACACCATTACCGGTGTTGAGATACAGGATGTTCATCTGGGCCAGCCAGTTGGTGACGAACAGGTCCTCGTCGCCGTCGTTGTCGAAGTCGCCGGCGTCGATGCCCATGCTCGCTTCCGCGTTGCCCTGCCCGTTGACCGCGGCGCCGTTCAGGAACGCCATGTCCTTGAAGGTGCCGTTCTTCTGGTTCATCCACAACTGATTCGCCATCCCGTCGTTGCCGACGTAGATGTCGAGCCAGCCATCGTTGTTGAAGTCGGCGGTGGAGACCCCAAGCGCCGGGCCATACACTCCGCTCTGGAGGGCCGTACCGCTCACGTCGACAAATGTCCCGTCGCCGCGGTTGCGATAGAGCTTGTCGGGCTGCGGCCGGTAGCTGTTCGGAGGGCAATAATCGGCCTGACCGGTCAGGGCGAGGCAGTCGATATCGCCGTCGACGCTGTACACGAGGTAGTTGCCAACATACAGGTCGAGCCAGCCGTCCCGATCAATGTCGACGAAGGCCGCGGAGACACCCCAACCACCTTTGTTCGCGGTGCCGGTCCTGGCGGTGACGTCGCTGAATGTCCCGTTTCCGTTGTTGTGGAGCATCACGCCTTCGGTAAGCCCGGTGCGATAGATATCGACGAAGCCGTCGTTGTCGATGTCTGCCGCCGCGACACCCATGCCGTAGGTGGCGATGTCGATGTTGGCCTCCGCGGTGACGTCCGTGAAGCGAAGGCGCCGCTGCCCGTCCGCGCCCACCGTCAGATCGTTGCGAAACAGGCGGTCGCGCAGAGGACCCTTCGGCGGAAACAGCGCGTCCTTGACGCTTTTGCCACGCCCGAGCATCTGTCCCTGCACCAGGTACAGGTCGAGGTCGCCGTCGTTGTCGTAGTCGAGCAGCCCGACGCCCGGCGCCATGATTTCCGGGTAGTAGAGCTGGCCGGACATCCCGTTGAAGTGAACGAAATCGATGCCGGACCGAGCGGCGTGCTCGTCGAACCATCCCTGGTTGGATGCCGGCTTCGATGACGCGGGCGCAGAAGAAGTGCCGCCGCAGCCCGGCAGCCAGAGACACGCCAGCGCGGCAAGGAGCAACCGTCTCGGCATCGGACGGAAGCGTACAGAAAAGATGGGCGCAGGGGGAAAATGTTACGATCGCAAGGCTTCTCTGAAAGGTTCCTTCACTGCCGGGATCAGACTCACCACACGACGATCCGCTCGTTGATTTTCCGTTGCGGGATACGGATTCGGTCCGTACGGGTACATCTATCCGGCTGAGGCCGGACTCTTCAGACGCCGTCCGGCTGGAGATGGCCCCTACGGCTGTCGTCGAAGCGGAGGCGCTGCAACAGGAGCCAGGGCGCATGGCGTACGAGCCGCCACTCTTCGCCTCGACCATCGAGGAACCGCGCCGGCGGAGCGGGTTGGGCATCTGGTTCACCGCCGCCGCGTCGCTCGTGCTCGGCATTGTCATCGGCTTCGCCAGCGGCTACCGCGCGGGGCAAGGTTCGCCGGGTGCACCCGTGGCCGTCGAGGGGCCCGCGCCCACTTCGGGCTCCGCGTCGCCGGGCCGACCGTTCACCGAGTCATCGGTGCCGGATCCCGTGCGGATCGAGCCGGAAGAGATCGTGCCGGCTCCGGCGCCGGTTCCCGCGCCAGTTCCCGCGCCGGTTCCAGCTCCGCGACCGGCTCGTGTCGCTCCGAGACAGTCCGTTCCACCGGTCGTGGTGGAAGAGAAGCCGCAACTGACGGGGGCAGCGTCGCTCCAGGTCGTGTCCCGTCCTCCCGGGGCCGAGGTCATCGTCGACGGAAAGTCGGTCGGGCGGACCCCGCTGTCCATGGAGATGAGTCCGGGAGCACATGAGGTTCGTCTGTCGCTTCCCGGATTCAAGGGATGGGCGACGACTGTTGACGTGAAGGCGGGAAGCACGACGCGCGTGTCCGGCTCGCTGGAGCAGTGATGAACGCCATCCTCGCTCTCGAAGACGGAACCTGGTATCAGGGAGTCGCCGCCGGCGCCACAGGTGAGACGTCCGGCGAGGTCGTCTTCAACACCAGCATGACCGGCTACCAGGAGGTCCTGACCGACCCCTCCTATGCCGGTCAGATCGTGACGATGACCGCGCCGCAGATCGGCAACTACGGCGTCGCGCCGGGCGACGCGGAATCGCAGGGCCCGCGCGTGGCCGGGTTCGTCATGCGCGAAGCGTCGCCGCTTGCCAGCAACTGGCGGGCCGAAGGCACGCTCCGCGACTACCTCACGCGCCACAACATCGTTGCCATCGCGGACATCGACACGCGGGCGCTGACGCGCGTTCTTCGTAACGCCGGGGTCATGCGCGGTGTCATCGCCACCGGACAGGTCGATCCGGCGGCGTTGGTGGAGAAGGCGCGCGCGATCCCGAAGATGGAAGGCGCGGACCTGGTTCAAGGGGTGACGTGCGACAGCGCGTTCGAATGGCGGCAGTACCCGGGCCGCGTCGGCGATGAAGATCACGCTACGTTCGGCATTCCGGCAGAAGCGCGCGCGAAGCGCCGGCTGCGCGTGGCCGCGTACGACTTCGGCGTGAAATACAACATCCTGCGCCGGCTCGATGCCTACGGCTGCGACGTCCACGTCTTTCCGGCGTCGGCGCCGGCGGCGGAGCTGCGGAAGATCGAACCGGACGGCATCTTTCTCAGCAACGGCCCTGGCGATCCGGCGGCGCTGCCTTACGCCATCAACAACGTTCGCGAGCTGGTGAACGGCGACGTGCCGATGTTCGGCATCTGCCTCGGACACCAGATTCTGGGCCTCGCCGTCGGCGGCAAGACGTTCAAGCTGAAGTTCGGCCACCGCGGCGCCAATCACCCGGTGAAGGAACACCAGTCAGGGAAGGTGGAGATCACCTCGCAGAATCACGGCTTTGCGGTGGACCCGCAATCGCTGCCGTCCGATGTGACCGTCACTCACACCAACCTGTACGACGGCACGGTCGAAGGGTTCCGTCACCTGACGAAGCCGATCTTTTCGGTGCAGTACCACCCCGAAGCGTCTCCCGGCCCGCACGACGCGGATTACCTGTTCCGGCAATTCATCGAAACGATGGAGAAGCGGTGATTGCTCACGACCTCGTAGCGTCCGCCTTAAGGCGGACGCCACGCAGAGATTAGATGCCTAAGCGCACCGACATCAAACGCGTCCTCGTCATCGGCTCCGGTCCGATCGTGATCGGCCAGGCCGCCGAGTTCGACTATTCCGGCACGCAGGCATGCCGGGCGCTGCGCTCCGAAGGGCTCGAGGTCGTGCTGGTCAACAGCAACCCGGCGACGATCATGACCGACCCGGAGTTCTCGGACGCGACCTATGTCGAGCCGCTCACGCCGGAAATCGTCGAAGCGATTATTGCCAAGGAGAAGCCGGACGCGCTGCTGCCGACAGTCGGCGGACAGACGGCGCTCAACCTGGCCGTTGAACTGCACAAGCGCGGCGTCCTGGAGAAGTACAACGTCAAGCTGATTGGCGCGCAGATCGAGGCGATCAAAGTTGGCGAAGACCGCCTGCTGTTCCGCGACGCGATGGGGGAGATCGGCGTCGAGGTACCTCGCAGCGGTGTTGCCAGGTCGCTCGAAGAAGCGCTGATGCTGGTGGAGGCGACCGGCTTCCCGGCCATCATCCGGCCCTCGTTCACGATGGGTGGCGTTGGCGGCGGCATCGCCTACAACATCGAGGAGTTCCGCGAGCTCGCCGGCCGCGGCCTCGACCTGAGCCCGGTTCACGAGATCCTCGTCGAAGAGTCGGTCATCGGCTGGAAAGAGTTCGAGCTCGAGGTCATGCGCGACGGCGCGGACAACTTCGTCGTCATCTGCTCGATCGAGAACGTGGACCCGATGGGCGTCCATACCGGCGACTCGATCACCGTCGCTCCGGCGCTGACGCTGACCGACAAGGAATATCAGCGCATGCGCGACATGGCCCGCCGCATCATCCGGCGCGTCAACGTCGAGACCGGCGGGTCGAACATCCAGTTCGCGGTCAACCCGAAGGACGGCCGCATCGTCGCCATCGAGATGAACCCGCGCGTGTCGCGCTCGTCCGCGCTGGCGTCGAAGGCGACCGGCTTCCCGATTGCCAAGATCGCCGCCAAGCTGGCGCTGGGTTACCGCCTCGACGAGATCCGGAACGACATCACCCGCGAGACGCCGGCGTCGTTCGAGCCGACCATCGACTACATCGTGGTCAAGTTCCCGCGGTGGAACTTCGAGAAGTTCCCGCAGGCGGATCGCACGCTGACGACGCAGATGAAGTCGGTCGGCGAGGCGATGGCGATCGGCCGCACGTTCAAGGAAGCGTTCCTGAAGGCCGTTCGCTCGCTCGAGCTCTCGCGCAGCAGCGCAAGCCTGTTCCCATCCGGTCCGGATGACACAGGGGACGACGAGGAAGACGAGACCTCGCTGCGCAAGCGGCTGGTCGTGCCGAACGATCGGCGCATGTGGGCGCTCTTCCGCGCGCTGCGCCGCGGATGGTCGCTGGAAACGCTGCACGACCTGACCAAGATCGATCCCTGGTTTCTCCAGCAGTTCGCCGACATCGTCGAGCTGCGCAAGATCGCGGCGCTCGGCGAGTTCCGCGAGATGTCGCTCGATCTGCTGCGCACGCTGAAGCGCAGCGGGTTCAGCGATGCGGATATCGCCGCCGTCTACGGAATCGGCGAAGAGGTCGTGCGGCAGCGCCGCCTCGAGGAAGGACTGGCGCCCGCGTACAAGCGGATCGACACCTGCGCCGCCGAGTTCGAGTCGTACACGCCGTACATGTACGGCACCTTCGAGAAGCACGACGAGGCCGAGCCGAACGACAAGAAGAAGGTCGTAATTCTCGGCAGCGGCCCGAATCGGATCGGCCAGGGCATCGAGTTCGACTACTGCTGCGTTCATGCCGTCTTCGGCTTCCGCGAGGAGGGCTACGAAACGGTGATGGTCAACTGCAACCCGGAAACGGTCTCGACCGACTACGACACGGCCGACCGTCTCTATTTCGAGCCGTTGACGTTCGAAGACGTGATGGCCGTCATCGAATGCGAGCGGAGCGCCGGCGCCGACGTGGCGTGCCTGGTGCAGTTCGGGGGGCAGACGCCGCTCAAGCTCGCGCTGCCGCTGCTCGAGGCGGGCGTGACAATCCTCGGCACGTCGCCGGATTCGATCGACCTTGCCGAGGACCGGCAACGGTTCTCGCAGCTGCTGCGTGACCTGGCGATTCCGCAGCCGGCAAGCGGCACAGCTGTGTCGCGCGACGAGGCGCGTGAGGTGGCGGAACGTGTCGGCTATCCGGTCGTGGTCCGGCCGTCCTACGTGCTCGGCGGACGCGGTATGGCGATCGTGTTCGACGAGGGCGCGCTCGACCGCTACATGACCGGGGCGGTGGACGTGTCGCACGATCGCCCCGTGCTGATCGATCGTTTCCTCGAGGATGCGTTCGAGTTCGACGTCGACGCCGTGGCCGATGCGACCGGCGCCGTCGTCATCGGCGGCATCATGGAGCACATCGAGGAAGCCGGGATTCACTCCGGCGACAGCTCCTGCGTCGTGCCGCCGTTCATGGTCAAGGAGAAACACCTCGGAACGATGCGCGAGTACACGCGCCGCATCGCTCGTGCGCTGAAGGTCGTCGGCCTGATGAACATCCAGTACGCCATCAAGGACGAAGAGGTGTACGTGCTGGAAGTGAACCCGCGATCGTCACGGACGGTTCCGTACATCTCGAAGGCGACCGGCGTGCCGATGGCGAAGATTGCCGCGCGCGTCGCGGCCGGGCGCACGTTGTCGGAACTGGGGCTCGTTGACGACCTGCAGGCGGCCGGCGTGTTCGTGAAGAGTCCGGTCTTTCCATTCGTCCGGTTCCCCGGCGTCGATACCATCCTCGGTCCGGAGATGAAGTCGACCGGCGAAGTGATGGGGGGCTCCGACAACTTCGGCTCGGCATTCGCCAAGGCGATGATGAGCACCGGGCAGCGCCTGCCTGGCGAAGGGTGCGTGTTCATCAGCGTCAACAACAGCGACAAGCCGACGGTGCTGCCGATCGCCCGCGATCTGCACCAGCTTGGCTTCACGCTCGCGGCGACGCGCGGCACCGCCGCTTTTCTGCGCGCACACGGCCTCGACGTCGAGGTGATGTACAAGGTGAACGAAGGCCGACCGAACGTCTCCGACCACATCGTCAACGGCAAGATCGATATGGTCATCAACACACCGCTCGGCCGCGATTCGTTCTTCGACGATCGCGCCGTCCGACGATCCGCGACGATGGCACAGGTGCCGTGCATCACGACGCTGACGGGCGCGTCGGCGGCGGTGCAGGCGATCCGTGCGCTTCGGCAGCACGCCCTCACAGTCCGGTCGCTTCAGGACTACTACTCGGCGGTCGAACTCAAGGCCTGAAGGTCCGCCTGAAGGCGGACACTACATCACCAGTCGTAATCACCAGTCGTAGTGTCCGCCTTCAGGCGGACCTGTTTCGATCTCGTCGCTTGGGTACCGGAACCGTGTCCGCGCGAGCCACGCATTTGTGTGCAGAGAAGCGATTCAGGCCCGAATCGCTCCGGTTCAGCTAGGCATCTCTCTTGGAGCCTCCCGCGTCCGGAGGCCAGGGATGATGAGGGTTTTGTTGTTGTTTGCCGCTCTTGCGGTGCCGGCAGTTCCGGTTGCCGCGCAGACCAAGACGGGCACGTCGACCGTCAACAAGCCGACCACGAGAGCCGCGAAGACGACGCGTACCGCCACGGTAGTCAAGCCGGCGGTAGTCCCGCCGGAGCCCGTGATCGAACTTCCGGTGGATGGGAAGATCGTGCTGGGCAACATTATGAAGATGCGTCTTCGCTCGCTGCTCATCGGCAGCACGATGACCTACGACGAAGCCGTTACCGGCTGGCAAAACCGTAGTCAGTTGGTTGCCGCCATTAACGCCGCGAGCTACAGGAGCCTCCCGTTCCCGGCCATTCATCACGAAGTCGTCACGAACAACATGTTCGTGGTGGACGCGGTCGCGGTCGTGAGGGGCGCGACGGCACCACCGATCGCGTTACAGTAAGAAGACGCAAGCCGACTCAGCCGTTTGGTCGCCGATTCTGTTGACTGAGGTATCGGAACCGAGCACCTTTGACTCGTGCAATGCTGTGTAGGGCCGATATTCCGGTGCAGTCTGGCTAGTTCAGCAGTGGCACATCGTTTGGACTATTCAGGGCCCTGGAGGAATAGACCATGAGGTTGTCCCGGATTCTTCTGTTGATAGGAGCCTTTGCGTTGCCGGCCGTTCCCGCGGCGGCGCAGGGGAAAGCGATCGGCAAGCCCGCGGGCGTTGGCAAGCCGGCGACGGGAGTCGTCAAGGGCGCCAGCGGCACCGTGACCAAGGGCAAGAGCGCGGACGCGAAAGCCGGCACGCTGGTCAAGGGCAAGAGCGCCGATCACGCGAAAGGACCGAAGAC
>Ga0247825_10003424_pt1 | contig 10456 bp, 7 predicted proteins | sample 13C_Vanillin_Day_FD_194413 | JGI IMG/M metagenome (GOLD analysis project Ga0247825, IMG submission 194413) | Soil microbial communities from agricultural site in Penn Yan, New York, United States - 13C_Vanillin_Day48 | ecosystem: Environmental > Terrestrial > Soil > Agricultural land | place... | reverse complement strand
CGTGCCGTGAAACTCTGTGCCTCCCCAGCATTCGCGCAACCACACTCCGAACCGGGCGTGAAACGCCCGGATCAGAGCAGTCGAAACCGTGCTACCGCCGACGTTGAAGTCCGTCAACGTCGGCGGGCCGTTGGGTGCGGTCTCCGCGTTCAAAATCGCGAATGCCGTCGTCGGCGTGGCCATCGTCGACGTCATGCGGTATCGCTCGACGATGGCCCAGAAGTTCTCGACAACGTCCCGCGACCGGAAGCCTCCGGACGTCAATGTCAGCAGGGTCTGACCGTAAACGACCGACCTCAGGGCGAGCGCGATGCTTCCACCACAGTGAAAGTTCGGCATTCCGTGGCCGATGACGGTGTCTTCCTCCGAGCCCATCAGTGCTCCGACGTTCCACGCAACGACGAGTTGGCCCCACTGCGACATGCGCACCAACTTCGGCGCTCCCGTCGTACCGCCGGTGGGCATGACCATTGCATCCCGCTCGGGGTCGTCCTCGACATCCACGATGCGGCCGCGATGTTCTGCCAACGCTGCGTTGAACGTACTGTTGTCACCGTCGACGAGAAGGACATCTTTCAGCGTCGGAACACTCGCCAGTACCACAGCCGCATCTACCCCGCGTTCCCGCAGGATCTCGCCGGTCGTGACCAGAACGGTCGCGGCAGTGCGATTCAATATATTGACAAGCGAAGCCAGTTCCAAGAATGGATTCAACGGCACGGCCCTGCCCACCCGTTGAGCACCCCAGGTAGCGAACAATCCCTCGGGTACCATCGGGACCATCACTGCGACCACACTCGGCGCACCCGCAGCACGCTCGAGGAACAGCGATGCCGACGCATTCACGGCTACGAGCAGCTCGCGGTAGGTGACCTCTCGGGTGGGCGTCATGAAGTCCGGGGCTTCGAGGTGCAGGATCGCGCTCTTGTTCGGGTGCCGACGAGCCGATTCTGCAATAGACGCGTGGATCGTCGCGCCGGGTAGCAGCTGCTCGTGCCGCTGCTGTTCCACGTCGAGAATGTCCTCGCGCGACCGGACGCGATGGCGCACCAATGGCCCACGCACGCTCACCTCAGACAACTGAGATACCTCCGTTCACACTGATCACCTGTCCTGTGATTCTGCGCGAGAGCGGAGACGCGAGGAACAGAATTGCATTGGCCAGATCCTCGGGCTCGGTCAGACCCAGCTGAGCCTGCGAGACGATCTTGTCAAAGATCTTCTTGCTGAACTCGGCATTCATGGCCCGGTCGTACGATCCAGTGTTGACGATGAGCGACGGCGTCAGAACGTTGACGCGAACGCCGTATCTCTTGGCTTCGACGGCGAGCGTTTGCGAGAACGTCACGATCGCTGCCATCGCGGCACCGATTCCGGTCTCTCCGGGTGTCGGGACCTTCGCTGCATCGGAGGCGATCGAGATGATGGAGCCGTGTCCGCGCGAACGCATCACGGGCACGACGGCCCTGCTCATCAGAATCGGCCCGATAGCCTGCTGTACCAAAATATCGATCAGCTTCTCGGGTTCGATGTCGTGGAGCAACGTGGGTTGGTACTGCGCGACAGTCGAATTGACGAGAATGTCGACTGCGCCCAGATGCTCCTGCGCCTGCCGGACGACGTCGTCCGCTGCACCGGCCTCGTTGATATCCGCGGCGACGAACACTACGTCGCATTCGGGATTGGTCTCTCCGAGTCGAGCGAGTGCCTCCTTGCCGCGAAGTTCGTTGCGGCCGACCAGTACCTGCTTCGTAGCTCCGGCGTCGGCGAAGTATCGCGCAGTGGCGAGACCCACGCCGGACGTCCCACCCGCAATGAGGATGCCTGAGCCGGAGAAGTCGTATCCACCCTGTGCGGACGGCTGCGGTGTGTCGAATGTGCGAGTCATTTAATGCTGCTCGTTTCCTTTGAAGAGGGCTGAGTTGTCTCCGTGATGGCCGAGTTTTGTCGCGGAGCATGGATCTTGACGATGTAGATTGCACTGAACGCGCCCAGCGTGCACAGTGCGAGGCACAGCGCACTGACCGTCCAGACGCCGCCGGCGGTCGGCTCGAGAGCCGTGGCAACAAGCGGTGCGAAGCCGGCAACCAGTGCAGCCAGCTGCATTCCGAATGATCCTGCGGTGTATCGCACAGCGGCGGGCAGGCTCTCGACGACGAAGGCCGGGAAGATTCCGTTGACCACTGCGTGCCCGAGACCGGCAACGAGGATCAGCGAGACGAACACCAGAGCGAGATTGCCGACGCCGAGCATTGCGAAGTAGAAGAACAGAAGTACGGCCTCGCTGAGCAGACCGAAGACGATGAGGCGACTTCGACCGACTCGATCGGAGAGTGCACCCCACACCGGGTTCATCAGGACTACGACCAGCGTCGCAGCGGAGACGACCCACAGCATGCTCGTTCGCGGGATACCCGACTGGTTGACGGCGTAACTGAGGCTGTACACGGTAATGACGTACCAGATGGACATCATCCCGGCCATGATGAACGTGATACCGAGGATCGTCATCGGGTGCTTGGACAGCGCGTCACGAATCGGATTGTGCTTGACCGCGGACGCACTTGCGGACGCAGTAGCGCGGTCGGCCTGACTCTGCTTGAAGTCGGGTGTCTCGTCCAGACCGCGGCGAATCAGCATGCCGACGAGAACGATGACGGCACTGAGTAGGAATGGAATCCGCCAGCCCCACGAACTGAACCGATCATCCGGCATCAGAGTGACGATCGCGAATACGATCGTCGCGAGGAGGGTGCCACCCTGCGCGCCTGCGGTGGAGAAACTGCCATAGAAACCGCGCTTGTTCTTCGGGGCGTGTTCGACCGAGATCAGGACCGCCCCGCCCAGTTCACCGCCGACCGCGAGTCCCTGCAGGACCCGTAGGACGACCAGCAGGACCGGGGCGAACGAACCGATCGATTCGTATGTCGGCAGCAGACCGATGCACACGGTCGCCGTGCCCATCACGGAAATCGTGAGTAGCACTGCGGTCCGGCGACCGTACTTGTCACCGATGTAGCCGAACAGCAACCCGCCGAGTGGGCGAGCCACATATCCTGCGGCGAAGGTGGCGAAAGACAGCAGCAATGCGACGTGCGTGCTGACGTCGCGGAAGAAGAGGTCGCCGAAGACGAGGGCTGCGGCAGTTCCATAGGCGACCAGGTCATAGTACTCGATCGCCGATCCCGAGAAGGCAGCGAGAGACGCGCGTCGGGATATGGTTTTCGATGGTGGCGTGACTATGTCGAGAGGCGGGGACGAAGACATTTCTTCTCCTGGAACTCTTGGAAGAGGACGGGTCGCGGCGCGATCGACCGCGGCATCACTTGTGAGCGGACTGTGAATGGTACGACCATAAAGTGTGATATGGATCTCGTCAAGGGCGAATTTTCAGCGAAGTTCCGGCGAGGTCCATTGGGCGCCATCAACTTCCAGGCATCGACACCCCCGAACCAGTGACCGCACACCCCACTCACCTTCCATGACCTCATGGGTCCCTCACCCTGGATTCAGCCGCCCTACTCTCGCTACAGTACCCCATCTAGCTGCAACGTTGTACATTTATAGAGACATTTAGTTGCAAGTTGTGCAAATTGGATGCATGATCAATTCTGTCGGGTACGTCACAGCCGAGCGCACGTACCTGGGTCCAGCGCCATGAGCTACACGAGAGAAGGACGGGCGAGAAACCATGCCGTCGACGTTCACACAAGCCATGCTCACCATGAGTGCCGCAGCCGACAGTCCGACCGACTATGTCGCACAATGGAAAAGAACTACCGGGAGAAAAGCCCTCGGGGTGTTTCCGATGAACTTCCCTTCCGAACTGGCGCACGCCGCAGGCGTTCTTCCTGTGATCATCCAGGAAGACCGTGAGCCGATCACCGTCGGCCGAAATCTGTTGGGCGAGTTCAACTGCGGGTACACCCGCAACGTCGCCGATCAGGCGGCACTCGGACGATTGGATGTCTACGACGGCTTCTTCCACGCGGACCACTGCATCCAGTTGCTGGGTGCAATCGATGTGGTGCGCGAGGACGAGTCGGACAAGCCTGTCTACTTCGGCCAGTTGATGTCATCGATGAGCGATGATTGGGCATTTCCGCAGGTATTGGGCAAGATGGAAGACTTTCGCAGCGAGCTCGAGAAGTTCGCTGGTCGTCCGATCTCCACCGCAGATCTCGCGCGAAGCATCGACATCTTCGATACCAATCGTCGCTTGATGCGGACAATCTTCGAGAACAGGCGCTCCGGCGATGCAGCGCTGACATCCGCCCAGCTCCAGGTTCTCGTCAAGTCCAGCATGATCATGGACAAGGAGGAGCACTCGGAATTGCTGCGCCAGGTGACAGCAAGCTTAAACTTCGTGCCCCGCAACGATCGGATCCGCGTCCACCTGTCCGGACACTTCTGCCATGCCCCGAAACCGGAACTGCTGGAACTCATCGAGGACTGCGGAGCCATCGTTGTCGATGACGATCTCTTCCACGGAACACGTTACGTATCAACGGATATCGGAGAAACAGGACACCCACTCGAAGCCCTCGCATCGGTGTACCTCCGGCGAAACACTGCCATACCCTGCCCGACACGGGTTCAGCACGAAGCCGACTGGGATCGCTTCCTCGTCGATTCCGTCTACGCGAGCGGCGCGCAGGGCGTCATCGTGCTGATGGCGAAGTTTTGCGAACCTCACATGCTCTTCTATCCTGAGCTACGGAAAGCATTGGAAGCCAAGTCGATTCCACTATTGCTGATCGAAACAGAACACGAGGGTCTGCCGATGGAATCCATCCGGACCCGAGTGGAAGCGCTGGTGGAGCGAATCAGACGCAAGCAACTGTCCACCGTCTAGCACCCACATCTACCTTCGGAGGAAATTACTGTGTCAGCACCCACGCTCGGCAAGTCCAACAAGATAGTCATCCCGACCGCTACCAACATGGTGGGCGACTACTGGGAGAACCTGTTCACGGCGAAGGAACGCGGTAAGCAGGTGGTCTGGTACAACGGCTCAGCCGTGAACCCGGTCTTCCAGGCCGCCGGCCTGGAGTGGTGCCACGGAGAAGCGTTCTCGGCACGCCTGGCCGCACAACAGCTCGAGAAGCCGGCTCAGCTCGCTGGGGAGGAGTACGGGTACATCGGCGAGTTGTGTTCATACGCGAGAACGCACCTCGGCTGTGCAGTACTCACCAAACAGGCAAGGTCCGAAGACGAGAACGGCATCGTCGGTCTTGTGGACCAACAGCAGCTCGCGTCACGCCTGCCTGCACCTGACTTCTTCGTCAATGCGTACGCAGGATGCAGCACCGGCCAGCAGTGGGACGAAATTTCGTATCGAGTCTTCGGCAAACAGGTGCCGATCTTCAATGTCTCCCTCCCCTTCCTGCCGAGCAACAAGCCCGATGCCGGCTACCTTCGCGGTGAGGAGTGGGAGCAGGCGTCGCGTTATGTGGCCGATCAACTGCACAAGCTCATCGCGTTCCTGGAGACGATGACGGGACGGCCATTCGACTGGGATGCCCTACGACAGAACATGTCCTACATCAAGCGCGCCTCGGAACTACGGCGCGAAGCAATGGCGCTGTGCCGAGCCGCCCCGACACCTGCCACCTACTGGGACTGGATCGCCAGCATCGCGCACATTAACTTCATGCCCGCCGGGCCGGAACTGGTCCAGTACTTCGCCGACGTCAAAGCCGAAGTGCAGTACCGTCTCGACCACGCCATCCCCGGCGTCCGCAACGAGCGCTACCGTCTGTACTTCGACGGCATCATGAACTGGAACAAGCTCGGCTGGCTGTCGCGCAAGTTCGCCGACGCCGATGTCGCCGTGGTCTGCGGAAGGTACACACACAATGCGTTCTGGCAAGAACCGCACCTTATCGACACGGAAGATCCGATTCTCGGAATGGCTCAGCATTATCTGCTGTGCCCGACGAACCACGGCGTAAAGACGCTCAAGCACCTCACCAACCGCGACTGCGTCGACTACGGAATCGATGGAATCGTCTTCCACGCCTCCCGTACCTGCCGCGCGTTCACCAACCCACAGCATCTGCTCGCGAAGTCGGCGCAGAAAGAACTCGGCATCCCTTCGATGTTCTTCGAAGGTGACGTCGCCGACGCGTCGTTCTACAAGGACGAGATTCTCGAAAGCCGCCTGGCCGCCATGCTTGAAGGCATCGACGTCCGCCGAAGCCGGGTCTGATCGACGTGACGGAATACTTCATGGGCGTCGACCTGGGATCGACGTCTGCCAAAGCCGTCATCCTCGACGAGTCCGGAGCATTCCTGGGCGCGAGCGCCATCCAGATGGGGGCCGTGAGCCGAGCCGGAATGCGTCGGGCCATCGACGACGCACTCGACCGGGCTTCTGTGACGCTGTCGCAGCTCACGGCCACCATCAGCACCGGCTACGGTCGCAGACTCGTCCCGGACATCGGGCGCACGTTCACCGAGATCACCTGTCATGCGCGCGGTGTGGCAGCACTGTGCCCGGGCGTCCGATTGATCGTCGACATCGGTGGGCAGGACAGCAAGGTCATCGCCGTGGACGAAGATGGGCTCGTCGACGACTTCGCGATGAACGACCGATGTGCCAGCGGCACAGGTCGATTCTTCGAGGTACTGGCGAGGGCGATCGAATGCGAGGTCGACGAACTGGCCGGCCTCGCCATGGCAGGTGACAGGAACCTGGAGGTCAGCAGCATGTGCGCAACCTTCGCCGAAACCGAGATCGTGTCGTTGCTCGCAAGCGGGTCCGAGCGGACAGACATTGCCGCTTCCGTTCATCGAGCGGTGTCGGCCCGGACACTCGGTTTGATTGCTCAGGTAGGCAAGAAGACACCGGTGGTGATGACAGGTGGGGTGGCGAAGAATGCTGCGGCTGTTCACTTCTTGAGCTCGGCACTGGGTGTCCCCGTCGACGTGCCGCCGGACCCGCAGATCACCGGGGCCTACGGTGCAGCGCTTCTCGCGCTCGAGACGTCCGGCACCGTGGTTTCACGACCGGACGTCGAGTTCTTGCCCACCGGACAGACTGCGCACTCGTGCGGAAATTGTGATGGCTCGACCGAGCTGCACATGCCGACCGTACGGATGTCATGACGCGGCCACAATCAGATCGCTGAACAGACCACCGCTGGTCCAGGACACCTTGACGATCGAGTTCGTTCCCCGATATACGAAGACTTGTGAAGCACACGCGACACTCTTTCTGCAGGATCTGCATCAATCACTGTTCTATACTCGTCGACGTTGAAGACGGGGTCGCCACCGCAGTCCACGGGAACAGCCGCAATCAGGTATACGGCGGCTACACCTGTGTCAAAGGACGATCACAGCACGAATACCTCCGCCACTCCGATCGGCTCGTGCATTCGTTGGTGCGGACACCCGAGGGTCACGTTCGCCTCCCGGCCGAGAAGGCAATGGACGAGATCGCCGCCAAGCTCGCGGACATCCGCGACCGCCACGGGCCTCGGTCGATCGCCAGTTACGCGGGGACCATGGCCCACATCACTACCGCGCCGACCGCGGCCCCACTGCACAATGCTTTGTTCGATGCGCTCGGATCCGAAATGAGGTTCGATCCGAATACCATCGACAAGGGTGGGAAGCAGGTCGCGCAGTCCCTCCTCGGGTACTGGGCGGCTCCGCCGCAAGGTTTCGACGCACCGGAGGCCGTACTGCTGATCGGGATCAACCCGATGGTTACCTGTACCGGCTTTCCGGCGGGCTCACCCAAGAAATGGCTCCTCGATACGCTGGCCGGTGGGTGCAAACTGATCGTCGTCGATCCGCGTCGGACCGATGTGGCACTGCACGCCGATTGGTATCTGCAGGCGGCTCCGGGGCATGACATTGCGATTCTGGCGGCCATGCTCAGGATCGTCATCGACGAGGGCTTGTTCGACCAGGACTTCGTAGCCCGGCACGTGCGCGGCCTTCCAGAGTTGACGGCCGCGGTGCACCGGTTCGACCCCGAGGACGTGGCGCGGCGTGCGGGAATAGCCGGTGCGGATCTCGTCTCCGCCGCCCGTTGCTACGCCGGTGCAAAGCGTGGCTACACAATGGCGGGTACCGGGCCCAACATGGCCGGCGAGGGCACTCTGGTGGAGTACCTGGTGCTGGTTCTCGAGACTCTGTGCGGACGCTGGCTGCGCGCGGGCGAGACCGTTTCAGCCTCACCTACTTTGCTCCCCTCATACGTTCCCGTTGCCCAAGCCAAGTCTCCGGACGCGGATTGGGCGTTGCAGGGCCGTGTCCGTGTCCGTGGTTTGCGTAAGACCCGGGCCGGGATGCCCACGGCAACGCTGCCGGAAGAGATCCTCACCCCGGGAGAGGGGCAGGTCCGTGCGCTGATCAGCTGGGGAGGTAACCCCGCCGTCGCATTCCCCGATCAGCGGCAGACGGTCGAGGCGCTCGAGTCCCTGGAATTGTTCGTCCAGATCGACCCATGGTATTCCGCTTCCGCCCGTTTGGCCGATTACGTGATCGCACCGACGATGCCATTGGAGGCGCCGTCGACGACCGTGTTTCTCGACGCGCTCGCGGCGCGGGGAACGGGCTACGGGATCGGACAGGCCTACGCACAGTATTCGCCCGCCGTCGTCGAACGCCCCGAAGGCTCCGACCTCCTCGAGGAATGGCGATTCTTCTACGGGCTCATGAAACGACTCGGGTATCCGGTCGAGGTAACGCCCTTCGGATGTCCGTCTTCACCACGCCGGCCGATCGACGGCGTCCGGACAACCGAAGAACTCATCGAAATCCTGTCACAGGACTCCGCAATCCCTTTGTCGGAGATAAAGTCTCATCCTGACGGCATGACCCGCACGTCCCGCCTCCTGGAGGTGCAACCAGGCGACCCCGACGTACTCGACCGCCTCGACATCGGCAACGGCCTGATGCTGGCACAGTTGGCAGGACATGCCGGTGTTGTCGAGTTGTCCCAGCCGGACCGGCCGTACCGGCTCCTGTGTCGACGACACCTTCACGTCTACAACTCCTCCTGCAATATCGACCGAACCCACCGCGGCGTCCCCTACAATCCGGCGTACCTGCACCCCGACGATATGACCGAGTTGGGTCTATCCGACGGCACACTCATCCGTATCAGCTCGGACCTATCCGAAATCACCGCAGTGGCAATGAAAGATCCAGCGCTACGAACCGGATTGGTTTCGATGGCGTTCGGTTACGGACCGACAGATCACGACGAGGAAGTATGGGCGGTCGGCAGCAGCCCCAGCCGCCTCGTGTCCATCTCCGAAAAGTTCGACCGGTTCACCGGGCAGCCGAGAATGACCAACATCCCCGTCTCGATCGAAAGGGCCGACGCCCATGCCGCACGTGATCACCCAACAGTGCTGTAACGATGCGACCTGCGTCAGCGTCTGCCCAGTCAACTGCATCCACCCCACCCCCGACGAACCCGGATATGCCCGCGCAGAAATGCTCTACATCGACCCCGCCACCTGCATCGACTGCGGAGCATGCACGGACGTCGACGTCTGCCCCGTCGACGCGATCGTTCCGGACTTCGCCCTCACACCTGCGACCGCCCGGTACGCGGAACTCAACGCACACTATTTCGACGACTCGGCGCGAACGCGGTACAGGCGCGAAAGAGTCGCGCGCAGGCGACCCAACAACAGCGGGTCGTCGGTCGGCCCGCTGCGGGTGGCGATTGTCGGGTCCGGACCGAGCGCCTGCTACGCGGCGGACGAGCTGACCACAACACCGGGTCTCGACGTCGAGGTCCACATCTTCGACCGGCTGCCCACGCCCTGGGGCCTGGTTCGCTATGGAGTCGCGCCGGACCATCAGCGCACCAAGTCTGCGACGCGAACATTCGAGCGAATGGCAGATCGCCCGGGGGTGTTCTTCCACCTCGGGGTCGAGATCGGCACGCACCTCACCCACGACGAACTCCGAACCCACCATCATGCGGTGATCTACGCGGTAGGTGCCCCCGCCGACAAGCGACTGGGCATTCCCGGGGAAGACCTACCGGGCAGCGTGTCGGCAACCGATCTGGTCGGGTGGTACAACGGCCATCCCGATCACGCCGACCACGTCTTCGACCTGTCCGCCGAGCGGGCCGTGATACTGGGCAACGGGAATGTGGCGCTCGACATCGCACGGATCCTCACACGCGATGTCGAGGAGTTGGCGCGAACGGATATCGCCGACCACGCCTTGTCAGCGCTGGCCGGCAGCGGCATCCGAGAAGTCGTCGTGGTTGGCCGCCGCGACCCGGCGCACGCCGCATACACGACACCCGAGCTGCTCGGGCTGGCCGGTTTGTCAACCGAGGTCGAGTTTACCGTCGATTGTCCCAGCGCGATGGACGTGAATTACCCGCCGAACGAGTTCGATCAGACATCCCACTCGCCGACGACCCTGAAAGCTCAGATTGTTGATGAGCTCGCTGTACAAACCACACGCG
>Ga0247825_10003423_pt1 | contig 10457 bp, 7 predicted proteins | sample 13C_Vanillin_Day_FD_194413 | JGI IMG/M metagenome (GOLD analysis project Ga0247825, IMG submission 194413) | Soil microbial communities from agricultural site in Penn Yan, New York, United States - 13C_Vanillin_Day48 | ecosystem: Environmental > Terrestrial > Soil > Agricultural land | place... | reverse complement strand
TGCTGATCGGAGAGTCGCTCGACCTGTCGTTTGCCGGCTACCTGCTGGACGGCGGGCCGCCAGCGGTGATCGGCCTCGGTATCGTATGGCTCGTGCTTCGCTGGCAATGGCGGGGCCGATGGAACGCTGCCGCAGCCGACGCGCCGGCGGGACGGTTCGAGCCGGTCCCCTTCGATCGGTGGCAGACGACAAAGGGGGTCGTCCTGCTGACGATCGTCATCGGGGCATTTCTATTCACGTCGCTGCCACGCGACGTGATCGCCCTCACCGCGGCTGGCGTGCTGCTGCTCAGCACACGGATGGCGTCGCGTGAAATGGTCGGCCTCGTGGACTGGCACCTGCTGGTGCTCTTCGCTGGCCTGTTCGTCGTCAACGAGGCCGTCGAGCGGGCGGGACTGCTGCAGGCGCTCTACGCACACCTGACAGGCGCGGGCATCGATCTCATGCAGCCGGCGTGGCTGTTTGCCGTCACGCCGATCGTGTCGAACCTCGTGTCCAACGTGCCCGCCGTGATGCTGCTGCTCCCCGCGTCGAGCGGCCCTGAGCCCGGCGCTGAGCTGGCGCTCGCCAGCACGTTCGCCGGCAACCTGCTCATCGTCGGCAGCATCGCCAACATCATCGTCGTCGGCCAGGCCCGTACGCAGGGCGTCTCGATTGACTGGCGGGCACATGCCAGAGCCGGAATTCCCGTCACGCTGGCGACTCTCGTAATCGCTGCGCTGTGGCTATGGCTCCGGAGCGGCTAATCGCCGCGCTGTACACCCCCTTAACCACGAAGGCCGCGAAGGGGCGAAGACTCATTGATTTTTCTTCGCTGCTTCGCGAACTTCGCGGTTAAGAAGCAATCAGATGTAACAAACCGGTCGTGGCCGGCGTATGACGCCCAAATGAGGTTTCTCTCGCTTGCCCTGGCTCTGCTTGCTGCCGTGGTCCTCACGCCGGACGCCTCCTCCGCTCAGGTCCGCCTGAAGGCGGACACTGAACCCGCCGGAGGAGATTCGATGAGAGGCAAGGTCGTCATGGTCACCGGCTCGACGGACGGGCTCGGCCGCGAGGTCGCGCTTCGCGTGGCGGCTCTCGGGGCGCACGTCATCGTTCACGGCCGGAATCAGGAGCGCGGCAAGGCAGTCGTCGCCGAGATCGACAAGCTCGGCAAGGGCGGGGCGCGATTCTATGCGGCGGACTTCGCATCGCTCGCCGAGGTGCGGACGCTGGCACAGGCCGTCCGACGCGACTACAAGCGGCTCGACGTCCTCGTCAACAACGCCGGCATCTGGATTAAGGAACGTCAAGTGAGCAAGGAAGGGCACGAGCTGCACTTCGCCGTGAACTACCTCGCCGGATTCCTGCTCACACGCGAGCTGCTGCCGGTGCTCACCGCCAGCGCCCCCTCGCGCGTCGTCAACGTCTCGTCACTGTCGCAGTCTGCGATCGACTTCAGCGATGTGATGCTCGAGCGTCCTGGACGCGCGGGCCAGGGCTACAGCCAGAGCAAGTTCGCGCAGATCCTCTTCACGATCGATCTCGCCGCTGAGTTGAAGGACAAGAACGTCACCGTCACGGCGCTGCACCCGGCGACGCTGATGGACACATCGATGGTTCGCGAAGCGGGCGTCGGCGCGCGATCGACCGTGGACGAAGGCGCCCAGGCGGTGATGAAGCAGATCACCGGCGACGTGCAGTCCGGCCGGTACTACAACGGCCAGCAGCCCGCACAGCCGCTCGCCCAGGCGAACGACGATGCCGTGCGCGTGAAGCTGCACGCGCTCAGCATGCAACTTACGGGACTCAAGTAGCACGTTCAGCACCTCCAAGGAGCGCATTCATGTATCGATCGTCCGTTTCCCGCCGCGTTGCGATGAAAACAGGCGCGGCAGCCGCTCTTGGCCTTGCCCTCGGTAAGTCCCATTCGCTGGCGGCGCAGGCGACTCTGCCGCTCATCACCAAGGCGATCCCATCCAGTGGCGAGCGCATCCCGGTGATCGGACTTGGCACGAATGCCTACAGCGTGAACACGCCCGAGCAGATGGCGCCGCTGCGCGAGGTTATCGAGCGCATGGGACAGCTGGGCGGAACCGTGATCGACACCGCGCGCGCGTACGGCCGGTCGGAAGCGGTCATCGGCGAGATCCTGGCGGGTCTCGGTAATCGCAAGCAGTTCTTCATCGCCAGCAAGACCCCGATCGGTGGCGACTTCTCAAACCCGCAGGCCGTGCTCGACGTCTCGTTCAACGCGCTGAAGGTCGACACGATCGATCTGATGCAGATCCACATGTTCAACGGCACCGACGCGATGATGCCGGTCTTCGAGAAGGCCAAGGCGGCCAAGCGCATCCGCTACATCGGCATCAGCACGTCGTCCGACAACCAATACCCGCAGCTCATCGCGGCGATGAAGCAGTATCCGCTCGACTTCGTGCAGGTGGACTACTCAATTGAGAACCGTAACGCCGCCGAGAGCGTGCTCGCGACGGCGCTGGAGCGGAAGGTCGGCGTGCTGATCAACGTGCCGTTCGGCGGTCGCGGCCGCGGCGCGGCGAACACGTTCGGCAAAACAAAGGGGCGCGAGCTGCCGCCGTTCGCCAAGGAGTTCGACGCCGCCACCTGGGCCCAGTTCTTCCTGAAGTACATCGTCTCGCACCCGGCCGTGACCGTCACGATTCCGGGAACGACGCAGCGGAGAAACGTCGAAGACAACCAGGGCGGCGGGCGCGGACGGCTGCCAGACGCAGCGATGCGCGCGCAGATGGAGAAGTACTGGGACTCTCTCGCGTAGTCCTTGGTCCCACGTGCTCGGCCTGGAAGTCAGACGTTATCGATGACGTCACCGTGATTGCAGGTCTCTGCCGTTGGTGTAGCGCCAGTGCTGGACGTAGCTCAACAAATCTTCGGCACGAGCGGCGCCTCTGGAGGAGATATGAACTCGGACGTGTTCAAAGGCAAGTGGATGCAGATCAAGGGTGAGGTGAAGTCGCAGTGGGGCAAGCTCACGGACGACGACCTCGATCGTGTTGAAGGCGATGCGGAAAAGCTCGTCGGCCGGGTTCAGGAGAGGTACGGCTACGCGCGCGAGGACGCCAAGCGCGAGGTCGACTCGTTCCTGGATCGTCGATTTCCCTGATTGATTTCGGAGGGGGCCGGGCTCTGCCCGGCCTCTTTTCGAGTCCGACCGGGCCTCAAAGACCAAAATCCTTCGTTTTCCCGCATTTATCCGCCCCGGAGAAGCCATTCCAACCTCCGGCTCAACCCTCGATAAATCGTTGACTGCCAACGGCCCGTACCGCACGATCTAGGGCTACGAGATCGCTGGGATCTTTTGCGGGAGAGATCTGGATGAAGCGCGTATTGCACGCCATCACGGCATGTTCCGTGGCCACCGCGGTGATGGTGGCGGTCGTCATCGGCGCGGGCGACAGCCCGCTGACGAAGGCCGTCAAGTCGGAGAACCTGCAGAGCGTTCGCACGCTCATCAAGCAGGGCGCGGACGTCAACGTCAAAGCAGGCGACGGATCCACTCCACTGCTCCAGGCCGTTGACTACGGCAACCTCGAGATCGCGCGCGCGCTCGTCGGCGCGAAAGCGCGAGTCGATATCGCGAACGACTTCGGCGTGACGCCGCTGCTGCACGCCGCGCGCACGGGCAACGCGCAGATGGTTGACCTGCTGCTGCGCGCCGGCGCGAGTCCATCGCTCGCGCATCCGGAGGGCGAGACGCCGCTGATGGCCGCCGCCGGTTCCGGCAGCGTGGCCGCGGTCCGAGCGCTGCTCGCGCGCGGCGCCAACGTGAACGCGACCGACAAGTTCCAGACAGCTACCGCGCTGATGTGGGCCGCGGCCGAGGGCCACATCGAAGTGGCGGGCCTGCTGCTCGAGGCGGGAGCGGATCCCAACAAGCAGGCGGCAATCACTTCTCTGACACAGCGCAAGAACGCCGACCATCCGACCGGCGGTTTCACCGCGCTCATGTGGGCCGCGCGCAATGGCAGCGAGACCATGGTCCGTCGTCTCGCGACAGGCGGCGCCAACCTGAATCTGAAGAACGGCGACGGCGCGTCCGCGATGATGATCGCCATCTGGAACGACCGCTTCGACATGGCGGCCACGCTCGCCGAGCTCGGCGCCGATGTGAACGACGGCTCGCTCTACATGGCCGTCGAAATGCGCGACGCCAGCACCGACCAGTTTGCATTCGATGGATCGCGCCGGCGTCCCGATAATCCCAACAAGCTCACGGCGCTCGACCTGATGAAGGTGCTGCTCGACAAGGGCGCGGACCCGAACAAGCGCTTCTCCGGCCAGCTGCACTCCACGTCGATGCCCAACAGCGATCGCTTCGACAACACGCCCTTTTATCGCGCGTCGATCACCGCCGATGTCGAGGCGTTGAAGCTGCTCGTCAAATACAAGGCGGACCTCGAGCAGAGCCCGGGAGCGAACACCGCGCCCACCGGCGCTGACGCACCGCCGGACGACATGCCCGCCGCTGGACGTGGACGCGGCAATCCGAACGCCGGCCGCACGCCGGCGATGGTCGCCATGGCCGGCGGACGCGGTCCCGGCATGACCGGCGGGCCTGGATATATCCGCGACGGTGCCGTGCCGTACCGCGAGCCCGGAAGCCGCAAGCCGGACGATGCGTTCAAGGTACTGATTGAGGCGGGCGCCAATCCGAACGCGAAGGCGCCGGATGGCCAGACGCTGCTCCACCAGGTCGCACGCGCTGGCAACCTCGAGTTGATTCGCACGCTCGCTGCCGCGAAAGTTGATTTCGAGCAGAAAAACAACGACGGCCTCACCGCGCTCGACGTCGCCGAGGGCAAACAGCCCGCCGGCCGCGCGGCTGCAGCCGGCCCCGGCCGCGGACGCGGAGGCGCACCTCCGGGAGGACGCGGTGGCCGCGGTGGACGCGGCGCCGCATCGCAGCAGGATGTCGCGAAGCTGCTTCGCGAGCTGATGGGACTGCCGCCTGCTCCCCCGGCCCCACCGGCAACTGAAACTCCCGCGGCTCCCGCAGCCGCGCCTGCTGCTGACGCTCCCGCTGAAGCTGCCGCCGCGGAGGCTCAGTAATGCGACACGTCGTGTCCGGCTTTAGCCGGACCATCACCCGGACCATCGTCGTCGCTGGGGCGCTGTTCCTTGCGGTCATCACACTGACGGCCGGATCGCCGCTCGACTCTTTTCAAGCGACCCCTGCAACACAGGGAACGAAACCGCTTACGGCGCCAACGACCCCGGTCGCCGCTCCCGAGTCGTTCAAGGCGACCGTCGATAAGTACTGCGTCGGGTGTCACAACACCCGCAACCCGCTTCCCGCCGGCTTCCCGCTCGCGCTGGACAAGGTCAACTACGCCGACCCCGCCGCGGACGCGGTCACGTGGGAGCGCGTCGTCAAGAAACTTGGCGTCGGCGCGATGCCGCCGCAGGGTTCGCCGACTCCCGGGCACGCGGAGCTGAACAGGTTCCGCGCCTCGTTAGTCGCCAGCCTCGATGCCGCCGCCGCGAAGAAGGCCACGCCTGGCCGCTTTGTCCTGCATCGCCTCAACCGCTTCGAGTACGCCAACGCCGTGCGCGATCTGCTTGGCGTCACCGTGGACGTCAGCGAGCTTCTGCCCAGCGACGGCGGCGACTTCGGCTTCGACAACATCGCCACTGCGCTCACCACGTCGCCGCTGCTGCTCGAGCGCTATCTCACCGCCGCGCTGCGCATCGCCGACTACGCCGCGGGCGACGCCGCCGCCGAGCCCGGCGCCGCGACGTTCACCATCCCGACGACGACGTCGCAGTACGTGCATGTGGAGGGATTGCCGCTCGGGACGAGAGGCGGGATGGTCGTGCCGTATCACTTCCCCGCCGACGGCGAGTACGTCTTCTCGGGCCGCCTGCTCAAGACCGTGGCCGAAGGGCTCGTTGGTGTCGAAGGGCACGAAACGCCCCACATGTTCATCGTCACCGTCGACGGCAAGCAGGTGTTCTCCGCGCCCGTGGGCGGCAAGGAAGATCACGACGCCGCCAAGGGCAACACGCCGGTGGCGCGCGACATCTTCGACAAGCGCATGACCTCGCCGCGCGTGAAGGTCACCGCCGGGCTGCACGACGTCGGCTTCACGTTCATCGAGCGGCCGCACGAAGAGCAGAACGTCTGGCAGCCGCTGCTGCGCGCCAGCCAGGAGGCACACAATCCGTCCGGCCTGCCGCGGCTGCGCAACGGGATGATCGAGGGTCCGTTCAACGTGACCGGCCTGAGCGAAATGCCGTCGCGCCAGAAGCTGTTCGTCTGCAGGCCAACGCCCGCTCCCAAGGCCTCACCCGCTCCGGCAAGAACCTCCGCGCGGGGACTGCGGCGCGCGATCAGCGAGGATGAGTGCGCGACTGAGATCCTGTCCACCGTGGCCAAGCGGGCGTTCCGTCGGCCCGTCGTGAAAGCCGATATCGATCCCTTGCTCAGGATGTACCGCCGGGAACGTGACGCGGGCGGCGATTTCGACGCCGGCATCCGCGTTGGCCTCGCGCGCGTACTCAGCAGCCCGTCGTTCCTCTTCCGCTCCGAGCAGAGTCCCGAGTCGCTTCCCGTCGGAGCAGCGCATCGCATCAGCGAGCTCGAGCTGGCAAGCCGCCTCTCCTTCTTCCTCTGGAGCAGCATTCCGGACGATGAGCTGTTGAACCTGGCGATTGCCGGAAAACTGCGGGCGCCGGGCGTACTCGATGCGCAGGTGAAGCGGATGATCGCCGACCCGCGCGCCGACGCGATGATGAACGCGTTCACCGGTCAGTGGCTGCAGCTGCGTAATCTGGACAAGGTGATCCCGGACATCCTGATCTACATCGACTTCGACGACAACGTGAAGCAGGCGATGCGTCGTGAGACCGAGCTGTTCTTCGCCAGCATCGTGCGTCAGAACCGTCCGGCGCTGGAGCTGTTGACCGCCGACTACACGTTCGTCAACGAGCGGCTCGCGCGCCACTACGGCATTCCCAACGTCTACGGCTCGCGCTTCCGCAGAGTGCAGGTGACCGACCCGAATCGCCGCGGGCTGCTCGGACAGGCGAGCCTGCTGACGCTGACGTCAGTGGCGACGCGGACCTCGCCCGTTCTGCGCGGCAAGTACATCATCTCGAACCTGCTCAATACTCCGCCGCTGGCGCCGCCGGCCGTCGTACCGGATCTGGCGGAGAGCGCGCACAAGGACAAGCCGTCGACTGTGCGAGAGCAGGTTGAGCGGCATCGTGCAAATCCGACGTGCGCCGCCTGTCATCGCAATATCGATCCCGTCGGCTTTGCGCTGGAGAACTTCGACGCCGTCGGCCAGTGGCAGTCGAAGACGCGCGAGGGGCTGCCGATTGATTCCGCCGGGGTGCTGGCGGACGGGACGAAGGTAGACGGCCCCGCCGCGCTTCGCAATGCGATTCTCAGCCGGCCCGATGTCTTCGTCGGGACCGTCGCGGAAAAGATGCTGATCTACGCGCTGGGCCGCGGCCTCGAGCCCGTGGACATGCCGGTCGTCCGCGGCATCGTTCGGGGGGCGGCTGCCCAGAACTACGCAATGCAGTCGATAGTGCTCGGAATTGTCCGCAGCAATGCATTCCAGATGCGGACGAAATTGGGCGATACTGGCGTCGTTACGCCAACGGGACTCAAGGCTGAGTAATGTCGTGTCCGGCTTCAGCCGGACCTGGAGCTACGAATGATCGTCACGAAGAAGCACCTTCCCCGGCGGACATTCCTGAAGGGCGCAGGCACGGCGCTCATCGCACTGCCCTTCATGGATGCGATGATCCCCGCGCTCTCGGCGCAGGCGAAGCGGCCGTTCCGCTTTGGCGCGATCTACATCCCGAACGGGATCTATCCGCAGCTCTGGCATCCCGAGACCACCGGCAGCGCCTTCGAGTTCAAGCAGGTGATGGCGCCGCTCGAGCCGTTCCGCAGCCACCTCGTCACGATCAACGGGATGAAGGCGCCGGACGGCAACCCCGAGATGGGCGGCGTGCACATGGGCGCCAGCGCGGCGTGGCTCAACGGCTTCGGGCCAGACAGCGGACAGGCGACCTACACGGTCGTCAAGTCGCGCAAGTCGATCGACCAGTACATCGCCGATGCCGTCGCGGAAGATACGCCGCTGCGCTCGCTGCAGGTGGGCACCGAGGACATGGGCACGTCCGCCGGCGCGTGCGACGGTTATCCCTGCGTGTTCTTCAATGCCATCTCGTGGCGCGACGACACGAGCCCGCTGCCCGTGGCCGTCAACCCGCGCGTCACGTTCGAGCGCATCTTCGGCGAGGCCGGCTCGAACGCGCGGCGCCTGGCCACCGCGCGCCGCAAGCAGAGCCTGCTCGACTCCGTGGTCGAGGAAGCGACGCGTATGCGCAAGTCGCTCGGTCCTGCCGACGGCGCCATCCTCGACGAGTACCTGACCAACATCCGCGACGTCGAGCAGCAGCTCGATCGCATGGACTCACGCGCCGCGGCGGTTCCCGAGGGCGCGGTAGCGCCGCTCGGCCTGCCCGACAACGTGGACGATCATCTGACCGTCACCTATAACCTGATGCTCCTGGCGTTCCAGGCGGACGTCTCGCGCGTGTTCACGTTCATGGTCGGGCACGAAGGCAGCGGCCGGAGCTACGCGCACATCGGCATCCCAGAGCCGCACCACCCGGTCTCGCACCACGGCGACACGGCCGAGGGCATTGCCAAGTATGGGAAGCTCACCACGTATCACGTGGCGAAGCTGGCCGAGTTCATCGAGAAGCTGAAGGCGACGCCGGACGGCGACTCCACGCTGCTCGACCGGTCGCTGATCTACTTCGGCAGCGGCATGGGGAACGGCAACGCGCACGACCGCAATAACCCGCCCGTGCTCATGCTGGGCGGCGCGAACGGAAAGCTGAAGGGCAACCGCTCGATCAAGGTCGAGAACAAGGAGCCGACCGCCAACCTGCTGCTGGCGATGGGCGAGATGGCCGGCTCCGACGTCGAGAAGATCGGGCGCAGCACCGGCAAGCTCAGTCTGTAGACGTAGTGTCCGGCTTCGGCCGGACCTGGAACCGCAAAGTCGAGGGCGCGAAGAAGGAATCCTTCTCGCGCCTTTTCTTTTGTACCGACCTCTCGGGATTGAAACGATGCGTGAGGTAATCACCAGTGCGCCAGGGGTCGCCGCCTCATTCAGTATTTCTCAGGCTGCAGTCAGGACTCCGCTCCGTCGCACGCGCCACGATGCCGTCATGGCACACACATGGCGACTCGCATCTCTGCTGCTTCTGCTCTGTGCGGCACCCGTATGGGCAGCCGCCGATGAACCGCTCTTCTGGCCGACCGTGCGCTACAGCGCGAGCCAGCGGCTCGCCGGGGGCATTGCCTTCCAGCCGCGATCGGGGATGTTCGACCGCCTCGTGCTGACGGCCACCGCCGGCCGCGGCGGGTTTCTGGCGGGCGTGGGCCTCGGGTCCTTCGGAGACACCATCATGGGTGGTGCGGCGATTCATGCCACGTGGTTGCGGACCACAGGCCAGCCGCGGCGCGGCGATCCGCATCAGACGTATGTGGGCGTCGAAGGAGAAATCATGGCCGCGAACATCAGCCTCCGCGGCGGACCGCTCGTTCGCGTGGGCGGGCCCGCGACGGGTTCCAGGCGCCTGATGCTTGGGTTCAGCGTCGGGCTTGGGTTCTAGGTTCAGCGGCGACAGTTATTCCAGCGCGTCGCCCGTCCGTTCAGCCGCTCGGAAAAGATCCTCGGTATATCCGCCGGCCGCGCGTCGCCGTGCAATCTCGTGATCTTGAGCAGAACCTCGACTGGGACCGGCTTCCCGTGTTTGGTTTTATCTGGCTGCCTAGCCGCGCTACCGGTTGACGGGCCAGTGACAGAACTTGCACCAGCGGTCCTCACGCGTCACTGGGTGCGCACACGCAGGGCACTGGAGATCGTTCGCGGGTGATCTGCGGACGCCTTCGCGGCGCGGCGCAGGAACGCGAGGTGCGCGGGTGGCAGCTGGACGCGGCGCGCCCGGCAGCCGCATATAGCAGTGCGGGCAGTGCTCGGGTCCGGACGCCATCGTCCGGCGGCACAGCGAACAGGTGACTGTGGGCAACTCGTAAGTCTCTTCGCAGTTATCGGCTTCGCCGCCGCGGCGGTGCAACCCGTCGCCGCCGGCGCTTCGTCACCTCGGCTCTGGCGCAATCACATTGACGACGGAACTCGTCGAGCTGATCGCGCAGCGCGTCCACGCGCTTGAGATGGTCGTCGCCGTTGAAGCTCTTCATTGCCGTCCACCTTCCTGACAGTTTCAATCTCAAACTGCCTGCCAGGAGAACAGGTGGCGAACAGGCGGTTTGGCGGGCGAATTCCGCTTGTGGTGACCTCCGGCGAAGACGCTCCGGGCTCAGCTGGCACCGCTCGACCGTATCCTTATCCCCCCGAACTGCGAACTAGCTATGAGGCATGAGTGACTCGGGCTGAGGTCGAGGC
>Ga0247825_10003422_pt1 | contig 10457 bp, 9 predicted proteins | sample 13C_Vanillin_Day_FD_194413 | JGI IMG/M metagenome (GOLD analysis project Ga0247825, IMG submission 194413) | Soil microbial communities from agricultural site in Penn Yan, New York, United States - 13C_Vanillin_Day48 | ecosystem: Environmental > Terrestrial > Soil > Agricultural land | place... | reverse complement strand
GGTACACGCCGTCGGCCTGCACGGCGTCGGCGTGGCGGTGTCGAACGCGCTCTCCAAGCGCTGCGAAGTCGTTGTCTTCAGAAACAATGAAAAGCACACCATTGCGTTCGAAGGCGGCGAGCTCAAGCAGAAGCTGAAGAGCGAAAAAATCAAGGAAAAGCGCACCGGCACCGTCGTGCGCCTCTGGCCCGATCCCAAGTACTTCGACTCGCCGAACATCCCGGTGGCCGAGCTCGAGCACCTGGTGCGCTCGAAGGCTTACCTGCTTCCCGGGCTCACCACGGTGCTCGAAGTTGAAGGCAAGGACAGGAAGACCTGGAAGTACGAGCGTGGTATGGCGCAGTACTTCGACTTCCGCCTCGACGGACGCGAGATGGTGGCGCCGCTTTTCACCGGGGAGCGGTTTTTCCAGGAGAGCAACATCCCCGAGGTCGAGCCCGGCGAAGGCGCGTCCTGGGCGATCGGCTGGGTCGCCGACGGCGAGGTGTTCGCCGACAGCCACGTCAACCTGATCCCGACGCGCTCGGGCGGCACGCACGAGGCCGGCTTCCGCTCGGGCATCTTCGACGCGCTCGCCGCGTTCATGGAAGGGCGCGCGCTCGCGCCCAAGGGCGTGAAGCTGATCGCCGACGACCTGATGCAGCGCGCGTGCTTCACGCTCTCGGCGCGCATCGTGCGCACGCAGTTCCACGGCCAGACCAAGGAGAAGCTCACCACGCGCCACGCCGCGCGCCTGCTCGAGCTTTGCGTGCGCGACGCGTTCGAGCTCTGGCTGAACGAGCACGTGGACGAGGGCAAGAAGATCGTGGCGCTCGCGATCGAGCAGGCGATGGAGCGCCTCGCCAAGGGCAAGAAGGTCGAGCGCAAGAAGTCGAGCGGCATCGCCACGCTTCCCGGCAAGCTGGTCGATTGCGCGTCGGGCGACGTCACGCGCAACGAGCTGTTCCTGGTCGAGGGCGACTCGGCCGGCGGCTCGGCGAAAGAGGCGCGTGACAAGGAGACGCAGGCGCTGCTGCCGCTGCGCGGCAAGGTGCTGAACACGATGTCGAAGGACAGCCGCACGGTGCTCGCCAACAAGGAGCTGCAGGCGATCGCCACCGCGATCGGCGTCGATCCGCATTCGTCGGAGGAAAAGGCCGACCTGAGCGGGTTGCGCTACGGCAAGGTCATCGTGATGACCGACGCCGACGTCGACGGCGGCCACATCCAGACCCTGCTGCTCACGTTCTTCTTCATGCACGCGCCGCGCCTGGTCGAGTCCGGCCACCTCTACGTCGCGCAGCCGCCGCTCTACAAGGTCGAGGTCCCGGCGCAGGGCAAGGGCAAGCCGCAGCGGCGCCTCTATTGCCTCGACGACGACGAGCTGGAAGAAGTCCTGAGCCAGCTGAAAAAAGAAAAAGTGAAGGAAGGAAGCTGGGAGATCTCGCGCTTCAAGGGCCTGGGCGAGATGAGCCCCGAGCAGCTGTGGGAAACCACCATGAACCCGGACGCGCGCCGGCTGGTGCGCATGGAGTTCGAGGCCAAGAACCTGAAGAAGGTGAAAGAGACCTTCGAGAAGCTGATGGACGCGGGCGAGGCCGAAGAGCGGCGCAACTGGATGCGGGAGCACTGGAAGAGCGTGGAGGCCGATGTTTGAGCCGGAGAATTCCTTAAATCAGGGACAGACCACGTTTATGGCGGCGAAAAAGAAGAAAGCCAGCAAGCAGAAATCGATCTGGGAGCGCGCGTATCAGGGCCACGTCCTGTGGCTGGGCAAGACAAAGCTCGGAAAAGTCACACTGCTCGTCGCCGAACGGATGGATCACCGCGGCAAGTACCGATGGGAAGCCGCGGGCCGTGAAGGATTCGCCGATCAGCTCAATAAAGCGAAAGCCGCGGTTGAACTGGCGGTGTTCAACGCGGACAAACAACTGGACCTGTTCCAATGACCGAAGACACCCGTACCCCCGACCTCTTCACGCCCGACGGCGGCGACGACTCCTCGCCGATCGAGCAGCACGCCTCGCACGCCTACCTCGGCTACGCGGTCTCGACCGTCAAGGCGCGCGCGCTGCCGGAGATCGCCGACGGCTTGAAGCCGGTGCAGCGGCGCATCCTGTTCGCGATGGAGGGCTCGACCAGCTTTTCGAAATGCGCGCGCTATGTCGGCGAGGTGCTCGGCAAGTATCACCCGCATGGCGACAGCTCGACCTACGAGGCGCTGGTGCACCTCGCGCAGCCGTTCTCGATGCGCTACCCGCTGATCGACGGGCAAGGCAATTTCGGCAGCCGTGACGGCGATTCGGCTGCCGCCTATCGATATACCGAGGCCAAGCTTTCGCGATTTGCAGAATTACTTTTATCTGAAATAAACGAAGGTACCGTCGATTTCCAGAAGAACTACGACGGCAAGTTCGACGAGCCGGTGCTGCTGCCCGCCAGGCTGCCGTTCGGTCTGCTGAATGGAAGCTTTGGAATTCCCGTCGGCTTCTCGACGCGCATTCCGTCGCACAACCTGAAGGAAGTCGCGGCGGCGGCGGCGCTCGTCATCAAGCACCCGCGCTCGAAGCTCGAGGACGTGCTCGAGCTGCTGCCCGGCCCTGACTTCCCGGGCGGCGGCCAGGTCATCTCGCCCAAGGAGGAGATCAGGGAGGCGTACAGCACCGGCCGCGGTTCGTTGCTTTTGAGATGCAAATGGGAAAAGGAGCAGCTCGCCCGCGGGCAATGGCGCGTCCTCGTGACCGAGCTGCCGCACGGCGTGTCGGTGAAGCAGGTGATGGAGGAAATCGAGGCGCTCGCGAACCCGAAGGCGCAGGGCAACCGCAAGGAGGTCTCGCAGGAGCAGCGGCGCATGAAGCAGTTCATCCTCGACCAGGTCGAGGGCGTGCGCGACGAGTCCGACCGCAAGTCGAAGCTGCGCCTGGTGATCGAGCCGCGCTCCTCGCGCCAGGACCCGGAAGAGCTGATGGCGGCGCTGATGGTGCACACCTCGCTCGAGACGCGCTACGCCGTCAACCTGACCTGGCTCGGCCTCGACGGCCTGCCGGAGACCAAGGGCATCGTCGAGATCCTCGCCGAGTGGGGCAAGTTCCGCATCGACACGGTGCGCCGGCGCACCCAGTTCCGCCTGGCGAAGTGCGAGGAGCGCCTGCACATCGTGATGGGCCGGCTGATGGCCTACGTCAAGATCGACGAGATCATCAAGCTGATTCGCGCGAGCGAGGACCAGGCCGAAGCGCGCGCGAATCTGCAGAAACGCTTCAAGTTCTCGGAGAAGCAGAGCGAGGACATCGTCAACCTGCGCCTGGGGCAGCTCACCAAGCTGGACGGCGTCGCGCTGAACGACGAGCGCAAGAAGCTCGAGGCCGAGCGCAAGGGCCTGAAGGAGATCCTGGACGACGAGAAGGAGCTGAAGAAGCTGGTCGTCGCGGAATTGAACGACGACGCCAAGAAGTTCGGCGACGAGCGCCGCACGCTGATCAAGACCGCCGAGCGCGCGCAGGTCGAGCGCACCGTGGTCGAGGAGCCGGTGACCGTGATCCTGTCGCGCAAGGGCTGGATCCGCGCGCGCAGCGGCCACGGCCTCGATGTCATGCAGCTGAGCTTCAAGGACGGCGACGCGCTGCTGCAGACGCTCGAATGCAAGACCACCGATGCGGTCACGGTGCTCGCTTCCTCGGGCAAGAGCTTCACCGTGCAGGCCGCCGACATCCCCTCCGGACGCGGCGACGGCGCGCACGTCAACACGCTCGTCAACTCGGGGTCGGACGACATCGTGTGGATGGGCGCCGGCGATCCGCAGCGCAGGCTGCTGATGAACAGCTCCGCGGGCCTGGGCTTCCTCTGCAAGCTCGGCGATCTCGCGACCAAGACGCGCCAGGGCAAGGACTTCATGAAGGTCGACGAAGGCGCCGCGGCCCAGGCGCCAGCGGTAGTCAAAGACGAGAAATTCGTTGCCGCATTGTCGTCGGACGCCAGGCTGCTGGTGTTCCCGATGGAGGAGATCCCCGAGCGGCCGAACGGCGGCGTGGGCGTGCAGCTCATCGCCATTCCCGAGAAGGAGAAGCTCGCCGCGGTGGCCGCCACCGACGGCAAGACCCTGGCCGTGTCCGGCGTGAAGCGAAAGAACCGGGCCACCGAGACGCTCGATGCCAGGCAGCTCGCCGAGCACATCGGCAAGCGCGCCCAGCGGGGGAGGGTGTGCGATGTCGGCTTCCGGCCGGATCGCCTTGAAGTCGCCGCTTGATCCCGAGCTGCTGAGGGCGCTGCGCCCGGCGGGGGTCCCGGCCGGGATCCTCGCGCTGACCGGCGTGCTGACCTGGGCGGCGCCGATGCCGGACTCGCTCGAGGGTTTGCAGATCGCGGGCCCGTACGCCGTGCTCGTCATCGCCACCGCGATGGCCTGGGGTTTCAACCGCGGGCGCGCCTTCGTGATCGCCGCCACGCTCCTCGCGGCGTTCGCGGTGAACCAGTTCTGGGCCGGCACGCGGGTGCACCACCTGCTCGTCGTCATGGTGCCGCTCAACGTGCTCGCCGCGATGCTGTGGCCTGAACGCGGAGCGCGCTATCGCGCTTCGTACGGCTGGCTCGCGTTGCTGGCCGCCGAGGCGCTGCTGCTGGCGTGGGCTCACAAGAGCGCCGGCGGCGCCAACTTCATCTGGAGCCCGATGCCGCTGTTCGGGCGCGTGGCGTTCGCGGTGGCCTTCGCCGCCACGGTGTGGCGAGCCTGGCCCGAGTTCACCGCGCTGCAGGTCGGCAACGCCGCGGCGCTCGCCGCCTTTTTCATCGCCTCGATCTGGGTGCAGACCCCGGCCGTGCACAGCGCCTTCATGTCGGCGGCGGGCGTCATCCTAATCATCGCGCTGCTGGCGGAATCGCATCGCCTCGCATTCCGCGACACGCTCACCGGGCTGCCCGGGCGGCGCGCGCTCGAAGAGCGCCTGCGCAGCCTCGGCGGGCGCTTCGTCATCGCCATGGTCGACGTCGACCACTTCAAGAAATTCAACGACACCCACGGTCACGACATCGGCGACCAGGTGCTCAAGCTGGTCGCCGCGCGCCTCGCCGAGGTCGGCGGCGGCGGCATCGCCTTCCGCTACGGCGGCGAGGAATTCAGCGTGCTGTTCCCCGGCGCGACGCTGGAGGAGGCGCTGCCGCACCTCGACGCGATCCGCGCCTCGATCGAGGGCTACCGCATGGCGGTGCGCGCGCCCGACCGGCCGAAATCGGGCGAGGAGGGCAGCAAGCTGCGCGGAGGAGGCGAGAAAAGCGGCAACCCGGAGCAGCACCTGTCGGTGACGGTCTCCATCGGCGCCAGCCGCCCGAAAAAAGATGCGCGCGCGCCGGCGCAGGTGATCAAGGCCGCGGACGAAGCGTTGTATCGTGCCAAGCAGGGCGGTCGCAACCGTGTAAGTACATGAGCCTGGTCGTCCCCGAGCACGAAATCGAGATCACCGCGGTGCGCGCGCAGGGCGCGGGCGGGCAGAACGTGAACAAGGTGTCCAACGCCGTGCACCTGCGCTTCGACGTGCGCAAGTCGTCGCTGCCCGAGCACGTGAAGGACCGCCTGCTGCGCACCGGCGACAGCCGCGTGACGCGCACCGGCGTGGTGGTGATCAAGTCGCAGAATCACCGCAGCCTGGAACGCAACCGTGAAGAGGCCATCGCGCGCCTGCAATCCCTGGTGCTGGCCGCCGCGCACCTGCCGAAAGTGCGCAAGGCGACCAGGCCCACCCGGTCTTCGCAGAGAAAGCGCATCGAGACCAAGAAGCGGCGTTCGCAGCTGAAGGCGCAGCGCTCCAGGATCTTCGATTGAAGGAGCTGCTCACGGCCGTGGTCGCCGCGGTCGAGGCGGAGGGCCGGCATCTCGCCGCCGAGTTCCTGCGCCCGGAAGGGCCGCGCGGGCGGCGCGGCTCGGCGCCGATCGACCAGGAGATCGAGGAGCGCCTGCGCGAGACGCTGCAGGGGCTGCTGCCGTGCCCGTTCCTGGGCGAGGAGACCGGCCTCACGCCCGGCCCCGACCAGGGCGCGCGCTGGGTGGTCGATCCGCACGACGGCACCTCGGAATTCACCGGCGGGAGGCGCGGCTCGGCAATCTCCGTTTGTCTCATGAAGGATCAAACCCCGGTCCTCGGCGTGGTGCATAGCCCGCTCTCGCCCGACCGCGGCCCCGACACCATCGCCTGGGCCGAAGGCGCGGGCCCGCTGCTGCGTAACGGCAAGCCGGTCAGCGTCGATCTTTCGCAGCGCCTGCTCGCCGCCGGCGAGTTCGTGTTCGCCACCGCCTCCTCCGCGCTGCGTCCCGGCGCCTGGTCGCGCGCGGTCGCGCCCGCGCGCTACGTCGCGATGCCGAGCATCGCCTATCGCCTGGCGCGCATCGCCGCCGGCGACGGCGCGGTCACGGTGTCGACCCACGGGGTGAACGAGTACGACATCGCCGCCGGCATGGCGCTGCTGCGCGCCTCGGGCGGCGTGGCGCTCGACGCCGAGGGCAGGGAGATCGTGCTGACGGGCGAGCTCGAGAGCCGCGTGTCGGGCTGCTTCGCCGGCTCGCCCGCCGCCGCGGCGCAGCTCGCGCGCCACGACTGGAAGGCGCTGCAGAGCGAGCCGCCGCTCAAGGCGCGCGTCGCGCTCGGCTTTCCGCGCAAGGCGGACGAGGCCGTGCTCGCGCGCGCGCAGGGCTGCCTGCTCGGCCAGGTGATCGGCGACAGCCTGGGCTCGCTGGTCGAGTTCAAGACCGCCGCGGAGATCGCGCGCCTCTTCCCCGGCGGCGTGCGCGCGCTGGCCGACGGCGGCGTCTACCACACCATCGCCGGCCAGCCGACCGACGACAGCGAGATGGCGCTCGCGCTGGCGCGCAGCCTGGCGCTTCACAAGGACTTCGTCGCCGAGAAAGTCCTGGAGGCCTATCGCGAATGGCTCACCTCGCGCCCGGTGGACATCGGCACCACCACCGAGCGCGGGCTGCTCGGCCTGCATACCACCGAGAGCGAGTCGAACGGCTCGCTGATGCGCGTCTCGCCGGTCGGCGTGTGGGCGGCGGGCAACGTCGAACGCGCTGCGCGCGCCGCGCGCGAGGACGCCGCGCTCACGCACAAGAACCCGTTGTGCCTCGACGCCAGCGCGGCGTACGCCGCCGCGATCGCGGTCGGCGTCGCCGGCGGCGACCGGCGAAGCATGCGCGAGGCGGCGCTCGCCAATTGCGGCGGCCGCGCGCGCGAGGCGATCGCGAAAGCCAAGCCGCCCGAGGACTACTTCACCCAGATGGGCTGGGTGCTCACCGCGCTGCAGAACGCTTTCTTCCATCTGCAGGAATCGTCGTTCGAGGAAGCCCTGGTCACGACGGTCGCCGCGGGCGGCGATACCGACACCAACGCCGCGATCTGCGGCGCGCTGCTCGGCGCCGCGCTCGGCCGCTCCGCGATCCCGTCGCGCTGGATCCTGCCGGTGCTCGCCTGCCGCTCCACCGTCGACGCCGGCGCGCCGCGCCCGCGTCCCTCGGCCTACTGGCCGGACGACATCCTGGAACTCGCCGAAGCTTTGCTCCAGTGAAGAGAATTTTCCTGCTGTGGCTGGCGCTGCTGCCCGCGCAGGCCGTTCCACGGGTGGTCGATTTCCACAGCGACGTGCGCCTCGCGCGCAGCGGCGAGCTCTCGGTCACCGAGCGCATCACGCTCGAGGTCGACGACCGCACGCCGCACTCGGTGCTGCGGCGCGAGCTGCGCGGGCCGGCGGCGGTGAGCGACGTGATCCGCAACGGCCACCCCGAGCCGTGGGTGCTCGAGCCCGACGCCGACGGCGCGCGCCTGCGCATCGGCAGGCCGGGCGCGGCGCTGCCGCACGGGCGCCATACCTACCAGATCGCGTACCGCAGCGGCGGCCAGGTGCGCTTCCTCGACCGCCACGACGAGCTGCACTGGCGCCTCGGGCCGGCCGAGCGCATCACCGCCGAGATCATCCTTCCGGTGAGCGTGCCCGCGCGCGAGATCACGGCCGACGCGGGCAAGGAGGCGCAGAGCTTCGTGCGCGACGGGCGCGCGGCGTTCCGCTCTATGCGCGCGATCGCGCCGCACGAGGAAGTGATGGTGGTGGTGCGCTTCCCGAAGAACGTGGTCGAGCGGCCGAAGGTCGAGCGCGGCGGGCTGCTCGCGGTGCTGGCGCTGCTCGGCTTCGCGGCGGCGGTGCTCTACTGGATCAAAAAGCTTTCGGCCAGAGGGTGAGCCAGAAGCCGAGGGTGTTGATCTCGTTGATGCCGCTCACCTTGGGGAAATACACCAGGTTGGCGGTCACCGCGCGCCACTCGTAGGCGAGGAGCGGCAGCGGGGCGACGAACGGGTCGCCGTCGTTGTAGGTGTCGCTGTGGAAGAACGCGAGCCCGGCGCCCAGGCGCAGGCGCTCGGTCGCCTTCCAGAACACGCCGCCTCCGGCCAGCACCGCGGTGTTGCGGCCCGAGTCGCGGTACGCGCCCGCCTCCAAAAACCAGTCGAACGCCTCGCGCGGCATGCGCCAGCGCACGCCGAGGCCGGGATTCACTTCGTTGTCGTAGCCCAGCTCGTGCGCGGTGTCGCGCTCGAAGTGGTACGAGAGCCCGTAGACGTTGACGCCGAGCTCGCCTTGCTGAGCAAGCGCGGGCGAAGCGGCGCCGAGGAGCGCTACGAGCCCGAAGCGGGCGAGGAGAGCGATGAGGCCTGTTCCGGCTCGTCGTGCTCGCCGGCGGCGTAGCCGGCCGAGAGCAGGAAGATCATCACCAGCGCGATCAGGGCGGTGGCACGGTAGAGCTGCATGGCGGCATTCTCCGCATGCAATTCTTACGCCGCTAGCACGCGCATGGTCGTTTCGAAAAAGTCTGTCGGCGTTCGTTGACATTCGACCCGCTAGAATTTCGACATGCCCAACTCCATTGCACAGTTCTGGGACGACGCCATCGTCCCGACCCTCGTCGATTACATCAAGATCCCCGCCAAATCGCCGCACTTCGACAAGGAGTGGGCGAAGCACGGCCACATCGAGGCCGCGGTCGAGCTCGCCGCGGCGTGGTGCCGCAAGCACGCGGTTCCCGGCATGAAGCTCGAGGTGGTGCGCCTTCCCGGCAAGACGCCGGTCCTGTTCATCGAGATTCCCGGCTCCGGCAAGGGAACCGTGCTGATGTACGGCCACCTCGACAAGCAGCCCGAGATGGTCGGCTGGCGCGACGGCTACGGGCCGTGGAAGCCGGTGCTCGCCGACGGCAAGCTCTACGGGCGCGGCGGCGCCGACGATGGTTATGCCGTGTTCTGCGCGCTCTCCGCTATCCGCGCGCTGCAGGAGGAAAAGCGGCCCCACGGCCGCATCGCGATCCTGATCGAGTGCTGCGAGGAAAGCGGCAGCTACGACCTGCCGGCCTACTTCGAAGTGCTGTCCAAAAGAATCCAAAACCCGGAGCTGGTCATCGCGCTCGACTCCGGCTGCGGCAACTACGAGCAGCTCTGGAGCACGACCTCGCTGCGCGGCCTGGTGAACGGCGTGCTCACGGTGGAAGTGCTCACCGAGGGCGTGCACTCCGGCGACGCGAGCGGCGTGGTGTCGTCGAGCTTCCGCATCGCGCGCATGCTGCTCGAGCGCATCGACGCCGCCGACACCGGCATCGTCAAGCACTCCGCCTTCCACGCGCAGATTCCGGCGGAGCGCGCCGCGCAGGCCAAGCGGGCGGCCGAAGTGCTGGGCGAGGAGATCTGGCGCAAGTTTCCCTTCACCCCGGGCGGCCAGCCGATGCAGGCCGACCTCGCCGACCTGGTGCTCAACCGCACCTGGAAACCGTTCCTCGCGGTGACCGGCGCCGACGGCTTGCCGGCGCCCGCCAACGCCGGCAACGTGCTGCGCCCGCTCACCAGGCTCGTGCTGTCGCTGCGCCTGCCGCCGACGGTGAAGGCCGAGAGCGTGGCGCGGCAGCTCAAGGCGATCCTCGAGACCGATCCGCCGTACGGCGCGCGCGTGACCTTCGAGCCGGGTCATGCGGGCGACGGCTGGAACGCTCCCCCATCAAAAGAATGGTTGGCAAAAGCCGTGGATGCCGCGTCCAACGCCCACTTCGGCAAGCCGGCGATGTGGATGGGCGAGGGCGGCACGATCCCCTTCATGGGCATGCTCGGCGCGCAATATCCGCAGGCGCAGTTCCTGATCACCGGGGTCCTGGGGCCGCACTCGAACGCGCACGGCCCGAACGAGTTCCTGCACATCGGCTACGCGAAGCGGCTCACCGCCTGCGTGGCGGACGTTCTAGCCGCGCACGCTACAGAAAAATAGGGACGGACCCAGTGAATTCGACCCCGTCGGCCGCCGCGACCAGCGGCGTGCCGAGGGTGATGGAGCCGCGCTTGCGCAGCACGAACTCCTCGCGCTGCAGCAGCACTTCCTTCTCGCCTTCGACCGTCAGGTAGGTGCCGTTGGTGCTGAAGTCGACGAGCACGAACTTGTCCTTGCGCCGCTCGATGGTGCAGTGG
>Ga0247825_10003421_pt1 | contig 10460 bp, 9 predicted proteins | sample 13C_Vanillin_Day_FD_194413 | JGI IMG/M metagenome (GOLD analysis project Ga0247825, IMG submission 194413) | Soil microbial communities from agricultural site in Penn Yan, New York, United States - 13C_Vanillin_Day48 | ecosystem: Environmental > Terrestrial > Soil > Agricultural land | place... | reverse complement strand
CTCCTGACCCTCGCGGGTCGAGGCCGCGATATGTGGTGTGGCCACGACTTGTGACAGCTTTTGCAGTCGATGATCGACCGTGGGCTCCTTGTCGAACACATCGAGCGCGGCGCCCGCGACGTGTCCCGACTCGATCGCGTCTGCGAGCGCGACCTCGTCGATGAGGTCACCGCGCGCGGTGTTGACGATGCGAATGCCTCTGCGGGCTTTCGCCAATCGTTCGGTGTTGACCATGCGACGCGTATGGTCGCTCGACGGCATGTGGAGCGAGACATAGTCGGCCCGTGAGAACAGGTCATCGAGGCTGACCAGTTCGACATCCAATTGTGCGGCTGTCTGGGCGGAGACGAACGGATCGTGGGCGATGATCGTCATGCCAAACGCCGAAGCGCGGCGAGCGACTTCCTGGCCGATGCGGCCCAGGCCAACGAGGCCGAGGACCTTCTCGCGCACCTCTTCGCCCAGAAACTTCTTTTTCTCCCACTTGCCCTGCTTCATCGCTGCGTCCGCACCGGGAATGTGACGGGCGAGCGCCAGCACGAGCGCCATCGCGAGTTCGGCGACGCTCACACTGTTGGCGCCAGGCGCGTTCATGACGACGATGCCACGAGCGCTCGCGGCCGGTACGTCAACGTTATCGACGCCAGTGCCGGCGCGTGCGATGGCACGCAGCTTGGGTGCGGCGTCGATCAATGCCGACGTCACACGCGTCGCGCTGCGAACCACGATGGCGTCGGCGTCTGTGATGTCGGTGGCGAGCTGCTCCGGGGAGCGGCCCGTTCGTGCGTCTATTTCCCAGCCTTCGTTGCGGAGGAGATCGATTGCGGAAGCAGGGAGGTCGTCTGCGATGAGGATCTTCACGGGTTTGAGAAAAGTATAATCCCCGGTTGCGGGAGCGCGGCGCGAGACACACACGTAACGTTCGCACTACGATGGTGCAAACCGCTAAAACATTCAGGATCATCTGCAACGATCGCGTCTACAGACGATGTTTTCAACAGGCTTTTCAACAGAAACTGTGAGTATTTCGACGCGAGCTGCGGGACAGTGACCTAAGCCGCGCGAGCCAGACGAGGAACGCATGAATCGCAAAGTGACAGTGGTAGGTGGCGCCGGCAACGTTGGCATGACCGTGGCTCGCGCGATTGCGGAGAAGGAACTGGCCGACGTCGTGATCATCGACATCGCCGATCAGAAGGCCGCAGGTGTCGCGCTTGATATCTACGAGACGGGTCCCGTCATCGGATCAGACTCGCGCCTTGTTGGCGGTGGCGACTGGAGCGCAGCCGCCGGTTCCGACATCGTCGTCATCACATCCGGCAAGCCGCGCAAGCCCGGCATGAGCCGCGACGATCTCGTGCGCGACAACTTCGAGATCATGAAGAGCATCGCGCCGAGCCTCGTGCAGCATTGCCCGAATGCGATCGTCGTGCCGGTGGCCAATCCGCTCGACGCGATGTCGCAGGCGCTGTTCCGTCTCACGAAGTTTCCGCGCGAGCGCGTCATCGGCATGGCCGGGGTGCTCGACTCCGCGCGCATGAGCACGTTCGTCGCGATGGAGCTCAAGGTCTCGGTGGAGAACGTCCACTCGTTCGTGCTCGGCGGCCACGGCGACACGATGGTGCCGCTCCCGCGATATTCAACGGTGGCCGGAATTCCGCTGACTGAACTGCTGCCGAAGGATCGCATTGATGCCATCGCCAAGCGCACCGCTGACGGCGGCGCCGAGATCACCAAGCTCGTGGGCACGAGCGCGTGGTACGCGCCCGGTCAGGCCGCAGCCGAGATGTGCGAAGCGATCCTGAAGGACAAGAAAAAGATCCTCCCCTGCTCCGTATTCCTCCAGGGCGAGTACGGCATTCGCGATCTGTTCGTGGGCGTGCCGGTGAAGCTCGGAGCGAAGGGCGTCGAGCAGATCATCGAGATCAAGCTGACACCGGAAGAAGATGCGGCGCTGAAGAAATCCGCGGCTTCGGTGAAGGAACTGGTCGATGTAATTGGAATGTAGACACTCTGTCGGTCCACAGTCCACGGTCTCGAAATTGAGCACCGAGGACCGAGGACTGAGCAGCTAGTTTCCTCGGCCCGCCGCAACGGTCGGAGTCGTGGCACCGCGATGACACATGGCGCATGTGACGTGCGGCCTGGTCGGCCGGCTTGCCAACTGCCTCAGGCACCTTCGCGTTCATGTCCGTCACCACCCGCATCATGGCGCGCGCCATGTACTTGGTTGGCTTGGTGTCTCCCACGAAATCATTCATCGGATCGCTAGGTCCGTTAAACACGTCAGTCCTCGGTCCTCAGTCCTCAGTCTGCAACTCCGAGTCGAACGTTGACCGACCGAGGACTGGAGACCGTGGACCGAGGACTGCGAGAGCGCGGTTGGACGCGCAGCGTGGCGATGGAATACGATGAATAGTTGTTTACTCAGGAGTCGCTTGTGTTGGTGCTGTTGGCAACGTCGTTTCCCGCTCGAATCGGCGGATTGTTGCGCAACGGTGCATCCCGATGGCCTCAACACAAGCGAGCAGTGGAGTAAGTTGGCGGCCGGAGACGGAATCCCCCAGTGAAAATTCACGAGTATCAAGCCAAATCAGTGCTGGCGCGCTTCGGTGTGGCCGTTCCGCGCGGCGAAGTAGCTTTCACCTCCCAGGAAGCCGGTGAGATCGCGCGCCGTCTCGGCAGCAACATCGCCGTCGTCAAGGCGCAGATCCATGCCGGCGGGCGCGGCAAAGGCGGCGGCGTCAAGATCGCCAAGTCCCCCGACGAGGCTGAACAACTCGCCAAGCAGATCCTCGGCATGACGCTGGTGACGCATCAGACCGGGCCCGAGGGCCGTAAGGTCGGTCGCGTCCTGATTGAAGAAGGGCTCCAGATCGAGCGTGAGCTCTATCTGAGCATCGTCATCGATCGCGCGTCGGCGAACCCGGTCATCATCGCGAGCGCCGCGGGCGGGATGGACATCGAGGAGGTCGCGGCGAAGGAACCCGAGAAGATCCTGCGCGAGCAGATCGATCCGGGCACGGGTGTCATCCCGTTTCAGGCTCGGAAGCTGGCGTTCGGGATGGGCCTCGGCTCAGGCCCCGCCAACAAGCTGGTGAAGCTGCTCGACTCGATCTACAAGGCGTTCATCGAGACCGATGCGTCGATGATCGAGGTCAATCCGCTGATCCTGACCAAAGGCGGCGATCTGCTTGCGCTTGACGCGAAAGTCTCGTTCGACGATAACGCGCTCTATCGCCATCCCGATCTGCGCGATTTGCGCGACCTTGGCGAAGAGGATCCGCTCGAAGTCGAAGCGTCGAAGTTCTCGCTCAACTACATTCGCCTCGATGGCAACATCGGCTGCATGGTCAACGGCGCCGGCCTCGCCATGGCAACCATGGACATCATCAAACTGGCTGGCGGGGAACCGGCCAACTTCCTGGATGTGGGCGGTGGCGCGAACGCGGAGCAGATCAAGAACGCCTTCCGCATCCTGATAGCCGACAGCAACGTCAAGGCGGTGCTCATCAACATCTTCGGCGGCATCCTTCGCTGTGACGTGCTCGCCCAGGGCGTCATCGCCGCGGTGCAGGAATTGGGTGTTCGCGTGCCGATCGTGATTCGCATGGAAGGCACGAACGTCGAGGAAGGTAAGCGGCTACTGCGTGAGAGTGGCCTGAACTTCACCACGGCCGACTCCATGGGCGAGGCGGCGGACAAAGTCGTCTCTCTCGCGAGGGGTAAGTAGTGGCCGTTCTACTCGATCGAGACTCCAGGCTGATCGTCCAGGGGCTGACCGGGCGTGAGGGCACGTTCCACGCCAAGGCGGCTGCTGCCTACGGAACGAAAGTCGTCGGTGGCGTCACGCCAGGCAAGGGTGGCACGACCCACGAAGGCTGGCCGATCTTCAACAGCGTCCATGATGCGGTGCGCGAGACAGGCGCCAATGCCAGCGTGATCTTCGTGCCGCCGCCGTTTGCGGCCGACGCCATCATGGAGGCGACCGATGCGGGTGTTGCGCTCGTCGTGTGCATCACGGAAGGCATTCCAACGATCGACATGCTGAAGGTGATGACCTTCACGCACGGGAAGCGGGCTCGCCTCATCGGACCGAACTGCCCGGGCATCATCACCGCGGGTCAGGCGAAGGCGGGCATCATTCCCGGCCACATCTGCAAGGAAGGTCGAATCGGGATCGTCTCGAAGAGCGGCACGCTGACGTACGAGGCGATTCACCAGTTGTCGAAACAGGGGATGGGGCAGACGACCTGCATCGGCATCGGAGGCGACCCGCTGATCGGCACCAGCTTCATCGATGCGTTGAAGCTGTTCAAGGAAGACCCTGAGACCGACGCCGTCATCATGATTGGTGAGATCGGCGGCACTGCGGAACAGGATGCCGCCGCCTACATTGCGAAGGAGTTCAAGAAGCCCGTCGTCGGGTTCATTGCGGGGCAGACCGCGCCGCCCGGACGCCGCATGGGTCACGCCGGCGCGATTATCGCGGGCGGGCAGGGAACGGCGGCGGAAAAAATGGAAGCGCTAACGAAAGCAGGCGTTCACGTCGTAAAGAGTCCTGCCGACATGGGCGCGAAGATGCGCGAGGCGCTGGGCTGACGAATTGTTGATTTGATGATCCTTGATGAGGGATTCGTTGGGGATTGCTGATTCTGGATTGGTGATTCGCCCGATCGCCATTCGACAATCAGGAATCTCCGATCGATAACGATTCAACAATCAAAGATCACCAGAAATCAAAGATGGGATTGACGACAGCACATATGGAACGAACGTTTGCGATCATCAAGCCGGACGCTGTGAAGAGCCGGAAAGCCGGGCAGATCCTGGCGCGCATCGAAGCCGCCGGCTTCTCCGTGCGTGCGATGCGCCTGCAGCACCTGACCAAGAGAGAAGCCGAAGGGTTCTACGCCGTCCATCGCGAGCGGCCGTTTTTTGGTGGTCTGACCGACTTCATGTCGTCGGGTCCCTGCATTCTGCTGGCGCTGGAAGCTCCGGACGCGATCAAGAAGTGGCGTGCCACGATGGGTGCAACCGATCCGGCGAAGGCGGATGCGGGCACGCTGCGCAAGGACTTCGGGACGTCGATTGAGAGCAACGCGACGCACGGCTCCGATGCGCCCGAGACGGCGGCCTTCGAGCTCGGTTATTTCTTCCGCGGTCTCGAGCTGATCTGAGAGACCCCAGATGGGCCGAACGCTCATCGTCGTTGGACTGCTCGTGGCCGGAGTTGGCCTGTTGATGACGATTGGGCTCCCGATTGGGCGGCTGCCAGGCGACTTCACGATCCGAAGGGGAAATTTCACGTTCTACTTCCCGCTGGCGTCGTCGATCATCGCCAGCATCGTCCTCACGCTCGTCATGATGCTGCTTGGAAGACGGTGAGTAGTAGGCGGTATGCAGTTCCCGGGTCACAGTTTCCGTAGCCCGTAGCCTAGAGACAAACACGATGCCGTCGATCAAAGCCGACAAGTGGATCAAGCGCATGGCCCTCGAACACGGCATGATCGAGCCGTTCGAGGATCGCCAGGTACGGCAGGGAGTCATCTCCTACGGGCTCTCGTCGTACGGCTACGACATCCGCGTGGCGGACGAATTCAAGGTCTTCACCAACATCAACAACACTGTCGTCGATCCGAAGAATTTCGACGATCGGTCATTCGTCGATATGAAGACCGACGTCTGCATCATTCCGCCCAACTCGTTCGTACTGGCGAAGACGGTCGAGTACTTCCGTATCCCCCGCGATGTCTTGACGGTGTGCGTCGGCAAGTCGACGTATGCGCGCTGCGGGTTGATCGTGAACGTCACGCCATTCGAGCCGGAGTGGGAAGGCTACGTCACGCTCGAGATCTCGAACACCACGCCGCTGCCTGCAAAGGTGTACGCGAACGAAGGGATCTCCCAGGTCTTGTTCTTTCAGAGCGACGAGATGTGCGAGGTCTCCTACGCGGACAAGAAGGGCAAGTACCAGAAACAGCAGGGTCTGACGCTGCCGCGGCTATGAGCGCTGTAATTCAGCATTACACGTCTCTGAAATGAGCCGCACCGACCCCGCGCGCGGGATGCGCGATTACCTCCCCGAGGACATCCGGCGTCGCGAGTACGTCATCGGCGTGATCCGTCGCGTCTACGAGCGCTACGGGTTCGAGCCGCTCGAGACGCCGGCGGTCGAGAACCTCGAGACGCTGATGGGGAAGTACGGCGAAGAGGGCAATCAGCTCATCTTCAAGATCCTCAAGCGTGGTGAGCACGAGGCAAGCGGGCAGGCCGATCTCGCGCTGCGCTACGACCTCACCGTGCCGCTCTCACGTGTCGTCGCGCACTATCAGAGCAAGCTGCCGCGGCTGTTCAAGCGCTATCAGATTCAGCCGGTGTGGCGCGCAGATCGTCCGGCGCGCGGGCGCTTCCGCGAGTTCTATCAGTGCGACGTGGACGCGCTCGGCTCGACGTCGCCGGCGATCGAAGCAGAAGTCTGCGCAGCGGTGTCGGACGCCCTGAGCGAACTGGGATTCAGCGACTTCACGATCCGCCTCAACCATCGGCAGGTTTTGACCTCGATCTTGAACGCGGCGGGGATTCCCGAAGCGTTGCACGGTACGGCGCTCGTGGCCGTCGATAAGTTGGACAAGATCGGCGCGGACGGTGTGAAGACGGAGATGAATAGCCGTGGCGTCGACGCGGCCGCGGCAGGAAAGCTGCTCGAGCTGTTCGACGTTCTGGCCAAGGATCGCGAACAGAGCCGTCGGCTTCTCGATAACGCAGGCGTTGCCGCGTTCGAGAATCTGCAGGCGGTCTTTGCGCACTCCGAAGGAACGAGCGCCGGCACGAGGCTCCGTTTCGACCCGAGCCTCGCGCGCGGGCTGTCGTACTACACGGGCGCGATCATGGAGATCACCGTGCCCGACCTCGCCGGCAGCCTCGGTGGCGGCGGGCGCTACGACAACCTTGTGGGCATGTTCCTCGGTCAGAGCGTCCCGGCCTGCGGATTCTCGCTGGGCCTCGAGCGGATCCTGGTCGTGATGGCGGAGCGCAACATGTTCCCGCCGACGCTCGCCACCGCGCCGGCGGACGTGATGATGGCCGTCTTTGACGCGAAAGACACGCCGCATGCGTTGCGTGTTGCGGGCATGTTGCGCCAGTCCGGGCTGCGCGTGCTGGTTTACCCGGATGCCGACAAGATCGGCAGGCAAATCAAGTACGCTGATTCCCTGGGCATCCCGTTCGTGGCGATCCTCGGAGGCAACGAGATCGCAGCGGGCACGGTAACGGTGAAGAATCTGACTGCCCAGACGCAGGAAACCTACGATCAATCCGCCGCCGCCGGCGCCATTCTCGAGGGACTGAGGCAACGTGGCTGAGCAACTTGGCGACCTGACACGCACCCATACCTGTGGCGCGCTCCGCACCAACGACGTCGGTGCCGACGTCGTGCTGCTTGGCTGGGTCCATCGGGTTCGCGATCTTGGCGGTGTCCTGTTCATTGACGTGCGCGATCGGGGCGGTGTCACGCAGATCGTGTTTGACAAAGACGACGAAGCGCTGATGAACAAAGCCAAGCGCCTTCGCTCCGAGTATGTCGTCGGTGCAACGGGCAACGTGCGCCGCCGGTCGGCCGAGACCGTGAACGCGAAGCTCCCGACGGGCGAGGTTGAAGTCCTCGTTCGCCGGCTCGTTGTTCTCAACGAGGCAAAGACACCGCCGTTTCCGATTGCTGACGATTCGCCGGTCTCGGAAGACGTCCGCCTGAAGTACCGCTATCTCGACCTGCGCCGGCCCAGGCTGCAGAACAACATCATCCTGCGCCATAAGTTGACGACGGCCATTCGGAAGTACTTCGACGCGAACGGATTCCTCGAGATCGAGACGCCGATTCTCACGAAGTCGACGCCCGAAGGCGCGCGCGACTACCTCGTGCCGAGCCGCGTGCATCCGGGCGAGTTCTTCGCGTTGCCGCAGTCGCCGCAGATCTTCAAGCAGATCCTCATGATTGCGGGCATGGACCGCTACGTGCAGATCTGCAAGTGCTTCCGCGACGAGGACCTGCGCGCCGATCGTCAACCCGAGTTCACACAAGTTGACGTCGAGATGTCATTCGCGCGACCCGACACGATCTTCGCGATCATCGAGCCGCTGATGGTCGAGATCTTTGCCGTGGTCGGCCGGAAGATCGAGACGCCATTTCCACGGATGGCGTATTCAGAGGCGATGGCGAAGTACGGATCGGACAAGCCGGACCTGCGTTGCGGTATGCCGATTCAGGACCTGCGAGAGGTGTTTCGCGAGTCGTCGTTCGAAGTGTTCCGGAAGATCGTCGCAGAAGGAGGCACGGTCCGCGGTTTCGTTGTGCCGAACGCGAGCGGCTACTCGCGCAGCGCCGTTGACGGCGTCGTCAATCAGGAGAAGGCCCAGGGGCGGCACCTTTTGTGGGCTCGGCGCTCAGAGGACGGCACCATCACGTCGTCGTTCCCCAGGGCCGTGGGCGAGGAGGCGGTGCGGCGGCTGCTCGACGCGAGTGACACGCACAACGGGCAACTCCTGTTCGTCGTGGCGGGTGAGCCGGACAGCGCATCGAAGGCGCTCGGGCAATTGCGATTGATGCTCGCGAAAAGGGACGGCCTGCTCGACGGCGAGACATTTGCCTTCATGTGGGTCGTGGACTTTCCCCTGCTCGAGTGGGACGGGGAAGAGAAGCGCTTCGTGTCGATGCACCATCCGTTCACGTCGCCGCTCGACGATGACATCGCGAAGCTCGACGCGGAACCGGGCACTGCGCGGGCGAAGGCGTACGATCTCGTGCTCAACGGCAGTGAGATTGGCGGCGGCAGCATCCGAATTCATGACGCCGACACCCAGCGGCGGATCTTCTCGTTGCTCAACATCAGCGACGAAGAGGCGAAGCTCCGCTTTGGCTTCTTCCTCGAGGCGCTCGAGTATGGGACGCCACCGCATGGTGGAATCGCGCTCGGCCTCGACCGTATCGCGGCGCTTCTGAGCAGTGAGAATTCGATTCGAGAGGTGATAGCGTTCCCCAAGACGGCCGCCGCGGTGGACACGATGTCGGACGCGCCCTCGGCCGTAGACCAGAAACAGTTACGGGAATTGCATCTGCAGATTCGCGGGCAGTAGACGCTGCATGAGAAAGATCGCGCTACCACAAGAAGGTCTCGAGACGCTGTACGGCGCACACGACGGCAACCTCAAGCACATCGAGTCGGTTCTCGGAGTCCAGATCCGCACGCACGGAGACGAGCTCATCGTCGAAGGCGACAAAGCGGCCGAGCAACGCGTGGAACGTCTCTTCGATCAGCTGTCAGGGTTGATCGCGCAAGGGTACGAGCTGAGAAACGGGGACGTCAAGACGGCGGTGCAGCTCGTCGCCAACGACGAGAACGTCGATCTCCGGCCGTATTTCCTGCGCGAGGGCCAGAAGCAGCCCGAAGGCACTCGCCGCCGCGTCAACCCCAAGAGCACGAATCAGCGGCGGTACCTCGAAGCCATCGAGCGCTACGACATCGTCTTTGGGGTAGGTCCCGCGGGAACGGGCAAGACGTATCTCGCGATGGCACAGGCTGTCAGCTACCTCCTCGCGAAGAAGGTCAGCCGGATCATCCTCGCGCGGCCCGCAGTGGAAGCGGGTGAGAAGCTGGGATTCCTTCCGGGCGATCTACAGGAAAAGGTCAATCCTTATCTGCGTCCGCTCTACGATGCGCTCTACGACATGATGGACACCGAGCGCGCGACGCGCCTCGTGGAGCGAGGCACGATCGAGGTGGCGCCGATCGCCTTCATGCGCGGCCGCACACTGAACGACGCGTTCGTGATCCTCGACGAAGCGCAGAACACCACGTCGGAACAGATGAAGATGTTTCTGACGCGGCTCGGCTTCGGCTCGAAGGCCGTCGTCACCGGCGACATCACGCAAATCGATCTACCGCAGCCCAAGACGTCGGGGCTAATCGAAGCGCTCCGGATCGTGAAAGACATCGACGGGATCGGTTTCATCTACTTCGATGACAAGGACGTCGTCCGACACAAGCTCGTGCAGCAGATCGTGAAAGCCTACGACGCGCTCTCTGCCGGACGCCGCAGCGATGGGCGCCCGTAGCGGAGGGTCTTCTGACCCTCCGGCGAGTGCGGATCGACCTTCCAAACGACCGCCGGCCTTGCGGCCGGCGACGCTCAACGTGGAAGTCGTCCGCGCAAGCCGTCTTCGGGCGCCCGGTCTGGCGCGCTGGCTGGCCGCGACGTCACCGCGAACCGTCAGGGGTGCGGTCGTCGTTGCACTCGTATCCGACGCGCGTGTCCGGCAGCTCAACGCCAGATACCGGGACAAGAATTCCCCAACAGACGTGCTGTCGTTCGCGGCCGGAGAGCCCGGTTTTCTGGGCGAAATCGTGATTGCGAGCGGGGTGGCGCGGCGTCAGGCCCGGCAGGCCGGCCACCCGCTTCAGGTC
>Ga0247825_10003420_pt1 | contig 10465 bp, 10 predicted proteins | sample 13C_Vanillin_Day_FD_194413 | JGI IMG/M metagenome (GOLD analysis project Ga0247825, IMG submission 194413) | Soil microbial communities from agricultural site in Penn Yan, New York, United States - 13C_Vanillin_Day48 | ecosystem: Environmental > Terrestrial > Soil > Agricultural land | place... | reverse complement strand
CTCCTCCCCGCGCTCCAGGGAGGAGACTACGGCGCGCCCTGCCTGGAGGACGCGGCGTGCGGAGCGGGCGGGCTGTGTGCCCGGCTCGAGCCCGAAGGCAATGAGGCCTGCCGCTGCTTCACGCCATGCGGCAGCGAGCCGCCGCCGGACGCGGGAGGCTGTGCGAGCGCAGCGGGGCCCGCCCTGATCGGACTGCTGGTACTGGCGGCCCGGGCGATGCGGGCCTCCCGTCGTACGCGGGCTACCGCGACATCTTTCGGCTCACCCGGGTGAGCTTCTTGCTCGCCTTCAGAGGCGGCTCGTCCCCGCGGCCCATGGTGCGCTTGCGCGTCCCTTCCTTGCGATAGCCAACGGCGGCCTCGGCCGGGAGCGTCTTGCGGCGGGACGTGCTGCTGCCCAGCTCCGGCAGTGGCAGCTTCCGGCTCTTCGCCGTGAGCCCTCGCCCAGGTGGCTTGCGCGGGCTGACGCTGCGATCCTCGAATCCCACCTCCGGCAGGGCCCGGCTTCCCAGCTTCTTGGCCTTGTGCATGCTCAAGCCGACGGCCGCGTGAACATCCGTGGCCTTGAGCTGCATCGTCGAGCCCTTCTTCTTGGCCGTCTTCGCGCGAAACGCCTGTGTCTTCTCTGGCATGGCTCCTCCCAGTGACTCAGTTAGGGACGGCTCGGCGGAGGTGCCAGCGGTCAGGGGATCAGACAGGCGCTGGCGTTCATGTCTGGATCCCGGCGGAAACATGATCCGCGGGGCACCGATCCATCCACCGTCGATGACCGATTTGGTGACCGATTTTCAGACAGGGGTGGAGCGCCGATTATCCAGCGTTCCACGTTTTCAGGATCCGTCACTAAGTACCCGGTTTTTCACGCCTATTCGCATCCCACATATAGTTTGCACGCCAATTACCACTCTCCAGCCAGGGTGGGTTGGTGCACTCATGCCGTAGTCACCAAATATCCTACATTTTGAGTCTTGGCTCATAAGATCAGTAATTTCAGGCGCTTGGGCTGAGAGGTTTCCGAGAAATCCAGTTGGCACGGGAGGTGCTCAAGAGACAGCCGCACCCCCGACGCCACCCAATGGGGAGGAGAGCCCCTCTAATGAATCCTTTCACCCTGAAGCGGTTGCAGGCAGTGACTCTCGGCTCCTTCATGATGCTGGCTTCGGCTGGCTGCGGGAACGAGGCGACTCCTGATGAGCAGCCCGTCGTCGAGGATCCCCAGGTGGAGGAGACCTGGGATGCGGAGCAGTACGCCACGGTCGCCAGCACGCTGCAGGGCGCGTTCCTGTTCACCAAGGAGACCTTCAACGGCAACGGCCGCACCTGCGCCACGTGCCACACGCTGAGCAGCGGCGGTCTGTCGCCCGCCCAGGTCCAGGCCGCCTGGAACCGGAACCGGAACGATCCCCTCTTCCGCGCCATCGACAGCGATGACGGCAGCGGCTCCAGCTACAACCATCTGAGGACCAACGCCACCGTGACGGTGGACATCAACCTGCCGGCCAACATCCGCCTGGCCGCCAACCCCTCGGCCCGCACGGTGAAGCTGCGCCGCGCTGTCCCCACCGTGTTCGACGCCGCGCGCTTCGACACGCAGATCATGTTCGACACGCGTGAGCCCAGCCTGCAGAGCCAGGCGCTGCACGCCATCCAGGGTCACGCCCAGGCGCGCCGCACCCCCTCGACGAGCGAGCTGAACTCCATCGTCGACTTCGAGCGCGTCCTCTTCTCCTCGCTGGCGATGGCCAACTATGCGATCACCGGGCGTGCGCCCGCGGTGCCCACCGGCAAGACCGCCTCCGAGAAGCGCGGCGCGGCCTTCTTCGCCGCCACGGGCCTGTGCGGCAGCTGCCACTTCGGCGCGCTGTACAACGTGAACACCGCCAACAACCCGCTGGGCTTGCCCGCTGGCACCCAGTTCGGCACCTCGATCGTCTCCGAGACGAACTTCATCGGCGCCCCCACGCAGGAGTACATCGTCACCAACGCGGATGGCACCGAGACGCGCGTCACCTCGCCTGACCCGGGCCTGATGCTGGTGACGGGCAACGCTCAGCACGCCAACCTCTTCAAGATGACGTCGCTGCGCAACCTGGCGAAGACTGCCCCGGCCTTCCACGACAACTCGGCCAAGGACATGGCTGGCATCCTGCGGCAGTACAGGGCGGTGCTCACGGCGTTCGGCATCCCGTTCACCGAGCAGGACATCACCGATATGGGCAACTTCATGAAGTTGCTCTAGTTCCCCCACAGCCGCGGGCCCTGCTAACCCCCAGGGCTCTCGACTGTTCCCCCACAGCCACGGCCCTGCCAATTCCCACAGGGCTCGTGACTGTCCCCCCCACAGCCGCGGCCCTGCCATTCCCACAGGGCTTGTGACTGTCCCCCCCCCGAGCCCGGCGCATGAGTTCCATGCGCCGGGCTGCTTTTTTTTCCTCAGCCCACGCGGGCCCGAGGCCGCCGGACGCGCGTCGCGCCGCAGGCCTTCGCGTGACGGGCCAGCGCCTCATCGAGCGCCGCGTCATCCAGCTTCACGCCCTTCTCGCGCCACAGCGTGTCCACGCGCAGCACGTCCTCCTCCACACGCGCCTCCAGCCGGCCCACCAGGCGGCCCCGGTGCAGCAGGGGGCAGACGTACCATCCCCACCGGCGCTGGTTGGCGGGCTTGTAGACCTCCCACACGTACTCGAAGCCGAAGGCGAGCTTCACCAGGCCGCGATCCCACAGCAGCGGATCCAGCGGCCCGAGGATGCGCATGCGCTCATCCGGCTCGGTGAGGGGACGCGCTCGGAAGCCCGCGGGGGCCAGGTAGCGCCGGGGCGAGCCGGGCAACACCACCTCCTCCAGCAGCCCCTCGCGCACGAGCGCGTCCGGTAGCTCCGAGGTGCGCACGTCCGCGAGGACCGACCAGTGCGGCCCCGCCGCTCGCGAGAGCAGCCCCGCGGCCTCCACGCGCTCGAGGAGAGCCCAGCGATCGAAGGACTCCGGCCCGCTGGCCAAGGGCGCCCGGGCCTTGTTCGGCAGCGCGCGCTCGGGCACGTCGTAGCGCTTGCCTCCAGGACCTCGCCCGCACACCACCACCTGGCAGCGCGTCCACAGCACCTCCAGCGCCATGGACGTGGCCTTGCCAGTGCCCTTCCAACCGTTCCAGTTCAGCGGCTTCACCGCGCCGTGGTCGGTCAGCTCGGCGGCGGAGATGGGGCCTCGTGCGGCCACCTCCTCCAGCACGGCCCGCAGCACGCGCGAGGAAAGCCGCTCCAGGCGCGTGGCCAGGTGCCACCACGGCGTCTCCCGCGTGCGCTCCCGGTAGTAGGGGAAGGCGTACGCGGGCAGGAGGCAGCGCTCCTTGGCCCAGTGCTCGAAGGCGTGGCCTGGCATCAGGTGCCGGTACACGTCTCCTCGCGAGAGGCCCTCCAAGCGCGCCAGGGCCACCAGGTCCGCGTTGGTGCCGATGACATCCAGCGGATCGAGCTGGATGCAGCGCAGGGCCCCGAGCAGCGCGCGCGAGCCCTCCGCGCCAGCGGGGAAGCGGGGCGCGGCGAGCCCCAGGTGGCTGACGAGCCAGGCCCTCGCCTCATCAGGGGCCAGCAGCGGAGCGGCGGGAAGCAGGGCGCGAGGCATACAGGGGGCGCACCATATGCCACGGCCTACCCTCCAGGTAGAGAGAGCAGTCCTGTGAGCGCTGGCCTCGGACTTGCTCTCAGTATGGGACGCGGGCTCCGAAGCCGAGAGCCCGTGGACAACTTCACTCTTGCTTGGGTCGCAGGGTGTGGCCAGGTGGCCACGGCGTGCGGCCCTGACACCACGACTCCGCCATGCGCCCTCACTTCCTGCGCTTCCTGCACCACCACGGACTCATCCCCGCGCTGCTGAGCACCGCCGTCTGCGTGGGGATGATCAAGGCCCGCCTCGACTGGAGCCAGCACAGCGTCTACCTCTGGCTGCTCTGGAACCTCTTCCTCGCGTGGGTGCCCTACGGCCTGTCGCTGGTGACGAGCTTCCTTCACGAGCGAGGCGCCGCGCGCTGGTGGAGCCTGGCGCCGTTGGGAGTGGCATGGCTGCTCGTCTTCCCCAACGCGCCCTACCTGCTGACGGACTTCATCCACCTGCGCCCCCGGCAGGGCATTCCGCTGTGGTTCGACGCGGCGCTGCTGGGACTCTTCGCGGCGACGGGCTGGATGCTGGGGCTGCTCTCTCTGGAGGTGTGGAAGCGGCTGCTGGAGGAGCGCGTGGGCCGGGCGGGCGCATGGCTCGGTGTGGCGCTGGTGTCCGTGCTGTGCGGCTATGGCATCTATCTGGGCCGGGTGGAGCGGTGGAACAGCTGGGATGTGCTGACGGAGCCGCGGCCCTTCTTCGCGGCCATCCGCGCCCACCTGCGCGAGCCCTGGGAGAACCCACAGCTGCTCGGCATCACCACGCTCTTCACCATCCTCGTGCTGCTCTCCTACTTCGCCTTCGAGCAGCTGCGCCGCTGGCGCCACCCGAAGGACGCGCAGGCCTGAGGCCGGGGCCATGCGCCGCGACGGTTCATCGCGGGGACATGGCACACCGGCCTCAGGGTGCTGGGGGATAAAGGGCTTCAGCGAGCTTCAGCCGCCGTGAATCGGGAGCCGCTTCGCCGGCCCACCCGAGCGCTTCACGCGCATCTGGCTGGGCGCCTTCTTGCGGCCCTGGAGCGAAGTCTTGCGCCGGTGGCTCTTGGGTTCGTGGATCTCCGCGGCAGGGCCCAGCGTCACGCGCTCGAGCGCCTTCTGTCTGCGGAGCGCGGCGGCCTCATCACGCGGCAGCGTCTTCTTCCCCCGGGTGGTCCCCTGGCTGGGCTGAGCTGCATTGGCGTCTACGCGCCGCTTGTTCTTGATGCCTACGAGTTTCGTCCGCACTGCCATGGTGCCCTCCTCCAGGAGAGGTAGGGACGCAGCCCCGGCTTTTCCATCCCCCAGCGGAGAGCGGGACGAGGGGCTTGGCGTGAGCCCGTGCTGACCAGGCGAGGGAGCGCGCTCAGCTGTTGCGCTTGCCACCCTTGCCCTTGGCGCGGGGCCGGGCGCGCAGCGTCTCGGGGGGGAAGAGCCAGCCGTCAGCGGACTCCATGGACTCCACGGGCTCCGAGGACTGGGCAGGCTCGGAGGACTTGCTGCCGGTGGACCACTTGAGCGGAGCACTGGCGTTCGAGAGAGGCAGGTGCTGGCCACGGCAGCCGCGGCACCAGGACTGGGGGCGCCGCTCGCCGCGGATGATGCGGTAGCCGAAGTCCTGCGCGGTGGGGCCCACGTGCTCGCACTTGGGGCACTTGCTCAGCGAGGTGACGCCATGCTCCTTGGCGTGCTGGCGGCCGTTCTCGACGACGAGGGCGAGCGCCACGGCGAAGCCCAGCCGCCGCTCGGAGGCGACGTGGATGTGGCGCGCGCGCTTCCGCTTGCCGCCCCCGACGACCGGCACCAGGTCGGTCCCGCCAAGGAGGTTGCGCTGCTCGAGGACTTGCGTCGCGCTCTGGGTTTTCGAGTGGCCCATGGGACAATTCATACTGGGGGCGTCTGACATCGTCTGGATCAGGCGGCCGGACCAGCCCTGGTACGGCTGCCTGCCCTGAGGCGGAGCCGCACGGAAAATCCCATGGTTTCAGGCGTTTGAATTAGGTGGTTGAATGTGGGTGAGCGCTACGGAGAGGTGCCGCTGGTCGCGTCCGTGGACGGGAACACGGGTGTCCCACCGGGTACGTTGGGATCATGCGGCAGGCTGCCCCGGGGGCTGCGCAGGTACACGAAGGGCGTGGCGAACATGAAGTTGGACACGCGCGACGTGTAGATGTCCGCGTAGCGCTCCACCTGCCGCGCCAGATGGCTCTTGTCGTTGCCGGCGCGGGTAAGCAGGCCCCAGTGCGGATTGGACAGCTCGCTGGCCGCGCGCGCCATGGGGCCCAGCTCCGCGTCCAACGCCTCCAGCTCCGTGCGGAGGGCCGCCAGCCGTGTCAGCAGCTGCTCCTCTGATATCTCCGAGCGTGGGCCGTACTGCAGCCGGCGCCGCTGCATCTCGAGCCGCAGCTGGCAGGACTCCGCCTCCAGCCGCTCCTTCACCAACATGCGCTCCGCCAGTCGCGCCTCGGTGGCGCGGAAGGACGCGATGGCGCGGACCTCGTCCTCCAGCTCGCGGAGGATCAGCGCGGTGCGCCAGCGCAGCACGCTCTTCGTCACATGCACGTCGCCGAACATGTGATCGCCCACGTAGAGGATCTCGTCCCCGCTCATGCCCAGGTGGCGCTCCAGCTCCAGCGCGCTGCCGCCGAAGTAGGGAGTGCCCGGCTTGAACGGCCCCGAGTGCGGCCGCAGCAGCGCCTCGCCCGTGGGGCTCTCCACCACCTCGAACAGCGGTGAGCGCGTGGTGAAGAACTCGGGCTTGCGCGCGCTGACGATGACCACGTCGAACAGCTCGCGCCACGTCATGCCCTTGGGCAGGTACGGATCGAACGCCGCGCGCATCATGGGCACGGTGTAGGCCCACTCGCTGTTGGTGATGAGCAGCAGCTTCTTGCCGGCGCTGCGCTGATCCAGCAGCGCGAGGGCCGTCTCGGGATCCGGCTGCACATAGCGCTCGGGGCTGGCGACGATCTCCGCCTTGAGCCGGCCCGCCATGTGGGCGGCATCCAGCGAGCTGCGCACGGTGGCGTAGAGGTCCACATAGCCCATGGGCCCCGGGAGCTTGCCCGCGTCCAGCAGGTCCACCAGCTGCGCGTAGATGCAGGCCTCGGACAGCGAGAAGAGGGTGTTGAGGAACATCCACCGCCGCTCGGCCAGGTCGATGATGGTGCGGGTGTACTCGGTACGCTGGGACTCGAAGTCCATGGGGCGCGTGCCGTGCAGCGCCTTCTTCACGAAGCCGAAGCGGTTGGCCTTCAGCAGGTTGCCCTTCTCCGTATCGATGATGAGGCCGCGGATGGCGAGCACCGGATCGAACGTGAGGTGGCCCACCGGCCAGCCCATCGCCATGAGCCGCTCGCGGATGTGCTCGTACGCGCGGCGCTCCCACGCCTCCACCTGGTAGTGGACGAGCGTGTAGTCCATGTCGTAGCCGATGGCCTTGATGGCCCGCATGTTGAGGGTGCGGTTGCAGAAGATTCCGCGCTCGGGCGGGGGTGCTGCGAGGTAGCCACTCATGGGCCTGATTCCTGCCCTGCCCCCCGTCAAATGTCGAGCAGCGTGAATGACTTCACGGACCCCGCGTCTGGCCTTGGAGTTAAGCTCCGTTCCTATGCACACACTCCGGAGGGCAGGCATGTTCGAGACGAAGCGGCTGTGGTCGAGCGCGGCGGTGGCGCTGGTGCTCGTGGCAGGGGTGGCCCAGGCCGCCAATGAATGGGAGACGGTGGAGGACGAGGACGCCGTCATCAAGGTCCGCCCCCGGACCGACGCCAATGGCAAGGAGAATGGCAAGGAGGTGTGGGCGGAGAAGACCGTGGAGGCGAACGCCACCGACGTCCAGGCGGCGCTCATGGACGCCGGCTCATTCCGGCTGTGGCTGCCGTACGTGAAGGAGTCCCGGGTGGTGTCGACGAATGAGGACGGCTCGCGCGTGGCGTACGCGAGGTTGGACCTGCCGGTCGTCGATGACCGTGACTACGTCATCGGCGTGGTGGACGAGAAGAAGCTGGCCGAGGACGGCACGGGCGTGTACGTGCAGCGCTGGAAGGTGGTGGACGCGGGTCTCCCCGAGCGCAAGGGGGTGGTGCGGCTCAAGTACAACGACGGCACCTGGGAGGTGATGCCCAAGGGCGAGAACAAGACGCACATCATCTACAAGTTCAGCGTGGATCCGGGAGGCTCCATCCCCGGTTGGCTGGCGAACTTCGGCCAGAAGGACGCCGTGCTGGAGACGCTCAGCGCGGTGGAGAAGCGGGCAAAGAAGCTGAACGAGGAGCGCAAGAAGGCGAAGCCCGCGCCCAAGGCGCCCTGAGGGCCAGGCGGGCTGTGGGGCCTGTGTCTACCGGCCCCCCCAACCACCAAGAGCAGTGCGCTGGGGTGCGCACACGGGTTATAGACAGAACCGATGAACACCCAACTCGCCCGCCAGGCTCCGGCCGTTCTTCCCGGGCCCAATGATCTCTGTTGGTGCGGCAGCGGCACCAAGTACAAGAAATGCCACCGCGGCGCGGACGCCGTCGAGGCCCGCAAGAAGGGTGCGGACACGCAGCGGAAGGGCATCCGGCCCGGGGTGATCAGCCCGATGCGGAGCGTCCCCGCGCACATTCCGCGTCCGGACTACGCGGAGACGGGGCGTCCGTCCCGCTCGGGCGACATGGAGGATGTGAAGAGCCCGGACGTCATCGCCCGGATGCGCCGGGCCTGCAAGGCCGCCGCGCAGGTGCTGGAGCTCGCCGGCAAGGCCGTGCGCCCGGGCATCACCACGGACGAGCTGGATGCCATCACCCACGAGGCCTACATCAAGCTCGGTGGCTACCCAAGCACGCTGAACTACCACGGCTTCCCCAAGTCGCTATGCACCTCGGTGAACGAGATCATCTGCCACGGCATCCCCGACAGCCGCGCGCTGGAGGAGGGGGACATCGTCAACCTGGACATCACCATCTTCCTGGAGGGGGTGCACGGGGACTGCTCGGCGACCTTCTTCGTGGGCAAGGTGGATCCGGACTCCGAGCGCCTGGTGCGCGTGACACGCGAGTGCCTGGACCTGGGCATCGCGGCGGTGAAGCCCGGGCGGCCCATCAACGACATTGGCCGGGCCATCGAGGATCACGCGACGAAGCACGGCATGAGCGTGGTGCGGGCCTACTGCGGCCATGGCATCGGCGAGCGCTTCCACAGCTCGATGCAGATCCCCCACTACTACGAGCCGGACGCCAAGACGATCATGCAGCCGGGGATGACGTTCACCATCGAGCCGATGATCAACCTCGGCCACTGGCAGCACCGCACGTGGGACGATGGGTGGACGGCCGTCACCGCGGATGGCAGCCGCAGCGCCCAGTTCGAGCACACTCTGTTGGTGACTGAGCAGGGCGTGGAGATCCTCACGGTTCCGTGACGCTGGAGCGTTGGGCGCGAAGTGACGCTGAGGCTTCCCGCTGTGCTTCAGGGCACGGCGTATAGCGCGCCTGCGGGGAGCGAGCTGCCCGCGGGCCAGAGCAGATAGACGGCGCCTCCGGAGTGGCGCCAGGCGCGCCACAGCTCGTCGCGCTTGTAGATGGCCTCGACCTTGTCGTCACTGGGGAAGGCAGGGTCGTTGACCACCACATCTCCCTGAGGGGAGAAGCCCTTCACGACGATGAGGTGCCCGTCTGTCTTGCGGGACGCGCCGCCCGTGAGCGCTCCCTCCTTATAGGCGATGCTGATGCTCACGGGGATGCCCGCGGCGATGAGCCGCTCCACCTGGTTGAAGGAGTCGAGCCGCGCCACCATGCCGTGGAGCGCTCCGCCGCCCATGGCCGAGGCGTAGGCGACGTTGAAGCTCCAGTTGCCGGTCCCTTCGTAGACCTCGTCCAGGGTGTTGGCGGCCGCGGTGGGTACGGTCTCCACGATCTCGGGGCGGTTCAGCCTCTGGGCCCAGTAGCCGAGGAGCATGGTGGTGGACGTGGGCGAGCACCACACGGGTCCGCCGTCCGGGTAGATCATCTGCGAGCGGAGGGGCACGTCCAACACCGTGCCCCAGGCCACCCGGTCCGAGCTCCCATCCACGGGGGTGCGCGTGCCGTCACTCAGCGCCAGCGAGAGGGCGCGGGCACGAGGAGTCACCCCGGGCTGCGCGGAGTAGAGCCACACCTTCACGCGCACGGCGTCCGCGGCCTTCTTCAGGACGAGCGTGTCCGTGAAGACGTCGCCCATCTCATCGCCCTGGCCGTTCACGCTGCGCCGGGACACGGTGCTCTTGTCGAAGGCCCAGGGGCCAAAGTCGTATTCCTTCGTCCAGGTGCCGCCCACTCGCGCCGCGAGCGTCACCCGCACCCATGTGCCCGGTGGGGTGAGGGCTTCCAGGGAGGGCACGGCGCTACTGAAGCCGTCCGGGATGGAGTGTTCCGCCAGGAGGGCAGTGCCGAAGCGGTAGCTCGCGACTGGTGGAGGGCCTCCCTCCTTGCCAGCGGGGAAGGGCGCAGGGCCAGGGAGGGCTGCCGCGTCCAGCTCCAGCGCGTCGTCGCTGGCGAGCACCGTGCCATCACGGGAGAAGCGCTCGAAGTCACGCGTCGCTGAGCTGATCCGCCACTGTCTCGCCACCGGCCCCTCCGTTGCGGGGTTCGCTCCGTCAGAAGATTGGGACCATCCCGCGCACGCAGTGAGGGCGAGGAGGGGGCCGAAAAGGAAAAGAGCACGAGCGTTCACGACGCTGGAGCTAATCACGAGCCTGCCCGAGCGCACAGCGTCGCCTCCTATCGAGCCAGCTCTCGGAGCAGCAGGTAGACGAACTCGGCGCCCGGCTGGAGGGAGGCGGTGGGGACACGCTCATTGGGTGCGTGGGCGGTGCGTGCG
>Ga0247825_10003417_pt1 | contig 10471 bp, 9 predicted proteins | sample 13C_Vanillin_Day_FD_194413 | JGI IMG/M metagenome (GOLD analysis project Ga0247825, IMG submission 194413) | Soil microbial communities from agricultural site in Penn Yan, New York, United States - 13C_Vanillin_Day48 | ecosystem: Environmental > Terrestrial > Soil > Agricultural land | place... | reverse complement strand
CGCCGAGGCGCTGATGGAGATCGTCCAGGCCCACTTTGGCGCCTGACGGCCGTGACCAGTGACCGGTGACCAGTGACCGGTAGCAAATGAGCGGTAATTCCCGGCAGCAGGCACTCGACGCGCAACTGACGCAACTACGCGAAGCGAGCCCCGCCACCTGCCTCGAGATCGAGCAGGTGCTGCCTGCGATCCGGCCGCATGGCGATGCCGCGGTCTTGGCCTGGGTCAGCGCCTGCCGCAAGCTCCACGAGCATGACCGCGAGGCCGCGAAGGTCTTCATCCGCGGCAGCCAGGAGGCCGAGCGCGTTTCCGAGGAAGTGGAGCCGTGGACTGCTCAGTCCCTGCAGTTCGCGCGCTGGCGCGGTGCGTGGCGCGCGCTCGAAGGCTTCATGATGAACCTGCCCCGCGCTTACGGATCGCTCGGCCACGCCGGGCAGCGGCGCTGGGCGGAGATTGGCTTCATCTGGTGCGCGCGCCAGATCGAAAGCGGCGCCGCGTATTTCACGACGCCGGTGGTGGATCTCTCCGGCCGCCAGGGCATCACCGGTATCGAGCAGCTCACCCAACCCGCGGAAGAGCTGTTCGAATCGCGCAAGCTCCTGCTCGGTACTTATCTCGCCGGCGCGATCCGCGTGAGGAACCTTCTCGGCGCGCAGGCGGTGCTGCCGTGGGCGGTGCGCGGCGCGGACATATTGCAATCAGGCCGCGCGCGCGGCGAAGCCTATTTCCGCCTCGAATCCGAGGAAAGCCTGGCGCTCCTGCTCGACCAGCTGCCCGGATTCCGGCTGGCCGACCGCAACCGGCTGCTCTCGATGCTGCTCGACGTCTGGTACGGCCAGGTCTTCGACGTGAAGGAAGGCAGCTGGTCGCCCGAGAAAGGGCGTCCGTTCGCCGAGACCGACGGCCGTAGCATCTATTTCCCCGCCGTAATGCCGAATCGCGACGAAGCGGTGCTCGGCGTCCTGCATGCCGCGGGTCACATGCGCTTCGGCACTTTCGACCGGACAGCGATGAAGCAGCTCTTCCAGCTCGCTGGCGTGGAGTTTCCCGATTCGGGGCCGGTGTCGTGGGCGCAGATCTACGCGCGCTACGGAGACGATGCGCCGCGCTTCCAGCTGGTCTTCGACCTGTGCGAGGACCTGCGGGTGGATTGCCGCATCCAGCGGCTCGTGCCGAACTACCTCCAGCGGCTGCTCGCCGCCGCGCGCTCCGGTGCCCGGCATCCCGAGACCGGCGCGTACTACGCGCTGGCAATGGCGAGCATCGAGCAGGCGCTGGCGGCAAGCCGGGGGGAAACGCGTGGCGACAATCGGTTTGCGCCGCTGCTTGCGCCAGCGGCGACGGTGGCGGACGCCTGGCGCATCGCTTCGGACATCTACGCCCGGGACGGCCTGCCGCCGGTGACGGATACGGAGGCATTCCATGCCGCTTATCTGCCCGGCCGCGGCCCCAACACGACACGGCTCGCGCATCCGCAGCAACAGGATCAGCAACAGCAGCAGACCCAGTCCGGCGCCGAGGGCGAGCAGAAGCCGCAGGACGAGGGCGAAGAACAGGAGCAGACGCCCCAGAACGCGGAGAGCGGCGACCAGCGCGACGGCGGCCGCAAGCAGGAGATCGCCGGCTACGGTGATACCAGCGGAGCGTCCGCGCGGGCCGCGGGACGCTCGGAGGAGCAGCGGCCCAACACCGGCTCTTCGGACAAAGGCCTGCCGTACCCGGAATGGGATTACCGCGAGGCACGCTACAAGCGCAACTGGAGCTGGGTACAGGAGAAGAAGCTCGCGGAATCCAACATCACCGAGACCAACCGGCTGATGAACCAGTACGCGTCGGCGCTGAAGCGCCTGAAGAAGGCAATCCAGTCGCAGAAGCCGACACGGCTTGCGCCGTTGCTGCGGCAGCTCGACGGCGAGGACATGGATCTCAACGCCGTGGTGAGCTACGTGGTGGAAAAACAGGCGGGACGCTCGCCCAAGCCCGCGATTTACCGCCGGCGCGAGCAGCGCCAGCGTGAGGTTGCCGTGACGTTGCTCGCGGACATGTCCACTTCGATCATGCAGCACCTGCCGGAGGGCGGCGGGCGGCTGGTGGATCGCGTGCGCGCGGGCGTGCTGCTGTTTGCCGAGAGCATGGAGGAGGTGGGCGATGCCTATTCCATCGCCGGCTTCTGCTCCAAGTACCGCGACAACGTGAGCTACTACGCCATCAAGGGCTTCGAGGAGCCGCTCACCCAGGACATTCGCAGTCAGATTGGTGGCATGTCGGGCCGCCTCGCCACGCGCATGGGCGCGGCGATCCGCCACGCTACCGCTTCATTCGGGGGCATCGAAAGCCGGCGGCGGCTCCTGTTGATTCTCTCCGACGGCCGTCCCGAGGACTATGACGACGGCGGCGACCGGCGCTACCTGCATGAGGACACGCGCATGGCGGTGAAGGAAGCGGTCGCGAAAGGTGTGCATCCGTTCTGTATCACGGTGGACACCATGGCGAACCAGTACCTGCCGCAGATTTTCGGGCGCGGGCATTACATGGTGCTCGACCACATCAACTCGCTGCCGAACAAGCTGCCCGAGATCTATTTCCGTTTGAGGCGCTGAGCCGGTCGGCTGTCGCATATTTGTATTCACGGAATCAACCCAGGGAGGCCTCATGGCCGGCATGCATGCATTGCACAAGATTCTGGCGAACGTCGCGCGGCCGCAGAAGAAGACCGTCACGCCCGGCGAGTTCCTGGAGATCGAGCCCGATATTTTCGGCGTGATCGTTGGGGTCAACGGCTCGGAAGCAAAGCGCATGGATGCTGAGCTCGAGGAGCTCGACATCAAGGATATCCCGCTCAAGAACCGCATCGTGGCGGTCGCGGACCACGCCTCGCCGGCGCCCACCGTTGCAATTGCCCAGTCGCAGAAGCTGTGGCGCGACTTCTTCCGCAAGCACGGCATCCGCGCCTTCGACGGTGGCGCCGGAGTCTCTCACCTGGTGCTCTGCGAGGAGGGGGTGGTGCGTCCGGGCATGCTGGCGATCGCCATCGACTCGCACGCACCGACAATGGGCGCGATCGGCATGTACGCGGGCTCGCTCGGCGGCGGCCGCCTCACGCTCTACGCCATCGGCCGCTATGTCATCCAGGTTCCCAAGGTCACGCTGGTGCGCGTGACCGGCAAACTGAAACCCGGCGTGCTGGGACGCGATGCGTCCCTCTACGTGAACGGAAAGCTCGGCCAGCGCGGCGCCTACAACAACGCGGTGGAGTTCACGGGCTCGTTCATCGAGTCGCTCAGCATGGACATGCGCTTCACGTTCGCCAACATGGGCACGGAGATGGGTGCAGTGACGTCCTACATCCAGCCGGACAAGATCACGCTCGACTGGGTGAACAAGCGCGGCGGTGCGGCCTACACCGTTTACGAAACCGATCCCGACTTCAAGTACGACAGCGTCCACGAGGTCGACATCTCGAACATTGGTCCGCAGATCGCGGTGCCGCATGCGCCGGACGATGTGAAGCCGGTCGCCGAAGTGGCCGGCCGCCGCGTCGACCAGGCTTACATCGGTTCCTGCGCCAGCGGCCGTCTGGAAGACATGGCGGAAGCCGCGCGCGTGCTGAAAGGGCGCAAGGTGCACCCGGACGTGCGCCTGATCGTGACGCCGGGCTCGCGCGAGGTACTGAAGGCCGCCACCGCTGCGGGCTACATCCAGACGATGCACGAGGCGAACGCGATCGTTACGAGTTCGAACTGCGGCGCCTGTCCCGGCCTGCACGGCGGCATTCTCGGGCCGGGCGACGTTGCCATCACCTCGATCACGCGAAATTTCGAAGGCCGCATGGGGCCGGGCGGAGAGATCTACCTGGCGTCGCCCGCCACGGTTGCCGCATCGGCGATCGAGGGCAAGATCGCGAACCCGCTCGCTTACCTGTAGAACCGGGGTCCATTCCCATGAAGCTTACCGGCAAAGTCTGGAAATTCCCCCAGGACGACATCAACACCGGCCTGATCCGCAAGCAGATGTACAACCACTTGCCGCCGCAGGAGCAGGGCAAGCACTGCATGGAAGCGCTCGATCCGACGTTCGCTTCGAAGGTAAAGCCGGGGGACTTCATCGTCGCCGGCACCAACTTCGGATGCGGTTCCTCCACACCAGCGCATTACTCGATTGTCGCGCTGGGCATCCCCGCGGTCGTCGCCGAGTCCTTCGGTGCACTGTTCTTCAGCAACTGCGCCGGCGGCGCGCTATGGCCCGTCGTCTGTCCCGGCATCCTTGGCCTGGTCGAAACCGGCGACACGATGGAGATCGACACCGACAGCTTCGTGGTGAAGAACCTGGACACCGGCAAGACGCTGCAGGGCACCGCGCTTCCCGAGATCTACCGCGCCATGATCCAGGCCGGCGGCGAGAAGCCCTACCTCAAGGCGCGGCTTGCCCGCGAGAGGGTCTGAGCGCATGGCGGCTACGCTGAAAGTGCTCAGCGCCGGCGCCGTCCGGCAGGGCGTGGTGGCGGTAGCGAAGAACTTCGAGCGCGCCAGCGGCACAGGCGCCGACATGGATTTCTCCTCGGCGCCCAAGGTCAAGGCGCGCGCGCTGGCCGGCGAGCAGGCCGACGTGCTGATCGCGTCGTCCACCGCGCTCGATGCGCTGGCGCAGGAAACGAAGATCGTCGGCGACCGGGCGACCCTCGGCCGCTCGCGGATGGTGGTGGTGATGCGCAAGGGCGCGACCGCGCCGGACCTGTCCACCGCTGCGGCGTTCAGGAAAGCGATGCTGGACGCCGAGTTCATCCTCAACAACCAGGGCTCGAGCGGGATTTACGCCGAGCAGCTCATCGACCGGCTCGATCTGCGCAAGGCGATGGGCGCGAAGTTCCGCACGGTGCAGAACGGCGCCGAGATGGTTGAGATCCTCGCGTCTCATCCGGGCCGCGCGTTCGGCCTGGCGCAGATTTCCAATTTGATCGACCACGTCGGAAGAGGGGCCGCGGTCGAGCTGGCCGGATTTTTCCCCGAGGAGATTCAGAACGCCACGCTGTACCAGGCGGCAGCCAGCGCGAACAGCCGCGATCCCGCTCTGGCGGAACGGTTCGTGCGGACGTTCGCCTCCGCGGAATCGAGGAAGCTGCTCACTGCATCCGGGCTCGACTAGGCGGCCAGAGCGGAAGGGGATGGAATGGAACTGGGATTGAAAGGGCGCAAGGGCGTTAGTGTGCGCGTCGTCGCGCGGCCTGGGCAAGCCCTGCGCCACGGACGAGGAGACTCAGTCATGAAGCAATATCGGTTTCGAATTCGGGTCGCGCGCTGCTTGCTGCTCGGGCTTGGCGCCGCGGCTGCTTCCGTCGTCATGGCCCAGGACTGGAGCCCCACGCGCCCCATACGCCTGGTCGTCTCATCCTCTCCCGGTGGGGGTACCGACGCGACCGCCCGCATCATCCAGCCGCGACTGTCCGAGCTGCTGGGACAGCCTCTCGTCGTCGAGAACCGGCCGGGAGCATCCTCCCAGATCGGCGCCGAGCAGGTGGCGCGCGCGGCGCCGGACGGCCAGACCCTGCTGGTCACGGCGAGCTCGATCGTGGTCACGCAATCGACCTATCGCAAGCCGCTACTCGACCCGTTGAAGGATCTCGCGCCCATCACCCAGATCGTGGCCGTGCCGCAGCTGGTGGCGGGACATCCTTCCCTCCCGGCGAAGAACGTCAAGGAGCTGATCGCCTTCCTCAAGGCGCGTCCGGGCAAGGTCGATTTCAGCGCGGGCAACTACGGCGGGCAGCCGCACGTCACGATGGCGCTGTTCCTCAACATGGCGGGCGTGCAGGCCACGTTCGTTCCCTACCGCAGCGGCAACGCGGGGCTGGTGGACGGGTTGTCCGGTCAGGTGCCGCTGCTGCTCGCCAACGTCCTGGCGGGCTTGCCGCACGTCAGGAGCGGACGGTTGCGCGCCTACGGTGTCACCAGTGCCAAGCGCGCGGTTGCTGCACCCGACGTCCCGACTATCACCGAGGCGGGCGTGCCGGGATACGAATCCGTGCAGTGGTTCGGCATGCTCGTGCCCGCGGCGACGCCGCGCCCGATCATCGAACGGCTGCACCGGGACGCGGTGCGGGTGATCCAGGAGCCGAAGACGAAGGAGCGTTTCCTGGCCGACGGCGGCGAGGCAACCTGGAGCAAGTCACCCGAAGACCTGGGCACATTGATGCGCACCGAGCTGGTGAAATGGGCGAAGGTCGTGAAAGCGGCCGGCATCAAGGCGGAATAAAGAGGCGATCTCATGAGAATCGGAACAAGGATGGCGGCATTCGCGTTGGCGACCGCCTTGGCGCCGGCCGTTCACGGCGCGCTCGCGCAGGAGTTTCCGGTGCGGCCGTTGCGGCTGGTCGTTCCGTCCTCGCCTGGCGGGGGCACCGACACCACGGCGCGCATCCTGTCGCCGAAGCTGACCGAGCTGTTCGGGCAGCAGGTCGTCGTCGAGAACAGGCCGGGTGCCAGCACCATCATCGGCATGGATGCCGTCGCGCGCTCCACTCCCGACGGCTACACGCTGTTGATCGGCAACAGCACGATGACCATCATTCCTTCTACCCACCGCAAGCTGCCCGTGGACCCGGTCAAGGACCTCGCTGCGGTCCTGCAGCTCACGGAGGTGCCGCTGATCCTGGTTGCCCACCCGTCGTTTCCGGGGAAAAACTTCAAGGAGTTTCTCGCGATCGCCCGTCGGCAGCCCGGCAAGATCGACTATGCCGCGGGGGCTTACGGCGGCAGCGGGCACATGGCGATGGAGCTGTTGCTGCACGCGGCGGGTATCAAGGTGGTGTACGTGCCGTACAAGACCGGCAACGTCGGCCTGACCGATACGCTCGCGGGGCAGGTGCCGGTGATGATGGGCAGCATGCTCAGCATCCTCCCGCACGTGAAGTCGGGCCGGCTGCGGGCGTACGGCGTAACGGGCCTGCAGCGCATCAGCACCGCTCCCGATATTCCGACCCTTTCGGAGGCGGGCCTGCCCGGCTACCGGGCGATCCAGTGGTTCGGTATTTTCGTTCCGACCGGCACGTCCAAAGAAGTGATTTCACGCATCCATGGCGCGTTTTCGCGCGCTGTCGGAGATTCGTCCGTCCGCAAGCAGCTGATCAACGACGGGGCCGAGCCCCACGTCAGCAAGTCGCCCGAGGAATTCGCGGCCTTCGTGCGCAACGAGGTGGCGAAATGGGCGAAGGTGGTCAAGAGCGCAGGCATCAAGCAGCAGTAGGGAGGGTTGGGCTCGCGCGGGCCGATGCCCGTCTCCTGCCGGTGATCGTCGGCGGCTTCATCCCGGTTTTTTTCGCGCCAGAGCGCCTGCTTAATTCAGATTTCCCGCATCCGCAGGGAGCGGTAGCCCGTATCATCTGGAATCCGCGTGGCCCTCCGGCGGTCACACGTCATAACAAGCGAGGGGTGGGCCATGGCCAAGCCAGACGTGCGCAAGCAAGCCAAGTACGTGCCGCTGACGAGGGAGCAGTTCCGCGAGCGGTTCTACGCGCGCTTCTACGACCCGGCATTCGACGCGGTGAAGCCCGAGCTGGAAAAGGTGTTCGAGAAAGCGTGGGACGGCTACATCGTTTATCGCAAGTCTCCCCGTAAAAAGCCGGCGGGCAGGGGCTACGCCGAGCCGAAATTCCAGCTGCCCATCGAATGGCTGGAAGCGCGCGCGGCGATCGACGCCGCGCAGAAGCGCCAGAAGAACCCGGAGTCGCCGACCCGGATCCTGATCGTCAACGGATCAACGCGCAGCGAGCACACCTGTCCCGGCGAGATCTCCAAGACGCGTCGCCTCGCGCAGCACGCGCAGAAAGTGATCGAAGCGCTCCCGCGTCACGAGGTGGACTTCCTGGATATCTCGACGCTCGCCGACGAGCCGTACAAGACGATCTATCCGTGCAAGGCGTGCGTATCCACCGCCCAGCCGCTGTGCCACTGGCCGTGCTCCTGTTACCCCAACCACGCGGTGGGGCAGGTGAACGACTGGATGAACGATCTCTACCCGCGCTGGGTCGCGGCGCACGGCGTAATGATCCTCTGCCCGGTGCACTGGTATCACGTGCCGGCGAGCTTCAAGCTGATGATCGACCGGCTGGTGTGCGCCGATGGCGGCAATCCGGACCCGACGACGACACATCTCAAGGACCCGGCACGCGCGAAGGCGCTCGAGCTGAAGGGCTGGGATTACCCCAAGCATCTCGCGGGGCGCGCGTTTTCGGTCGTCGTGCACGGAGACGCGGCGGGGCCGGAAAACGCGCGGCGGATGCTGCACGATTGGCTGACTGATATCGGAATGATTTCCGCGGGTCCCACCGCGGTGATGGATACCTGGATCGGCTGGTATCAGCCGTATGCGACCAGTCACCAGGATCTCGACAAGGACAAGGAGATCTTCGTCGAAGTAAAGAATGCCGCGCTGACGCTGGCGCGCCAGGTGAAGCTGATCCGTACCGGGAAGTACCGCGCGCCGGACGCGGGCCTGCACGAGCCTAGAGAAAAGTGACTGATACGGCGTGACTGGTGAATCGTGATTGATCGGGCGTGACTGGTATGGCGCGGCGTGAAAAGCTGCAGGCTGTCACATTTCGCGAGTCACGCAGTTCCAGTCACGCCTTACCAGTCACGCAGCATTAGTCACGGTCTATTCAGGCTTAATGCCGGCAATCTTCACCAGCTTCGCCAGCCGGTCGTAGTCCGCCCGGAAAAACCTGTCGAAATCCTCTGGGCTCGCGCTTCCGGTCGGCACCATTCCCTGGTTGGCGTACTGGGCCTTTACCTCGGGCGACGCCAGCGCCTTCTGTATCGTCGCGTACCAGGTCTTGATCATGGGGCGCGGCGTGCCCTTGGGCGCGAAGAACCCGTTCCAGCTGTTGAATTCATAGCCGGGAACGGTTTCGCTGATGGTCGGCAGTTCCGGCAGCAGCGGCGACCGCGCCTTCGACGTGATCGCGAGTGCCCGCATGCGCCCGGCCTTGACGTGGCCCATGACGGAAGCGGCCGGCGCAATCAGCCAGTGGCTTTCGCCGGCGACCACCGCCGCGGCCATCGGGCCGCCGCCCTTGTAGGGAATGTGCACGGTGTTGATGCCGGCAAGGTTGGTGAACATCACGCCCGAGAGATGACTCGACGAGCCGAGCCCGGCGGACGACATGTTGAGCTTCCCCGGCTGGGCCTTCGCGAGCGCGATCAGGTCCTTCACGGTCTTCGCCTGCACGCTCGGATGTACTGTCATCACCCCGTCCGCGTTCGCGATCAGAGAGATGGCTTCGAAATCCTTGAACGCGTCGAAGGACAGCTTCTTGTAGGTGAACCTGGAGACGATCATCGAGCTCGAAGCGCCGACGATCATGGTGTAGCCGTCCGGCACCGCGCGCGCGCCGATTTCCAGCGCGATGGTTCCGGCCGCGCCGCCGCGATTGTCGATTACCAGTTGCTGGCCGAGCTGCTCGCTTATCCTGGTCGTGACGATGCGCGAGATGGTGTCGAGCGAGGAGCCGGCCGACTGGGCGACCAGCACCCGGACCGGCCTTTCGGGATATGCAGCCGCCATAGCGGCGGGCGCAGTGATCGCGGCCAGCAATCCGGCCAGAATGAAGCGACGTTTCATGCTTTTCTCCTCCCTCATCAATAGCTGGTTGTTTCTATTCTCCCACGCGGTCGGGCGGACCGGTAAGCCATCTGCCGCCTTCTCAGGCCGCTCCGGAGATGATAGCTTGGGCGGAACGGCGCTGGATGAAGTTCCGACATGTGAACGGCGTCGCCTGGCAGGAGGAACGATGAAGATTGTCAACACGCTCGACGTCCCGCGCCTGTACTCGCAGAAGGACGATCGTTTCCGTTACGAGGCGGTCAAGGAAAACGTGCTGGGGCTCAAGAACATCTGCGGCGAGATCGTCGTCTATCCGCCGGGCGCTTCGGGGCAGAGCCACCACCATATCGGCACCGAGCACCTGTTCTACATCACCGAGGGGCGCGGCAAGATGTACGTCGACGACAAGGAGCACGAGGTCAAGGCGGGGGATTTCGTTTCCGTGTTCGACGGCGAGCGCCACTGGTTCAAGAACCACACGACCGAGACCTTCGCATTCCTCGAGCTGTTCGCTCCTGCGAAGTACCAGACCATCTGGGACAATCCCGACCTCAAGTGAAGCTGGAAACCTGACCGCCCGTGAGGCGGCTAACAGCAAGTTACAAGCCGCAAGCTACAAGCTGCAAGCTGCAAGGGGGGTGAAAAGCGGGGCTACCTTGTAACTTGAAACTTGTAGCTTGTAGCTGATCTTCAGTGGTGCGCGTCTGAAGGTATCGCCGGCAGCAGCCCGCTGCGCAGGTTGTTCAAATGGCGTTGGCGCACCAGCGTCATCGTTCCCGACACGAACAGCCCGAACAGCACGATGACGGTATAGATCGAGAAGTCGAGCCGGATCAGCAGCGCGTAGAAGGCGAGCATCGCCAGGATCGACAGG
>Ga0247825_10003416_pt1 | contig 10472 bp, 10 predicted proteins | sample 13C_Vanillin_Day_FD_194413 | JGI IMG/M metagenome (GOLD analysis project Ga0247825, IMG submission 194413) | Soil microbial communities from agricultural site in Penn Yan, New York, United States - 13C_Vanillin_Day48 | ecosystem: Environmental > Terrestrial > Soil > Agricultural land | place... | reverse complement strand
TGTATGCGACCGACAGCCCGAGAAAGCAGATGGCGCGCGTGATGATCACGATGATGGCGACCATCAACAAGACACACTTTCGCGGGCGCCAGGTTGTGACTTGTTACACCTGCCATCGCGGAAGCGCTCGTCCGCGCGCGACCGCCGATCTCGCAGAGCTCTATGGAACCCCACCGTTCGGCGATCCGAACGCGGTCATCGAGCAGGCGCCCAATGCGCCCAAGGCCGACGAGATTCTCGACAAATACATCCAGGCGATCGGCGGCGCACAGCGCGTGGCCGCTCTTCGAAGCTACGTGGCCAAGGGCACGAGCGCCGGGTACGGGCCCGAGAACGAACCGCGTCCGCTCGAGATCTACTCGCGCGCTGGCCAGCGCACGACGATCATCCGCACGTCCGCTGGTGATAGCACGACGACGTACGACGGCACCTCGGGCTGGATCGCTGCACCCTTCCGTCCGGTCGCGGTGCTGGCGCTCAGTCCGCAGGAGGTCGATGGTTTAAAGCTCGAAGCCGACCTCGCGCTTCCGGCCGGCCTCAAAAAGGCGCTCGCCAACTGGCGCGTCGGCCTCTCGACCGTCATCGACGACAAGGAAGTCCAGGTGGTTCAGGGCTCGACGGCGCGCGGTGGGACTGCCACGCTCTACTTCGATGCCGAGACCGGCCTGCTGGTGCGTCACGTGCGCTACAACGACTCGCCGGTCGGGCGTATCTCCAGGCAGACGGACTACTCGGACTATCGCGAGGTGGCGGGCGTGAAGATGCCGTTCAAGTGGACGGACACCTGGCTGGACGGACGCGACGTCGTGGAGTTGACCGACGTGCAGCCGAACCCCAACATCGACGCGGCAAAGTTCGCGAAGCCGGGGGCTCCGGCGGTGAAGTAGTCCACGGTCCACAGACCGTGGACCTTCCTATCTCTTTCCCCCCACCCCCAGGTACTGCGTCTTGATCTCTTCGTTCCTCCACAGCGCTTCGGGCGCTGACGAGTGGACGATCGTTCCCTGGTGCATGACGTGGGTGACGTCGGCCACGTCCACTGCGAACGCAGCGTTCTGCTCGACGAGCAGGACCGAGATGCCGTCCTCGCGCAGCTGACGAATCAGGCGGCCCACTTCGGCGACCACCGCGGGCGCGAGTCCCTCCGTCGGTTCGTCCATGACGAGCAGCGTCGGGTTTGCGACCAGTGCGCGCGCGATCGCGAGCATCTGCTGCTCGCCGCCGCTCAGGTCGTTCCCGCCATGATGACGTCGCTCGGCAAGGCGCGGAAAGAGCCCGAACACACGGTCGATGCTCCACGTCTGTCCTGACGTCCCCGCGCGAACGGCGATCTGAAGATTTTCGTGCACCGTGAGCGAGACGAAGATGCGCCGTCCCTGAGGCACGAGGCTGATGCCCGTCTCGCTGATTCGGTGAGCGGGCAGTCGCGTGACGTCGACTCCATCGATGACGATGCGTCCGCGTCGGGCCGGTGTCAGACCCGTCAGCGATCGACAGAGCGTCGTCTTGCCCACGCCATTGCGGCCGAGAATCGCAGTCACCTGGCCACGCTCGGCGCGGAAAGTCGTCCCCTGCAGCACGTGGCTGTCACCGTAGTAGGTGTGAACGTCGACGAGCTCGAGCATCGTGAACTGTGAACTGTGGAACCGTGGAACTGCCTACCGCCTACTGCCTACCGCCTACTGTCCCGAGATACGCCTGCTGCACCAGCTCGTTTGCGCTGACTTCGTCGCGGGAGCCGTCGGCGAGCACTCGTCCCTGATGCAGCACGGTGACGCGCTCGGCGAATGAGAACGCCACGTCCATGTCGTGCTCGATCAGCAGCACCGCGATCGACCGGTCGAGCCCTTCGATCAGCTCGCGCATCGCGACACGCTCGGGTGACGAGAGTCCGGCCATCGGTTCATCGAGGAGCAGCAGCCGCGGCCGTCCCGCAAGTGCCAGAGCAACGTCGAGCCGACGACGCGCGCCGTACGAGATGTGCCGTGCCTGCTCGTGCGCCAGGCTCGAGAGCCCGAACTGATCGAGGAGTCGCGCGGCACGCTCCGTGAATTCGGTGTGCGATGACAATGGCCGGAACATCGCGAACCGCTTCGGGTCCAGTGCCGTACATGCCAGCAGGACGTTCTCCGTTGCCGTGAGCTCAGGAAACAACCTTGTGATCTGAAACGTCCGCGAGATGCCAAGCGCCGCTCGCTGATGCGGCTTGAGTCTGGAGACGTCCTTTCCATCGAGGGCAATCGAGCCTGTGCTCGGCGCCAGCTCTCCGCTGATCACATTGAACAGCGTCGTCTTGCCCGCGCCATTCGGTCCGATCAGTGCGTGTCGCGCGCCGGCCTGCACGGCAAGCGTCACGTCATCGACCGCCGTGAGCCCGCCGAAATGCCGCGAGACGCGCTCGAGCTGAAGACGGGGCGCGCCCACCGAACTACCTGGCATAGAGCGGTTCGCTCAGGTAGCGCGCGGGATCGAAATTCCAGAACTGGGAGACGCGTGGAAACATGTCGATGACGGTGTTCTGCAACTGGCCGTTCACGCGCTCGACGCGACGGATGTAGACGTTTTCGATCGGATTGCCGTACTCGTCGAGTTCCACCGGCCCACGCGGAAGACCTTCTGGCTTCACCCGTCGCAGCGCGTCGACAAGCGCCTGGCGATCTTCGACCCGTCCATCTATGGCGTTGATCGCCGCGATCAGCCACTTGCCTCCGGTGTACATGCTCTCCGAGTAGTAGCTCGGTATCTTCTTGTAGCGAGTGCGATACGACTCGGCGAATGCCTTGTTCGCCGGTGTGTCGAGCGCCGCGCTGTAGTGCAACGCGGTGACCGTGCCGAGCGCTTCGTCGCCCATGAACGGCAACACGTGCTCGTCGGTCGTCGTCCCGCCGCCGATGAGTCTCACGCGGCCTTTCAGGCCGAATTCCTGATACTGGCGCATGAACTGGAGCGCGGAGCGGCCGAGCAGCAGTGCGTAGACCGCGTCCACGTCGCGCGGGATCTGCGCCAGATATGGCGCGAAATCGTGGACGGAGATCGGCACCCAGATCTTCTGGCGGATTTGTCCGCCTTGCGCGACGAACGTCCGCTCGAAGCCGCCGACCGATTCCCATCCGAACGCGTAGTCGAGTGCGATCGTGACCACCGAGCGAATGCCCAGCGTGCGGTAGGCGTACTCGCCGAATGCGTGATTGGGCTGACTGCCGCTCCATCCGGTGCGCACGATCCACTCACTTCGTCGCCGCTGTGTCAGGTCGTCTGCCGACACCACCGGGTAGACCATCGGGATCTTCATCGAGGTGATGTACGGCGCCAGCGCGTAGCCGGTGGAGGAGAGCAGTGCTCCGGCCATCACGTGTACTTCATCGCGCTCGACCAGTTTTCGCGCTTTCGTCAGGCCCACCGCCGGGATCGCCTCATCGTCTTCCACGATGAGATCGATCTTTCGACCACCGGCGCGATAGCCGATCTCGTCGAGATACATCAGGAAGCCGTTCAGGATGTCGCGCCCGTTCTGCGCGTTGCCGCCGGAGAGCGGCACCATGAACCCGATCTTGATTGGTGTCGGCGGCGTCCCCGTTTGCGCGCTGCTGATTGCCGCCGCGGCGATCAGCGCAACAAGCGCGGCGATCAGGCCGGAGGCTACGCGCGCCTTCGCTGTCCGAGGTTCCATAGCCCTTGCGGTGCCCAGAGAATCGTGACGATGTAGACGATGCCCAGGATGAGCAGCCATCGCGCCGTGTAGGCGCTCATCACGTTTTTCAGGATCACGATCGCGCCCGCTCCGATCACGGGACCGACGAGCGTAGCCGGTCCGCCGAGCGTGACCATCAGAAAGAGCTCAGACGATGCGGTCAGATCCAGGTAGGTCGGACTGACGAAACCGTTGTAGTACGCCCACATGATGCCGGCGATACTGGCAAACGCACCGGCGCCGACGTAACTCAGATACCCGTGCAGCCACGTATTGAAGCCGAGGCTGCGCATGCGTGGTTCGTGCTCGCGCATGCCTTGAAGCGTGAGCCCGAACGGAGAACGTACGAGCAGCGCCATCAACAGCGCGCAGGCAGCGAACACGAGCAGCGCAACGTAGTAGAACGGAACCGGGCCAGACGCCGGCAGGCCAATGAGCCCTTCGAGCCGTGGAATACCGGAGATGCCGTTGTCGCCGCCGGTCACCGGAATCCACCGAAAGCTGAGGCCCCAGAGCACCATGCCGAGTGCCATGGTGATCATCAGGAAGTACACGTCGCGGACGTGCGAAACGATCAGCCCGAACAGCGCCGCCACCAGCGTTCCGGCGAGAAAGCCGCCGGCAATCGACGTCCATACGCCAGCGTGATACGTCGTCGACAGCACACCGACACCGTAAGCCGCGACGCCAAAGAAGCCCGCGTGACCGAGCGAGGGAAGACCGGTATATCCGATGAGCAGATCGAGGCTCATCGCAAGGATGCCGAGGATGACGACCTGCGTGAGCAGTCCCACCCAGTAAGCTGAGAGAAATGGTGGACTGAAGACAAGGAATGCGACGAGCAGCGCGATGACCGGCTTTCTCCACGCGCGCGTCGCGCTACGCTCGGCCATAGAGTCCCGTCGGCCTGAGCGCGAGCATGAGGACCATCGGCGCAAAGAGCGTGAAGTAGGAGAGCTCGGGCACGAGCGCTTTGCCGAAGTTGTCAATCATCCCGACGACGATCGCGCCGATGAGCGCGCCCTTGAGACTTCCCATGCCGCCGACGATCACGACCACGAAGGCGAGCGGTAGCAGATCGAAATCCATTCCGGGATAGCCGCCGAGGATGGGCCCACCCATCACGCCGCCGAACGCCGCGAGCGCCGCGCCGACGGCGAAGACGCCACCGGACAATCGCGCAACGTTGATGCCCATCGCTGCGGCGATCTCTGGATCGTCAACCGTCGCGCGGACACGCGCTCCGATCAGCGTCCGGTCGTTGATGATCCACAGTCCCGCACCGACCAGCCCGGCAACGAGGATCACGAACAGGCGATACCACGGGAACACCACCGCGCCGGCCTCCATCGAGCCCGCAAGCCACCGGGGCGTCGTCAGCGTGAACGGGTCACCGCCCCAGATCATCAGCGCCGCGTCGCGGAAGAACAGCGCGAAGCCCATGGTCATCATCATCTGTGCGAGCGGCTGCGCCGCGAAGCGACGGAGGAAGAGACGTTGCATGAGGAAGCCAACCGCAGCGACGACGAGGACGGCGAGGAGCGTTCCAGCGAGCAGGCTCGACGTCCGCGCCGCCACGGTGTAGGCGACGTAGACGCCGAGCATGTAGAACGATCCGTGTGCGATGTTGACGATTCGCATCACGCCGAACGCCAGCGTGAGACCGCTGGCGATCAGGAAGAGCAGCGCGGCAGAGAAGAGGCCGTTAAGGGTCTGTGTGACGAGGTAGATCACCTGCCTAGTTCCCGCGGCCTCCCTGACGACCACCTCCGGCTGCCGGCGCGCCACCTCCTGGTGCGCCACGGCCAGCGGGCGTGGGCAGTGGCGGCTGCGGACCAAGCACCTTCGTCAGCGCCTGATACGCGCACTGCTCGTCCATGTTTCCACCGCCGACGCCGATGGCCCCGATCAGATTGTTCTCGACCACGATCGGCAGACCCCCACCGACGAAGTAATACGCGAGCCCGGACTCCTTACCGAGATCGAGGCGAATCACGCGCCCGTCGACATCGCTGAAACGCTGCGCGACGGCGCTCGACGGCGTGCGCGCGTAGAGCGCCGTCTTGGCTTTGAGCAGGCCGGTCTCGACTCCGATCGGCAACACACCGTCCATCACGTGCGCATCGACGATGTCGCCGTTCGGCGCGAGGACGAAGATGGCGTAGTTGCCCGGCCCGCCCTGCTGAGCGCGAGCGAACTCCACGCACGCATCGACAATCTGCCGTGCAACCGTCGAGCTGATCTGATTCTTCATCAGCGTTCGCTGCGCGATCTCTTTGGACACCGTAGCCTTGTCGAGCGGAACGGCGTTGCCTCCCTGAGCCAGAACAACAGCCGGCGCCAACATGGCGATGAGGAAGACGATGGTCGTAGCTCTCTTCATACGCACCTCTTTGCGTCGATAGTCGTTACGCTCCGTGCTCGAGGATGATCTTCATGCGCGCGCCGCTGTCCGCTCCGAGCATGCCGATCGCGGCCTTCAGCTCCTCGAGCGGCTTCACGTCGCTTACGAGCGGATCCAGCTTCACCAGGCCTCGCTCGACGAGGCCGATCGACGCCGGGTAGTCTTCGCTCTTGGCGACGCGCGCATTGATGAGGGCGAGCTCCTTGAAATACAGGTCGTAGAAGGGGAGTGCTCCCTCTTTCGCGGTGATGATCCCGAAGAGCAGCAGCCGTCCTCCTGATCGAGCCATGTGAATGGCCGACGAGAGCGACTGGACGACGCCTGTCGTCTCGATGATCGCGTCGGCGCCGCGGCCTTCCGTCACCTCTCGCACTCGCGCCACGGCATCGTCGCCGCCCGGTATGGTGATGTCCGCTCCCAGCGTTTCTGCCAACGCGCGTTTGTCGGCGCTGCGCGTGACCCCGATGACCGTTGCGCCTCGTGCTTTGGCGAGTTGCACGTGCAGTTGCCCGGTGACGCCGAGGCCAAGGACGACCACGAACTCGCCAGGGAAGATGTCGATCTGCCGTTGCGCGTGGAGGCAGGTCGTGAGGACCTGGATCAGCGGCGCGACTCGAGTTTCAACCGACGCTGGCAGCGGAAAGACGTGGCTTGGTGGAACGGCGACGTACTCGGCAAACCCGCCGTCACGGTCGCGGCCCACGAGCACACCGTTCTGGCAGAGATGTGTCTGGCCGATTCGGCACTGAAAGCACGTCCGGCAATAGAGCTGCGGATCGACGATGACGCGGGCGCCGGTGCGCAACGCACTCGCGCCCGACTCGACGACCTCGCCAGCCATCTCATGGCCCATGATGCGCGGGTACTTCACCGGAATCGCGCCATTGAAGATCTTGTAGTCGGTGCCGCAGATCCCGCTGTGCGTCACGTGCACGAGCAGCTGGCCCTGCTCGGGCCCTGGCCGTGTCACATCGTCCCGGACCAGTTCCCCGGGAGCCGTCAACAGCATCGCTTTCATCGGTGTGCGAGAGCCTCGGGGTTGACTGGATTGCGCGGCGACTTGCCACTGAGCACGGCGACCACTTCCTGGGCCGCTTTCACCTGCAGTTCCACGAGCGACTCCTCGGAGTAGAAGCTCGTGTGTGGCGTGATGATCACGTTGTCGCGTCCAAAGAGCGGCGACGGCGGCGGTGGTTCCTGAGTCATCACGTCGAGAGCGGCGCCGCCGATCTGTCCGGAGTCCAGCGCTTCTGCCAGCGCGGCCTCGTCGATGATTGGCCCTCGCGCCGTGTTCACGATGTATGCGCCTCGCTTCATCTGGCCGAACGTGTCGCGGTTGAAGAGATTCCGCGTCTCAGGTGTGAGCGGCGTGTGAACGGAGACGTAGTCGGACGTTGCCAGCAGCGTCGGGAGCTCCACCTTTTCAACTCCCGCGCGTGAGAACACGTCGGCAGGGATGAACGGATCGTAGGCGACGACCTTCATCCCGAACGCCTGCGCCTTCGGAGCGACGAGCTGCGGAATTCTGCCGAAGCCGGCAAGACCGAGGACGCTTCCGCGCAGGCGGTGAATCGGTACGACCGCTTTCATCTCCCAACGTCCGCCGTGCGTGCGCGCACTCGACGACGGAATCTTTCGAACGACGGCAAGGAGGAGCGCCATTGCATGATCGGACACTTCATCGATGCAGTAATCCGGCACCTTGGTGACGACGATCCCGGAGGCGGTGGCCGCGTCGATGTCCACGTTGTCAACGCCAATGCCGAAGCGTGAGATGACACGGCACTTTGGCATCTTTCGGATCATGTCGGCCGTGATCTTGGCGTAGGTCACCAGCAGCGCGTCGGACGACGCAGCCGCGCCAACGATCCCTTCCGGCGTCGGCGTATCCGCCATGCGGAGCTCGGCGCCTATCGTGGCGAGCACCTGGCGCGCCGGGTCCAGATTTGGGAAAACGGAATCAGAGACTGTGACGTGGAAAGAAGCCATGGTTATGAGTGTGCTGAGCGCAGTAAGTCTAGTCCAGACGACAGCCGATGCGTGCCTACGCGTCAGCCCAGATTTTCCTCGCTGTCTCCACGACGAGCTGCAGCTTCTGCCATTGCTCGTCTTCGGTCAACAGGTTCCCTTCGAGCGATGACGCGAAGCCACACTGCGGGCTGATGGCCAGGTTGTCGAGCGGCACGTACTGGCTCGCTTGATCGATTCGACGAAGAAGCGTGTCCTGCGGCTCGAGCTGGGGCACTTTGCTGCTGATCAGGCCGAGAACGACACCTTTACTGCTGGGGACGAAACGGAGCGGCTCGAAAGTGCCGGCGCGATCGGACTCGTATTCCAGGAGAAAGAGATCCACGTCGAGTTGGTTGAACAACTTTTCAGCGATCGAATCGTAACCGCCTTCCGCGTACCACTGGCTCCGATTGTTTCCCCGACAGAGGTGGATGCCCACCGTCACACCCTCTCGTCGCGCTCCATCGAGGCACGCATTGTCGACGCGGATCGCTTCGTCGAGCGCGTCGTCAGGGGAGACGTCCATTTCCCTTCTGACGTAATCACGCCATTTCGGATCGAGGTAGTAGCTATACCGCGGCGCGTCGATCTGCACGTAGTTGACGCCTTCGTCCACCAGCGCACGAATCTCAGACTTGATGACGGGGACGACATCCCACAGGAAGTCGGAGTAGCTCGCGTACGCCCGCTCGCTCAGTCCCTTCCGGTAGGCGATGGCCGGAAACTGATTGGCGGTGGGCAGGGTCATCTTGATGTCGCCGGGGCTGTGATCCAGCAGGAAGTCGACCTCATGTCTGGTCAGGCGCTTCTTTTGCCTGACTTTGTCCACCACCAGCCCGGTCAACTGCGCGATTCCGGTCTTGGGATCCGCTCCGCCTTGCCCTTTCCAGGAGCGGGCGATCGATCCGTCGTTGTCCAGTCCATCGATCGACTCGTAGAAGTCACCCATGAACCCGCTGCGGCGCAGTTCGCCGTCGGTGAAGATCCTGAAGCCGAGGTCCTTCTGGCGCTGAAGCGCGCGCAGGATCTGTCGGTCCTCGATCCCGCGAAGGCGCTCTGGGCGCAACGACTGGTCGTTGCGGGCATCCAGAATTTCTTGTGGACGAAGAAAGCTGCCGACCTGGTCGGCTCGGTACCTGATGGCCATCTACTTGAATGCCGCCTTCGCCTTGCGATCCTCTTCGACCTTCACGCCGGGTCCAAAGAGCTTCTCGAAGAAGCTCTCCTTGACCAGCCTCGCGACGAGGCTGTTGTCGATCACGGTGTGAAAATCAAACGCCTTCATCTGTGCCGCCAGCTTGGTGTCACTTTGCTGGTCGATGACCGCCTGGAGGGCGGGCGCAAGCACGTATGGCACCCGCTCGAGTACGTTGGCTTTGGCGTAGCCATCGTAGAGGCGCTCCACATCGGCCGTCGCCTGCTTGTCGTACGCCTGATAGGCCTTCACCGCAAATGCCTTGTCGTCGTAGAAGCGCTTGATGGCTTCTGCGTGCGCCTTGATCAACTGCTCCGGCAGTCGAGGGCTCGCCGCGATCGTCGTCTTCTTCATCAGATATGTCGTCGCCGCGTAGATGTCTTCGTGGTCGGCGAGATTGCCAAGGCTCTTGAAGCCGGCTTCTTCGAGCCTGAAGTAGGCGGGGGGAGTCAGGAGCGTGGCGTCGGCGCGCCCGGCGGAGAGCGCCGCGGCGCGCCCTGTCGCATCGGCGCCCGCTGCGATCCATTGCACGTCGCGCGGTGTCATCCCGAATTTGCGGAGAAACGCGCTCGTGTAGTTGTACGGCGGATCGCCGATCTGGCTCACCGCGAACGTCTTGCCCTTGAGGTCGGTGACGCTGGCGACGTCCTTCCGCGTCATCAATGCGAAGTACGCCTTGTTGAGCGAGGCGCCAACGACGGCGAACGGCGCATCGCCGCGCGAGCTCGCCTGCATCACCGACTCGAGGTTGTAGCTGCTCATCTGCGCCTGATCGCTGACGACCATCGCGATGCCGGCAGGATGGCCCGCGAAGACGAGCGTCGCGTCGAGGCCGTACTTCTCGTAATAGCCGCCCTCTTTGGCGATGAACAGCGGCCACGACGCACCGCTTCTCGTCGGGTAGTTGAGCGTGACCTTCTGAAGTTGCTGGCCCTGAGTCTGGACCATGCCCATCACGAGCACGGCCGCGATGACGGCTGGCAGGATGGATTTCATGCGGCGAGTATATCCGTACGCGTGCAGGTCGAAAGTCACGCGCTACTGTCTCTTCATCTCCTCGTAGTACCCCTTGAGTCCGCCCTTGAAAGCCTCTGTGCTGACCGTGTGATCCCATCCGAGATCCGCCAGCGTCAGTTGATCGAACACCTGTTCCAGTGGAGCGCCCTTGCGCG
>Ga0247825_10003413_pt1 | contig 10478 bp, 4 predicted proteins | sample 13C_Vanillin_Day_FD_194413 | JGI IMG/M metagenome (GOLD analysis project Ga0247825, IMG submission 194413) | Soil microbial communities from agricultural site in Penn Yan, New York, United States - 13C_Vanillin_Day48 | ecosystem: Environmental > Terrestrial > Soil > Agricultural land | place... | reverse complement strand
GACGCCCACGGCCATGCCGACCACGCCGGCCACGATCACGACGCGGATGTGGATGGCTCGGGGCTCTTCGCCGCGCTGGGCTTCGCTGGCATCCCCGTGACGATCTCCTTCAGCTTCGTGGTCTTTGCCTCGTGGACGCTGTCCCTCCTGGGCCGCAACACGGTCTTCGATCTGCTCGGCTCCATCGTGCCCAGCTTCGTCCTCAGCGGCGGCGTGTTCCTGCTGAGCCTGGTGCTCGGCACCCTCATGGCGGCGCTGGCCGTCCGGCCGCTGCACCCCATCTTCATCGCCAAGAAGGCCCCGGGCCGCCAGGATCTCATGGGGCGCGTGTGCACCATCAACAGCGGCACCGTCACGGGGAGATTCGGCCACGCCACCATCGAGGACGGAGGCGCCGGCCTCATCCTCAACGTGTTCTGCTCCAAGGAGAACCAGTTCAAGCGCGGCGATCAAGCGCTGATCCTCGGGTACGACCCGGCACGGGACGTCTACGAGGTGGAGCCGGTCGACTGGCTCCTCCCCGAGGAGGTTGCCCAGATTCAAGATCCGGCGAAGGCCGCCGCGATCGCCGCCCGCGCGAGGGATCGCGTGCGCTAGGACTCACCGCGGCGCCCGGAGAGCCGTTTGCGGGGGACTCCTGGCGCGTAATACAAAGCCCGCCGCTTCTTACTTTAGAAGGAACGCAATGGATCCAGTCAGCGCACTCGCGATCGGCGGTGGAGCCGTCGTCATCGTCTTCGGCACCCTCTTCACCATTGCACGGTTCTACCGGCAGGTCGATCAGGGCAAGGTCCTGATCGTCAACACGCTCAAGACCGAGCCCACAGTGACCTTCACTGGCTCCGTGGTGATCCCCATCATCCATCGCGCCGAGGTGATGGACATCTCGCTGAAGACGGTCGAGATCGACCGGCGCGGCAAGGAGGGCCTCATCTGCAAGGACAACATCCGCGCGGACATCAAGGTCACCTTCTTCGTGCGCGTGAACAAGACGCGCGAGGACGTGCTCAAGGTGGCCCAGTCCATCGGCTGCGCCCGCGCCAGCGATCAGGAGACGCTGGAGAACCTCTTCGAGGCCAAGTTCTCCGAGGCCCTCAAGACGGTGGGTAAGAGCTTCGACTTCGAGGAGCTCTACACCAAGCGTGAGGAGATCAAGGATCAGGTGGTCCACGTCATCGGCCGGGATCTCAACGGCTACATGCTGGAGGACTGCGCCATTGACTTCCTGGAGCAGACCCCGGTCGAGCTGCTGGACAAGGACAACATCCTGGACGCGCAGGGCATCAAGAAGATCACCGAGCTGACCACGGTGCAGAACGTCAGCACCAACGAGTTCCGCCAGAGCGAGCGCATGGCCATCACCAAGCGCAACGTCGAGTCGGACGAGGCCATCTTCGCCCTCGAGCGTCAGCGCGCCGAGGCCGCCGCCAAGCAGAAGCGCGAGATCGAGAGCATCCAGGCCCGCGAGACGGCCGAGGCCGAGCGCGTGAAGGCCGAGGAGCAGGCCAAGGCCCAGCTGGCGCGCATCAAGGCCGAGGAGGAGATCCAGATCAACGAGCAGAACAAGCACCGCCAGATCGAGGTGGCCGAGAAGAACCGCGAGCGCGTGGTGGGAGTGGAGACCGAGCGCGTCGACAAGGACCGGATGCTGGAGGCCATCAACCGCGAGCGCGAGACGGAGCTGCAGCGCATCGCCAAGGAGAAGGCGCTCGAGGCGGAGAAGAAGGCCATCGCGGACGTGGTCCGCGCGCGCATCGCCGTGGAGAAGACGGTGGCCGAGGAGGAGGAGCGCATCAAGGATCTGCGCGTGACGGCCGAGGCCAAGCGCCAGAAGGACGCGCTGCTCATCACCGCCGAGGCCCACGCGCAGGAGAAGCTGGTCAAGGACATCAAGGCCGCCGAGGCCAGCAACGAGGTGGCCAAGTTCCTGGCCAAGGAGCGGCTCACCCTGGCCGAGGCCGATCTGGAGGCCGCGGATAAGACGGCCAAGGCGAAGGCGCGGCTGGCCGAGGGCGTCCAGGCCGAGACGGCCGCCCCGGGCCTGGCCAACGTGCGAGTGCGCGAGGCGGACGCCGTGGCCAGCGAGAAGCAGGGCCTGGCCAACGTGCGCGTGAAGGAGGCCGAGGCCGAGGTCATCAAGAAGCAGGGCCAGGCACAGGCCGAGGCCATCCGCGAGCGGCTGCTGGCCGAGGCCGCGGGTGAGCAGGAGAAGGGTCTGGCCAAGGCGCGCATCCAGGAGGCCGTGGCCGCCGCCGTCCAGAAGCGGCTGCTGGCCGAGGCCGCGGGCGAGCAGGAGAAGGGCCTGGCGCACGCGCGTGCCCAGGAGGCCGAGGCGGGTGCCATCCAGAAGCGCGGCGAGGCCGAGGCCGTGGCCATCCAGGAGAAGCTGCTGGCCGAGGCCAAGGGCCTTGCCGAGAAGGCCGCCTCCATGAAGGCGCTGGACGGCGTGGGCAAGGAGCACGAGGAGTTCCGCCTGCGGCTGGCCAAGGAGCGCGACGTGGAGCTGGAGGCGATCCGGGTCCGCAAGGATGTCGCGGAGGCTCAGTCCAAGGTGCTCGCCGAGGCCTTCAGCCACGCGAAGTTCCAGATCGTCGGTGGCGACGGTCAGTTCTTCGATCGGTTCGTCAAGGCCGTCACGGTGGGCACGTCGGTGGATGGCGCGCTCGATCACGGCGAGGCGCTGCGCACAGTGGTCCAGGGCTACCTGTCCGGCGAGAAGGATCTGTCGGCGGACCTCAAGGAGATCCTCTCCAAGCCCGGGCTGACCAATGACGCGCAGAACCTGGCGGTGGCGGCGCTGCTGCACCGCACGGTGACCAGCGCCCCGGCGCCTCAGGCCGCCGCGCAGACGCGCCCGGTGGTGGACACCAGCGCCCGGCCGGCCTCCGCGGAGAAGTCCAAGGAGTAGGCCTCCACTCGTTCCTTCCCGGTGAACATTCATGGCAACTGACGGCGCGAAGCCCGCGGGGAATGCCCCTGCGGGCGAGACGACGCTCGAAGGTGGCAGCTACGAGGTCATCCGCGCCCGCCTGCTGAACCAGGCGGAGGAGCTTGGCACTCGGGCTGCGGATCTCAACGCACGCCGCAAGGCGCTCTTTGGCGGCACTGAGCTGACCGTCATCGGGAACGAGCGGGTCCGCACGGAGAACAACTGCGTCCCGCGCGATATCGTCAGCGTGGGGCAGTACCTGCTCTTCGGCTTCAACGTCTTCATCGGGCTGAAGAAGGAGACGCATGTCGCGGACGTCTTCTCGCTGCACAAGTTCGAGAAGACGGCCGAGGGCTTCGATCTCTCCACCGTACCGCCCACGGAGGGGGGAGGTTTCCTGGCCGATCCCCGCTTCGTGAAGGACTTCGGGGAGCTCTACAAGTACTACAAGGACGCGAAGCTGCTGCAGCTCAGCCGCACCGAGTCCCGCCTGATGGCCATCTTCCAGACGGGCCAGACGCTGCGGGACATCAAGGTGTTCCGCTTCAGCGTCGACGTGAATGGCCGGGCCACCTATATCGACAACCAGGGCGAGCGCGATCTCGTGCTGCCGCCGTCGCACGACTTCGAGTGGACGGTGGCCACGCGCGAGAACTACGTGCTGGGCACCCACCCGCACGTCAACATCCTGGATCAGGTCTTCGTCGAGACGGTGAAGGGCGACCTCACCATCAAGGTGGAGGACAACACCAGCTCGGGCCTGGGCATCTACAGCGAGCCCGTGGAGGACGCGGACCAGTCGCTGGATGACGCGGAGATCGCCTACGCGAAGGTGGGTGGCCTCATCCTGCTGCGCGTGCTGCCGTTCCGGGAGCGGGCGCACCGCTACCTCGTCTTCAACACGCGCACGCAGCACGTGATCCGCATCGACGCCATCGGGCAGGCGTGCGTCCGGCTCCCGGAGGATCAGGGCGTCATCTTCCCCGGCGGCTTCTATCTGCAGACGGGGGACTACAAGGTCTTCGAGGGCACCTCCGAGGAGATGGAGTTCACCAAGGCCATCCGCTCGCCCAATGGTGAGGACGTGCTCTACATCTTCCACCGCCGCGAGGAGGGCAGCTACGTCCTCTTCCCGTACAACCTGGTGCGCAAGGAGGTGCAGAACCCGCTGCTCGGGCACGGCTACAGCCTCTTCGCGGACGGCTGTCTGGTGATCTTCCGCAACACCTCGAACGAGCCGACCCGCGTCCACCCGATGCAGATCTGGCAGACGCCTTTCGTCTCCGCCGAGCACGCCGCCGCCACGCCGCCCGCGCCCGGGTACCTGGGCAAGGTGGGCAATGCCGAGCTGGTGCGCGGCATCTCCGACGCGCTCACCCTGCAGCGCGTCGCGAAGTCGGAGAAGCCTACCCGGCGCTCCTATGAGGATCTGATCGCCGGGGTGACCCGCGCGCTGGACGCGTACTACTGGCTCGCGCACGCCGAGGTGGGGCTCCAGTCTCCCATGGAGGCGCTGCGCCGGACCTCTGAGCTCATCATCGATGAGTTCGAGAAGGTCCAGGCGCTGCAGAAGCGCGCGGTGGAGGCCATCACCGGCGCCGATGCGAAGCAGCAGGCCCTGATGCTCAAGGTGCGGCCCGAGGAGCTGACGAACGCCGACGCCTACATGCAGGCGCTCACGGAGCTGCGCCAGCAGCGCGGCCACCTCATCTCCCTCAAGGAGATCCGCTACATCGATCTGGCGCGGGTCGAAGCGCTGGAGAAGCAGGTCATCGAGGAGATGGACCGGGTCAGCGCCGACTGCGTCACCTTCTTCCAGAAGGGCGAGGCGCTCCAGCCCGTGGGCGAGCGGCTCGACTCGCTGCTGTCACGGCTGGAGCCGGTGCAGACCACGATGGAGCTGGCTCCGCTCGCCGAGGACATCGAGAAGGTGGGCAAGGGCCTGGAGGTGCTGGGCGAAGTGGTAGGCGGACTCCAGGTGGGCGATCCGCTGGCGCGCGCCAAGATCCTGGAGGGTGTCTCCGAGCTGTACTCCCGGCTCAACCGGGTGCGCGCCGGGCTCCAGGTGAAGCGCAAGGAGTTGGTGGGCCGCGAGAAGCGCGCGGAGTTCGGCGCCCAGTTCAAGCTGCTCGGGCAGAACATCGAGAGCGCGATCTCTGTCGCGGACACGCCGGAGAAGTGCGACGAAGGGCTGTCCCGCATCACCGTTCAGCTCGAGGAGCTGGAGGGGCGCTTCGGAGAGTTCGACGAGTTCCTCGGGCCCATCACCCAGAAGCGCGAGGAGCTGCTCGAGGCCTTCGGCGCGAAGAAGCAGGCGCTGGTGGACGAGCGCCAGCGCCGCGCGCAGAACCTGTTCAGTGCCGCCGAGCGCATCCTCGTCGGCGTGCAGCGCCGGGCGAAGTCCTTCAAGTCGGACGACGAGCTGAACACGTACTTCGCGTCCGACACCATGGTCCAGAAGCTGCGGCAGCTGTCCGATCAGCTCATGGAGCTGCAGGACAGCGTGCGCGCGGACGAGGTCCTCTCTCGCGTCAAGACGGCGCGGCAGGACGCGCTGCGGGCCCTGCGGGATCGTCAGGATCTGTTCGAGGACGGCCAGGCCGTCATCAAGTTCGGGAAGTACCGCTTCAACGTCAACACCCAGCAGCTGGAGCTGACGCTGGTGCCGCGCGACGGCGCGCTCTACATGCAGCTCACCGGCACGGACTACGCCGTGCGCCTGGAGGATCCGGCGCTGGAGAAGTACCGGGAGCTCTGGGAGCAGCACCTCGTCTCCGAGACGCGCGAGGTGTACCGCGCGGAGTACCTGGCCGCGTGCATGCTCTCGGACGCGGAGGAAGGGAAGGGGGGCCTGAGCCTCTCGATCCTGCATGAGGCCGTGGCCGCGAGTGCCCTGCTGGAGCGCGTGCGCGCGTACTCGGCCGAGCGTTTCGAGGAAGGCTACGAGCGCGGCATCCACGACGCGGACGCCGTCGCGATCCTGGAGAAGCTGCTCACCCTGCACCAGGGCGCGGGCCTGCTGCGCTTCGCTCCCACGCCGCGCGCCTGGGCGGTGCTCTACTGGGCGTTCGACGCGGACGAGGCGGGGCGCGCCATCCTCCACCGCCGGGCACGCAGCCTGGCCCGCTTGCGCACGGTGTTTGCCAGCGCGGCGGCGGAGCAGGCAGCGCTCGGGGATGAGATCGGGGAGCGCGTGGAGGCGTTCCTCACGACGAACAAGATCGCGCACTCTCCCGCGGAGGCGCGCCAGGCCGGGCGCTTCCTCGTGGAGGAGCTGGGAGCGGAGCGGCCGCGCTTCACCACCAGCCACGAGGCGGTGGCGCTGAAGGACGCCTTCCTCTCGCACCTCGATCTGCGAGCGAACCGCTCGGCCTTCGAGGACGACCTGCGGGGCCTGGAGAAGAACCTGCCCGAGCGTCTGCGGATCGCTCGCGCGTGGTTGGACGCATACCTGGCCCAGCGCGAGGGCGGTCCGGGCGAGGCGGCGCACGTGGCCGTGGAGGCCGCCGTGCTGCTGCTCACGGAGCGCAAGACGGACCGCCAGGAGGCGGGCGCGCTCACCTCGCTCGAGGTGACGGGGCTGCTGGGGCAGCACCCGCGCATCACGGACCGCAAGATGGCCTTGCGGCTGGACGAGTTCCTCGCGCGGCTGGGCGAGTTCCGCCAGCTCCGCGTGCCGGCCTACCACGCCTACCGCGGCCTGCTGAGGGATCTGCTGGAGCGCGAGCGCAAGAAGCTGCGCCTGGAGGAGCTGAGCCCGAAGGTGCTCTCGTCCTTCGTGCGCAACCAGCTGATCGACGGCGTGTACCTGCCGCTGATCGGCGCCAACCTGGCCAAGCAGCTCGGCGCGGCGGGAGAGAACAAGCGCACGGATCGCATGGGCATGCTGCTGCTCATGTCGCCGCCCGGCTACGGCAAGACGACGCTCATGGAGTACGTGGCGAGCCGCCTGGGGCTGACCTTCGTGAAGGTGAACGGCCCGGCGCTGGGTCACTCGGTGAAGTCGCTGGATCCGGCGGAGGCGCCCAACGCCACCGCGCGGCAGGAGGTGGAGCGCATCAACCTCTCGTTCGAGATGGGCAACAACGTGATGCTCTACCTCGACGACATCCAGCACACGGACTCGGAGCTGCTCCAGAAGTTCATCTCGCTGTGCGATGGCCAGCGCCGGATCGAAGGCGTGTGGAACGGCCGCACGCGAACGTATGATCTGCGCGGCAAGAAGTTCTGCGTGGTGATGGCGGGCAACCCGTACACGGAGACGGGAGAGCGCTTCAAGATCCCGGACATGCTCGCCAACCGTGCGGACACGTACAACCTGGGCGACATCCTGGACGGCAAGGAGGATCTGTTCGCGCTCAGCTACATCGAGAACTCGCTCACCTCGAACCCGGCGCTGGCGCCGCTGGCCACGCGCGATCCGGGCGACATCCACAAGTTCATCCGGATGGCGCGGGGCGAGGACATCAACACGGGCGAGCTCTCGTACGGGTACGCGGCGGCGGAGATCCAGGAGATCGTCGCGGTGCTGCAGCGGCTCTTCCGCGTGCAGAAGGTGCTGCTGAAGGTGAACCTGCAGTACATCGCCTCGGCGGCGCAGGACGAGCGCTTCCGGTCGGAGCCTGCGTTCAAGCTGCAGGGCAGCTACCGCAACATGAACAAGCTCGCCGAGAAGGTGGTGGCGGCGATGACCGACGAGGAGCTGGAGCGGCTCATCGACGATCACTACCAGGGCGAGTCGCAGACGCTCACCACGGCGGCGGAGCAGAACCTGCTCAAGCTGGCGGAGATGCGCGCGCGCCTGACGCCTGAGAAGGCGAAGCGCTGGGAGGAGATCAAGCAGGGCTTCGCGCGGGTCAAGCGCATGGGCGGCAAGGAGGACGATCCGGTCGCGCGCGTGACGGGTCAGCTCAGCGCCATCGAGGAGCAACTGGGCGTGGTGGGCCAGGCGGTGTCGCAGGCGGCGGAGACGGTGCGCAAGGGCCAGCAGGAGAAGAAGCCCGGACCAGATCCCGTGGCAGCCGTGACACCGCGCCTGGAGGCACTGCGCGAGGCTGTGCTGGAGGTGGCGAAGGTAGCGCGCGAGGTGAAGGAGACGCCGCCACCCACGCCAGTGGTGAACGTGCCGCCTGGGCCAGATCTCACGCCGTATCTCCAGCATCTGGCAAAGGTGCTGAAGGCGCTGGCTGAGAGGGCGATCCAGGCTCCCGCGGTGGTACCCGCTGCGGCGGCGCCACAGGACCTCGGGCCGTACATGGAGCAGCTCACCAAGGCCGTGGCGGCCATGGCGGAGCGGCCGGTGGAGGTAGCTCCTGCGCTCCAGAGGGCAGCCTCCACGCAAATGGTGGCGGATCTGCCCAGGCAGGTCTCGCTCATCCAGGCCGCTCTGGAGCCCTTGGAGCGCGCGGCGAAGCGCAGCCTCCAGTCAGGCGAGGAGGACATCAAGGCGATGCAGGTCTGGCAGTCCGTCACCGAGGCGCTGGCTCTGGTCCAGGCCATGATCCAGATGCGCTGAGCCGGCCGTCAGCCCAGGTTGTGGAAGACGCGCTGCACGTCTTCGTCCTGCTCGAGGTCATCAACGAGCTTGAGGACCTCGTTCGCCTTCTCCTCCGGGAGCTCGACGGGGGTCTGCGGGATGTACTCCGAGTCGGCTGAGATGACCGTGAGGCCGCGGGCCTCGATGGCCGCCTGCAGCTTCCCGAAGTCGTTGAAGGCGCAGCGGATGAGGATCTGCTTCTCGCCCTTCTCGCCGGTGCTCTCGCCCATCTCCTCGAGCCCGTGGTCGATGAGATCCAGCTCCAGCGCCTCCTGATCCACACCCTCGGGGCTCAGCCGGAAGACGCCCATGCGCTTGAACTGGAACCCGACGCTGCCCGTCGTCCCCAGGCTCCCGCCGTTGTTCTTGAAGTGCATCCGCACGTTCGCGACGGTGCGCACGACGTTGTTCGTGGCCGTCTCGACGATGACGGCGACGCCGTGCGGCCCATAGCCCTCATAGAGGACGACATCGTAGCTCTCGGCATCCTGGCCGCTGGCGCGCTTGATGGCGGACTCGACCTTGTCCTTGGGCATGTTGCTGGCGCGCGCGTTCTGGATCGCTCGGCGCAGGGCAGGGTTCGAGTCGGGGTTCGGGCCCCCGGCCTTCACCGCGATCGCAATGTCCTTGCTGATGCGCGTGAAGACCTTCGCCATCTTGTTCCAGCGGGCGAACATCGTCGCCTTACGTGTCTCGAATATGCGTCCCATAGCGGCCTCTTTGTACCACTGAATGAGCGTCGGCCAGAGGCAGGACGGCATGCTCAAGCGGCTGAGGCCACCTCCCGTGGGCGGCACGGTGACGCTCCGGTGGGAGCAGCAGATGATGGGCCGGTAGAGCCAGAAACTTGCGGGCCTACAGCGCTGTATCACCATGTGCGCATGCACAACTCCCGCACTGCCCGTAGCGCTCGCAGCCTCTCGCTCCTGCTCGGAAACCGTCTGGCCGCATGCACGGCGGATGTCTCCACTGGTGGCTTCAGCGTGGAGGCCCCCTTCGTCTTCGTGCCGGGCTCGCTGCTCCACGGAACCTTCGAGGTCGCCGGCCGCGAGCTGCCCTTCCGGGGGCAGGTGGTGTGGGCCACTCCGTCCAGCCAGCCCCATGGGCCAAGCCGCATGGGCGTGCGCTTCACCGAGGTTCCCGCGGAGGCGCACGGCTTCCTCGCGGGATAGGTGCCGGAGCGCTTCAGCAGAGATCGAAGTCCTTCGGGGGCTCGATCTGCGCGTACTCCTTCCGCCGCTCCTCCTCGATCCGCAGATCTTCGGCGAAGGTGACGCGCAGGTACCGCCGGAGATCCAGCTGTGGGCCACTGTCAGCGTGCTGGGCGAGGAAGTGCCGCAGGTCATCGCTCAGCTCGCTCGCGTAGAGGTAGCGCTCGCTCACGTCCGGGGCCAACGCCCTGAGGACGATCCGCTCCAGGGCCTTGGGGATGCGGCGGTTGTGCACGGAGGGTGGTGTCACCTTGGCCTTGCGCAGCTTCTCCACAGCCTCGAGGGGAGTCTCCGCGTCGAAGAGCCGCTGGCCCGTGAGCAGCTCATAGAGGCACACGCCGATGGCGAACACATCCGAGCGCCGGTCCAGGGGGAGGCCATCGAGCTGCTCCGGGCTCAGGTAGCCGAACTTTCCCTTGATGACGCCGGGCTGGGTGTGCGTGATCCGGCCCTCTGCCTTGGCGATCCCGAAGTCGATGACCTTGACGTCGCCCTCGTACGACACGAGGACATCCGCCAGCGAGAGGCCGCGGTGGATGATGTTCAGGTCCCGGCCCCTCGCGTCCTTCTTCCGGTGGGCATAGTCCAGCCCCTCACACATCCCGGTGATGCAGGCGCAGACCAGGTGGATCGGCATGGTCCAGCCTGTCTCACGGCTGTGCTTGAAGATCTCGCTCAGGGACTTGCCGGGGACGTACTCCTGCGAGAGGTAGAGGAGGGGGCCGATCTGCCCCTGCTCGAAGGTCTGCGCGATGTTGGTGTGAAGGAGCTGGATGCCCAGCTTCGCCTCGTCGAGGAACAT
>Ga0247825_10003412_pt1 | contig 10478 bp, 9 predicted proteins | sample 13C_Vanillin_Day_FD_194413 | JGI IMG/M metagenome (GOLD analysis project Ga0247825, IMG submission 194413) | Soil microbial communities from agricultural site in Penn Yan, New York, United States - 13C_Vanillin_Day48 | ecosystem: Environmental > Terrestrial > Soil > Agricultural land | place... | reverse complement strand
CCGCGGCGCAGCCGGTGCCGCGTAATGGGCTGCGGAGCGCGACCCCGGGCGTCGTGACTCCTCAAGCCGTGGCTCCCCAGGTCGTGGTTCCCCGAGTCGCCGTGCCACGGGTGGACGTAAGGCGGCCAAACGATCATCCCGCCTATCGCCCCGACTATCGGCCGCAGTACCGGCCCGGTTATCCCTCGAGCTACTACTCGGGGTACCGGCCGCCGTACCGCCCGTACTACACCTTCCGTCCGCGTGTGCGTCTGGGTTTTGGAGTATGGGTGGGCTATCCAGTTACTTACCCGCATTACGCGTACGCATACCCGTACTCGTATCCGTATCCGTATCCGTACACTCCTCCTTACCCGTACACCTACTCGTATCCCGTGTCGATCTATTCGTCCTATTCGTCCTATTCGTCACCCGGTGCGGCGCCCGTCGCGGCATCCGGCGGGTTGAGCTTCGACATCCAGCCGCCCCAGGCGGCCGTTTACATCGATGGGCGGTATGTTGGCGTCGTAAGCCAGTTCTCGCCGGATCAGCCGCCGCTGTCGCTCGCACCTGGCCGGCATCACGTCGAGATACGCGAACCTGGTTTTGAGATCGTCTCGTTTGACGTCGACATCACGCCTGGCGAGGTGATTCCCTATCATGGCGATCTGCGGCGCTTCTAGGCGATTTTCAGAAAGGGATCGGTCGCCCACGTCGCATCGATCCCTGCAACAATAGAGGGATGCCTCCGCGCTACGCGTACTGGACCATCCTGATCGATCAGAAGCCGACTGCCTTCCGGTCGCGCGAGCGGGAGGAGCTTCTCCCCACGTTTCATCAGCTCGGGCGGAAGAACACCGACGTCGTGATGAAGTGGTTCGCCCGCGGAAAACTGTGGGACTCGCCCGAGGAGGCCCAGGCGGCACAGCGCGCGCCGAAACCACCCTTCGAGAAGCGCGGCCACGCCTGGCGACCGGGCGGCGAGCATCGCGATCCCCGGGAGCGATTCAAGAAAAGCTCACAACCGCGCGCCGCGGGACGCGCGACGTGGGTGGACCGTGAGAAGCCCGGCGCTCCGAGCGGATCGCGGCCGTGGGCCGGCAAACCGCCGGCGGGACCACCACGCGGTGGACGGCCGTGGGGTAGCCAGCCGTCTGGTGACCGGCCCCGGGGCGCCACGGGTAAGCCGCGGCCGTTTGCCTCGCGCGCCGGAAACGACCAGCGAAAACCGTGGCAACGGGACCGGCCGGGCAAGCGCCCCGACAGCGAGGCGGCCAAGCGCACATCCGAAAGGCCCGGGCAGCCCCCGTCCGAACGAATCCGGACCAAGCCCAAGCCGCCCGAAAAAGGCTGAGCGGTTCATGGTGTGGCACCTGGTCTTGATGAAGCCGCGAGCCGATCTGGCGCCCGCCGATGCCGAAGCCCTGATCGCTGCGCTCCGACGCGCTGTTGACGCGATTCCGGCGGTGCGCGAGTTACGTGTGGGCCGTCGGGTTGTCCACGGTGCCGACTACGAGAAGATCGCACCCGACTCGGCCGACTTCATGGTCTCGCTCGGTTTTGACGATCTCGCAGCCCTGCAGACATACCTCCGGCACCCCGCACACGAGGAGCTCTCGGCGCGGTTCTATCGATCGCTCAGTTCAGCGTTGGTTTACGACTTCGAGGGGGGAGGGATAGGGGAACTGGAGAAGCTCGTGTCGTAGGGCGGGGTCCTTTTGGACCCGCCGCTGCATCCGGGTCCGAAAGGACCCGGCCCGCTATGCGGCGACGTGGTTCGCCACGAACCAGCGATACGTCGATTCTATGCCCTCAGAGAGCTGGATTGTGTGCTTCCAGCCAAGCGCGTGCAGACGCGATACGTCGAGGAGCCTCCGCGGCGTGCCGTCCGGCTTGGATCTGTCGAACAGCACGGTGGCTTTGGGATGGACAATGCGGCGGACCATTTCGGCAAGCTCCGCGATCGTCAGGTCTTCGCCGGTCCCCACGTTGATGTGCGACGCCTGATCGTAGTGACGCATCAGGAACACGCATGCGTCCGCCAGATCGTCGACGTGCAGGAACTCGCGCCGCACCGCACCGCTGCCCCAGACGACAACCTCTCTGTCGCCCCGCTCGCTGGCCTCGTGAAACTTCCGAATAAGAGCCGGCAGCACGTGGGCGCTGGTGAGGTCGAAGTTGTCATGGATGCCGTAAAGGTTGGTCGGCATCGCCGAGATGAAGTCGCAGCCGTACTGCGTCCTGTAGTGCTGACAGAGCTTGATGCCCGCGATCTTGGCGATCGCATACGCCTCGTTGGTCGGCTCGAGCTCGCCCGTCAGGAGGTACTCCTCCTTGATCGGTTGCGGGCAAGCGCGCGGGTAGATGCACGAGCTCCCCAGGTACAGCAGCTTTCGCGCCTCGTACAGGTGGGCGGAATGCACCACGGTCGCATGAATCAGCATGTTGTCGTAAATGAACTCGGCCGGGCGGGTCGAGTTCGCCAGGATGCCACCGACCGTACCCGCCGCCAGGAACACGTACTCGGGTCTGGTGGCGCGAAACCAGTAGCTCACCGCGGCCTGGTCGCGGAGGTCGAGCTGATCGCGGGTCGCCGTGAGCAGATTCGAGAACCCGCCGGTTCGAAGGCGCCGCATCAGCGCCGATCCGACCAGCCCGCCGTGCCCGGCGACGAAGATTCGTGATGTGGTTTCCATGTCGGGGCGATCCGGATTACGCGTTGGCGGGTTCCTTCAATCCGAGCAACCGCTTGACGCGATCCATGACGCCGGGATTCCCGGCGCGCGGAGTGTCCACCTCTTCCAGGATGTCGAGGCACTCACCGGTCGTCTTGATCACGCCAATGCCGAGGCGCCTTGCCGCCCCCGGCAAAAGGTTCTCGTTCTCGCGCCAGACGAGAATCGCGCGCGCTTTCGAGTCGACGACGACGTCCAGACAGTTCTCAGGCCGGTCGTCGACGACGATGGCGAGATCGAGCGCGGCGGCAATACGGCCGCGAGAACCCTGTACCACGAAGACGCTGGGCAGCGGGAAGCCCTTGGATTCCAGCCAGCGCTGCGACTGAACCTGCGCCGTCGCTCCGGCCGTCTGGGGACGCTTGGTCAGGAAAATAACCTCCCAGCGGCGGTCGATCGCTATTTTGGCGAGCCGCGCGACCACGCCCGGCTCGTTCTCGCTCAACGTCTCCCAGAAGTTCTCGATGGTCTCGACGTGCCGCCACAGCTTTCGCTGCTGCCGCGACGTCATGTTCAGCTTGAGGAGGGGTGGTGTGCTGTCGAGCGCCGTCTCGGCGGCCGACTGCGGCTCGGCGCCGGCATCGCTCGGCTGATCGCCGGGCGCCGACGCGACCGCGGCATCCTCGCTCGGGTCCACGGCAGGCCGACCGTGAAGGCGCGCGGACATCCGCGGGCCAAAAAGAATTTCGGCCTGGCGAACCAGCTCGCCTTCCATGTCGGCGACAACGCCGTCGAGATCGAATGCTATGCGGAGGGGCACGGGAAATGACGGCGGGCGAAGCCCGCCAAGGGTCAACGGGGTTTGGACCTCGATGCCTCGATCGTATAGGTCCGCACCGCGAACTCAACTACCTGATGCGGAAACCTTCGCCGGGCGTCCGGCCCCCACCCGCGCCAGCTGCAGTCGTGGCACCGATGGGACAATTGTACCATCACGTGTGCCGCGCGAGGCGCCGGACGCGCAACGTCCGCATCTTCCGATAGAGGTTGGTGCGCTGGATGCCCAGGGCTTTGGCGGTCTCGCCGATGCGGCCGCGATGCTGCTTCAGCACGGCCGCAACGTAATCGCGCTCGAAGCGGGCGCGTGCCTGCCGGAGCGTCCTCCCGGTTTCGAACACCGCCGAATCGCTGCCGAGCCGGACGTGGGCGAGCACGTCCTCGAGACTGATCGCCCGTCCGCCCGCCACACCAGTGACCACATTCTCGAGCAGCCGCTGCAGCTCGCTGACATTCTGGCGCCACGGCAGGGCGGAGAGGAGCGTCAGCGCGGGACGCGACAGCGTCCGTGGCGAGACTCCCATCGTAAGGCAGACGTTGCGGATCAGATAGTTGGTGAGTGCCGGGATGTCTTCGCGGCGATTCCTGAGCGGCGGCATGTCGATGCGAATGACGGCAAATCGGCGTTCGAGGTCTTCACGGACACGCCCTTCACCCACGGCGCTTTCGAACCCAGGGTCGACACCTGCGATCGGCCGGATGTCGAGACCGATCGTCTCGCCCGTTTCGATGAGGACCACTTCGCGATCGCGAAGGACGCGCGCCAGCCGCACCTGCACGCGCGCGGTTGCGTCGGACATCTGCTGCAAATACAGCGTCCCGTCACGCGCCTCGTAGAGGAGGCTGTGCCGGCTGATGCTTTCGAGCCCGCGCGACGCGAGTTCGGGAGGTGGTGAACCTGGCGCATCGCCGAACAGCATCGTTTCGAGTTGCTCGGGCTCCTCGGGCGCGCAATTGACGCACACGAACGCGCCGTTCCGTTTCCCGGAAGGTGACCCGGCTTCATGGATGGCGCGGGCGGCGACCTGCCGGCCCGTCCCGTCCTCTCCATGTATGGTGACCCCGCACCGGCTCATCGCGGCTCGCGCGGCAAGCGTGATCACCTCTCGCATGGCGGGCGCGTGGGCGTACAGGTGGCTCGCGGCCGCGTGGCCGGCTGTTCTTGTTTCGTGCCCCAGCTCGTGGTCAATGGCGTCTGCGACGCGTCGGCCACCCGGCGGCCGCGGAAACACATCAGCCATTCCAGCCAGGACGGCCTCGATGGCCAAGTCGGGACGGAGCTCGTCAACGACGGCGAACATCAATGTGGAAGGACGTTCGGCACGAATATCACGCGCGATCTGCAGCGTGTGTACGCCGCGCGATAAATCGAGCAGCACCGGCATCTCGCGCCTCCGCAGTTCGTTCAGCACCTGCGCGGCATTGTCGACCCAGACCGGCGACACATGGGCCGGGGCGAGCAGCCGCTCCGTACCGGCGCGCTCCGTCATGGGGCAGCCCAGATAGAGCACGGCGCGCGCACGGGGTTGGGGATTTGACGCCACCGTCAGCCCGGGGGGTGCCGTAACCGCGATCGATGACTTGCGTCTCAGCGTAAGAGGCCTTCCTGCGGTTGTTGGTCGTAGACCGGCTCGTTATTCGGCGCGGGCGAGTTGCAGCTCGCGCCCGAGGCGATCGGGGCGGAAGAGAGAACTCGTCGTGTTGGGGCTTTTCGCAGGTTGGACACTGACTGAAGGACCTGAAGCTTCGCTCTGTGACTTACAGTGCGGCCCGCGACGCAGGCCGGACTGTCAGCCGGTTGATTCCCTCTTAATGGCGCGAGGATTCGCGGGCCATCGGCCCGGTCGACGATGGAGCAAGGGTGTCGCCAACGCGCACCGCCCTTGACAAAGAGCACTGAATAGACACTTTGTCTCGTTCGGGTGTGTCGTTGTGCTTCAGCCGGAGTGCGCTGTCTCGGTACACTTGGCGGGAGAGATATAACCGAAGCGTAACTGGCGAAGAGGGCCTTCTGTTGAGCTAACGTCCGTAGGTGATGGACATTCCGTACCTCAGCCCTTGATATTCCCGATCCGCGAGCACCGATGTTCGCCGTTCATCATCGATGTTGAAGCCAAGCCGCAGCTCTTCGCCCATTCGAAAGCCCACGCCGCCGCCATAATTCCGAATCCGGTCGGTTCGATCCGGTGCCGCGACAGTGGTCCCCTCGCGGGTGCGGTACTCGAGCCGCTGCAGGGTGACACGCCCGACGGCATCGACCGGTCCGTAAATCTGCTGCGTAATCGAAGCGCCGCCGCCGGTCAACAGATAGTAGGGCTGGTCGATGTCGTACGAAGACTCGACGTCGCGCCGGAGATTGGTGGAGAATCGCGTCGATCCGAGGAGTATGTACGACAGGTTGACCTCGTAAATGGCGCCTTGAAACGGGGCCACATCCGGCGATTGTGGCTGGTAATCCTTGTAGCCGAAACTCGCGCTGCCCTTGAGCAGGGCGGCCGGGTCGAAATTGAGCGTGACGGAATAGTTGTCCGCCGTCGAGTCGCGTGAGGGCGAGTATGTGAATCGCTCTTCAGACCGACCCGCGCTGAACATCACACTGGTGAGCGGCGTGACGTCGTGCCTGACCGTCACCGCCGCGGCCCTCTCCGTCCTGTCCAGCTCTCTTTTCAGACTCTCGCCTTCGTACGCCGCCGCGTTGTCGAATAACACTTCGCGCCAGCCGCCTCGTACGCCAATGAACGTTTTGGAGAGGCCCCGGACCTCGACGCTTCCGGCGTATGCCGGCTCGTCGCGTTCAGCGCGCGTATCGATTTCGAAGCCGGGGCGGGTCCGGGTCTTGACCCACTCGGCATTGGTCGACAGCACGAGGCGATTGAGCGGAGCCTTCCAGCCCAGGCCGTAGGTGCTGTCGGTCGATCGCTCGCTGGCGTACGTCTGGTACCAGACGATGTCTCCGGCGATGATGCCCGACAGCCAGGTCCGGCCCAGGCGCAGCCACAGCTCTGCCTTCGGTGAGACCGTGATCGTGAAGTCTTTCTTCGGAATCACATTTGCCGGTTCGTTGAACACGTTGGTGTCGATGCCGATGTTCGGCAGCGATATCGTCGGATTCACCCACACCGGACCGATGCGGAGGCGAACCGTGGGAGCTGGCCCCCCTTCAGCCGTCTGCGCGGACGCGGCCGAGGTGGCGAGCAGCACGAAGGTGAGGGCAGCAACAACGGTGCGTCTCGATCGAGTGTACACGCCGTTTCCAGTATCGGCACGTCGCCGACGGGGCAACAGGTGAGGCCGCGCGAGCGTTCGCTTCCTACCTGGTGAGGGCGGGCGCGAAAAAGAAGCTGCCGATGAGATCGCGGAGCGCGGGCAATGATTCGGCGCTGTTGATGCCGATCCGGAGATGCGAGCCGCCTTCGAGCCCCTTGGTGTACCAGGACCCCAATGCGCGGACCTTGTTGATGACCCACCGATCGTGCGAGCGCGGTGGAGCTGGAAATGCGGGAGCGCGCTCGGTCGTCAGCAGGTTGATGTAGTCGAGCAGGAACCGTCCGCGATCCTCCAGCGTGATGGGACGCGGCGGCAGCCCCGCAGCCAGGTCGGCGGCTTGCGCCAGAATCCACGGGTTGCGTAGCACGCCCCGTCCGACAAGGACGCCTCCAACGCCCGATGCCAGCCTGTCGATGATCTGCTCGGGCTCGATGCAGTCACCGCTGCCGAACACAGGAATCGCCATGTCGCTGGCGATGCGGGCGACAAGCTCCCAGTCCGCCAATCCGCTGTAGCTCTGCGCGGCGGTACGGCCGTGCACCGCGATCGCCGCGGCACCCGCGTCCTGCACCATCTTCGCCAGCGTCGGGGCGTTGCGATCGTCGTCATTCCACCCGGCGCGCATCTTCACCGTGACGGGAATCTTCACGGCCCTCGTCATCGCGGCAATCACCGCCGCGGCATGCGCCGGCGTACGCATGAGGCTGCATCCGGCAGCGTGCTTCGCGATCTTGGCTACCGGGCAGCCCATGTTCACGTCGACGATGTCGGCGCCCATTCCTTCGACGACCTGGGCGGCAGCGGCCATCTTGTCTGGGTCGCCGCCGAAGATCTGGATTGAGATTGGCCGCTCCTCCTCCGTGTACTCCGCGTACTCGAGCGTTCGATCGATGCCCCGCACGAGCCCCTCGGCGCTCACCATCTCGGTGACCACGAGCCCGCAGCCACCCTGCCGCTTCACCAGCCGCCGGAACGCGGTATCGGTCATGCCGGCCATGGGAGCTATCGCGAATGGCGAGCTGAGGTGAACGGAGCCTATTTTCATCAGTAGGCCTTGACGTCAGCCGCGTCGACTTCGACCGAAACCGCCTGCCCGATCAGATCGACCGAAAGCACGAGCCGCGCTCTCGGAGCGTCCTTGCGCAAGAGCCGACCCACCACGCCGCGAAGCGGCCCGTGGATCACTTCGACCATGGCTCCTTCGTTGATCATCGGACAGGGATCGAACTGGAGCTCGCTGCCCACGAGCAGTCTGATGCTGTCGAGCTCGTACTCGGGAATCGGCGCGGGCTTGCCTTCCACGGAAACGATGTTCACGACCCCCGTGCATTTCAGAATCGCCAGGGAGTCCTCAGGGTCGAACCGGGCAAAGCAATACCCCGGAAACAGCGGCCAGTCGATCTTCTTCTTCCGGTCCTTCCAACGGCTCCAGCGCGTGATCGTCGGCAGAAAGGCGGTTATGTGCTTCCGCTCGAGCTGTTCCCGCACCACCTGTTCGTGGCGCGAGCGCGTCCAGACGGCGTACCACTGCTCATCGGACTCCATCTACAGGGACGGTGGGGCGACGACGCCCGCGGCCTGTTGCCTGACGCCTTCGTCGTAGGCTTTCTGGACGTCGGTATTCTTCCACTCGATGATCGCCTGCGAGCGGAGCTTCTCGAGGTACTTCACGAACTCGCGCTGCCGCTTGTCGTTCACGACGCTGTTGGCGATCTGTTCCCGCGCCTGGTCGAAAGGCATAGTCTTTGTCGGGTTCGAGGACTCCAGCTTCAGGATCTGATACCCGCGCGTCGTGCGCAGCGGCTCGGCCACGTCTCCGACCTTCATGGCCACGATCATCTTCCTGAGGTCGGCCGACAGATCGTCGAGGTTGATTGGACCGATCAGGCCGGCGTTGGCGCGAGAGGCCGACTCCGAAAGGTCGGCGGCGAGCTTTTCGAAGCTTTCGCCGGCGAGCGCCCGCGTGCGGATCGCGTCGGCCCGCGCCTTTGCGGTCTCGTCAGCGGCGACGTTGACTCCGCCCGGGGCGGCTGGCGTGGCGACGAGGATCTCGCGCAGCGTGACGGCGGCTGGCGTGGTGAACTCCTGAAGATGCGAATCGTAGTAGGCGCGCGCTTCCTCTTCGGTCATCGCGACCTTGTTCACGACCTCGTTCTGCTGGACCTGCTGCCAGATCATGTTTCGTTCCAGGTTCTTCCGCAGATCGGCCAGCGTAAGGCCCTCCTGTTTGAGGGCGGCCTGGAATGCTTCCTCGTTTTCGAGCTTGTTCTGGGTCTTGATGCTCTCGAGGATGGTCGTGAACCGCGCGTCGGGGAGGCTGTAACCGAGCTCCTTGCCGCGCTGCACGACGAGCATCTCGTCCAGCGCCTCGACCAGAAGGGCGGGGGTGATCTGATCGAGCATCTTGCGAAGCTCCGCGTCGTTCGCGCCGCTCTTCAGGTCGACCTTCTGACCCTGCATTTCCCGGAGCCTCGCAATCTGCCGGTTCTCCAGGTCGGTCTTCGTGAAGATCTCGCCGTTCACCTTGACGAGGATCTGTTCGATGACTTCCGCGCGTGCCGCGCCCCCTGCGATTGACAATCCGATCAGGAGGGCTGCGCCTCTGACGATAAATGTGTATTTCATAGTTAAATCTTTAGATGCCAATATTTTACCTCTGATCGAGCAACTCGCTCAACACGCCGCCGATGCGATCAAAGACCCCCCCGGGTGTTCTCGGATCTTCCTTTGCCGGCTTGAGGAGCTCTTCCTTACTGAAGCCGGGCGCGACCGTGCCCGCCCGGGCCCGCATCGTCCACCAGCTCGGGGCGGCGGTTTGCGAACGTCCGCCGCTTTTCTTGAGGGGAGAGGTTGGAGGTTGGAGGCTGGGGCGCGTTCCTCCAACCTCTGACCCTGAACCGCTAACCTCTTCCAGCGAAAGCCGCAAAGCTGCCGGCGGCACGAGCGTCAGGTCGGGGCGTGATCGGACCAGCGCGACGAGCCGGACCGGGTCGACGTTGGCCTGAGGCCTGAACTTTAAGACGACGGTCCTGGCCTCCCGGTCGATGCTTTCGATACCCAGACGCTCGGCCATGACCCGGATGCGGCCGTAGTCCGCCAGATTCAGGACAGAGGGCGGCAGGGCGCCATAGCGATCCTCAGCCTCGTCGAGGATGCGATCGAGCTCTTCCTCGCGGCGCGCTGCCGCAACCTTGCGGTACAACATGAGCCGCTGGTTCATGTCGGCCACGTACGCCTCGTCAATCCGCAGGTCCACGCCGAGATTGACCGTCGCCCTGAGATCATCGTCGATCGCTTCGCCCTTCAGCTCGCGCACGGTTTCCTCGAGCAGTTTCATGTACATCTCGAAGCCGATCGCCTCGATGTGCCCGCTCTGCTCGCCGCCAAGGAGATTCCCGGCGCCGCGGATTTCGAGATCCAGGGCGGCCACGCGGAACCCGCTGCCCAGATCGCTGAACTCCTTGATGGCCGCGAGGCGCTTCTTCGCAATCGGCGCCAGGTTGTCCTCGGGCGGAACCAGCAAGTACGCATAAGCGGGCCGATCCGAACGGCCGACACGTCCTCGGAGCTGGTACAGCTGCGAAAGCCCGTACCGGTCCGCCCGATTGATGATGATCGTGTTCGCGTTCGGGATATCGAGCCCGTTCTCGACGATGGTGGTCGCGAGCAGCACATCGTACTTGCGCGACACGAAATCGAGCATCGCCCGCTCGAGCGTGT
>Ga0247825_10003411_pt1 | contig 10478 bp, 11 predicted proteins | sample 13C_Vanillin_Day_FD_194413 | JGI IMG/M metagenome (GOLD analysis project Ga0247825, IMG submission 194413) | Soil microbial communities from agricultural site in Penn Yan, New York, United States - 13C_Vanillin_Day48 | ecosystem: Environmental > Terrestrial > Soil > Agricultural land | place... | reverse complement strand
CCACCGAGGAACTTTCTGACGGTGGCGTGCCGATCGACCACTTCGTCGAAGTGACGTTGGTCGCCTTCTTCCAGATCGCACAGGTGGTGCAACCGATCGAGGTGTGCCTGAACGAAGATACTTCCGACAGCTATTCCGGGGCGAAATTCCATCAAGGTGTACAGGAAATCGATGCCGCGCAGGCGGTGGCATTCGTGCGGCAACGACGCGACCCGAACACCGATCTGAACTTCACCGACCTGGATCGGGACCGCCGACAGCAGGCATTCATCGTCTCGCTGTCGAGGAAATTGCAGCAGAACGGGACACTGACCAGCATGAGCAAGCTGCAGGGAATCCTCGATGTCGCGAAGCAGAACATCGCCGTCGACAGTGACCCCGATGTGGCCTCGTTCGCGACGACGGCCAGCAAACTCACCGGCGGCAACATCGCGTTCTACACCCTTCCCATCGATCATTTCGGGCAGAACGACAACGGTGAGGACGTCAACATCGTCGATCTCTCCGCAATCCACACTACCGTCGCGCAACTGCTCGGACATGGATCCACTTCCGGATCGACACATATCGAATCCACCCCCACGCCCACCAGAACGGGCCCTGTCGACGGCGCCGAGGGGACAGTGCTCGACATCGTCAATTCCAGCGGCCGGACCGGGTTGGCTGCGCAGTTCGAAGCAGACCTCTCCGCGCGCGGATTCACCCAAGGCTCAGCGACCACGGGCGCGGTGCACCCCGCCTCCACCCTCGAATACGGCTCCGGCGCTGAACAACCCGCGCAGCAGCTCGGCGAGATCACCGGACTTGCAGCGGTCGCGCGCACCGACCTCCCAGCTCACACGGTGCGACTGACCGTCGGAACCGACTTCACAGTGCCAGCCGCTCTGTCCGTCCCCACCTCGACATCATCTGCGCCCACCGGCACCACGACGCCACCCGCCCCGATGACCCCGGTACCAGCCACCGGCACGGGCGAGAATGCTCCCGCTCCCACCGATCTGACCAGCCTCTCCGGCGCCGACGTACCGTGCGTGAAATGAGGCAGCTGCACGCCAGGCGCGGTGCAGGGTCCATGCATGCGCGACGCCGGAGGGAGGACACATACACCGGCCCAGCGCTGGCATTGTGATGATGCGAATGATCGGCTCGCCGACCACCGGCCGGTTTTGCATGGTGGCGCGGGCGCACTGGGCGGCGATGTCCGCACTGGTGTCCGCGGCCGCGATCCCGCCGCCGAGATACGCGGCGTACGTGGTCGCCGCCCGGCACGCAAGGCGCGAAGCATCATGCCACGGCTTGAACGACGCAGCGCCAACTGAGTCGCGCACAGTCGGCCCGCCAGGGAATTGACGCACTGGTCGCGGTCCCGAGTGTCGGTCGGTGCCGTGATGTCCTCGACGACCTCACCTGTGACGTCCGCGTCGGCCACGGGCGAAGAGGTCCGGCGGTCCCCGTGAGATGCGCGGCACACTGTCTACGCATCGCCCCGCATCCTGCGCACGCTTCGGATCGCATCGACCGGGGACCAGGTGCCCTTGCGTGATCGGACCAGCGGGTAGCACCCCAGACCGAGAAGGACCGAGGTGAAGTGCCCGACCGCCGTGAAGTTCAGATCCACGAACAGCGGCAGCGCGTAGAACACCAGCACCCCCGCGACATAGACGTACCGCCACGGCGCCGCAATCCGGTACGTCAGCACCGCGATCACCCCGGCCAATCCGTAGCTGACACCGTAATCGAGGGTGTCGACCGCTGACGTGGGGGCGTAGCCGTGGCGGATCGCCCAGTACAGTGCCCCCTCACTAATGTACGTCGCGCCGACGTGCGCGATCACCACCACACACAACCACCGAAGAGTCCCCAGCCAACGCTCCGCCGGGACATGGAAGACGTTGAACGAAATGAAATAGGTGAACCATCCGCCGCCGGCGAGCCAGAAGGCACTCGAGATCAATACCCGAACCGGGTCCTCGGCAAGATGATGCAAGTTGGTCGATCGATTACCCAGCACCACGTCCAAGGCGTCCGAGGGCAGGTACCTCATCACCACCGAGGTCACCAGCAGTATCGCCAACCAGATGTAGGTCCCCGGCGCCCGCCGAACATACATCCACGCGGCCCGCAGAAAGGACCGAAGTCCTGACGAGAGGGGGACGTCCATCAGAATAAGTGTGCACCGCTCCCGCCTTCTTCGCAGCACAGGGGCAGGTGCAATGCCACCAAGGATTCTCCAGGTGGTACGCCGGGACGACAGCATGCGGAACGGGCACGGTGCAGAACACATTCCACTCACTGATCGGCTTTCCGGTCGGGTGCCCCTGGTGGCCGCGCAGGCCGCAATCGCCACCGACTTGACCACCGCTCACCACTGAACCACTGCGCATCCGACACCCTCCGATACGCCGAACAGGCCTGGGTTCAGTGGCGACGCCCGGACTGGTTGAGTCAGGCGAATCGGATGATCGACAGGACCCCGGCGACCAGGCAGTAGACGGCGAACGGGGTCAACGTCCTGGTCGTGAAGTAGCGGGTGAGGAACTTCACCGACAGGTACGCGGCGACACCGGCGACGAGCGCCCCGACCAGGATCTGCCCGTGCATGCCGTCGCCCTGCGGGCCGGCGAGGGTGGGCAGTTTGAGAACACCGGCCGCCAGGATGACCGGGGTGGCCAGTAGGAAGGCGAACTTGGCGGCGTCCTCGTGGCTCAGTCCGCGGAGCAGGCCGCCGACGATGGTCACGCCCGAGCGGCTGATCCCGGCGAGGAGGGCCAGACTCTGGATCACCCCGATGCCCGCCGCTTCCCGATAGTTCAGGGCGGCCAGGGCCCTCTCCCGCGGTTCGTCCGACACCGCGTGCGGGGGTGCCCCGACCACGACCGGCTCGACCGCCGCGGCGGCCCGCCGTCGCAGCACCTCGCCGACCGCGAGGACGACACCGTTAACCGTCAGAAAGATGGCGGCGGCCAGCGGGGTGGCGAACAGGGTGCGCAGCGGGTGTTCGAGGAGCAGACCCAGGATTCCGACCGGGATGGTGGCCACGACGATCAGCCAGGCCAGCCGCTCGGTGGAGGTCTCGATGCTGCGGGTGCGGACGGTGGTGACGAACGCGCCGATGATTGCCGCCCAGTCGCGGGCGTAGTAGATCAGCAGTGCGACGGCGGTCGCGACGTGCAGGGCGACGATGAAGGCGAGGAACGGGGTACCGGAGTCGGAGTCGCCCTCGGTGACCAGGGTTTCCCATGAGCCGCCGAGCCACGCGGGCAGCAGGACCGAGTGGCCCAGGCTCGAGATCGGGAACAGTTCGGTCACGCCCTGGAGGGCGCCGAGGACGATCGACTGGGGGTAGGTCAGTGCAGACACCCGGACAGCATGGACGCCGCGGTGACCATCGGCAACCCGGACGGCACCCGCCCGAGAATTCGGTGCGGCTCGGTTCCAGCGCTGTGGGGCAGGGGTTTTCGCCATATCCACAGATGGCTGCATGACGGTACGCGATGATGGTTGAGAATTCGCTGAGAGCGGGCCACGGTCACCGGACATTCCGGACCACATGGGCGCGACGAAGCAGGACGTGATGCAGCAACAATTTTCAGAGTCAGGTCCGGGCTGTAGCATTCCGGATCGTCGGCGGTCGACGCCACCCGTCCGTCGCGTGTTACCCGATGAGGTCAATGTGTCGAGGGATCGGAACACCGCTGCTGGTCTCGGGGCCCCACCCTCCTCGACGATTCCGCTCGGAGACGCCCCGGCACGGCGAGGCGACCGTCCACCAACGGGCCATTTCGCCCGTACTTCCCGGGGTACCGATCCGGGCAAAGCGCACTGCGAGTGATCTCGAAGCCGGTGCCGCGACGCTCAACAGCAGGCCTCGGAAGGCATTCGGATGGAGGACTCCTGCCGAAGCCCTCAACGATCATCAACTCTCGATCCGACAGGGCGGCGGTGCGACGACCCCGTGACCCTGGGCTGTGAACCGACGTTCCCGTGCTGCCCCTCCCCGCCGGCCGAGCGCGGGTCGCAATGCGTACCGGCCGACGGGGTCGAGACCGCCCGAGAATGGGAGCGAGCGGCGTTGACCACACTACGGCGGAAGGCCTTCACCGTCCCTGGCTTTGGACATCGACATGTCAGCGGTGCGTAGGTAATCGTCACGTTCACGGTTCTCAGCATTCAAGAAGATCGGGTTCTGTGTGCCCGTGGATTACGGATCGCCCGAGATGGAGGATCTCCGACACGATGAACCGGAGGAGGATCGAGTAGTTCGGCGACATCACGCCAGCTCAGTACCTCACGTCCAGGCGCCATCGGGCACACCACGAAATGTCGATGTGAACTTCCGGTCAATATACCGGCACCCTTTCGCCGCGGTGGCTACGCTCAGGATGATTTGTCGTATCTGTTGCGGTGCAATCTGAATGGGGTAGTCATGACGGTCATCAGCACTTCTCGATCTGGGAACAAGAGGTTTACGCGGGCCTTGGCGGTCGCGGGGATCGCCGTGCTCGCCATGGTCATGGGCAACGGCACCGCCTCGGCCGGCGTGGACAATTCCAGCTCCGTCGTCGACGCGCGAGGCAATCGGATCGAGGTTCTACAGGGTGATACCCAGTATCAGGTGGCCGCTGGACGGTGTTCCCACCAGTGTCGAGTTCTTCCACAACGGTTACGCCGGGGTCAACATCACCGGCCCGAACGCGGCAGAGTTCACGGGCACCAAGCTCACCGTCGGCTACCAAATCGGCTACCCGATCGCATTGTCCGGCGCGACCATCGTCCTCAATTCACCCGGGCTGGGGTTCGTGATCGGTTCGAGCAACGGGATCAACCTGGGGATCCTCCCCGATCCATCACTGAGCCTGAACGCGGGCACCAACGTCGGACTCGTCGGTGACATCATCCCGTCGCAGGAACTCGACATCGACCTGGCACCGGGCGGCATCACCACCGTCCCGCTGCTGGAAAACCAGTCGTTCGACGGACCGTCGGCGTCGGTGCGCATGCAGGGTGTCCATGGCTCCATTTCCGGTGCGCTCGGTGCGGTCACCATCCGGCCGTACGCCACCGCCGTGACTTCCAGCGGTGACACCGTCACCACGTACGGTGTGCCGCAGAAACTCAACTAGTCGCGAGACAGTCGCAGGCGGCCGCGGAGAGCCGCCTGCGACGGCGAGCCTGACGATGAACGTCCGCCGGAGCCCGTCGGCCACCGAGGGCAACCGTCGCCTCGATGTCTCCTCGATCAGCTCGGCCGCGCACCCCACGACGACCCCGAGCAGGAATCCTCCGCCACGGCCGTAACTGCGTCGATAGCGTCCCGGGGTGTTCCGCCAGGTCCACTCGGCGGGCAGGGAACACCCCCAGCGGCAGACCGACGAGGATGATAATGATTCTGCCGGCGATCGCACCGAATAGGCGAGATCGAGAGCATGCACGAGCCGTCTGAAATTGGTCAGCACCACTGAAATCGGGTGTGTTGCGCGGTGTATGACCGTCCGCTGCTGAGAAAATGCTGATACGTTGGACTTATCTGAGAATACGTCGCGCTGATCGTGCACACCGTTGCCCGTGAGTAGGATTCACCTCGTGCCGCAGCTCGTCGCAACCGATACGTGGCATCTCGGCCCCGCCGGACACCTCCCCGGACGTGGCAGCGGGGGTCGTTCACGTAGACCGCTTCTACACCCCTGAACGACGACGCGATTCACCCTACGCTCCGCGCAGGCCGCCGGAACTGCTCCTACGGGCCCGGGTCTGACCGCACCTCGAATGACGCCGCGTCGCCCGCACCGTCTCGGTGCCAACCGGTTCCGCCACCATCACCGCCCCGTAACAGAGGGCCAGCGCGGGCCGGCCTTCGTTTCCGCCACCTCGCATCCACGCGCGAGGGGTCCATGGTGGTACGCGTCAGGTGCTCGGGACCTACCCGGGAAGACGGGCCCTATGCACCATCAGCGGGTGGGAGGCTGGGAAAAAAACCCGTCGGCCTCCGGCAGACAGGTGAACACCAGGCGCAGGGAGCGGTCCGTCCCCACCGCACACCCCACGAGCCGCTTCCAGTCGGCCACGACGTTCGAAACCCGGACAAGGCGATCACACCGATCGAGCATCCGACCCGAGCCGGACGAGCCGCAGAACCCCTCCTCGCTGCGACGAGCAGCTCATCGGTCACCGCCTCCGCATGAGCGCGTACGCACCCCACAGCAGCACCACGATCGCCACTCCGGCGACGATGATCGGCCAGAACGGCATGACCCGAAAGGCGACGGAGTCCGCCGTGCGCTCGGCGGCGGTGAAAATCCAGATCACGGCGAACCGACGGATCGCCCTCGATCCACCGTGTCCACCACCCCAACGCGGGCCCTGCGACATTCGCATACCCACATTGTCGCTCTCGATTATCGCCCTCAGCGATCGGGTGCCGCATCGCCCACCGACCGGCGCCGGTCGCGCCACCCCGCACGCGACGATCCACCCGTTTTCCCAGGTCGCCCTGTCATTGCACAAATTGACCCTCGCCATTCCCTCGCGGGACTCAGCGACCACCGAATCCAGGGAACGGCTCCAGAAACATCTCGATCGGTCGGCTACCGCACACACCCACACCGAGCAGGGCGATACGATGATCTACTGCTCGGCCACCCTCCTCCTGGTCGCTCTGGCCATCGCAGCGGTCCATCTTCGCGAACACAAGACGGACCCGTCGCGTCCGCTCACGCTGCTCGTCGCCGTCCTGGCGCTCGTCGTGGCAGCCGGGAGCATCGATCAGGTCTACCGCATCGGCGAATCGGGTTCGCGCGCCGCCTGGAGCGACGCCGTCTCCCCCACCGGCTCAGCCCCGTAACGCCGACCGAGCGACTGCCGTGCATCCGAGACGCTCGCCGCATCGTCGGTCTCACTCGTCTACCCACAGTGATCGTGTGGGTCCGGCGCGTTCCGCGAGTACACGTGGGCGCAACGTGCGAGTACGGTGAGTAAACGTGGGCGTACGGTGCGTCGAGAATCGACGATCAGCAGCTGTAGGTTCCGGCGATCCGTGCCGGTCCCGCCGCCGTCCAACCCGCCGTCGGCGGTCAGGCCCCGATCAACGGCGACATCGTCATGACCGGAAACCTCATGACCGGCAACGAGATCCCAGACGTGATCGACACACTGCGCAGCGGCGGCCTCGACGTCGTCGAGGCCCACAACCACATCCTCGACGACCAGCCCCGCCCGTTCTCCCCGCACTTCTCATCCGTCGGCGACAGCCTCACCCTGGCTACCACGATGTGCGAGGCGATCTCCGACGTCACGCCCGGAACCTGACCATCCAGAGCAGACAGGAGCCGGATGGACACCCGCACCGGTGACCGGCACGGCCCGAGACCAGCCCGGCTGCTGCCCGCACTCATGATGGCATCGACCCTGATCTGCGCCTGTTCCTCCGAGCCATCGTCGCCGGACAGTCGCCCGCTGCCGCTGCATTCGGTCGCGGAAATTGCCCTCCCCGGAGACAATTCACGCTTCGACTACGCCAGTCTCGACCCCGAGCGGGGACTGCTGTTCATTGCACACCTCGGTGCCAGCGAGGTCATCGAAGTCGATATTCATAGCCGGCAGGTCGTCCGGACGATCCCGAACCTGTCCCAGGCGCACGGCGTCCTCGTCGTGCCCGAGCTGCGCCGGGTGTACGTCACCGCCACCGGCGACAACCGCCTGGTCATCCTCGACGAAGACACCGCCGCCGTGCTCGGGCAGGCCCCCACCGGTGACTACCCGGACGGGATCGCGTACGACCCGGAACGCGGTGCAGTGTGGACCACCAACGAATCCGGCGGCACCGAAACGGTCATCGACGCCGCCACCGCGCAGGTGCGCGGCACCGTGGACCTCGGCGACGACGTCGGGAACGTCGTCTACGATCCGGTCGCCGACCAGATGCTGGTCGCCGTGCAGGGCCGAGACGATCTGGCCGCCATCGACCCCGAAACACTCACCGTTACCCGCCGGATCCCGTTGCCCGGCTGCCGCCACGACCACGGGCTCGCCCTCGACCCGCAAGCGCGGCTCGCGTTCGTCGCCTGCGACGACAACGCCACCCTACTCACCGTCGACCTCACGAACTGGCAAGTCACCGGTACCGCCGGGGTCGGCACACGACCCGATGTCCTCGCCTACGACCAAGGCGCGCACCGCCTCTACGTCGCCGCCGAGAGCGGCACCGTCAGTGTGTTCGACCAGCAGGGCGGACACCTCACCGCGATCGGGTCCGGGCACCTCGCCGACGGCGCACACGTCGTCGCGGTCGACGAGAGCACCCACCACACCTACTATCCGGTGCCCACCGGAACCGGAAGCCATCCCGCCCTCCTCGAACGCGCACCCACGCCCTGACCTCGGGACCGAGGTCGGCTGTAGTCGGCAACGACGGAATACCGGACCGACGCTGCGAGTCTCCTGAGTCCGGAGAAGTGGTCGTTGATGGACGGTATTCGCATCCCGCTGGCGACGTCCCGACAATCACCTCATCAACACCAATCCACGCTACGAACCAACCACGCAGGTCCTGCTGCGTGGCACGACACAACGCCGGCGTGGGGTTGGCGCTGGCGGCCGCGCACACCGAATAGGTTCGGGCTCGCGACCGTGGGCGTTATGGCTTTTTGAACACGTCATTGAGGGTGACGGTGCGCAGGTTCCGGTTCCGGATGATCTCGACGAGTTTCGGGTAGACGTGGGTGACCGGCAGATAGTTGAGATGCCCGATGACGATTGCCTGCGGCGTGAAGTACTGGGTGGCCATCTTCACGATGTAGTCCTCGGTGATCAGCGAGGAATCCGACAACGAGCCGTACCACAGCGTCGGCACCGTGTAGCCGAGGTCGGCGGCCACGGAATCAACGGCGGCATTGTGTTTTCCGTACGGCGGCCGGAAGTACGGTGCGGCGTCGACGCCGTAGGTGTTCGTCAGGAACGTGTGGTTCTTGGTCAGTTCGTCGGCGATCCGACTCTTCGATACGGTCGTCAGGTCCGGGTGGGACCAGGTGTGGTTGCCCAGCTGGATCTGACCACTCTCGACGAGAGGCCGCAGGAGTACGGCGTTGTCGGTCCACGAGTCGTATTGGCCGTTGACGAAGTAGGTGAGTCGGACCCCGGTGTCCTTCGCGAACTGGGTGTAGAGCCGGACGACGTCGCTGTTGACGCCGTCGTCGACGGTGAGCGCGAGGAGGTCGCCGTTGCCGGGCAACGCGGTCAAGGCGCCGCCGCCGGGCGACGGGATACGGGATGCGGGATGCGGGTGGCGGTGGTGGAAGTACCGCCGGCGCAGGGGACGCCGCCGGCGTCGAAGGAATGCCCGGATCGGTGGGGTCGGGCACGGCGGTACCCGGGGTTTCTGCGCTGCTGATGCTGCACCCGGCGGCGCCGACGACGGTTGCCGCGGCGAGAGTCAAGAATTGGCGTCGATCCACGGCCGAATTGTAGGGTCGCCATCAACCTCGACGTGTGTGCAACGCCCTTCGTCACACGATCGGCACTCGAGACCCCCGCGCCACCACGCTGAGGAGTGGCAGGGCGGGGACCGACGTGCCACCGCACGGTTACAGCGAACCGCCGCGCACGGTGAATTCCACTCGTGGGCAACGGCATGCATGATAGGGGCGGAGGTGTTCTCCGCCAAATCTCAGTTCTCAGCGCTCTCTCAGCGTGGAACGCTCATACTCCGTGCAACACCAGATGTACGTAATGCACCGATTCGAGAACCTCGTCTATTCCCGCGACAACGCGCAACGCGCCGATGTTTGCTCCGCGTCCGTCTTGTTGAGCGCCAATCCAACAGCCGCCACCCGACCGTGCGAGCCCGAATTGCATGGTGGACTTACTCGCTCCCCCTGGCCGCTGTTCAGGAGTTCGAGTCGGCCGAGACCGGCGAATGCGCGTTGCACGGGGTCCTTCGCCTCTGCTGCGGCGGCTTTCTACCGACGCAAACACCCGGACGACCCGCTACCTTTTGCGTCGTGTGTGGCCGTGGGCGGTAGACGGTAGGACCACCGAGTCATGCGCAACCAGCGGTGGCTGGGTGTGGCCCCCGCCGGGCCGCATCGAAAAGGTAGGTGCGCCACCGTGAACAGATACGAGTTGCGGCCCGCACTCTTGAACCAGCTGACCGCCAGATCCGCAGCCCGCGCAGGCCGGGTCGGTCCAGCGCCCGCCCTGCCCTCCATGCGCCGTTGATCAGTCGATGGATTGCATCAGCCGCCACCCGCGGCGTGCGGTAACGAAACCGGAGATCGCGCCGAGGACCGCGCTGATGATCAAGCCGGCCGCGAGAAACGGGATAGGGTTCACCGATTCCATCCTCCCGGTGGTCTCGTCGGCGCCGAGCGGTTCGTATCTGCCGATGTAGAAGTGCGCCGGGTATGACAGCCACCAAGCGAACAGGCTCGTACACACCAGGCCCGCACCGAGTCCGAGGGCTGTTCCGATCAGCATCAGTGTTC
>Ga0247825_10003409_pt1 | contig 10481 bp, 11 predicted proteins | sample 13C_Vanillin_Day_FD_194413 | JGI IMG/M metagenome (GOLD analysis project Ga0247825, IMG submission 194413) | Soil microbial communities from agricultural site in Penn Yan, New York, United States - 13C_Vanillin_Day48 | ecosystem: Environmental > Terrestrial > Soil > Agricultural land | place... | reverse complement strand
GTTGCCTCAACCCGTCTTTTGACGTCATGCGAACGGTTGCATTCGATATTGCCGCCTCACGCCTCGACCGTCTGTCGAGAGCTAGCAAAGCCTGGCCCCAGCTTCGACTCCCCTAGGTGATGTCTCTTCATAGTCGCCGCAAGTTTCACGTTGGCACCTAATGATTTACTGCTGAGTCACCGAGCCGCACTGAATCTGCGCCCGCGAGGGACGGATTACGCAATAGCTCCGCTAGCTTTTTCGCGACCAGCTGTGGCGACCCCAGCCTTCCTTCCGCATGAACCCGCCGGTTGCGCTCGGCGCCGGGAAAATCTTCGTCTCTTGAACCTCTTAGCGTGGCCTGCATGTCGGTGTCGACGGCGCCCGGGTCCACGCTGAGCACCTGGACTCCTCCGAAGTTCGCTTCTAACTCAAGTGCCGCGACCCGGCTTGTCATTTCGAGCGCGGCTTTGGTTCCACAGTAAAGGGCAGCGCCCGCTATAGGAGTCGAGGCTGCAATTGATGAGAGATTGCAAATAGTCCGCTGGATAGCCAACGTACGATACGTCGCGATAAACGCGTTCATCAAAAGGACTGGTGCTACAGCGTTCAACGCGTACGCGTTGATGATGGCCTCAGAAGTCTCGTTTCCCAAGAACTTGGGGAGGACTGTGCCCGCATTGTTAACTAGGACAACCCGTTGCGCATCTTCAAGGGGAACGAATGTAAAGCTGCTGACCACGTCGAGCGCAGACAGGTCGAGGCTCACGTGCTGATAGTTGGCGTGCTTGGGGCCAGGGCTCCTTCCGATGCCGAAAATCAGCGCATCCTCATCGCCAAGCAGTTCTTCGGTCAGCGCTCGACCGATGCCGCGGCTGGTGCCCGTAATGTAGTAGTAACTCCGCATGCTATCCCAGCCTCTACTAATTGGTTCAACTAGGCGGGCGCCGCCAGACCAAGCGCTTCGCGGATGCTCCGCTCGTGCATGCCAATGTGCCCGATGAGCGTGCGCTCAATCCAAACCTCAACGCTGCGGTCCTGGATAATGTCAACATAACGCCCAAGTTGCGCAAGGGCTTCATCGCTAAACGCACGAACCTGTGCGGCAGCAAGCGCTGCCTCCTCGCGTATGAATTGAATCGTCTGCGGCTGTGGGCACGCCGCGTACTCGGCGCCGTTGGCGGCGTTCAACTCGGCGAACTGAGCTAGAGTTACCGTCTCGAACGGTCGGCCCTCCGCGAATGCGGTAAAGGCAATCATCTCGTAACCAAAGCCCCAGCCAATGTGGCGAGCGAGGGCGGCGACCGTGCGTTCTTCACCGGGAACCGTCGTAGACCACTGCTCGGACGAAAGTTGCTCAAGGAACAGTGCGAACCCTTCTGCCTTGGTTTCAAATTGCGACGCTAGCTCATTCGCTTTGAGGGATGTAGGCACGCTAATGACCTCCTCGTTTGTTAGCCGATGCGCATGATAGCGCTTCACCAACCGACAGACCTGAGTCAGTCTTGTCTTGTGGGTTCACTGACGGGCCCGTAACATTGCGCCACTTCCTGACGAACGGGGAACCGCAATGTCCAAACCGGGCGAGAGAGACGTGGTTTTCATCACCAGAGGTGGCCGGGGCTTTGGTCGTGCAATGGCTTTAGCCTTCGCCGCCAATGGCGATGCCGTGACCATCATGGCTCGCTCTCAAAGGGAATTGGATGACACCGCTGCGACGGCGGCTGCAACTGGCGGCCAGATTCTCGCTGTCACAGGAGACGTGACTAAGGCGGCGGATGTAGCACGCGCGGTTGCAGCCACGGAAGAATCATTCGGAGCGGTCAGCCTATTGATTCACAACGCCGGGGTTTGGTCGGGCATCGGTCCACTTTGGGTTGTCGATACCGAAAAGTGGTGGTGGGACCAAAAAGTGCATGTGCTTGGTGCAGTGAATCTGATTAAGGCAACTGTCCCGGCGATGGTCAACCGTGGTGAGGGCCGCGTCATCATCGTATCCAGTATTGGAGCCAGGCAAATGGTGCCCAATGGGTCCAGCTATCCCATTTCCAAGGCCAGCCAGATACAGGTGGCTGCGCATCTTGCAGAAGAAGGGCGCGAGCACGGTGTCAGTGCATTTTCTATACATCCCGGAGGCTTCTTGACGCAGCTCGTGAAGGATGTAGTGAATTCTCCTGAAGCCCAACGATGGATTCCTGGGTTCGGCAAGCGCTCGCAACGCGACCCCAGGCCACCGGAAGAGCGCGAGGCCGAGACAATGAATAAATGTGCCCAGCTTTGCATGGCACTGGCGTCCGGACGTTACGATGGTCTTTCCGGACAATTTTTAACGCCCGATGACGACCTTGACGCACTCTTGGCGCTTGCTAAGTAACACTCTTCAACTGAGTTCGGACAAACGCCATGTCTACGTGCACGTATTCGAAAACAGCGCATTCACACTAACATCAGATTCACTTCGTGAAGCAAATCACCATTGAACAAACATCGGCATGATGACGTGGACGTAGTTCTCGTCGCCTACGGTGCGGAAGACCCCCTGGCTTGAGGGGCCCGTGGTCTCCATCTTCAGCTGACCGCCTTCGAGCGACTGGAGAACGTCCTGGAGGTACTTGCCGTTGAAGGCGATCTTCACGCCCTCGCCCTCAACCGTCGCATCGATCTCGCCCTCGTTGTCGCCTACTTCCTCGGCGCGGGCTGAGATGACGACCTTGCCCGGCGTGACGCCCTCGCCCGGCGTGACGACAAGACGGACAATGCCCGAGCCATCGCGGGCGAAGACCGAAGCGGTGCGCGTTTCGCGCAGGAATTCACTCACCTCGGCCGTGGCACGGCTGGTCCAGCTGGGGGGAATGAGCTGGTTGAAGTTCGGAAAGGTGCCCTGGATCAGCTGAGCGACCAACTCGGCGCTTTCGGTGCGGAAGAGCACCTGGGACTTCGCCGTGTTCGTGCGCATCGTGATCGGCTCGCTCTCGTCGGCGAGCAGGCGGTTCAGCTCGTTGAGGGCGCGCGACGGCACCACTAGCTCGGTAGCTTCGACTGCCGCGTCCAGTTGCAGCTTGTAGACCGAGAGGCGGAACCCATCCGACGCTGCGAGCGTGAGCTGGTTGCCTTCGAACTTCGTGTCGACGCCCGTCAGCACCGGCCTGGAGTCGTCCGTTGCCGCCGCGAACACTGTCTGGCCGATCGCCTGACGCAGCGACTTGGGGTCAATCTTGACGTCGATGCCGTCTTTAACCACGGGGGCGGGCGGAAAGTCCTCAGCGTCGAGGCCGCCGATAGAGGCTTCGTTGCGGGCGCATTCGAGGCGCACCTGGCGCGCGCGAGGGGCAACCGTGAGCGAGATGCGGTCATTGGGCAGCGTGTTCACGAAGTCGGCGAGCAGTCGCGCCGGCACCGTGATGGCGCCCTCTTCCTCGATCGAGGCGTCAATCCAGCAACTCATCGTTATCTCGAGGTTAGTGGCGGACAGCTTCAGCCGTCCCCCCTCGTCTGAGGCGATGAGTACGTTGGCCGTAATGGGCAGAGGACTGCGGGCGGCAACCGCGCGCCCGACGATGCCGAGGCCCCGGGCCAGGTCAGCTTGAGTACAGGTGACTTTCATTAGTTGCTCACCCAGATTAGCAATTATACGAACACTTTTCGGCAGTATAGGTTGCCTTAAATCAAGGTACAAGGCTCTAGCGCCTTATCAGATTCAGGCTGCTTCGGGAAAGGATCATCCGCTCTTGTCCCCCTCTCTAAGTCGGAGAGGGGTTTAGGGGGTGAGGTCGGCGGCAGACGCCATTGCGGCATCGATGGCCGCCAGCGTGGCGTCGAGATCGGGATCCGAGTGAGCCGCCGAAGTGAAGACTGCCTCGAACTGCGACGGTGGGAAATAGACCCCGCCGTCGAGCAATACATGGAAGAACCGGGCGTACTTCTCGGCATCGGCGCGACGAGCCCCGGCGTAGTCCGTGACCGGCCGGTCAGTGAAGAAGGCTGTGAACATCGACCCGACGCGGTTGACGCGCATCGCGACTCCGTGCCGCTTCGCCGATTCGAGGATACCCACCTCGAGGCGCTCGGCCTTGGCGGCGATATCGTCAAACACATTGCTGTCGGCTAAAGCTCGCAGCGTCGTCAGGCCCGCGGCCATCGCCAGCGGGTTCCCGGACAGCGTGCCCGCCTGGTACATCGCCCCCAAGGGCGCGACAGTCTGCATGATGTCGCGGCGCCCGCCGTAGGCTCCCACCGGCATGCCGCCGCCAACCACCTTGCCGAGGCAGGTGATATCCGGCATGACGCCGCACACCGACTGGTAGCCGCCGAAGCCGGCGCGGAAGCCCGTGATCACCTCATCGAAGATCAGGAGTGCGCCCGCGTCCGTGCACAGCTCGCGCAGGCGATCGAGGTAGCCCGGCGCAGGAGGCACGACCCCCATATTCGCAGCGACTGGTTCGACGATCACGGCCGCGATCTCGTCGCGGTGCGCTTCGAAGACGGCGCTTATCGCCTCGACATCGTTGTAGGGCGCGACCAGGGTCTCAGCGGCGTACGCGGGGGGCACGCCGGCGCTGTCGGGGAGCGATAGTGTGGCGACGCCTGAACCGGCCTGGACGAGTAGGCCATCCGCGTGACCGTGGTAGCAGCCCTCGAACTTGACGACCTTCGAGCGGCCGGTGAAGGCGCGGGCGAGCCGGAGCGCGCTCATCGTCGCCTCGGTGCCGGAGCTGACGAAGCGCACCATCTCAATAGATGGCACGGCGTCGCAAACCAGCTTTGCCAACTCGACCTCAGCCTGCGTGGCAATGCCGAAGGTCAGGCCTCGCGACGCGGCGTCGCTGACGGCATCGACGACAGGCTGGTAGGCGTGGCCGAGGATCAGGGGACCCCACGACCCGCAGTAATCGATGTACTCGTTGCCGTCCACGTCGGTGATGCGCGAACCCTTGCCCGACGCGACGATGACAGGGTCGCCGCCGACACCGCGGAATGAACGCACGGGGCTATTCACTCCACCCGGCAGGTAGCGCTGTGCCTCTTCGAAGATCGCCCGGGACTTGTCGACGCGTCGTGTCATCCGATGTTGAGGATAGCGAGAAGTCCGTCTAGCGTCTCGATTTCGAAGTGCGGCTCCAGGAGGTCACGGCCGGAGGCGCTCCACTCCGTATTGCGCTTGCGGTTCAGCCACGCCGCCTGAAGCCCAGCGTTTCGGGCACCCGTCACGTCTGCCAGCATGCTATCGCCGACGTAGAGGATTCTTTCCGGCGGCAGACTCAGCTTCTCGCCAAGTTGGCGGAAGATGGCGACGTGGGGCTTGTACGCGCGCGCAGATTGGGACGAGATGACGACGGGAAACGTCAGCCCGTTGCGCTCGAGCGGTGGCAGCAGGAAATCGTCGTCCGCGTTCGAAAGCATCGCAACCGGCAGGCGTCGCCCGATGGCCTCGACAACATTCTTCGCCTCGGGGAAGGCGTTGCTCTGGGCAAGCAGCTCGACCAGGCGCCGGTGGGCCAGGGGAGCATCGCCGGCGACGCCAAACTCCTCGAAGCACAGTGCAAAGTGCTCCGTCCACTCTTCCTGGTAGGTCCGAAACGGCCCCACCTCGCCGTCGAGTGCCCGGTTACGCCCTGCCGAAGGCGCGTGATGGTCGGGATGCTCCGGCACGTCCACTTCCGGACTCAAAGCCGCCGGGGAGTTCACCGGCAAAGCGCCGTCGGGGTGACTCGACCGCGGCTGCGTGGCGTCGGGCCTGGCGACAAGGCGCCGCCAGACCTCCATCCACTTCTCGTAGAAGACAGGGCCATCGATGGCGATGCCCTGCTCGGCGCAGATCATCCCGTAGGCCTCGGCGAAGGCCTGGTCGCCGAAGTCGATCAGGGTGCCGAAGCAGTCAAAGGCAACGGCCTCGATGGGAGTAGTGGTCACGGAGGTAGCTTATCGCGAGGCTGCATCTGTTTGCCGCAGGCATTCTTCAACTGCGGGATAAAACCCGCAGTGTCATAGGTCTTACTCGTCCAGCCCGAATAGCTCCCGCAGCGCCTCGACATGACGCTCGTTGCCATCCTCCCGGAGGCGGGTCATGGGGTCGTGGAGGAGGCGGTTCACCAGCGACTCTGTCATCGCCTCGATTCGGCGCCGGTCGTCGTCCGTGAGGTTGGGGATGCGCGATAGCGTGCGGTCGAGCTCGGCGCGGCGCACCGCCTCGGCACGCTGGCGCAGGCCGGCGATCGTGGGCTGGGCGCGCTGGGCTTCGAGCCAGGTCTGGAAGCGCGTCACCTCATCCTCGACGATAACTTCGACCGCACCCACCTCGCGCCTGCGGGCTTCCAGGTTCGCCTCGGCGGCCGCCTGCAGGTCGTCGATGTCGAAGAGGTGCACGCCCGGCACCTCGCGCACGGCAGCATCTATGTCACGTGGCACGGCGATGTCGACGGCAAGCAACGGCCGATCGCTGCGCCCTGCCATCGCCACCGCCATGTCCGGCGCCCTGATGATCGCCTCAGGCGCGGCGGTGGCGGTGATCAGCACATCAGCCTCGGCAAGAGCCTTCGTCATCTCCGCGTAGGGGATGGCCACGCCGTTGAGCTCAGAGGCAATCTCCTCCGCCAGACCGGACCGTCGCGTCGTCACAAGCAACCGTCCGGCGCCGTTCTGGACGAGCGCGCCGGCAGCCCGACGGCCGGCATCACCGGCGCCGACAACCAGCACCGTCTTGCGCCGAAGGTCACCGACGAGGCGCCGGCTGAGGCTCACGGCGAGGGCGCTAACAGACAAGCCGTGGGCGCCGATATCGGTTTCGCTGCGAGCGCGGCGACCCATACGCAGCGCAGAGTGGAACAGCCGCGCCAGCACCGGGTTGCCGCTACCGGCGGCCGTCGAAGCCGAGAACGCTTCACGAACCTGACCGAGGATCTCCGACTCGCCGATGACCAGCGACTCGATGCCGGCAGCGACGCGGAAGAGGTGGCGTACAGCCTCAACACCTTCGTAGTGATAGAAGGTCACGCCTTCCAGTGGTGGCTCGCCCCGCATGGCGGCCACGGCGGTAACAGCTTCGTCGCGGGACACCGGACGCTCAGACGCGAGATAGAGCTCGCTGCGATTGCAGGTGGAGAGGATGGCGCCGCCGCCGAGGTCCGCGGGTAGCCGCGTCAGCGCGATAGCCAGCTGTTCGCCGTTGAACGCGAAGCGCTCGCGCAACTCGACCGGCGTTTCGTGGTGGCTGACGCCGGTGACGGAGACGTGCATGCCCTATCGCCCGCCCTCACGTCGCCAGCGCTCCCGCGCGATGGCCTCGCGGCGCTCACGCTCGTTCAGCTCTGAGTCGTCGAGGTCTTCGCCGGGCTCGGGCGAGGCCATATCGTCAAAGGCCGCATGTTCGTCCTTACCGACGACCCGAACCCCGCTACGGTAAAGACCGGAGAGGCGGTGGACCTGGTCGGGCCCTTCCATAAAGCCGTTGCTACGTCGCCGCGGCTTCTGAACGTCAGCCATAAGTTCACCCCGTTGCTGCTATGGTACAGCGCCGAGCCCGCTCAGGAGTCGCGGCGCTTACTCTCGCGTTCTATGGCCGATTGTCGCGCACCAACGGACATCTCAGCCTCTTCCAGACCGCCGCCAGGCTCGCGCTCGACGTAGTCGGGATGCGTCTCGGGCGTCGGCTTCCGGCCAATGGGCGCCGCGAACACTGTCGCCTTGCGCTCGGCTCGATACGCCTCGTGACGGTTGTCGAGACCCCCGATGAGCTTGCGCAGGAAGCCCTTCATCGATCTCTTATACGTTTTCTGCGCCCGCCGCGGCCGGAAGTGCCTCGTATGCGGCGGTTATGCCGAGTAGCACCTGGTCGCCGAGGGCATGCACATGCCCGTAGGCCGCAAGCGCCTCATCCATGGGCAGCGACTCGCGGATAGCGGTCTGGCGGGTCGTTTCGTCCATAGTCTTGCGGAAGCCGATGTAAGCGCCGACTGCGCTTGGCAGCGGCAGGCCGGCGTCAATGAGGATGCGGCCGTATGCCTCTCCGACTTCGAGCGCCTCGTCCAGCAGGCCCGTGTGGCGCGTGTGCTTGTCGAGGTACTCGGACGCCATCTCGATCAAGCGCCGTCCGAGATCGCGCAGGCGGTCGCGGTTCGCTTCGGTCAGGCTGACATACCAGCCCTGCTCTTGCTGTCGCGCCCGGTTCAACTGACGCCGGATCTTGGCGACGGCGATGCGTTCGATCTCCTCGGAGCCATGGGTGCGACTGTCGCCGGCCACCATGCCTTCGAGGTCGCTCAGAGCGAAGCGACGGTGGCCTCCGGGCGTGCGATAGACACGAAGGCGGCCGCCGTCAGCCCAACGGCGAAGGGTCGACTCGTCCACGCCGAGGATGTCACAGGCACGACGCAGACTCACCCAGCGACCCGTAGCAATGCGAGGGGTGGAACTCTCCATAACCTCTACAATAACGTGTTGCTTTCGCTTCTAGGCTTTTCGCATAGCACGGGATTCCTTCCAGTGCTGCATTTTGCTCAGCATTATACCCCTAACGTAAAGGGCAGGTATACCCCTAACGTAGCGTTAGCGGTCCCTAACATAAACGTTAGCGGTATCTGGCTAATGATCGATTTGTGAAGAGATCCCCGTGTTGCGCTCGAACAGGCGCTCTTCGTCCTTCGTTGACTTGTCGAAGGCCGTGCGGCCGGTCTGAATGCTCCGAGTGCCGTACTTCTGACGCACACGGTCGAAGGTCGCCGCCAGTTTCTCCGACTTCATCTCCTTGGATGGCTCCAGGCTCAGTTGGACGGCATCATCGACGAAGTTGCTCGCTCCGACACCAATCAGGCGCACCGGCCGCCGCTCTGCCTGGCGAATCTTGTTGAGCATTCCATCGGCCGCCTCGTAAATCGCGTCGTCGCTGTTCAGGGGCCGGGGCAACGTGACGCTGCGGTTGAGCGTCGTGAAGTCCTCGTAGCGCAGCTTGAGCGAAATCGTGCGCGCCCGCCGGCTCTGCTTGCGTAACTGCGACCCAACACTCTCGCTGAACGCCCGCAGGACGGCGCGCAGGTGCTGCGGGTCGGCGACATCGAAGGAGAACGTGCCCTCCCTGCTGATCGACTTCGCCGTATGCTCGCCGCCAACCCGCGACGGGTCGATCCCCCGCGCTCGCCGGCCGATGACGGAACCATGGGACCCGAACAATGCCTCGAGTGTCTTCTCCGGCACCACCGCGAGCTGTCCTAGCGTTATGAGACCCATGCCGGCGAGCTTCTTTTCCGTGCTAGGACCCAGCATGGGTAGCGCTCGAAGGGGCATCGGCGCCAGGAAAGCCGCTTCGGTACCCTCGGGCACCTCGCACACGCCGTCGGGCTTCGCGGCGTCAGACGCCACCTTCGCCACAAGTCGGCTGGTCGAGATGCCTACGGAAGCCGCGATGCCGAGTTCGCTCCGGATGCGGGCACGAATCGTCCCGGCGGCCTGCGGGGGTGTCCCGGCGATCGCCTCGCAGCCGGTGACGTCCAGGTACGCCTCATCGAGACCACCGGACTCTACGAGCGGTGTGTAGTCGGCGAGGACGGCATGAAACAGCTTCGAGACACGCGAGTACTCCTTGAAATCGCCGCGCAGGTAGATGGCATTGGGCGCCAGGCGGCTCGCCGTGGAGATCGGCATCGCCGAATGCACACCAAATGCCCGCGCCTCATACGAAGCCGTCGCGACGACGCCACGACGCCCCTTCGGGTCGCCACCGACGATGACGGGTTTGCCTCGGAGCGCGGGATCGCGCGCCTGCTCCACCGCAACGAAGAAGGCATCGAGATCGACGTGAAGGATTTGCCGCGCCACCCTGCCCAAGGTGATAGCACGCACGTTCTAGCGTGTCAAGGAAAAGTGGCATCGGGCCGCACGCCCCTCTACTGACTGTTTCACTCTTGCAATGCTCTTCGAACTCGATCATGAGGCCGCCGAAGCCTTAGTCAGGACAACATTCATAGCAAGGAGGACTCAGTCTTGAAACGATTGATCATGCTTGCTACCTTCATTTCTACCGCGGTTGCATTCGGCATCGTCACTATCGCGTCTGCCCAGGAATCGCCGACGCCTCAGCCCACCGGTACGCCCCAGGCAACCGGGACAGCCGCGGCCACGGGCACATCAACCGCCAGCGAGTGCACAGGCGTAGCCCAAAGCGGCGGTGAAACGGTCACCATTGGCCAGATCGAAGTCACGCTCCCAGGCGGCCCTGACTTTACAGTTTCGACGGCCGGGACTGGCATCGAGGTCTGTTACGTCGATGCCGGCGCCAGCGTCACCATTTCCAGCACCTGCGACGAAATCGACCGCGACAACCCGGACGAAGACCCGGTGGCCGACGCTGTCCTCGATGACATCGTGGACTCCTGCGAGCGCGTAACAACGGCTACAACGCCCACGCCCGGCTCCCAGGGCTCTGACGACGATGACGTCATGACCGTGACCCCGACGCTCACGTCAGAGGTGCAAGGCACGATCAGTCCGCCCTCCACCGGAGATGCCGGCCT
>Ga0247825_10003408_pt1 | contig 10481 bp, 8 predicted proteins | sample 13C_Vanillin_Day_FD_194413 | JGI IMG/M metagenome (GOLD analysis project Ga0247825, IMG submission 194413) | Soil microbial communities from agricultural site in Penn Yan, New York, United States - 13C_Vanillin_Day48 | ecosystem: Environmental > Terrestrial > Soil > Agricultural land | place... | reverse complement strand
GGCCTGGTTGGACTCCCTTGATGAGCCGGAAAGCGCAATATTCTGCCGTGCCACCCAGCAATCGCTCTTGAGACTGTTCACACGAGCCGCCGTGTTCGCCACGTACGACCGGGAGCCGTTGACGAATGAACAAGCATGGGCCGTCTACGATGAAATGCGCGAGGACGACCGAGTGGGCTTTTACGCTAACGAACCACCCGGGATTGAACGCTATTGGCGCGAGTTCTCCCAAAGGCGTACAGCTTCGCCGAATGTCTGGATGGACGCATACCTAGCCGCATTCGCCAGAGCCGCAGACTATACCCTCGTAACAGCTGATGGCGACTTCCGCCAGTTCGTTGGGCTTGACCTGGTAACTCTGGCGATTGGCGGCGCAACTTGACTCTTCATCGTACCTATCGTGCTGTTGTCTTCGATATGGATGGCGTCCTCGCCGACTCCGAGCCGGTGTACTACCGGGCGATGAACGACGTGCTCAACCCGCTGGGACACAAAGTGACGGACGAACACCAGCGGGCGCTGATGGGGCACAGCATCGGGGACACGTGGCTTTACCTGCAGCAGACCTTCGATCTCAAAGGTCCACTCGATTTGCTCATCGAAATGTACGACATGGAGCTGCGGCGGCTGCTCCTGCAAGTCCATGAGACGCTCCCAGGTGTGCGGGAGCTGGTTGCAGAGCTGAAGCAGCGCAGCGTGCCCATCGCGGTGGCGTCGTCCTCGCTGCCGGAGTGGATCGAAGCGCTGCTGACAGGTCTGGGCCTGCAACACTCCTTCGACGCCCTCGTGTCGGCGACGATGGTCGAGCATCCGAAGCCTGCACCCGACATCTACATCGAAGCCGCCCGACGGCTTGGCGCCGCACCACACCAGACTATCGGCATCGAGGACACGCCGACGGGCCTTGCGTCGGCGAAGGCTGCCGGTCTTTTCACGGTCCAGGTGCGCGCCTCAAGCACCGCGTTTGAGCCCCGACCCGACGCAGATCTAGTCCTCGACACCCTCCGCGAGTTCGACCGCAGCCTCGTCGCGCGGGATACTGACGGCACGTCCACCTGATTCCCGGCCCATCGGCCTGTTATCTGTTATCTGTTATCTGATAACTGCTCTAGAATCGATCGCATGGTGCGACACATGACGGTGTCCGGATTCGTGGTGCACGAGGGACGTGTGGCCCTGCACTGGCACCGCAAGATCGGCAAGTGGCTACCTGCCGGCGGTCACATCGAGGAGGGCGAAGGCCCTGTCGAGGCCGTCCTCCGGGAGGTACGGGAGGAGTTTGCCATCGAGGCAGAGGTTATGCTTATCGCGCCGCGCGTCGATTACCGCAGCGGCGGCCCTACGCAGATTGAGCCGCCCGTCGCCGTGCTCGAATATGAGCCCGAGCCAGGGCACTTCCACATCGACCTCGTGTATTTCCTGCGCGCGCTCAGCGGCTACCCGGGCGTCTGCCATGACCCCGAGAACCCGATACACTGGCTCGACGCTGACGATCTTGCGAGCGGGGCGTGGACTCAGGAAGGCGTCGAGCGCACGCTGGCGCCCGACGTACAGGCCCTCGGTCTCGAAGCCCTGCGACAGGCCATGGTGTACGAATCCGAACAAGTATCCCGAACCGCCTGAGGCGACTGGAACAAGGACGACATGCTAGACCCGAGACAGGTACGCGCCAACCCCGACCGCCTCAAGGAGATCGTTAGGCTGCGCAAGGTCGATCCCGCCAAGGCGGACGTCGACCGGTGGCTGCATCTAGACGAACGACGGCGGAACCTTCAGGCCAGCATCGATACAGCCAACGCGGAGAAGAAGCAGATCGCGGACCTAGGCCGCAGCGACCCGGCGGCGGCACGAGAGAAGGGCCAAGAGTTACGGGAGCGCACCCGCGTGCTGGAAGCGGAAATCGACACCGTAGTCGCGGACCAGAACTCGATCATGGAGTGGCTCCCCAATTTTATCGACCCTGAGATGCCCGAGGGTCGCGGCGAGGAGGACAACGTCGAGCTCGTGGCCTGGGTGCCGGGCGGCGGCTACCTGGATGCGACGCTGTTGGGCATGGGCAACGATTCGGCGAAGCACATGCCGCAGAGTCCGGTTCACGCGGAGGGTGGTTTCGAGCCCCTGCACTACACGGAGTTGGGAGAGCGACTCGGGGGCGTGGATACGCTTCAGGCTGGGAAGGTGTCCGGCTCGCGCTTCGCGTACATCCTGGGCGACATCGCGCTCATGCAGATGGGCATCAACCGGATGCTCACGGATGAGCTCATTCGCCGCGGCTACACCCCGATCATCCCGCCGTTGCTCGTGCGAGAGCGCTCCCTGTACGGCACGTCACACTTCCCCGAGGGCCGCGATCAGGTCTACGAAATCAAGACGGACAATGTCGAAGAGCCGTTGCCCTTGTTCCTTGTCGGCTCGTCGGAACCGGCGAACTTCAGCTACTTCATGGACCGCACGCTGGATGAGACAGAACTGCCAATCAAGGTGTTCGCTTCCACACCCTGCTTCCGGTCCGAGGCGGGATCCTGGGGCAAGGACACCAAGGGCATCAAGCGCGTGCATCAGTTCGACAAGATCGAGATGAACGCCGTCACAAGCGAGGGTCAGTCCGCCGAGGTCTACGCCGAGTTCGGCGAGATCAACGAATGGCTCCTGCAGCAGCTCCAGCTTCCCTACCGCATCGTAGACAAGTGCACCGGCGACGCGGGGTACCTGGCGACGTACCGCCAGCGCGACGTGGAGGTGTGGATGTCCGGCTCCGGCGAGTACATGGAAGTAATGACGGACACGAACACAACGGACTACCAGGCCCGCCGTCTCAACATCCGCTACCGGGATGGCAACGGCGCCCTCAAGTTCGCGCATACCGTCAACGACACCGGCTGCGCCATGGGTCGCATGCTCATCGCCATTCTCGACAATTACCAGCAGCCGGACGGTTCTGTGAAGGTGCCGGAGGCACTCGCCGCGTACATGGGCAAGGACCGCCTCGTCGCGAAGTAGCCATTGGAGAACCCGACTCCGAAGTTTCCCAACCTCGGCGTCCTGTAGACCGCTGCCCTCTACTCCTCGGTGAGCGCCACGAAATCTGCCTGGTACGCCGGTAGGCCGCGACCGATGCCGTACGCGTGCGCTTCCTCGTACTCATCAGCGTTGCGGCGGTCGATGTAGAAGGCGCAGTCGCTGAAGATGACGTAATGGTGGGTGTCGTTCTTGTAGTCGGCGTACCAGGACGTCGCGTGCTCGCGGTCGATTGCGCGCCCGATAAGCGCCGCGACCTCGTCGGCGTCTTCCTCCGGGACTGTGACCGTGTGAAACGTCCACTGCGTAAGCCAGGGCGTGGCATGCCAGTCCGTGACCAGTTCGGTGCGCGTCGACACGATGATTAGCCTGCGCAACACGGCGGCGTCGCTCAGGGACTCCTCAATGATCACGCCTTCATAGTCCACTGGAACCTACTAGAATTCGTCGAATTCAGGCGAGAACTTGACGTTCCCAGACACGTCTTCGAGAACCCCGGGACGCAGCTCCAGCGCCATGAAGGCATCGCGGTCGTCCTGGTAGTGCAGGCCGAACTCGCGCGCCGGCCGGAACCCGAATCGTGGGTAGTAGGTCGGGTGTCCGAGGAGAATAACCGCACCATGACCGGCCGCTCGAAGCTCCGCAAGGCCTGCCTGGATGAGCAGGCCGCCGATGCCCTCGTTCTGGCGCGACGGCGCGACCGCAACGGGGGCCAGGCAAATTGCGTCCCACGAGGCGCCGTCACCCTCGATGGTCATCGGACTGAACATGATGTGGCCAACGACCTCGCCGCCATCCTCTGCAACCAGTGAGAGGAGGCTGTGGCCGTTGTCGCGAAGCAGATCGACCAGGCGTGCCTCGGCGTCCTCACCAAAGGCCTCTGCTTCGACGCGAAAAACCGCCCCGCGGTCGGAGGCGGTTTCGTGGCGGATCGAGACCAACGTGGGTCCTAGCGCAGGGCGCTGACGTCGATCGTCTTGAGTCCGGTGATGTTTCGCCAGGTGCGGAGGGAGACGTTCTTGATTTTGTGCTTCTTGAGGAGCGCCTTCGCGGCCTTGGCGCTGCCGGCCGGCACGTAGAGGAAGAACTTCACACCATCCAGCCGGGCTTCGACCGCCCACACGCTCGTCGCGTTGTCGTCGGTAAGCATGTCTTCGGTGACGACTTCCGCGACCATCGCCGGGATCTTCTCGGGCCACTGGAGGACGACGATATCTGGCTCGAGCTCGTTGCCGTAGTTGGTGAAGAGCTTCTGCTGCGGCTCGGGCTCGTTGACCATCGTGCGGAAGTGAGGGTAGTCAGGCGTGGGGAACGGGAACAGCTGGTCAGCGATGTTCTGAACCGCCTGAAGGTGCTGCTCGCGGTTGCTCTTGGCGTTGGGGTGGAACATCGCCCCACTCATCTCACGCTCGTCGACCGTCTCCCTGACCACGCTGAGCCTCCGATATGACTGAACTGCTTTAGCGAATCTTAGCGAAGGGGAGGGTGAGGGACAACCGAAGGGCGCGAGGAGGTCCTAGTTTCGCGACGCCATCGTGGCGAAGCGCGGATTGAGGCGCGAAGGCACCGGTGTCTTCTGAGTCGGAAACGTCGGAGCATCGGCGCCGGTCTGGGGAAGGCCGTCTATGAAGAGCACGCCTTTGCCCGACTGCGCAGGGACTTTGTCGCCGGGGAGGATGACGCCGGCGAGGTTCATGGGGTCGATGGCGCTGACCCAGACCTTCTCGCCCGTGCGCTCTGTGCGGCGGACGCGGCGCAGGGCGTCGACGGCCTCCGGCAGGGCGTACTGCTCGCCGGACGGTCCGGAGACGAATCGACCGCCGCGCACCTGGCCCCGCGCCTCGAGGCGTCGCAGGGCGCGCAGGACGTCGCGCCAGGGGGTCGTGAAGCTCTCGCGCAGGTACAGGTCGCGGAACAGCACACCGTATCGCTGCAGGAGCAGGCGTGCGACCGACTCCGCCAGCTCATCCGTCGCACCGGGGTCTGCTTCGGGTGCGTGGACGAGGGCCCACCGGCCGGCTGGTCCGCTCCCGGCGAAGAACCCTCCTGCGGTGTACGGCGATTCGTTGCTGCGGCGGCGGCCGGAGTGCGCGGCCTTGCCGGAGAGTTGGCGCAGGCCCTGGAAGCCGTCTGCCGACACGAGTCCCCAGGCGACCAGCTCACGCAGGCCGCGCTCAACGTCCGACTTCAGGCGCCGGGTTCCGTTGACGATCTCATCGAAGAAGAGGGCGCCTCGTGCCTTCAGCAGGTCGAGGATCTCGGCGGCGGCGCCGGTCTTGGGACCGCCAGGGTCGGGTGTGGCGCCCCGGACGGCTGTGAGGAGGCCCGGTAGGTCGGAGCGGAGGGTCAAGGAGACGGGCGTGGCGCGGCTGGCCGAGGCGGTCGCGGCGAGGCCGGCTTTACGCGGCGTCAGGCGGGCCCACGCGACCTCGCCGGCCAGGCACAGCTCATCGAGCCACGAGGAGCGGTAATCGCTGACCCGGGCGGCAAGCAGCTCGCGCTCCCATGCTCCTGCCGGAGCCTCGAAGCCTTCGAGACGGGCAATGGCCTGACGCACGCCCTGCTTGCCCGCCAGCTTGGTGTCCGGCGCCAGGTGCTGCCAGCCCAGGAGGAAGCGCATGAAGTCCTGCTGCGAGACGGGGTCGATTTCCTTCCGCAGGCGGTCGAGGGTGTAGCGGTGGATGCGTGCGAGGAGGCGGCGGTCGCAGTACTCGTCCTCAGCACCGTCCGGCGAGAAGCGCCCGCGTAGCACGAAGCCGAATGCTTCGAGCATCTGGAGGCCACGCTCGATGTCGACACCTGTGGTGAGCAGACGCGGGCCCAGCTCAGAGGGTGTCATGGGTCCAGAGGCTTCGCTCCATCCCCGAAGCATGCGCGAGCGGGCGTCGTCGCGGTCCTCGACACGCATCAGGGCGGCTTCGGGCGGTGAGATTGGCGGCTCTATCGTGGCTTCGGGGTAGAGGAGGCGGACGAGGTTGAGGTTTTCGGCCGCGAAGTAGAGGGGAACCCCTCCCCCCGGCCCCCTCTCCTTGCGAGGAGAGGGGGAGAGAGATGCGGCATCTTGATTGTTTGATTGTTTGTCGGCGGGTATCGAAGAAGAAATGAGGGTCGATGCGCGTCCTGCTGCCACCAGTTCTTCGACCCAGGTCTGCCACTCGGCGACTTCTGATGCCGGGACTGCGACGAGGCTCATGAGGGCGTCGTGCGCCTCTTCGGCGTCGACGGGTTGGGGCCAGGCCTGCTCGCGGACACGGGCGATGGCATCGGCGTCGAGGGCGCCGAGTTCTCGAGCCGACTCCGGGAGGGCACGTCGCAGAGTGACGGCGCGCGTGCGGCGCTCTTCCAGGGGGGCGTCGTCGAGGTAGGTGTAGGGCTTGCCGGCGATGATCTCGTGCGCCATCGGCGACGGCTCGAGGGTGTCGATCGCGTGCAGGCGTATCTCACCAGACTCGACGCGCTCGAGCACGTCGACTAGCCCATCGAGGTCCATGGCCTCGTGCATGCAGTCGATCACGGTCTGGCGCACGAGGGGGTGGTCGGGAATCTCGAGGGGGCCGGTGACGTTCTCCTGGCATCCGACCTGCGCAGGGAACACGGACGCTAGGAGGTCGTCGGCCCGCATGCGCTGGATCGGCGGCGGCACCTTGCGCACGCCTGAGAACCGGGGCACGGCGAGGGCGCGGCCGGCGTCCCATCGCCAGCGCACGGGGAAGACGGGTGCGTAAAGGATCGCCTGCTTCAGGGAAGACTCGGCATTGCGTGACGTGACGTAGGCGAAGCTCTCCTCGAGCGGGAAGCTGTGCTGCGGTCCGAGGGACAGGACGATGGAGTCGTCGCTGGCCGCCGCCTGCAGCTCGAAGTCGAAGCGCACGCAGAAGCGCTTGCGCAGGGTGAGGCCCCACGCCTTGTTGATGCGGGCGCCGAAGGGCGCATGGACTACGAGCTGCATGCCGCCGGTTTCATCAAAGAAGCGTTCAAAGACGACATCCGTGTCTGTGGGCACGAGGCCGAGAGCATCGCGACTGGCACGCAGGTAGTCGATGATCTGGACGGCGCCGAGTTCTTCGAGGCCGCACTCCGTCTTCAGCTTCTCCATGAGCGCCTGTGGGTCATCGAGGCCATCGACGACGTCGCGACGCAGGCGTCCGACTTCCTGCGATAGCTCCTTCGTACGCCCCGGCGCCTCGCCGACCCAGAACGGGATCGTGGGAGGCGCGCCGTGAGCGTCTTCGACGCGCACCTCGCCGGACCCGACGCGCTTGATGCGCCAGGAGTGACTACCGAGGAGGAAGATGTCCCCCGACATGCTCTCGATCGCCCAGTCTTCGCCGACGGTGCCCACGGTGACGTCGTCCGGGTCAGCGACCACCTTGTAGTCGCCGATCTCAGGGATGGCGCCGCCGTTAAGGATCGAGGTCATGCGCGAGCCGCGGCGGGCGTGCAGCATGCCGTTGATGCGGTCGTAGTGGACCAGCGGCGGGGCGCGTCCGGCGCCTTCGCCTACACCCTCTGCCAGCATCTCCACGATTTCGTCGAAGTCCTGGCGCGCGAGGTCGCGGAAGGGATAGGCGCGACGGGCGAGCGCGTAGAGGTCGTTCGTGGACCAGTCTTCGCAGGCTGTCTCTGCCACGACCTGCTGGGCGAGGATGTCGAGCGGCGCGACGGGCTGGACGATGCGGTCGAGGCGCCCGGCCTTGACGGCGCGGATAAGGGCGGCGCATTCGATAAGCTCGTCGCGGCTGATGGGGAAGAGGCGTCCCTGAGGTCGCAGGCCGAGGGCGTGACCAGAACGGCCGACGCGCTGCAGAAACGTGGCGACGCTACGGGGTGACCCGATCTGGCACACGAGGTCGATGCTGCCGATGTCGATGCCCAGCTCCAGCGACGCGGTGCAGACGAGGGCGCGCAGCTCACCGTTCTTCAGGCGCTGCTCGACTCGCAGCCGGCGCTCGCGGGACAGGCTTCCGTGGTGGCTGGCGACCGCTTCCTCGCCGAGGCGCTCGCTGAGATTGTGGGCCACACGCTCCGACAAGCGCCGCGTGTTCACGAAGACGAGGGTCGTGCGGTGCGCACGTATCAGCCCTGCGAGGCGGTCGTACACGTCGCCCCACTGCTCCTTGGCGGCAACCGCCTCGAGGTCGGAAGGCGGCACTTCGATCATCAGGTCGATGTCGCGCTGGTGGCCGAGGTCGACGATAGTCACCGGGTTCACTGCCTGCTCACCGGGATGCTCGATGGACGCCGTCGTACCCACGAGGAAGGCGGCGATCTCCTCGACCGGCCGCTGCGTCGCCGAAAGGCCGATGCGCGCGGGACGCTCCTCCGCCACGTGGTTGAGGCGGGCGAGGGTGAGCGACAGGTGGCTGCCTCGCTTGTCGCGGGCGAGGGCGTGGATCTCGTCCACGATCACGGTGCGCACGTGTCGCAGGGTCTCTCGTGCTCTCGCAGCCGTGAGCATGAGATAGAGCGACTCGGGGGTCGTGATGAGGATGTGGTGGGGCGTGCGCACGAATGCCTGGCGCTCCTTCTGCGACGTGTCGCCGGTACGCAGGGCGACGGTGATCTCAGGCCATGCGTCGTAGCCGAACTCCTGCGCGACCTCTCGCAGCTCCTCCAAGGGCGCCTGCAGGTTACGCTGGATGTCGTTGCCGAGGGCCTTCAACGGAGAGACGTAGACGATCTCCGTCTGGTCGACGAGTTCGCCGTTCTCTGAGCGCTTGACCAGCGTGTCGATACCACTGAGGAAGGCCGTCAGCGTCTTGCCGGAGCCAGTAGGCGCCGCGATCAGCACATCGCCGCCGGACTGAATCACGGGCCAGCCGGCAGCTTGCGCATCGGTGGGCGCGCCGAACTTACGCCGGAACCACTCCTGGATGACGGGGTGGAAGCTGGCGAGGGCATCGCCGTCGGGGACGGCATAGCGTTCGAGAGTCGGCGCCTGAGCCATCAGACCTCACAGATAATCGAACGTGTGTACGTAAGTATGAGCATATGGGCTTATGGGCAGGCTGGCAATGGAGAATCGGCGGTGTGGTGACAGGATCTGTCAGGAGCGTTCGATCTCCCATGCGTAGACACTTCCAGAGCAGTGCACGGGATGCTGGAGGCCTGTGAACCTCTCATCGACCCGCTGGCCCAGGTGGACCCATCGGGACGCAAGTGCTTCAAAAGCGGCGATCGCATCCTCGAGCGGCCATCCGGGCGCGTCATAACCGAAGATGGCTATGGCAATCCTTGATTCAAATCCCGAATCGAGCAGCTTCTGGCAATCAGTCAGGGCACTTCGGTGCTGCGAGTAGGGAGACAAAATGTGCATGAGCATGTTGTCATTCAGTCCGCCATTGTCACCGAGCAGACGCAGCATCTTGAACTCGATCGCCCAGCGCCAGTGGTCAGGAGCTCCGATGCAGAGATCGCATCGTTGCCGGGACAGGTTAGGGTGTTTCACTCCCAGTCCATAAGAGCCAAACAGGTCGCCGTTCTTCGCTGCCAGCTCCAGCATTGCTAGCCGGATCGTTTCTGACTCCGAGTGAGGGCCAATGCCTGGCTGGAACTCAACACCCGACCGAAGATTCTTAGCACGCGGAAGCCTCTTATCAGCTTCCTCGATTCCACGTGCAAAATCGTGAGTTAAGGCGCCTAACTCGAGCACCTTTACCCGCACTTTGTGTAGCCGCAGCTACGGCAATGGAGGCAGCCTTCTGCGAAGACGAGGGCGTTGCCGCAGTCTGGGCACGGCGCGATCGTGGCGATCTCGCTGAAAGGGAGGGCTGGGCGCGGTGGGGTGTAGGTCTCGCGCCGCCGCCCGGAACCACCGTTGCGCCTTCGTGGGCGGCCGGGGGCCGGCGAGGCTAGGGTGAAGCCCGACTGCGAGCCGTCCGCGTGTGAGCCGTTCGACTCGCCCGCCTCCGATAGCACCGATGCGCCGACGGGGACGCCTTCGCCGTCCGCGACATGGCTTAGCACCTGGCCGGTGCGCGAGCCGTCGCGGTAGATGGTGATGCCCTTGCAGCCTTCGCGATAGGCCAGCATGTAAGCCTCTGCGACGTCGCCGATGGTGGCCTGGCGGGGGAAGTTGATCGTCTTGCTAACGGCGTTGTCCGTGTGGCGCTGGAATGCGGCCTGCATACGTACGTGCCAGCTCGGGGCGATCTCGTGGGCCGTGACGAAGCGGCGGCGCACCTCGACGGGCACTTCGGGGCGGTCGTGCAGGCTGCCGCCCGCGGCCAGGTGCTCGACCAGGTCGTCGGAGTAGAAGCCCTGCTCGCGCGCCACGGCCTCGAAGACCGTGTTGACCTCGGTCATGCGCACGGGCTGCGTCGGGTTCTTGGGGTCGAGGTAGTGCTGCCGGGTGAAAGCGAGGGCGAAGGCGGGCTCGATGCCGCCGGTGCAATCGGCGATGATGCTCAGCGTGCCGGTTGGGGCGATGGTGGTGCGCGTCGAGTTGCGGAGGGGGCGGACCC
>Ga0247825_10003407_pt1 | contig 10481 bp, 9 predicted proteins | sample 13C_Vanillin_Day_FD_194413 | JGI IMG/M metagenome (GOLD analysis project Ga0247825, IMG submission 194413) | Soil microbial communities from agricultural site in Penn Yan, New York, United States - 13C_Vanillin_Day48 | ecosystem: Environmental > Terrestrial > Soil > Agricultural land | place... | reverse complement strand
GGTTCCGCCCGTGTGCGAAGGTTGTTGGAACGTTCCAACGACAGTGGAGTGGCAGATGGAGATGCTCATTGGGGGCCGGTGGCGACCCGGGGCCGGGGTCGAGGAGGTCACGTCGCCGTTCGACGGAGCCGTGGTGGGCACGGTGCCGGTGGCGACGGTCGATGACGTGGACGCGGCCCTGGCCGCGGCCCAGGCGGGGGCCGGGCGGTGGCGGCGGACCCCGGCCCACGAGCGGATGCGGATCCTGCTGCGGGCGGCCGAGCTGGCCGACGAACGGGCCGAGGAGACGGCCCGGCTGATCAGCGGGGAGTGCGGCAAGACCATCACCGAGGCCATGGGCGAGGCGGCCCGCTCCGGGGACCTGATCCGGCTGGCCGCCTTCGAGGGGACTCAGCTCTACGGCGACAGCCTGCCGCTGGACGCCAACCGCGGGACCGGACAGGACAAGATCGGTTTCACCCTGCGCCAGCCGTGCGGCGTGGTGGTGGCCATCACCCCGTTCAACTACCCGGCCCTGCTGGTCCTCCACAAGATCGCCCCGGCCCTGGCCGCCGGTAACGCCGTGGTCCTCAAGCCAGCCCGGACCACGCCCCTGACCGCCCTCGCCCTGGCCGCCTGCTTCGTCGACGCCGGCCTCCCCGACGGCGTCCTCTCGGTCGTCACCGGCCCCGGCGGGGCCCTCGGGGACGCGCTCGTGACCGACCCGCGGGTCCGCAAGATCTCCTTCACCGGCTCCACCGCCACCGGGGAGCGGATCACCCGGGTCGCCGGGGTCAAGAAGCTCTCGCTGGAGCTTGGCGCCTCCTGCCCGGTGGTGATCCTGCCCGACGCCGACCTCGAGCTCGCCTCCTCGGCGGTGGCGGCCGGTGGCTACGTCAACGCCGGCCAGGTCTGCATCTCGGTCCAGCGGGTGATCGCCGACCGGGCGGTGGTCGGCGACTTCCTGGACGCGCTCGTGCCCAAGGTCGAGGCCATCCGCACCGGCGACCCGGCCTCGCCCGACACCGGCATGGGCGCGCTCATCACCGCCGGCGAGGCCGAGCGTGTGCGCAAGGCCATCGCCGACGCTGCCGCCGCCGGGGCCCGCGTGCTCACCGGGGGGGACCGCGACGGGGCGGTGGTGCGGCCGGCCGTCGTGGCCGACGTCGACCCGGCCTCGCCGCTCAGCCAGGAGGAGCTGTTCGGCCCGGCCGTGGCCGTCAGCCGCGCCGACGGCTGGGCCGAGGCGATCGCCCAGGCCAACGGCACCGACTACGGGCTCGGGTCGGGGATCTTCACCTCGGACGTGGCCGGCGCCGTCCAGGCCATGCGCGAGATCGACTCGGGGACCATCCACGTCAACTGGACCCCCCTGTGGCGGGCCGACCTGATGCCGTACGGCGGCCTCAAGGGCAGCGGCGTCGGCAAGGAGGGCCCCCGCTCCGCCGTCGAGGAGATGACCGAGGTCAAGACGGTCGTGCTCCACGGCCGCCCCTGGTGACACGACGGTGAAGGGAGATCCACCTATGACCGCTCCGGACCGGCGGACCGTGCGCCTGACGGTCGCCCAGGCCATCGTCAGGTTCCTGGCCGCCCAGCACTCGGTGGCCGACGGCGACCGCCGCCGGCTCGTCCCGGCCGCCCTCGGCATCTTCGGCCACGGCAACGTCGCCGGCATGGGCCAGGCCCTCGACCAGCTCCACGACCGGATGCCGTTCATCCAGGGCCGCAACGAGCAGGCCCTGGTGCACGCGGCCACCGCCTTCGCCAAGGCGACCCGCCGCCGGGCCACCCTGGCCGTCACCGCCTCGATCGGCCCCGGGGCGCTCAACATGGTCACCGGGGCCGGCGTCGCCACCGTCAACCGGCTCCCGGTCCTGCTGCTCCCCGGCGACGCCTATGCGACCCGCCGCCAGGGCCCGGTCCTCCAGCAGCTCCAGCACCCGACCGAGGCCGACGTGAGCGCCAACGACGCCTTCCGCCCGCTGGCCCGGTTCTTCGACCGCATCACCCGCCCCGAGCAGCTCCTGACCGCTCTGCCCGAGGCCATGCGGGTCCTGACCGACCCGGTCGCGACCGGCGCCGTGGTCCTGGCCCTGCCCCAGGACGTCCAGTCGCAGGCCTTCGACTACCCGGCCGAGCTGTTCGACGAGCGCGACTGGCCCATCCGCCGGCCGCTGCCCGACCCCCAGGAGGTGGCCGAGGTCACCCGGCTGCTGTCGCGGGCCCGCCGGCCGCTGCTGATCGCCGGCGGCGGGGTCGTCTACTCCGACGCCTCCCGCGAGCTGGAGGCGTTCGCCCACGCCACCGGCATCCCCGTGGCCGAGACCTTCGCCGGCAAGGGCGCCGTCCAGGAGGGCGACTGGTGGCTGCTGGGCGGCATCGGGCTGGAGGGCACCCCGGCCACCAACGCCCTGGCCCGCCAGGCCGACCTCGTCCTCACCGTCGGCTCGCGCCTGACCGACTTCGCCACCGCCTCCCAGTCGCTGTTCGAGAACCCCGAGGTGCGGTTCGCCTCGATCAACGTGGACGGCCACGACGCTGCCCGGCTCGGCGCCACCCCGATCGTCGGGGACGCCCGCCTCGCCCTGGCCGCCCTCACCGAGGCCGCCCTCCATGACGGCGTCGCCAGCCCCGAGGCGTGGCGGGACGAGGTCCGGGCGGCCGCGCTCGACCCGGACACCCCCTTCGACCGCTCAACGGTTCAGGGCGACGTTGTCCCCGACACCGGCGCCGAGCTCACCCAGGGGCAGCTGATCGGCCTGCTCCAGGAGCACGCCCAGCCGGGCGACACCATCATCGCCGCCGCCGGCGGCCCCCCCGGCGACCTCCAGAAGGTCTGGGACGCCACCGGCGGCCGCTTCTGCCACCTGGAGTTCGGCTTCTCCTGCATGGGCTACGAGCTGCCGGCGGCCATCGGGGTCCGCCTGGCCGAGCCCGACCCGACCCACCGGGTACTCTCCTTCCTCGGCGACGGCACCTTCCTGATGGCCCCGACCGAGCTGGTCACGGCCGCCCAGGAGGGGCTGGCGGTGACCCTCGTGGTCCCCGAGAACCACGGTTACCAGGTCATCCACCGCCTCCAGATGCTGCGCAGCGGGCGCGAGTTCGGCAACGAGTTCCGCTACCGCAAGGACGGCCTCGACCTGGGCGCCGACGCCACCCAGTCCCGGCTCGAGGGCGACTACCTCAAGGTCGACCTGGTCCAGGTGGCCGCCGGGCTCGGGGCCCGGGCGCTGCTGGCCCGGACGGCCAAGGAGGTCCGCGAGGCCCTCGCCGACACCCGCGACCACCCCGGCCCGGTGGTGATCGTGGTCCCGGCCATCCCCCACGCCGACCTGCCCGGCGCCGGCGTCTGGTGGGACGTGGCCCCGGCCGAGGTGTCCGAGACACCGGGCGTGGCCGAGCTGCGGGCCGAGTACGAGCCGGGGCTGACCCTCCAGCGGTGGTTCGGATGACAGCCACCGGCACCGCCCCGGCGCGGACCCCCCTGGACACCGGCCGGCTGCGGGCCCGCCTGGCCTCGGGGGAGCCGACCGTCGGGACCTTCCTTGGGATGGCCTCGCCAGTGGCGGCCGAGGTCTGCGCCGCCGCCGGGCCCGACTGGGTGCTGCTCGACCTGGAGCACGGCGGCGGCGGTGAGGAGCAGGTCGGGGCCACCGTCCTGGCCGCCGGCGCCTACGGCGTCCCCACGGTCGTCCGGGTCGAGACCGACGCCCGCATCCGGCTCGGCCGGGTGCTCGACCTGGGCGCGGCCGGGGTGATGCTGCCCCGGCTGAGCTCGGCCGCCGAGGTCGCCGAGGCCGTCAGGCACCTGCGCTACCCGCCCCGGGGCGACCGCGGCGTCGCCACCTACAACCGGGCCTGCCGCTTCGGCCTCGACCCGGGCGCGCTGGACCGCGCCGACGGCGAGGTGCTCTGCGTCGTCCAGGTCGAGTCGGCAGCGGCCGTCGCCCAGGCCGACGCCATCGCCGCCCTCGACGGCGTCGACGTCCTGTTCGTGGGGCCCCGCGACCTCAGCCATGACCTCGGCGTCCCCGGCGACGTCACCGCCCCGGCCTACCTGGAGGCCCTGGAGACGGTCCGGGCGGCCGCCGCCCGCCACGGCAAGGCCTGCGGCCTGCTCGCCGGCGACGGCGCCGCCGCCCGCCGCCTCCGCGGGCAGGGCTGGCGCTTCGTCGGGATCGGCTCCGACTCGACCCTGCTCGCGGCCGCCCTCGGCGCCGCCCTGGCCGCCGCCCGCACCGACGACATCCAAGAAGGAGACCGCTGATGGCCGAGCCAGCCACCGCCCCTCGCCACGACGTCGGTGTCGGCCTGATCAGCGTCGGCTGGATGGGCAAGCTGCACAGCCGGGCCTACCAGGCGCTGCCCTACGTCTACCCGGAGCTCGGGCTGCGGCCGCGGCTGGTCCATGCAGCCGACACGGCGCCCGACCGGGTCGCCTTCGCCACCGACGTGCTCGGCTATGCCCGGGGCAGCGGCGACTACCGCGAGGTCCTGGCCGACCCCGAGGTCGACGTGGTATCGATCTGCGCCCCGAACATGCTCCACCGCGAGATCGGCGTGGCCGCCGCCGAGGCCGGCAAGCCCTTCTGGATCGAGAAGCCGGTCGGCCGTAACGTCGAGGACACCGCCGCCGTGGCCGCCGCCGCCAACGGCGCCGGGCTGGTCACCTCCATCGGCTTCAACTACCGGCACGTCCCGGCAGTGGAGCACAGCCGCGAGCTGGTCGCCTCCGGCGCCCTTGGCCGGATCACCAACGTCCGGTCGGTGTTCCTCAACGGCTATGCCTCCGAGCCCAAGGGGGCGCTGTCGTGGCGCTTCAACCGCGAGCTGGCCGGCAGCGGCGCCCTCGGCGACCTGCTCAGCCATGTGGTCGACCTGATGCAGTACGTGGTCGGCCCGGTCGCCGAGGTGACGGCCCTGACAAGCACCGTCTACACCGAGCGGCCGATCCTGCCGATGGGCTCGGCCACCCACTTCGCGGTGATCGAGGACGGCGAGCTGGGCCCGGTTGAGAACGAGGACTACGCGGCCGCCCTGGTCCGCTTCTCCGGCGACGCCCAGGGAGCGGGGGCGGTCGGCACCCTGGAGGCGTCGCGGACCGTCGTCGGTCCCCAGTGCGGGCTCGCCTTCGAGCTGTACGGTACCGAAGGCTCGCTGACCTGGAACTTCGAGCAGATGAATGAGCTGCAGGTCTGCCTGGGCCGCGGCGGCCCCCACCAGGGCTACACCACCGTGCTCGGCAACGCCCATCTCGGCGACTACGGCCGGTTCCAGCCCGGCCCCGGGAACGCCATGGGCTATGACGACCTCAAGGTCACCGAGGCCAAGAAGTTCCTGGTCGCCGTCGTCGGCGGCGAGCGCCGGAACTGCTCGGTGGACGACGCCCTGTCGGCGGCCGAGGTGGTGGCGGCGGCCGAGCGCTCCGCCGCCGACGGCAGCTGGCAGAAGGTCCCCGCCGTCGCCGGCACGACCGCGGCCCGGCGGGGCTGAGCGTCATGGCGGAGCCGCCGCGCCGGCCGACCATCATCGACGTGGCCGCCCGCGCCGGGGTGTCCAAGTCGCTGGTGTCGCTGGCCATGCGGGGCGATCCCCGGGTCGCGGAGTCCAGCCGCCTGCGGATCGAGGAGGCGGTCCGGGAGCTCGGCTACCGGACCAACTGGGCGGCCAGGTCGCTGTCGACCCTCCGCTCGGGCACCGTCGGGGTGCTGGTCGCCGACCTGCACAACCCCTGGTTCGTCGAGATCGTCGACCCGCTGCGCACGGTGCTGCACGACGCCGGCCTCGACACCCTCCTGACCAGCGCGGTCATGCCCGGGCCGCGGGCCGGCGAGGGAGCGCGCCTGGACCTGGGGGCGGTGGAGGCGTTGCGCTCCCTCAAGGTCGAAGGGCTGGTGGTGGTCGGGTCGCTGCCCGACCACAGCGGCCTGGCCGCCGTCGTCGGCGACGTGCCGGTGGTCGTCGCCGGCGGGGGCCGGCAGGGCCTGGTCGGGGCCGACGTGGTCCGCAGCGACGACGCCGCCGGGGCCGGGCTGGTCGTCGACCACCTGGTCGCCCGGGGGCACGAGCGGATCGCCCACCTCGGCGGCGCCGGCGGCGAGGTCGCCGACGAACGCGCCGCCGGCTACCGGGCCGCCATGGCCCGGCACGGGCTCGCCGGCCGGTGCCGGGTCGAGCCCTGCGACTTCACCCAGGAGGCCGGCTACGTCGGGGCGCTGCGGCTGCTCGAGGACGGCGACCGGCCGACGGCCATCGCGGTCGTGAACGACCTGGCCGCCGTGGGCGCGCTGGCCGGCGCGCTCGAGGCCGGCGTGACCGTCCCGGCCGAGCTGGCCGTCACCGGCTACGACGACACCTTCTTCTCCGCCATCTCCCAGGTCTCGCTGACCACCGTCAACCCCGACAACCCGACCATCGGGACCACCGCCGCCGAGCGTCTGCTGCAGCGCGTCGGCGAGCCCGGCGCCGAGGGCGGGTCCGAGCTGATCCCGCCCCGCCTGGTGGTCCGGGCCAGCACGTCCCAGCCGCCACGGGAGGGAACCGATGCCTGACCAGGACCTGCTGGCGACCTGCTGGACGACCGCCGGGGATGCGGCGCCGCTGCGGGGCGACGAGCGGAGCCCGCTCCCGCTGCGGGAACGGGTCGAGGCCGCGGCCGCGGCCGGGTTCCGTGGGATCGGGCTGCTCCATGTCGACCTGCTCGTGGCCGAACAGGAGCATGGCCTGGCCGGGATCCGGTCGCTGCTCGACGACAACGGTCTCGTCCACCTGGAGCTGGAGCTCATCACCGACTGGTGGGCCGACGGGCCACGACGACGGCGGTCCGATGAGGTCCGCGGGAAGCTCCTGGAGGCCGCCGGGGCGCTCGGCGCACGCCACGTCAAGGTCGCGCCCGACGTCAGCGGCGAACCCTGGGACCACGACCGCTGGGTGGCGGAGTTCGCTTCGCTGTCCGAGGACGCCCGCCAGGCCGGGACCAGGGTCGGGCTGGAGTTCCTTCCGTGGTCGAACATCCGGACGGTCCATGACGGCCTGCGGCTGGTGGAGGACGCCGGCCACGACGCCGGGGGACTCATCATCGACGTGTGGCACACCGAACGGGCCGGGACGCCGCCGGCCGAGCTGGCCGCGGTCCCGCTCCGTCACATCGTCGGCGTGGAGCTCAACGACGCCGACGCCGACCAGGTGGGCACCTTGTTCGAGGACACCGTCAACCGTCGGCGCCTGTGCGGGGAGGGTGCCTTCGACCTCCAGGGTTGCATCAGGGCGCTCCGCGCCGCCGGCTGGACCGGGCCCTGGGGGGTCGAGATCCTCTCCGAGGCGTTCCGGCGACTCCCCGTCCGCGAGGCGGCGGCCGCCGCCTTCGCCACCGCCGCGGCGCAACTGGAGCTGGCCAGCGATGGCCGCTGACCGGCCCGTGGTGGTCGCCCTCGGCCAGGTGGACCCGGCCCTGGTCGCCGGAGTCCTCGGCGACGGCGTGTCGTTCGTGCCCGACCCGGGCGCCGACGACCTGGCCGTGGCCGCCGGCGCCATCGCCCGCGCCGACGCGGTGGTGGACGCGGCCTTCCTCGACCGGGCCCCGCGGCTGCTGGTCGTCGCCCGCACCGGGGTCGGGGTCGACCTGGTCGACCTGGAGGCGGCCAGCGCCCGCGGGATCACCGTCGTGGTCACGCCCGGCAGCGGCACCCGGGCTGTCGCCGAAGGCGTCCTGGCCATGGCCCTGCATCTGGTCAAGCGGCTGGGGCCCCTGACCGGGCTGGTCCGCGATGGCCGCTGGGCCGAACGCGGCCGGGTGCCGGTCGGCGACCTCGACGGCGCCACCATCGGCATCGTCGGCTACGGCCGCATCGGCCGCCGGGTCGGCGAGCTGGCCGGGGCGTTCGGGATGCGGGTGCTGGCCCACGACCCGTTCAGCCCGCCACCGCCCGAGGTCGACACCCCCGACCTCGGGGCGCTGGCCGAAGCCAGCGACGTCGTGACCCTGCACGCGCCCCTGACCGACCAGACCCGCCACCTGGTCGGCGAGGCGTTCCTGGCCCGCGTGCGGCCGGGGGTGGTCCTGGTCAACTGCGGCCGGGGAGGGCTGCTCGATCTCGACGCGGCGCTGGCGGCGCTGCGGGCGGGCCGGCTGGCCGGGGTCGGTCTGGACGTGTTCGACCCCGAGCCGCCGCCGCACCACCCCCTGTTCGACCACACCGACGTGGTGCTCACCCCCCATCTCATGGGGCTGACCCGCCGCGCCACCGCGGCCACGTTCGCCGATGCCGCCCAGGGGGTCGTCGACGTCCTGGCGGGACGGCGGCCCTCGGCGGTGGCCAACTAGGAAAGGAAGGAGGCCACCATGCGCCTCGGACTGCTCGGGCTGGGGAGGATCGGCGAGTTCCACGCCGACACCCTGGCCAGCCTGCCCATGGTCGACTCGCTCGTTGTCGCCGACATCATCCCCGGCCTGACCACCAAGGTCGCCGACCGCCTGGGGGCGGAGCCGGCCGCCTCGCCGGACGCCCTGCTGGAGGCAGGCCTCGACGGCGTCGTCATCGCCGCCGGGACCGACGCCCACCCCGAGCTGATCCTCGCCGCGGTCGACGCCGGGCTGCCGGTGTTCTGCGAGAAGCCGCTGGCCCGGACCATCGCCGAGGGCGCCGAGGTGGTGGCCCGGGTGAAGGCCTCGGGCGTCCCCGTGCAGATCGGCTACCAGCGACGCTTCGACGTCGCCTACCAGGCCGCGCACGACGCCGTCGCCGCCGGCGAGCTGGGATGGCTGCACACCGTCCGCTCCACCACCCTCGACCCGGCGCCCCCGACGCCCGAGTACGTCGCCGTGTCCGGGGGCATCTTCCGCGACTGCGGAGTCCACGACTTCGACATCATCCGCTGGGTGACCGGCCGCGAGGTGGTCGAGGTCTACGCCACCGGCAGCAACCAGGGCGACGGCTTCTTCGCCGCCGCCGGCGACGTCGACACCTCGGCGGCCATGCTCACCCTCGACGACGGCATCCTGGCCCTGGTCTCCAACACCCGCTACAACCCGCGGGGCTACGACGTGCGGCTGGAGGTGCACGGCTCCAAGGACAGCATCGCGGTCGGCCTGGAGAAGAAGCTGCCCCTGCGCTCGGTCGAGCCGCTGGCCACGTTCCCCACTGGCGTGCCCCACCGGATGTTCATGGACCGGTTCCTGGCCGCCTACCAGGCCGAGCTGGAGGTGTTCGCCGAGCTCGTGGCCGGGGACCGGCGCAGCCCGTGCTGCACGGTGGAGGACGGGCTCGAGGCCGACCTGGTCGCCGAGGCCTGCGGGCTGTCTCTGCGCGAGCACCGTCCGGTGCGGATCGAGGAGGTGCGTCCATGAACGCCCCGGAGGGGTTCGGGGAACCCCAGAGGGGTGCCCCGATGAATCAGAGCAAGATCGCCGGCGCCCCCATCTCCTGGGGGGTGTGCGAGGTGCCCGGCTGGGGCTACCAGCTCCAGCCCGACCGGGTGCTGGCCGAGATGCGTGAGGTCGGCCTGGCCGCCACCGAGCTGGGGCCCGACGGGTTCCTGCCCAGCCAGCCCGAGGCCATGGCCCGGGTCCTCGGCCAGCACCACCTCCAGGCCGTCGGCGGGTTCACCCCGCTGCTGCTGCACGTCCCCACGCACGACCCGGTGCCCGAGGTCGACCGGCTCCTGGACGCCTACGCCGCCTCGGGGGCGGGCGTGCTGGTGCTGTCGGCGGTCACCGGCGCCGACGGCTACGACACCCGGCCGGAGCTTGACGACGACGGCTGGCGGGTCCTGCTGGGCAACCTGGACCGCCTGGCCGGCCTGGCGGCGAGCCGGGGCGTCCGGGCGGTGCTGCACCCCCACGTCGGCACCATGGTCGAGAACGGCGCCGAGGTCCAGCGGGTCCTTGAGGGCTCCTCGGTCGATCTCTGCCTGGACACCGGGCACCTGCTGATCGGCGGCACCGACCCGGCCGAGCTGGCCCGCCAGGCCCCGGAGCGGGTCGCCCACGTCCATTTCAAGGACGTCGACGCCCGCCTGGCCAGGCGGGTCCAGGACGGCCAGCTGACCTACAGCGAGGGGGTGCGGGACGGGATGTACCGCCCCCTCGGGGCGGGCGACGTGGACGTGCCGGCCATCGTCGGGTCCCTGCACGGCCGCGGCTACGACGGCTGGTACGTGCTGGAGCAGGACACCATCCTCACCGAGGAGCCGGCGGGCGAGGGCCCGGTGGCCGACGTGTGGGCCAGCGCCGAGCATCTGCGCGGCGTGCTGGCCCGCGCCGGGTAGGGGGCGGACATGGAGCCGCTGCGCATCGGCGTCCTCGGCGCCGCCCGGATCACCGACCTGGCCCTGGCCGGCCCCGCCCGCACCACCGGCGACCGCCTGGTCGCGGTGGCCGCCCGCGACCGGTCGCGCGCCGGGGCGTTCGCCGCCACCCACGGGGTCGAGCGGGTCGTCGGCACCTATGCCGACGTGGTCGCCGACCCCGAGGTCGAGGTCGTCTACAACCCGCTGCC
>Ga0247825_10003406_pt1 | contig 10483 bp, 7 predicted proteins | sample 13C_Vanillin_Day_FD_194413 | JGI IMG/M metagenome (GOLD analysis project Ga0247825, IMG submission 194413) | Soil microbial communities from agricultural site in Penn Yan, New York, United States - 13C_Vanillin_Day48 | ecosystem: Environmental > Terrestrial > Soil > Agricultural land | place... | reverse complement strand
GGGACATCGACGGGGACGGGAAGGCAGACCTCGTCCTCTGCGAGTCTGGACTCGAGCGCGATGGTCATCACCAGGGGCGCGTCTTCGTGCTGTACGGGCCACTGACCGATGGCCGGCCGCGAGCCAGCTCCATGGTGGACATCTCCAAAGAGGCGTTCACTGCAAAGCTCGCGATCGCCGTGGGAGATGTGAACCGGGACGGGATGGCGGACGCCGCGGTGAGCGGAATGGTGTGGTACAAGCCGGGCGATCTCGTCGCCCTCCTGCCGGGAAGCAAGGAGGGGCTCTCGAGCAAGAGCAGCTGGTCCTTCCAAGCGGTGGAGGAAGAAGACTTTGGGAGCAGCCCCAGCCCGGTGGCTCTGGCTGACTTCACGGGGGACGGGATCCTGGATCTGCTCGTCGGTATCCCCAGCTTCCCCATCACCGTGACCTACCGGGAGGTTCCAGAGAGGGAGATGGGCGACCAGAGGCTGAGCTTCGGGCGAGCGCTGCTCTACCTCGGAGGCCCGCATGAGCCACCCCCTTCCCCGTTGGTGCATGGGCTGCCACGCCCCGGCTGCTCGGACCTGTCCGACGGCTCCTGCCGCCCCAAGCAGTAGCGCTTCAGGCCTTCTGGCAGGAGCAGTCGAGGCAGCCATGGGTGGCACAGCTCCCACAGCTCCGCTCGAGCCGCTGCTTGAGCGCCTGCCTGGCCCGGTGCAGCCTCACCCCCGCGTTGTTCGGCGTGATGCCCACCTCCGCGGCGACCTCGGGCACGCTCCGCTCCTCCAGATCCACCTGGCGCAGCAGCTCCGCGTACTCAGGCTTGAGCGTAGGCAGGAGTGTTCCCACGCAGGCGCAGATAGCATCTTTGAGTTCCGGATCCGGGCCCACTTCCGTGGCCTCGCGAGACTCGCGCTCCAGCGCGCGACCCTCCGCTGCCTGCTTCCGGTAGTGGTCGATCAAGGCGTTGCGCAGCAGCCGGTAGAACCACGCCACCGCGCTCTCGCCGTCGCGAAGCTCGTTGCCCTTCTCCAACGTCCGCACGAAAGCCGCCTGCAGCAGCTCCTCCGCCACCGCGCGGCTCCCCACCCGGCGCTCCAGGAACGAGAGGAAGTGCCGGTGGTTCTCCACCAGCGTCCGCACCACCGCCTCGCCCTCCGCGTGCTCCATTGAGTCGCTCCTCAGTTCACGACGAGCTGGCCCTTCAACATCCCCATGCCGCATGTGAAGGGGAAGGTGCCTGTCTTGTCTGGCGTCAGCTCCACCACCGTCTCCGAGAGCGCCAGCAGTGTCTTCCTCACTCCGAAGTCCGGGATGACCAGCTCCTCCGAGCAACCGGCCGTGTCCTTGCGGACGAAGCGCAGCCGGACCGGGACACCCTTCTTGAGCTGTATCTGCGAGGGCTCGTAACCGCCCGCCACGGTGATCGTCACCTCCTGCACTGCGTCCGCCTTCGCTGGAGCTGGAGCCGGGGAAGGCTTCGAGGCCTCCTCCGCCCGGGCGTCCTTCGGCGTCAGCAGGAAGGTGATGAAGTACTCGGGATCTCCCGGCATGGGCAGGTGCACCGTCGTCTCACGCTCCTGATCCGAAGGCGGCAGCTTCGCCACCAGGAACTGCCCGCCCTGCTCCGGCGCGAGTGGCACACGCTGTCCGCTCGCCTCCACCGTTCCCTTCATCGCGGAGATCGACACCGGCTTGCGGAAGGCATCCGTCACCCAGACGCGCACCTCGCCCGAGCGCAGCGAGAGCACCTCGAGGTGCATCTCTCCGCTCATGACGACAGTGCCGCCCTGGAGCGGCGTGTGGTCATGCTCCTTCATGCCGCTGGGAGGAGTGCTTCCATGACCCTGGGCCTCCAGGTGAGCATTGAACCGCACCGTTTCCGGCTTCCCGCCCTGCACGATCGTCACCACCATGGCGAGGTGCTCGGCCGTATGGGCCGGTCCCTGGCCCGCAAGGTGATCTCCCGCGGGCGTGAGCACGACGTCCGGATAGCCCCCCTTGGCCACCTTGATGGAACCACTGGCTCCCTCGACCGGACGCACCTTCAGCCCATCATCGAGCAGATACACGCGGTAGCTCCCGTCACGCGAGGCCACCAACTCCAGGTGGCCTCGAGACGTCGACTCCACCCATCCGCCGTGAGGCGCGGCATGCTCGTGCGGCTCACCCTTGTGCGCTTGCCGCGCAGAGCCCCTGGCCTCAGAGGAGGGTGGCATGCTGGCGCTGGGCGCCTCGGCCTTCTTGTCGCATGCGGCCAGCAACCCAGCGATCAGCACCCATCCCATCCAGCGCTTCATGCGGCTCTCCTGAACGTGTCTACGCATGACTCCCCTCATGCAGTCCCGGCAGGATGGCCTCCTCGCGAGCAGCCTTCTTGCGCGCCAGGTACCTCTCCAAGGCCGGACGGCCGAATCGATAGAACACCGCCGGGGTGACGACCATGTCCAGGAGGGTCGAGCTGACCAGGCCTCCCAGGATGACCACCGCCACCGGGTGGAGGATCTCCTTGCCCGGAGCATCCGCGGCCAGCGCCAACGGCACCAGCGCCAGCCCCGCTGTCAGCGCCGTCATCATCACCGGTACGAGCCGCTCCAGCGAGCCGCGCACCACCATCTCCGGGCCGAAGCGCTCGCCTTCCACCTCCACGAGGTGGAGGTAGTGCGAGATCATCATGATCGTATTGCGGCTGGCGATGCCGCACAGGGTGATGAAACCCACCAGCGTCGCCACCGACAGCGTGCGGTCCGTCAGCAGCACCGCCGCCACGCTGCCCACCAACGCCAGCGGAATGTTGAGCATCACCTGAAGCACCAGCCGCACCGAGCGGAAGTGCGAGTACAGCACCAGGAACATCCCCACCAGCGACACCAGCGACAGCAGCGCGATGAGGCGCGTGGCGGACTGCTGGCTCTCGAACTGGCCCTCGTACGCGATGGAGGACCCCACGGGCAGCTTCACGCGAGCCGCGACCTGGGCACGCACCTCGTCCACCGCGCTGCCCAGATCCCTCCCCGCCACGTTGGCCATCACCACCACGCGCCGCTGCAGGTGATCGTGGTTGATGAGGTTGGGGCCCCGCGTCTCCATCACCTCCGCCACCGCCGACACCGGCACGCGCGCTCCCAAGGGCGTGTCCACCAGCGCCCGCCGGAAGCTCTCCGCGCTGGCCCGCGCCGTGTCGTCGTAGCGCACGAGCACGTCGAAGGTGCGCTGCCCCTCCAGCACCTGCCCCACCACCACGCCGTTGAATGCCTTCTCGAGCTGCTCGGCCATGGCTCCCGGCTGTACCCCCAGCCGCGCTGCCTCCTCGCGCTTCAGCCGGACCTGGAGCTGCGGGATGAGCGTCTGTTGCTCCACCTGCAGATCCACGATGCCCGGCACTCCGGCCATCACCTGACGCACCTCCTCCGCCTTGGCTCGCAGCACGTCCAGGTCCTGCCCGAAGATCTTCACCGCCACCTGCGCGCGGATGCCCGAGAGCAGATGGTCCAGCCGGTGCGAGATGGGCTGGCCCACGGACACGGACACTCCCGGGATCTGCGCGAGCCGGGCCCGAAGGTCCGCCAGCACCTCTCCGCGCGGGCGGCCTCCTTCCTTGAAGTCCACGTCCAGCTCCGAGTAGTGGACCCCCTCCGCGTGCTCGTCCTGCTCGGCGCGGCCGGTGCGACGGCCCACCGTGCGCACCTCTGGCACCGAGGCGATGAGGCGCTCGGCGAGCAGCCCCAGCCGGTTGGACTCCTCCAGTGACGTGCCCGGAGGCGCGATCATGTTCACCGTGGCGGTGCCCTCATTGAACTGCGGCAGGAAGCTGCGCCCCAGGAAGGGCACCGTGGCCACCGCGGCCAGCACCAGCACGGCCGCGCTCGCCATCACCACACCCGGGTGCGCCAGGGACACCTCGTAGAGCCGACGCGCCCGCTTCTTCAAGGCCCGCACCAGCGCGCTGTCGCCCTTCTCCAGGAAGCGAGCCTTGGGCAACAGGTACGCGCACAGCACTGGCGTCACCGTGAGGGACACCAACAGCGAGGCCAGGATCGAGACGATGTACGCCACCCCGAGCGGCGCGAAGAGGCGGCCCTCGATTCCTCCCATGGCGAACAGCGGCAGGAAGACGAGCACCACGATGAGCGTGGCGAAGACGATCGAGTTCCGCACCTCGGAGGATGCCTGGTAGATGACCCGAAGCGCGGGCTCGGGCCGCTCCTTCTGGCGGTTCTCCTTGAGCCGCCGGTGAACGTTCTCCACGTCCACGATGGCGTCATCCACCAGCTCGCCAATGGCCACCGCCAGCCCACCCAGGGTGAGCGTGTTGAGCGAGAGCCCGAACGCATCCATCACCAGCGCGGTGATGACGAAGGACAGCGGAATGGCGGTGAGCGTGATGGCCGTGGTGCGCAGGTTGGCCAGGAAGAGGAACAGCACCACCACCACCAGGATGGCGCCGTCACGCAGGGCCTCCTCCACATTGCCGATAGCGGCCTCGATGAAGCTCCCCTGCTCGAAGAGTGTCGCGACGTGCACGTCCCCCGGCAGGGTGCGCTGGAGTTCCTGCACCGCCGCCTTCACCTTCGCGGTGAGCTCCAGGGTGCTCGCCCCGGGCTGCTTCTGCACGGCGAGGATGACCGCGGGCCTCCCGTTCATCCCTCCATCCCCGCGCTTCACCGCCGCGCCGGCCTTCACCTCGGCCACCTGCGAGAGCGGCACGGGCGCCCCTCCACGCACCGCCACCACGGTAGCGGCCAGCTCCTCCACGGAGGCGCTGCGCGCGAGGTTTCGCACCAGGTACTCGCGCCCGCCTCGCGTGACGAAGCCGCCGGTGGTGTTGCCCTGCGCCAGCCCCGCCGCCCGTTCCACCTCCTCCAGCGTGAGCCCGAAGGCCAGCAGCTTCTCCGGATCCACCAGCACCTGGAGCTGCTTCACCCCGCCCCCCATCACCGTCACCTGCGCGATGCCCGGGATCGTCAGCAGGCGCTGGCGGATGATCCAGTCGGCCAGCGAGCGCAGCTCCAGCGCCGAGGTGCGCTCCCCCTCGCTCTGCACGCCCAGCAGGAGGATCTCTCCCATGATGGAGGACACCGGGGTCAGTTGTGGCGTCGCGTCCCGAGGCAGTCCCTCGCGCGCCACCTGGAGGCGCTCTGCCACGAGCTGCCGATCCCGATAGATGTCCGTGTCCCAGTCGAACTCCACGTAGACCACGGAGAGCCCCACTCCGGACGAGGAGCGCACGCGCCGCACGCCCGGGGCCCCGTTCATCGCCACCTCGATGGGCCGGGTGACGAGCGCCTCCACCTCTTCCGGAGACAAGCCTCCCGCCTCCGTCATCACCGTGACGGTGGGCCGGTTGAGATCCGGGAACACATCCACGGGCAGCCGGGTAACGGCCCAGCCTCCATAGAGGAGCACCGCCACCGCCGCCAGGACGATGAAGAGCCGGTGCCGCAGCGAGAAGAGGATGAGGCTGTTCAGCATCTAGCGCCCTCCCCTCGCGGCCTGGAGCGTCCCCACGCCTCGCACCACCACACGCTCGCCCTGCTTCACGCCCCGGCGCACCTCGCGCCACTCGCCATCCCGGACTCCCAGCACCACCTCTCGGCGCTCGAACAACTCGGGCGCGGTGTGGATGAAGACGAAGGCACGGCCCTCCTCCTCCACCACGGCGGACTCGGGCACGGCGAGAACCTCTTGCCGCCCCCCGGCACCGATGGCCACGTCCACGAACATGCCAGGCCGCAGGCGCCCCTCGCGGTTGTCCAGCTCGAACAGCACCCGGACGCTGCGGGTGCCTTCCTCCACCACCTGCCCCACGTTGTACAGACGCGCGGGGAAGTGCTGCCCCTCGTACGCCTGGCTGTGCACGAGCGCACCCGTGGCGGCCTCCACGCGCGCCACGTCATTCTCATAGACGCGCGCTTCAACCCAGACGACGGCGGCATCCAGCACGGTGAAGAGCGGGCGCGATGGCTCTACCTGCTCGCCCACCGTGGCGCGGGCCTCCACGAGCACCCCATCGATGGGCGCCGTGAGCGTGAAGCGCGCGGTGCCCTGGCCCTGGCGCGCACCGGCCAGCACCTCCCGCTCGGCACGGGCCCGGTTCAGCTCCTCCTCGGCGGTGCGCACGGCGAGCGTGGCCTGCTGCACCTCCTTCTCGGCAACCACGCCCTTCAGGGACTCGAGCCGTGCCAGATCTCTCCGGGCCTGCTCCAGCGCGGCCTGGGCGCGGGAGGCCTCGGCCTCGGCCTGGATGAGACCGGTGGAGAACCCCGTGGCCTCGGAGGCGGAGAGGCTCTGCTGGATGGTGGCGAGCACCTGGCCCTTCTTCACCTTCTGACCCACGAGCGGCACACCGTTCCCCGAGGCCGTGACGATCCCAGGGACAGGCGAGGCCACCTGGGCATAGCGATCCGTCCGGGGGATGACCTTGCCTGGAGCGACGAGGCGAGCCTCCAACGGGCGGACCTGCGCGCGGACGGTGCGGATCTCCAGCAGGAACTGGGTCTCCTTCCGGACGGAGATGCCGGGACCCGCCACCACGGGCGTGGTGGGAGTGCTCCCATGTTCTTCTCCACCATGGCCCCAGGCCACCGTCGCCATGAGCACCGCCGCGGTGCTGAGCAGCCATCGAGTCATGGCGCCGCCCTCCACCTGCGTCGAGCCACACTCCAGGCCAAGAGCCCCAGGATGCCAATGCCACCCACCACGGCCAGCGCCCTGAGCGCCGAGGCACGCGCTCCACTCGAGGCGGTGGACTCCTCAGGCTCCAGATGCACCGTCCCGAGCGCGAGCACGTCCACGGTGTCACCACGGGTGACGGTGCTCACCGCGGCAAACTCGGCGCCCACGGGAAGGTCGGCCTCCGCCTGATACACACCCGGCGAGGCCATCCTGGGCATCAGCTTCTGCACGGTCGGACCGGTGAGCGTCAGCTCCACCTCCGCGCCCGAGACCGGCGCGTTCGTGTCCACCTCCGCGACGAACACGCGCAGCGGCGTCTTCCCGCCCTCGCCGTGCCGTGGGTGTTCGAGCACCACCTCGAAGACATCCCCGGTGGCACCCAAAACGTGGCTCTCGCCCTGCGTGGAGCCCACCGCGGGACGAGGCGCCTCGCCATGCTCTTCGCCCTCATGAGCCAGGATCGGCGCCGCCAGCAAGCAGAGCACGAGGCAGGACAGGGTTCTCATCTTGGAGCCTCCCCTGTGGGCAGCCGGCCTGAGACTCTCAGGAACGCAGCGCGAGCCCGAGCCAGCGCCGCGGCCGCATCAATGGCCTCACCGCGCGCGGCGTAGGCCCGATCCCTCGCGAGCAGGAGCGCATCCAGGCTCAGCTCTCCCGCCTCATAGGCGCGCTGCACCAGGGACAGGTTGCGCTCCACCCCCGGAAGCGCGGCCGTGAGCGCGGTCTCAGCAGTCCGCGCGGCCTCATAGCTCTCACGCGCCGAGAGCCGTTCCGCCTCCACCTCACGCTCCCGGCCTTCGCGCTCCGCCTCACGCGCCGCGCGCCGCGCCCGGGCCGCCGCGAGCTCCCCCTGGTTGCGGTTCCACAGCGGCAGAGGCACCGAGAGGCGCGCCACCACCATCGAGGCCGTATGAAGATCAGGCCCCGTGATGTGCTCCTCCAGCCGCTTCTCCTCCTCATACCCGAGGCTCACGGTGGGATCCGGAATGCGCTCGCGGCGCAACAGGTCCACCTCCACTCGGGCCGCCTCGGCCTCGGCACGCGCCGCCTCCAGCTCTGGCAGCTCCGCGCGGACCTCCTCTAGAGAGACAGCCACGGGCTCCAGCGTGAGCTCCAGCGGCGCGCTCACCGGCCTCCCCAGGCGCCGGTTCATCGAGGCCAGAGCCCCAGCGGCCTCCGCTCGGGCCTGTGCAGCACGCGCCTCGGCCCGAGCTCGCTCCAGCGCCGCCGCGTTGCGCTCCAACTCCGGAACATCTCCCGCCGCGAAGCGCCGCGCCGCGGCCTCCTCCAACGCCCGTGCAGCCGTGAGCACGTTCTCCGCCAGCCTCACGTGCGCCTGCCGCCGCACCCACTCCGCCGCCGCGTCCGCCACCTCGCGCGCCACGCTCAGCTCCACCGCACGCCGCCTGGCCCGAGCCGCCGCGAGCGCCGCCTCCGCCCGCTCCACCCTCAGGCCCCGCTGCCCGGCCACCTGGAGTTGCTGGCTGATCGCAACGGACAGCCGCCGCTCTCCCTGATCCTGAGTCACCGCATCCGTGCCGTACTCCACCTCTATAGAGGGGTTCTCCCGCACCCACCGCGCGTCCGCCGCCACCAGGCCCTCGGCGCCCGCTTCCTCCGCGCGAGCCGCCGCCACCTCAGGGCTCTTCGACAGGGCCTCGCTCATGACGCGCCGCAGCGTCCAAGCAGGCCCTTCCCCGGCTGGGGCAGAAGCCAAAATGAACGGAAGGGTTGTGATCACCGCGATCATGTCCCCGCCCATCGCAAACCCCGTACCTACCCAGCCGCTCGTGATTCCAGGCGCTTGAAAACCGCCGGAATCCCTCGGGTGTGACTCGCGACGTCACACTGTGACCAAGATGGAGGAGGATGTACGCCTCTGCACAACATTACCTACATTATCTCACGCAACTTTCCCCATGGGGATCTCGATAACCGAGAAAACAAATCGCCGGCTCTAAGAACCTCGGGTTCCGAGAGTCCGGATCAAAGGCCCCCCCATGCAAACCACCTCCGCTACGCGCGCGCAGCACGCGCATGCCACACAAGCCCCAAAGGCCGCGGCGGCCGCCTCGAACCCGAACGCCATCCTCTCGAAGTACCACCCCAAGGGGGCCTCCGCGGCCACCGCGGCGCAGGATCGTCTGCCGGGCGGTGTCGCCTCCTCGCACAAGATGGCGAGGACGGACCTGCCCAAGATCAAGAGGTTCGCGGACGAGTTCGCCGCCGCGGGCAAGAAGCACGGCCTGCCGCCCGCCCTGCTGGCCGCCATCGCCAGCCGTGAGTCGCGCGGCGGCTCGGCGCTGGACAGCCGGGGCTTCGGTGATCACGGCAACGGCTTTGGCCTGATGCAGGTCGACAAGCGCTTCCACAGCCTGAAGGGCGGCCCGTTCAGCGCCGCGCATATTGATCAGGCGGCCGGCATCCTCAAGTCGTACTTCAACCAGGTGAAGGCGAAGCACCCGGACTGGCCGCAGGTGCAGCAGCTGCGCGGCGCGGTGGCTGCGTACAACTCGGGCGTCGGCAACGTGCAGACCATCGAGCGCATGGACGTGGGCACCACGGGCAACGACTACTCCAACGACGTGTGGGCGCGCGCGCAGGAGTTGGCCCCGCACTTCGGCGGCAAGGCGGGCGGCGCGGGCGGCACCTCGGGCTCGGGCGGCACTGGCGGCTCGCAGGGTGCCCACTCCGGTCCGACCCTCAAGGAGGGCAGCAATGGGCCGGCGGTGACGAAGCTGCAGAAGCAGCTCGAGAAGCTGGGCTTCGAGCTGGGCAAGACGGACGGCGCGTTCGGCCCGAAGACGGAGGCCGCGGTGAAGCGCTTCCAGGGCAAGCATCACCTGGAGGCGGATGGGATCGTCGGCCCGAAGACGCACGCGGCGATCGACAAGGCCCTGGACCAGCTGTCGAAGCCCAAGCCTCCCAAGGATGACTTCGAGAGCGGGGGCAAGTGGAAGGACGCGCCCGCGCTCGCGGACGTGAAGAGCGGCAAGGAGCACCTGCGCCAGGGCATGGAGGGCGGCTCGGTGCGGCACGTGCAGAAGCTGCTGGGCATCGACACGGACGGCAAGTACGGCCCGGCCACCCGGCGGGCCGTGGCGGAGTTCCAGAGTGATCACCACATGGACGTGTCGGGCTCGGTGGGGCCGAGGACGCTGGCGGCGATGGAGAAGGCCGCCCAGGCCGGTGGCGTGGAGGGCATCTCCGCGCGCGGCCGTGAGCAGATGAAGGATCTGCTGAACATCTCCCAGCGCAACAGCGAAGGGAAGCGGCCGGACGGCTGGTGCCTGAAGCACGTGGGTGACTACCTGGACCGCATCTCGTACGGGAAGATCGGCCACGGCGCGGCGCCGCGGCTCCCCATGGCGAAGGACTTCGGCAACTGGCTCAACGCGAACTACAAGTCGAAGGGGCTGAAGAAGCTGAACATCGACAACCCCTACAAGGCGCCTCCGGGGGCCATCGTCGTGGTGCGCGCGGGCACGCCGGGCACCAGCCACCCCACGGCCGGTGACATCGCCGTGGTGGGCAAGAACGGCCACTTCTACAACGGCGGCGAGATGGGCTACGGCGGCTCGCAGAACTTCCCGAAGGGCAACCGCCACGTGATCGGCATCTTCGTGCCGGAATAAGCGGCACGGAGCGGTAACGCGGCACCGGTGGGGAGTACCCAGAGTGAGGGCTGGGTGCTCCCCGCTTGGCTTTGAAGGGCTCGAGGCTCGAGGCGGGCGCCTACCCCGCGAGCCGTACTACCAGCCATGAGAGCCCGTAGACGAGGATGGCCACCAGCGCGGCGGCGGGGATGGTGAAGACCCAGGCCCAG
>Ga0247825_10003405_pt1 | contig 10487 bp, 10 predicted proteins | sample 13C_Vanillin_Day_FD_194413 | JGI IMG/M metagenome (GOLD analysis project Ga0247825, IMG submission 194413) | Soil microbial communities from agricultural site in Penn Yan, New York, United States - 13C_Vanillin_Day48 | ecosystem: Environmental > Terrestrial > Soil > Agricultural land | place... | reverse complement strand
TTCACGGTCTTGCCGGCAGCGCCAAGCTTCACCTGCAGGACGGCGCGATCAAGGGCATCAACATCGCGGAGATCATCCAGAAGGGCCGCAACCTGCTCGGCGGGCAGTCGGCTTCCGCCGGCGAGAGCGCGAACGACGCCACGCGCAAGACCGACTTCAGCGAGCTCAGCGCGAGCTTCGTGATCAAGAACGGCGTGGCGCACAACGAAGACCTCGACGCCAAGGCGCCGCTGTTCCGCCTCGGCGGCAAGGGCGACATCAACATCGGCGCCTCCAGCCTCGACTACACGGCGAAGGCGGCGCTGGTGGCCACCACCAAGGGCCAGGGCGGCGCCGAGCGCGACCGCCTTGCCGGCCTCACCGTCCCGGTGCACCTGAGCGGCCCCTTCGACGACCTGAAATACAAGGTCGACTACCGCGGCATGGCGGGCGAAGCGGCCAAGTCCGAAGTCGGCCAGAAGCTAAAGGAGCGCGTCGGTCAAGAGCTCAACGACGAAAAGGTGCGCGATAAGTTAAAAGGATTGTTAGGGCGGTAGGGATAACCCCGGCCGCGGCTAGGGAAGTCCCCTAGTGCGGGGGTGGGGGCGCGCTCGTATGCTGGGCGCGCAATGCTGAACCTGCTGCGCTACTCCCAGCTCCTGGCGCTCGCGGTGCTGGTCGCAGTCGTGGCGGCGCTGTCGCTGCTCTACCGCGGCCTGGTGTTCGACGCCATGGTCGAAAGCGAGACCCACGCCAGCGTTGCGCTCACCAAGACGTTCGCCAACGCGGTGTGGCCGGCGCACGCCGGCTTCGTCAAGCGCGCGGGCTCGCTCGATCGCCGCACGCTTGCCGATCGCGCGGAGCTGGCGGCCCTCGACCGCGACCTGCGGCAGCTCGGCGCGGGCCTGCCGGTGGTCAAGGTCAAGATCTACGACCTCAACGGCCTGACCGTCTATTCCACCGATCGCCGGCAGATCGGCGAGGACAAGCTCGCCAATCCAGGCTACCGGCGCGCGCGCGACGGTTACCCTGCCAGCAACCTGACCTACCGCGAGACCTTCGACGCGTGGGAGAGCCAGCTCGCCGAGCGCCACATCCTGGCGACCTACGTCCCGGTCCACGGCTACGACGCCGCGCCGGTCGAAGCGGTGCTCGAGGTCTACACCGACGTCACCGACCTGGTGGCGCGCATGGAGCGCAGCCAATGGACCATCCTCGCCGCGGTGCTCGGCGCGATGGCGCTCGTGTACCTCGCGATCCAGCTGCTGCTCGCGCGCTACAAGCGCCTGCTGCGCGACCAGGAGCAGGCGCGCGTGGCGCAGGAGGAGCGCATCCGCCACCAGGCGTACCACGATTCGCTCACCGGACTGCCCAACCGGGCGCGCTTCGGCGAGCAGCTCGACGAAGCCTTGCGCCGCGCGAAGCGCACCGGCGCGCCGGTCGGCCTGCTGTTCCTCGACCTGGATTTCTTCAAGCGCGTCAACGACAGCCTGGGGCACGACGCCGGCGACGCGCTGCTGCGCCTGGCCGCCGAGCGCATCCGCCGCGCGGTGCGCGAGGCCGACTTGCTGTTCCGCATGGCGGGCGACGAATTCACCGTGCTGCTCGAGGACGTGCGCGGCCCGGAGGAAGCGGCGATGGTGGCGGGGCGGGTGCTGGAGGGAGTGGCCGAGCCGCTGCAGCTCGGCGAGCATCAGCTCGCGGTCACCTCGAGCATCGGCATCGCGCTCTATCCCAATGACGAAACGCTCGGCGAGCGGCTGATCAAGGCCGCGGACACGGCGATGTACCGCGCCAAGGAGCTCGGCCGCAATCGCTACGCGTTCTTCGCGCCGGAGCTGAACCAGCGCCTGGAAAGCCAGGTCATCGCCGAAGCCGCGCTGCGGCGGGCGGCGTCAGGCGGCCGCGCGGCGGTTGGCAGCTAGGCGCTCGTCCACCAGCGCCACGATCGCGTCGAGTTCCGGGTGACTCGCGCCGCGGTGCGCGGCGATCGCCTGTACCAGCTTGTCCACGCGCTCGATGTAGCCGGCGCCGTTGAACACCGCGCGCGCCGCTGAGGAAGGCGCGGCGAGGCTCGCCGCGGCGGCGGCGTACTTCTCGAACGGCACCAGGTCTTCCGGCGCGGCGCCGAGCCCGATGCAAAGCTCGCGCACCCAGTCGTAGACCGAGCGCGCGCGCTCGGCATCGCCGTGCACCGCGTCGCGGATCGGGCGTGGCCCTTCGGGCGTGATGCAGCGATAGTTGCCGGCGAGCAGCATGGCCCATTTCGCGAGCGGCACGAACAGACTGTCGTGCACCTTGAGCTTGACCGGCAGGTCGACCGCGCCGATGTCGGCCTCGAGGCGGCGCAGGATCGCGGTGTGCTCGTCCGAGCCGAAGCGCGCCGCCTTGAAGTTGGTCGGCAAGGTCACCTTGAGCGCGTTCGGCGGGCCGCCGGCCGGGCGCAGGGCCTGCGGGTCGGGGCTGCAAAGGCTGAGCGTAGCGGGATCGAACGCCTGCCAGACGGTCGCGTCGGTGTAGCAGCCGGCCGGCAGCTCCGCCGGCAGTCCCGGCAGGCGCCGCAGATAGGGCGGCGGCGGCATGTTCATCAGCGACAGGCAGGGCACGCGCGCTTTCGCCGTGCGGTCGAGCAGCTCGCGCACGCCGGCCGAGCCGTACTGCGGCTCCTGCATGGCGAGCACGGCGAGATCGTATTCGGCTGGATCGACCGCCGAGGGCATCGCGGCGCGCACCGCGCCGGGCAGCGCGGTGGAAACGACTTCGACCGGCGCGCCGCCCTTAATCGGGAATTGCACGCGGGTGCCTTCGCGGTTGATCAGCTCGGCGGTGGCGCGCTGGCACACCAGCGTCGCGTCATGGCCGGCGGCCGCGGCCTTGGTTGCGAACAGCGAGCCATAGGACGCGCCGAACACCAGCACCTTGTAGGCACGGGACATCCCGGAAGCTTAGGCCACTCATGCGCGGGCGATCTGTGCGAGCGCGCTGATCCATTCGGGGGAGTCGTTCAGGCAGCTCATCAGGTAGAGCTCGTCGCCGCCGGCCGCGAGGAACGCGTGCCGCGCGGTGATGCCGATCTCTTCCAGCGTCTCCAGGCAGTCGGCGACGAAGCCCGGGCATACCACGTCGACCCGCTTCACACCTTCGCGCGCCAGCGCGACCAGCGTGGGCTCGGTATACGGCTGCAGCCAGTCGGCGTAGCCGAAGCGCGACTGGAACGTGACCTGCCACGCCGGCGCCTTCAGCCCGAGCGCCTGCGCGAGCAGCGCGGCGGTTTCGCGGCATTCGGTTTCATATCTTTGAGAATTCTTCTTCGGCAGGCCGTGGAAGCTCATGACCAGCACCGCGCCGCGGCCGTACTTGTCCCAGTGGCGCCGCACGTTTGCCGCCAGCGCGGCGATATACGCCGGGTGATCGTGGAAGCCGTCCAGCATCTTTACGCCGGCGGGCACAACATCGCGCACGCTGTCGGTCGTGCTTTCCGCGTATTGCGGATAGAGCGGGATGACGAGCGGATCTTCCAATCCGGCGAGCGCGGCGGCGACCGAAGGCCGGCCGTACCGCATCGCATAGCGCACCGGCAGGCCCAGCGTCTCCTGCAGCAAGGCGGCCTGGCGCATGGTGTTCACCGCCAGCGGCGACCCTTCGGGGGTCCAGATCTGCGCGTATTTCTCCGCCGATTTCGCCGGGCGGGTGCGCAGCACGATGCCGTAAAGGATCGGCAGCCACAGCCAGCGCGGCAGCTTGACTACGCGCGGGTCGGAGAGGAACTCGGCTAGATAGGCTCGAACCGCCTGCGGTGTGGGCGCAGCGGGAGTTCCGAGGTTTACAAGAAGGAGGCTTCTGATAAGGGAGCTAGCGGCCGGACCTGATCTCGCTGACCACACCACCCTTGAAATGGATGGTGGTGTAAGTGCGCTCGCGGTAATGCGTTCTATACACCCACGATTCCGTATCTGCTCTGGCGTCCCTTCGATCTGGCGCACCCATGATGGACTGCACCTCGGCTATGGACTGTCCGAGCTTCACATTGGCGATTGACCGTGCGTTAGCTTGCGCACGTTCGCAGGCGGTCGGGTCTCGAACAAAGGCGCCGCAACTCTCTGATCGAGAGCCATCGCTGGCGGCACACCCGCTCAAGGCGACCGCGAGCACAATTAGTCGAATCATCCCTTTCAGTGCTGCGAGAGCGCGCTCGAGAGCAGCTTGGCGGTGACGTCCACGATCGGCACCACGCGCTCGTAGGCCATGCGCGTCGGGCCGATCACGCCGACGGTGCCGACCACCTCGCCGTCCACCTTGTAGGGCGAGGTGACCACGCTCACGTCGTCGGGCGCGGCCACGCCGGACTCGCCGCCGATGAAGATCTGCACGCCCTGGCCGCGCAGCGCGAGGTCGAGGATCTTGACGAGCGAGGTCTTGCGCTCGAACAGCTCGAGCAGCTGCTTCAGGCGTCCCATGTCCTGCGACAGGTCGCGCACCGCGAACAGGTTGCGCTCGCCGGAAATCACGTACTGTTCGCCGCCTTCGGCGAGCGCGCTGCCGGCGTCGAGCGCCGCGCTCATCAGGCGGGTGACTTCCTGGCGCATGTCGCGCACCTCGGCCTGCAGCCGCGTGCGCACCTCCTCGAAGCTCTGGCCGGCGTAGTTCTGGTTGATGTAGTTCGCCGCCTCGATCAGCTCGGAGGGGCGGTACTCGACCTCGGTGAACAGGATGCGGTTCTGCACGTCGCCGTCGGGCGTGACCACGATCAGCAGGATGCGCTTCTCGGACAGGCGCAGGAACTCGATGTGCTTGAAGGTGATCACGCGCCGCGGCGTCATCACCACGCCGGCGAACTGGGTGAGCTGCGACAGCAGGCTGGACGCGGTCTGGATCACGCGCTGCGGGTTGTCGGGCAGCAGGTGCTCCTCGATCTTGTGCAGGTCCTGCGACTGCAGCTCCCGCACCACCAGCAGCGTGTCGATGAAGAAGCGGTAGCCGGCCGGCGTCGGCACGCGCCCGGCGGAGGTGTGCGGGCTGGCGATGAAGCCGAGCTCCTCGAGATCGGCCATCACGTTGCGGATGGTGGCGGGCGAAAGGTCGAGCCCGGAGTAGCGCGAAAGGGTGCGCGAGCCGATCGGCTCGCCTTCGGCGATGTAGCGCTCGATCAGCGTCTTGAGCAGGACCTGGGCGCGCTTGTCCAGCATGGAAATCATTGTACACTCGGCGCATGTCGTTCCGTCGCATTGCGCTGATCGGCAAACCGCGCAGCGCCGAGAGCGAATCTTCCCTGCAGCAGCTGCGCGAATTCCTGCGCAAGCGCGGCTGCGAAGTCCTCCCCGACGGACAGAATGCAGGTGACGCCAGGGCCGATCTCGCGATCGTGATCGGCGGCGACGGCACCATGCTCGGCGCGGCGCGCGAGCTGGTGCGCCACCACGTGCCGCTGGTCGGCGTCAACCAGGGGCGCCTCGGCTTCATGACCGACATCGGCCTGCAGGACATGCAGACCGGCATCGGCGCGATCCTCGACGGGAACTACGCGATCGAGGAGCGCTCGCTGCTCGACGCCGAGATCCTGCGCGCCGGCAAGCCGGTGCTGCGCACCATCGCGCTCAACGAAGCGGTGATCGGCAAGGGCTCGCAGGGCCGGCTGATCGAGTTCGAGCTGCGCGTCGACGGCGAATTCGTCTACCGGCTGCGTGCCGACGGCATCATCGTCGCCACGCCCACCGGCTCGACCGCGTACGCGCTCTCGGCGCAGGGCCCGATCCTGCATCCCGCGGTGCCCGCGCTCACGCTGGTGCCGCTCAATCCGCATACGCTGTCGGCGCGGCCGGTCAGCGTGAGCGATCGCTGCCGCATCGAGATCGTGATGGTGCATTCGATCGATGCGCGCGCGCATTTCGACGGCCTCGCGCTGCACGACATGGCCGAGGGCGACCACTTGGTGCTCAAGCGCTCGGCCGACGCCGTGCGCTTCGTCCACCCGCCGGGCTACCATTATTTCGCCACGCTGCGCGAGAAGCTCGGCTGGAGCGAGGCGATGGAAAAGCGCCGCGCCACGGACTGACCCATGCTGCGCGCGCTCGAGGTCGGCAATTTCATCCTCATCGAAAAAGTTTCACTGGAGATCGGCGGGGGCTTTACCGCGCTTACCGGCGAGACCGGCGCGGGCAAGTCGATCCTGATCGACGCCATCGAGCTCCTGGTCGGCGGCCGCGGCGACGGCAGCCTGGTACGCGAGGGCGCCGAGCGCGCCGAGCTGTCGGCGGAATTCGAAGTTGAAAAGAAGGCGCCGCTGGTCGACTGGCTGGCCGAGGCGGACCTCGCCGGCGACCCGGGCACGGTGATCCTCAGGCGCAGCATCGACCGCAGCGGGCGCTCGCGCTGCTTCATCAACGGCCACGCCGCCACGCTCGCGCAGCTCAAGGCCGCCGGCGAGCACCTGATCGACATCCACGGCCAGCACGAGCACCAGTCGCTGCTGCGCCCCGCCGCGCAGCGCGCATTGCTGGATTCGCATTCGGGATGTGAATCGCTGGCTCAGGAAGCCGCGGGCGCCTACCGCGACTGGAAGCGCCTGCAGGCGCTCGCGGAGGAGGCGGAAAAAAGCTTCGCCCAGCGCGAGGCCGAGCGCGCGCGCGTCGAGGAAGACTTCAAGGACCTGAAGAAGCTCGGGCCGCACGAGGGCGAGTGGCAGCAGGTATCCGCCGAGCACATGCGGCTGCAGCACGGCTCGAGCCTGCTCGGCGGCGCGCAGTCGGCGCTCGAGGCGCTGGCGGAGGCCGAGGGCGCGGCGCTCAGCCAGCTGGCCGCGGTGGCCAATCGCCTGAAGGCATTGTCGGCGCACGATGACCGGCTCAAGTCGGTGGTGGAAATGCTCGAATCGGCCGAAGCGCAGGCGGGCGAGGCGGTGCGCGAGCTGCGCAACTACGCCTCGCGCGTCGAGCTCGATCCGCAGGCCTTGCGCGATACCGAGGCGCGCATCGAGGCGCTGCACGCGGCCGGGCGCAAGTACCGCGTGCGGCCGGAAGAGCTGCCCGCGCGCCTCGCCGAGCTGGAGAAGCGGCTCGCGGAGCTCGAGCTCGCCGTCAACCCGGAGGCGCTGAAGCGTGAAGTCGCCGCGGCGCAGGGCCGGTATGAAGCGGTTGCGAGGAAGCTCTCGGCGAAGCGCCGTGCCGGCGCCGAAGCGCTCGGCAAGGCGGTGAGCGCCGGAATGCAGAAGCTGGCGATGGCCGGCGGCCGTTTTGCCGTCAAGCTGACTGCCTTGGAAGAGCCGGGCTCCAGCGGGGCGGAAGAAATCGAGTTCGAAGTCTCCTCGCACCCGAGCCTGCCGCTGCGGCCGCTGGCTAAGGTCGCCTCCGGCGGCGAGCTCTCGCGCGTGAGCCTCGCCATTCAGCTGGTCGCCGCCGGCACCTCTCCGGTCGGCGCGCTGGTGTTCGACGAGATCGACTCCGGCATCGGCGGCGCGGTGGCCGAAACCATCGGCAAGGCCCTGCGCCAGCTCGGAAGACAGCGCCAGGTGCTTTGCGTCACCCACCTGCCGCAGGTAGCGGCGAGCGGCAACGACCAATGGTCGGTGCTCCGCTCCGGCATCAAGGTGAAGCTATCCCGACTGAATCGCGACGCGAGGATCGCCGAGCTGGCGCGCATGCTGGGAGGCGCCGAGAGCACCGCGCGGAAACACGCGGCGGAGCTGCTGGACGAAACCTAGCCCGGGCGGTGGGGGCAGTTCTTCTTGATGCAGTCGGCGTACAGCGCGAGGGAGTGGCCGTGCAGGTTGAAGCCGCGCTGGCGCGCGACGTCGTTCTGGCGCTTCTCGATGTCCGGGTCGTAGAACTCCTCGACCCGCCCGCATTGCAGGCACAGCAGGTGATCGTGGTGCCCGCCCTGGTTCAGCTCGAACACCGCCTTGCCGGTCTCGAAGTGCTGGCGGGTGAGCAGGCCGGCCTGCTCGAACTGCGTGAGCACGCGGTACACCGTGGCGAGGCCGACATCGATGCCTTCGCCCATCAGCGCCTTGTAGACGTCCTCGGCCGAGAGGTGGCGCACCTTGCTGCCCTCGAACAGCTCGAGAATCTTGCGCCGGGGCAGGGTCGCCTTGAGCCCGCTGTCCTTCAGGCTTTGCACCGTGCTCATCGGTGGCATTATATGCGCATGGGTCGGGGGCTTATTCCGCTGGCGGCAGCCGCGTGCATCGCGGGCTGCGGCTTCGTGCCGACCATTCCGGGCGTCACCCCCTACCGCATCGAAATCCAGCAGGGCAACTACATCTCGCAGGAGATGGTGACGCAGCTCAAGCCCGGCATGAGCAAGGAGCAGGTGCGCCTGGCGCTCGGCACGCCGCTGCTCAACGACATCTTCCACGCCGATCGCTGGGACTACGTGTTCTGGCGCGAGAGGCCGGGCGCCAAGCGCGAGCAGCGCAAGCTCACCGTGTTCTTCGAAGACGGCAAGCTCACGCGCCTCGACGGCGACGTGGTGGCTGCGGGCGCCACGCAGTGAAGGTTGCCGTAGCGGGCGCCGGCGGGCGCATGGGCCGCGCGCTGATCGACGCCGTGCAGGCCGACAAGGACTTCACCCTGGTGAGCGCGCTCGACGTGCCGGGCAGTGCCGCGGTGGGGACGCAGGTCGGGGGCGTAAAGGTGACCAGCGACCTGGGCGCCATCGCGCAGGCCGATGCGTTGATCGATTTCACCCGGCCGGAAGGCACGCTCAAGCACCTCAAGCACGCCAGGGCCATGGTGATCGGCACCACCGGCTTCACCGAAGAGGACAAGGGCGCGATCGCCGAGGCGGCGAAGCGCATCCCGATCGTGATGGCGGCGAACTTCGCGATCGGCGTGAATGCCACCTACAAGCTGGCCGAAACCGCGGCGCGCATCCTGGGCGACGCCTACGACGTCGAGATCGTCGAGGCGCACCACAAGCACAAGGTCGACGCGCCATCCGGAACCGCGCTGCAACTGGGCGAGATCATTGCGAAAGTCCTTCAAAAGAAGGATTTTGTCTTCGGACGGAAAGGTGTCATCGGTGAGCGCCAGCCGAAGCAGATCGGCTTCCATGCCATCCGCGGCGGCGACATCGTCGGCGAGCACACGGTGATCTTCGCCGGGCAGGGCGAGCGGGTCGAGGTGACGGTGCGCTCGCAAAGCCGGACCACCTACGCCCAGGGCGCGTTGCGCGCCGCCAGGTTTCTGCAGGGGAAAGCCCCCGGCCTTTATGGCATGGGCGACGTCTTAGGTCTATAATCCTTCCTTCAATGAAGCGGGAGATACCCAAGGGGTCTCCCGCTTTTCGCATGCGCTGCAAAAATGGCTAATTTCGAACCCGCCGTGCTGGTCCTTGCCGACGGGACGGTCTTTCGCGGCCGTTCCATCGGGGCTGCTGGCGCTGCGGTGGGCGAGGTGGTGTTCAACACCGCGATGACCGGCTACCAGGAGATCCTCACCGACCCTTCGTACTGCCGGCAGATCGTCACTCTGACCTACCCCCATATCGGCAACACCGGCGTGAACGCCGAGGACGCCGAATCGCGCCGCGTCTATGCCGAGGGCCTGGTGGTGCGCGACGTGCCGCGGCTGCTGTCGAGCTGGCGCTCGCAGGGCGACCTGACTTCCTACCTCCGGAAAAACAAGGTCGTGGGAATCGCCGAGCTCGACACCCGCAAGCTCACGCGCATCCTGCGCGAGAAGGGCGCGCAGAACGGCTGCCTGACCACGGAGGTCGATGTCGAGAAGGCGCTCGCGAAAGCCAGGGCCTTCCCCGGCCTCGCCGGCATGGACCTCGCCAAGGTGGTCACCACCGACAAGCCCTACGAGTGGACAGAGGGGCGCTGGGAGCTCGGCACCGGCCACCGCAAGCTGGAAAACCCGCGCTTCCACGTCGTCGCCTACGACTACGGCATCAAGCACAACATCCTGCGCCTGATCGCCGAGCGTGGCGCGCGTATTACCGTCGTACCCGCTTCTTTACCGGCCAAGGACGTTTTGAAACTGCGGCCCGACGGCGTGTTCCTCGCCAACGGGCCCGGCGATCCCGAGCCGTGCGACTACGCGATCGAAGCGATCGGCGAGATCCTCGACGCCACCAGGATCCCGGTGTTCGGCATCTGCCTCGGCCACCAGCTCATGGGTCTCGCTTCCGGCGCGAAGACGCTGAAGATGAAGTTCGGCCACCACGGCGCGAACCATCCGGTGAAGGACCTCGATACCGGGCGCGTCGTCATCACCAGTCAGAACCACGGCTTCGCCGTCGATCCTGCCTCGATTCCGGGGACCCTGCGGCCTACGCACGTTTCTCTCTTCGACGGTTCCCTCCAGGGATTGGCGCGCACGGATAGGCCGGCCTTTTGTTTTCAGGGGCACCCCGAGGCGAGTCCGGGACCGCATGACATCGGCTATCTCTTCGACCGCTTCGCCAAGCTGATGGACGAGGCCCGTCAATGAAAACAGGGACGGACCCTAATTTTCGCATTCGCAGTGGATTCTCAAATGAGAAAAATGGGGTCCGTCCCCATTTATTGG
>Ga0247825_10003404_pt1 | contig 10489 bp, 7 predicted proteins | sample 13C_Vanillin_Day_FD_194413 | JGI IMG/M metagenome (GOLD analysis project Ga0247825, IMG submission 194413) | Soil microbial communities from agricultural site in Penn Yan, New York, United States - 13C_Vanillin_Day48 | ecosystem: Environmental > Terrestrial > Soil > Agricultural land | place... | reverse complement strand
CCTCAGCGGGCGGGGTCCGTCACGCGAGTTCCCCGAAGTCTGTCATCGGACCTCTCACGATCGGCCAGCAATTCGGACCTCGTTATCACATCCTGAAACAGCTCGGTATCGGTGGTATGGGCGCGGTGTATCAGGCGTGGGACTCCGAACTGGAAGTCGCCGTCGCGCTCAAAGTCATTCGTCCGGAAGTCACCCGAGATCCCGTTGCGGCACAGGACCTCGAGCGCCGGTTCAAGCAGGAGCTGCTGCTCGCGCGTCAGGTCACGCACAAGAACGTCGTCCGGATTCACGATCTCGGCGAAATCAACGGCATCAAGTACATCACGATGTCGTTCGTCGAGGGGTCGGATCTGTCGACCGTGTTGCGCGACGAGAAGCTCACGGTGCCGAGAGTGTTGGCGATTGCCAGGGAGATCGCGGCAGGCCTCCAGGCGGCGCACGAAGCGGGCGTGGTTCATCGCGACCTCAAGCCCGCCAACGTGATGATCGAGCACGACCACGCGATCATCATGGACTTCGGGATCGCGCGATCGACGTCTCGAGGAGCCTCGCCGGCGCCGCGCCCGGCAACGACAACAGGCGCTTCGCTCGCGCCCGCCGTGGAGGACGAACTCACGCGCGTCGCAGCAACGGTCGTCGGTGAGGTGATCGGGACCATCGAGTACATGGCGCCGGAACAGGCGCGCGGAGAGCATGTCGATCAGCGCGCTGACGTCTACGCCTTCGGCCTGATCGTCTACGACATGCTCGTCGGCAAGCGCCGGTCCGAGCATGCAGTCAGCGCTGTCGGCGAGTTGCAGAAACGCCTGGCGCAAACGCCTCCGCCAGTCCGGACTCTGGTTCCAGCTGTTCCCGAAGCGCTCGACGCGCTAGTCACCAAGTGCGTCGAGCCGGATCCTGCGAAGCGCTATCAGACGACGGCCGAACTGGTCGCGGCACTCGACGGGCTCGACGATAACGGCAAACTGAAGCCGAAGAAGCGCGTCGTCCGGATGCCCGTCGCCGTCGCCGTAGCCACGCTGCTGCTTGGGATCTCGGCCGGCGTCTGGTGGTATCAGCGTCAGTTCATTCCGCCGCCTGTTCACGACCCGGTGTCAGTGGTGATCGCTGACCTCCAGAACACGACCGGCGATACGGCCTTCAATGGCACGCTGGAGTCGACACTTCAGCTCGCGCTCGAGGGCGCGAGTTTCGTCAGTGCCTACGATCGTACGGTTATCACCCGCATCGGCGTCGCACCTCCGGCAAGCTTGACTGAAGCTGCAGCGCGAGAGCTTGCAGTCAAACAAGGGCTCGGAGTCGTCGTGTCCGGCACTCTGCAGCGGGCAGGAAGCGGCTACGAACTGACGCTGAAAGCGATCGAAGCGGTAAACGGCAACGTGATCACAACTGCGTCTGAGACGGTCGCGGGCAAGGACGGTGTCGTCCCTGCGGTCACGAGGATGGCAGCGAGCATCCGTACAGACCTCGGCGACGAGACGTCAGAATCAGCACAGATGTTCGCGATGGAAACGCTGAACGCGCGCTCACTCGATGTCATTCAGTCGTATGCGCGCGCCATGGATGCGCTGAGCAAGGGTCGATACGAAGAGGCACGCCAGCACGCGCAGGAGGCAGCGAAGCTGGACCCGGACTTCGGCTCGGCCTATGGAATCATGGCGGCGGCGTCCGGAAACCTCGGACAGGCTCAAGAAGCCGAGAGGTACATCAAAGAGGCGATTGCGCACCTCGGAAGCGTGACCGAGCGTGAACGCTACCGGCTGCGTGGCCTCTCCTTCGGCATGACGGGCGATCGGCAGAAATGCGTAGACGAGTACAGCGAGCTCATCACACGCTACCCTGCCGATGCGACGGCGCACAACAACCTCGCCCTGTGCGCGACGCTCCTACGACAGATTCCCCGCGGCATCGAAGAAATGCGGCAGGCGATCGCGGTGCTGCCACGAAGCGTCCGCCAGCGCTCGAATCTGGCGGCGTACCTCGCCTATAACAGCGATTTTGCCGCCGCGGAGCGGGAAGCGCAGGAAGTCCAGAAGCTCGACCCGGCGTTCCCCAAGGGCTTCACCACGCTCGCCTTTGCCCAGGCGGGGCAAGGGCGCGTTGCTGAGGCAAGTCAAACGTATCAAGCGCTCGGAAAGGTTCGCGCGTCGGATGCGACGTCAGGACTCGCCGACGTCGCTTTGTATGAGGGCCGTCTCTCCGACGCCGCCGGCATTCTGCAAAAGGGCATCGAGGAGGACATTGCCGCCAAGAATCCGGACCGAGCCGCCGACAAACTGGTCGCGCTGTCGTTTACGTTATGGACTCACGGGCAAGAGAACGCGGCTATTCGAGCCGCTGATGGCGCTCTGAACCAAAGCAGAAGCGTCAAGGCACGTTTTCTCGCCGGCCGTATTCTCGCCCTGACCGGCCAAGCCAAGAAAGCGCGGGAGCAAGCGTTGACGCTCGCGTCAGAGCTGTACGCGGAACCACAGGCCTACGCAAAGATCATCGAAGCGAACGTGCTGCTGGCGGATGGACAGCCGCGCCAAGCGATTCAATCGCTGACTGAAGCCAACAAGCTCCTGGATACATGGATCGGTCGTTTCGATCTCGGGCGTGCCTATCTTGCAGCCAAGCTTCCGCTGGAGGCCGACGCCGAATTCGACCGTTGCGCCAAACGACGCGGCGAGGCGATGGCACTCTTCCTCGACGAAGTGCCGACCTACGGCTACTTCCCGCAGGTCCATTACTACCAGGGGGTCGTTCGTCAGGAGTTGGGTATTCCCACCGCCGCCGAATCGCTGAAAGCCTTTGTAGCTATTCGGGGTCAGGCCGCCGAAGATCCTCTCGTGGACCTCGCCCGTCGTCGTATTCGATAGTCGTCCCGGATCTCTGATCGAAGCTGTGGTGGGTACGACGTCTCCCCGTCTTCAGTAGCAGTCGGCATTAGAGTCCGGCGGTGACTGTACTCGTTCCATCACTAGCTGCATTCCTTAGGCGGCGGGCGTCAGTCCGCCGAGTCCTTTCTTTGGCCGCTCTTCGTTGTATTCGCGCCGCCACGCCTCGATCACAGCCTGGGCATGCGCCAGGCTGGTGAACCAGTGCTCGTTGAGGCATTCATCGCGAAAGCGGCCATTGAACGATTCGAGGTAGGCGTTCTGATCCGGCTTCCCCGGTTCGATGAGTCGCAGCGTCACCCCGCGCGCATGCGCCCACGTCAGCATCGCGCGTCCACAGAACTCCAGCGCGTTGTCCGTGCGGAGGACGGCGGGCAGGCCGCGCTCACCGGCGAGCCGATCGAGCACACGTGTCACGGCGAGTCCGCCGAGGGCGCGGGCTGGGACGATCACCACCGCTTCTGTGGTCGCATCGTCCACCATCGCCAGACACTTGAGGACGCGGCCTTCGGCCGTGCGATCAAACACGAAGTCGGCTGACCACACCGCGTTGGGCCTCGCGGGTCACCTCATTCTCCAAGGGGGACTCGGCGAGGAGCTTCTTCAGCCGGGTGTTTTCGGTCTCGAGCTCCTTCAGGCGCTTGGCGTCCGAGACGCTCATCCCGCCGAACTTGCTCCGCCACAGGTAGTAACTCGCTTCTGAGAACCCGTGCTGCCGACACAGGTCCTTCACGGGGAGGCCCGCGTCGGCCTCTCGCAGGAAGCCCACGATCTGCGCTTCGGTGAACCGCTTCTTCATCGTCCGATCCCTTTCCCTCAGGGCCGGACTCTAAACCGAAACGCTACTCAAAACCGGGGGGACGTCGGGTAAAGCCGAAGGAAGGCGGGGCAGGCGAGCGCTCGCCTGCCCCGATGGTCTACCGTCTTGCCGGGAGCAGTTCCGATCTCGTTCTCTGCGAGCTTGTGAACTCCGTCATGACAAAGTAGAAGTAGTTTCTGTTGTTCTGAGTTGAAGAGTCTGTGTATGTGCACAGAAGTGGACTCGAGGGGGTGTCCTGCGTGCACACGGGAGCCACCGGCTCTATCCCATTCGGTGTGAGATTCGTGGGCAGGTTCGTATTCGAAATGGCGTTTAACGATCTCCACATCTCGAATTTCTCTATCGGGCCGCCGGCCGTCGGCCCCAGAAATCTGACAATGATGGCCTGGTTGGTCGTCGTGAAGCTCAAGGTGTGTGCCGTGGGACCCGTTGAACGCGCGGTCGGTTCATCGATGTCGTCACCGTAGCCCCAGTCACCGTAACCCCAGTCACCATAGCCCCAGTCGCCGTAGCCCCAGTCGCCGTAGCCCCAGTCGCCGTAGCCCCAGTCACCGTAGCCCCAGTCGCCGTAGCCCCAGTCGCCAAAAATCGGATCGCTCTCTGGTAGATTGTCCCGCGCTATCTCAAGGGACAAAATACCGGGAACGCGGCGCGCTCCCGTTTGGCGGAGATCGAGGTGCAACCAATCATTCCATCCGGTGAAGGTGCCATCCGCTGCGGGATTGAGGGTGGTGCCGACACCATCGCCGTTGAAGTTGACGTCCTGAGCGTACACGGGCAGGGGGGTCGAATCGAGGGTGCCGCTCGCGTTCCAATCAATGCGACCGACCGGGTAGACGCCGTCGATGCGCACCATCTCGATGGCATCCGCCGCGTTGGCGCCTGGATTCAGCGGAGTGCCGTCGCAGTGCCTCGTTGACGCGGAGGTACTAACCTGTGGCAGGTTCGGCAGGTTGTCGAGCAAACTGGTCGCCTTAGGCGCATACCATCTTGTCGGGAACAATGCGGCGGTGGTGCCTCCTTGTGCTCTCAATGCGGTCTCAGTGAGGAGGGCTTCGTTCAAGTCGCCATTTGTCGGCCCGTTCAAGCCAGCCGCGAGCTGCAAATCCTGGCGCGAGTAATCGATGGCAGGTCCATTTGGACCAATAAGCCCGCGCACCTGGAACAGGTAGTTCATCACGCTCAGGTAGCTTGGCTTGCAGTTCACCGACTTGAACGTGGCGGTGGCCTGCTCACCACTGTGGCGAAGACCGGCTGTGTGCCCGAACTCGTGCACGAACGTGGACTTCTGCACGAACTCGGTGCCGGTGTTGTTGTCCCACAGCCCCAAAGTGATGATGAAGTCCCCACCTCCATCCCCGGCATCTGAGGCACCGGAAATGCTCTTCGGGTAGTAGTACTCTGGCGAATTCGGGTCTTCGCTTTGCCGGACGCCCAGAGCGTGCGCCCACTCCACGAACCGAAAAATGTGTCGCCGGTTGTTATCGAACTGGGCTTCCTTCAAGGTCTGGAATTCACGCTTCCATCCCACGACGCCACGAAATCCGGGGAAAGCGCAGGTTACGGATGGGAAGCCGGGCGGAGGACTCGGCGCGGGGCACCCGTATTCTGTGAGTCGCTCACCGCCCCGCGCCAGACAGTTCGGGTCCGTAGGTTTCCCATCCGGGTCCCAAGGCAAGCCTGCTCCAACCCCCACCTCGCTACACGGCGTCGTCAGGTCTGCATGCGTGAACTTGATGATGTTCGGATTGTTGGTGTTCGGATACCGATTTCCAACGTCGAAGTGAATCTTGACAGGGGTCGAGATATCTGCATTAGGGTTAGAGTCGGCAAGATTCCGCCGCGGCGCTGCGTTTTGAAAGACATCGGCAATGCCGTTGAGAACGGCCTCACTGGGTAAATGGGTATGTGCCGCCACATCGCCGAGCGGCGTAGAGTACGCCGACGAGGAATCCATAAACGCGAGTTCGACAAAGATGTCCTGAACATCCTTATTCGCGTCCATTGCTTTGAGGTTGGGCAGCGGCTTGGGTGCGCCAGGCAGGCTGGTTGGTTCGTGCAGCGGTTCGTTTGCGGGCGACGTTCCAGAAAGATCGCCCGTCTCCCACACGTCGAGCAAGCCATCGAAGTCCGCGTCATTGACTTCAGTGCTGAACACGATCGCGGACGTCGCCAGGCAGTCGTACGGTGTCGCTGAGGAATGCGTTAACTGCACGGGAACCTGTTCCCCGTAGCTGCGGACGTCCGTGCCGATTTGCAGAATTCCGTGGCCGAGCGCGTTCGGCATCTGCGATCCCACGGACCAGGTCTTACCGTCCCAGGCCCGATCCGAGCCGGGGCTGTTGCTTTCGCGCGTGAAGAAAGGATTGGTCGCGACAGGAAGGCCGTTCAAGAGCACTTGTTCGGTCGAGTTCTTGGCACCGCTCCCGACGAGAACGCCCAACTTGGCTACCGGAGAGTTTGCAGCATCGTAGAAACCACGAATGGTTTGAGTCGTCGTCGTGGTGGATGGCGGCCCACTCTCTTTCAGTTGAAGTCCGTCATACAGCACAACCGATTTCAACGTCTCAGTGGCAAGACGATAGATGATGACCAACGTGGCGCCCGCTGTTTGCGGCGTTTGGTTGCCCGTCCCATTATCAGGTAACCTGACCTCGAAGCTCTGATCGTTGATGACCGCTGGGCCCACTGGAATTTGATTCACGCCCTGCGGGTACAGCAGGCGTCGGACGTCGGCCCGAAACGTCTTCATCGAAAAGGTCGTGTTGCCGCCCCCGCCACTCCAACATGGAGAAAACGTTGCAATCAGGGTTTGGGTGGTTACCTCCTTCGCAAGGTCCGTGATATCGAACGGCAGCTGCCCGGATTTTCCGAAGCTCAGTCCTTCTTGCGGCAACTGCTGTCCGTTCTCGACGATCGTCTGCCAGTAAAGAAATGCTCCGACCACATCAGCATCATTCGAAGGAAGCTTCTCTTCGGCCTGATCGAACGTGATCGTGCCAGTCACGAACCCGTTGCCGCTACTCTGTGAGCCGAAGTCGACACTGGCGGTCACGAAGTTGCCTGTGACGAAATAGTTCTTGAAGTAAGTCAGCCCGGCAGTATCTCCGGGCGCCTGACCGTGGCTGTTACGCCCGGAGAGGACGACCAACGCCAGACAGATCATCAGCAGCGGTGCCCGTCGCGACCAGGCGCTTCTTGAACGGGGGGTGCGTTGGTTGTGTGTGCAGGCAAGCATGGACTCTCTCCTCGAAACCAAAAAAAGTGTGCAAGGCTGAGCTTATTCGTGTGCAATCACTCTTACAAGCGAGATCAACGCAACTGCGCTAAAAAACCAACAAGTGCACCAAATACCCTTCGGAAGGGTGAAGAATGTAGCCCTATTGGATGACAAGCTGACAAAAATGAGGCTTGCCCTGTGGAAACGGTTATGGGAAGGTGACGCGGATTCCAGTTGCCGTCGTCAGGGCGTCCTCGAACAGAGAAAGAGGTGACCTGTGCCGAAGCTCACGACTCAGCCCGATCGGCAGGACACAACGCGCGACGAAGTCGTTCGCGCACTCCTCCACTCCGATCGCGCTCAGCACGACGAGCTTGGTCGGACACTGTCACTGGACATCGACGGGAACGCAGAGTCCCATTCCAGTCCTCGCGAACAGGCTGCCGCCCCAATCGATCTTCACAACGTTGACGAGTAGGTGTGTGCGTGGACCTGGGCGCTACTGACACGCCCCGTCGACGCCGTGGAGGCGCACGACTTTCAACTCGGGTGTTCCGTCAGGCAGGTTCGCGGCTCCGCCGGAGTGACGGGAGATAGACTCCTGCGCAGGATCGAGCGCGCCTGCCTGCGCTGCGATGTTCGGTGACGGCCAGAGCCCGGTCTTGAACCTGAGACGCTTCGTCGATGCATCACCCACGAGCCTCACGCGCTGGCCGGCGTACTTCTTGAGGTTCTTCCCGTTCAGTCGGTACGTGCCACCGCTGGCAGTATCAATAAACCCGTACTGACCGCCCGCCGCCGGGTTCACACTCACGCATCCAGTCAACTCGAGCGTCGTAGGCGGCTTTGGCGGATCCTGCTGCGTTGACTTCGATTGGTCTTGCGCTGTCAGCGTCGCGACTGAGACGATCATGAGCGCTGCGCCGAGTGTAGCCGGAATGTGGAGTTTCATAGTGGACTCTCGCGTGACAACCCATTGTCCGCAGAACGGTCGCGTCCACTCAAGCAAAAAGAATGCACATCGCCCTCTACGTGCTGCTCTGCCTGATCTGGGGATCGACCTGGCTGGTGATCAAGGTCGGCTATGGCGGACTTGGCCCGTTCAATGTCGCGGCCGTGAGATTTCTCCTTGCCGGCGCGATGTTCATGCCCATCGTGCCGCTGTTGCGCGCGCGCTGGCCGTCAGGCCGTGCCGAATGGCTGCTCGTCACATGGGTCGGGCTGGTCCTGTTCGCCGCGGATTACGGCCTCATTTACTGGGGTGAGCAATTCCTCGACAGCGGTCTGACGTCGATTCTGTTCGCGCTTCTGCCACTCGTCACGATCGCATTCGCGCACGTCTACGTACCCGGCGATCGCATCACGACGCGAAAGCTCGCAGGAAGCATCCTGGCCTTTGTGGGGATCGTTGCGCTCTTCGGCGATCGCGTCCGCCTCGATCCCGCGGGGCTCTGGCCGATGCTCGCCATTGTCGGCAGCACAGTGTGCGCGGCCGCGGCCGGCGTCGCGACCAAGCGTCACGGCGCCGCGCTGCACCCAGCCGCGCTCAACGCGCCGGCGATGCTCATCGGCGCCGGCGCTCTCGCAGTCGTATCGCTCGTCGTGGGCGATGGTCTGCAGGTCCCACGAGACACGTCGACGTGGGCTGCGATTGGCTACCTCGCCATCGCAGGCAGCGTCGTCACATTTCTCGGGTACTTCACGCTGCTCAAGACGTGGTCGGTGACGAGCCTCAGCTTCATCAGCGTCTTCACGCCGGCAATCGCATTGATTCTTGGATTCGTCTTTCTCGACGAGCGGCCGACGATCGCGAACGGCGTCGGCGGTGCGTTGATTCTTGGAGGGGTGGCGCTAGCGCTGATGCCGGAAAGACGGTAGGTGGTAGGTGGTAGGTGGAACAAACCACCACCAACCACTAACCACCAACCACCATCCAGAAGGAGTTATTTCTTCTCCCCGGGAGTCCCTCCGGGCGCCGATCCGCCGAGGAACAGACGCGATCCATCCGGCAGCACGAAGTTCCGGCCGACAGCCTTCAGTCCGCCATCCTTCGCGCGATAGCCCTCGATCGTGAGCTCAGTCCCGATCGGCACCGTGTTCTTCGTGACACCCATGCGAATCAGTTGATTCGGACTGCCGCCCTCGATCAGCCACTCGGTTACCTTGCCGTCCGGTTCCTTCACTGCGACATGGAACCAGGAATGTGGATTCACCATCTCCCACTTGATGAGCGACCCCTTCAAGGTGAGTGGCTTGTTCACATCGAATTCGGCGGCGAACGCATGGTGCGCCCGCACCTGACCGACCGCCAGCAACACGGCGGCGCAGGCAATCACAACAACAAGCTTTGCTCGCATGTTAGTTCGACCCCTTCTTTGCCTGCTCGGCCTTCTGCTTCTCCTCGGCACGCGCACCGGCGAGGATGTTGGGAATTCCGTAGTTGGTCTCGTGGCACGCAAACTCGAAGATCGGTCCTTCGGTCTTCGCCAGCGGCGCCTCCGCAGTCCACGCCTTGTCCCACGTCGCCGGGTCCTCGACCGTGAACTTGTAGTCGATCACATCGTCAGCGACGCGCGTGAAGCGCTCGGTGACCTTCAAGTTCTCGCTCGCGCCGCGGAACGGATTCTTGCCGTTGAAGTTCGTTGTCTCGACCACGAGCGTGTTGCCTTCCCAGCGGCCGCGCGAGAGTCCGGTCCACTGACGCACGCCCTGCGAGGCGTGCGACCGATTGTCGAGTGGGATGATGCGCGCGTCATGAATCATCTCGGTCAGGATCATGACGTAGCCCGGCGCCTGCACGATCTGGTAGTTCGCGTTGTAGCCGGCATTCATCATCGGGGGACCTGAGCCACCCATGATGATGCAGCGCGATCCGATCGGCATGTTCTGCACCGAGTCGTACTGACCACCCGCAGCCTTCCTCGCTGCCGCACGCTCGGCCGCACGTTTCTGTCCCTGCGCGTTGACCGGCGGAATCTTTCCATCAGGAGGATCGACGATGAGCGAGGTGCGCAGGCTCGAGGTGAACTTCGACTGACTGCGATCGAGCCCGAACTGGCTGAAGTCGTAATGCACGTCGGCCGTGGTTCCGGGCTCAGTCTGCTCGGACTCTCTGTCCGCTGCGGCCTTGATCGCTGCCTGAGCCTCCTCCGGCGTGTAGAACTCCTTCGTGACGCCCTGCGCCCGTTCGAGCGGAACGTACGTGGAGTTGGTCCAGAAGCCTTGCAGGTCCGGTTGACCGTCAGGAGTTTTGGGCGGTGTGTATGGCTTGCCTGTTGGCGGTGCAGGCTTCGCCGCCGGCGCAGGTTTGGCCAGAGGCGCCGGCACCTGTGCGGTGATCGTCGCCGTCAAAAGGACGGCTACTCCCAGGACCAGGGCCCCGATCGAAACGAGAGATCGACGATTCATCAGACTCTCCATTTCAGGCTTACTGACTCGGCTGTTTCCGCAGATGTCCGTACAACAGATCTTCCACGAATTCGACGCATCTGAACTCCAGAATCTGCGCATTGGCCTCCACCCGGCGGTAGAGCGGCATGCTCATCTTCCAGGGGCGCGTAAAGACCTTGG
>Ga0247825_10003403_pt1 | contig 10490 bp, 8 predicted proteins | sample 13C_Vanillin_Day_FD_194413 | JGI IMG/M metagenome (GOLD analysis project Ga0247825, IMG submission 194413) | Soil microbial communities from agricultural site in Penn Yan, New York, United States - 13C_Vanillin_Day48 | ecosystem: Environmental > Terrestrial > Soil > Agricultural land | place... | reverse complement strand
CGACATCGCGCCGCGAGGTAGTTCCAGTGCCCCGGCGCGATGTCGCGCCCGATCGACGACTCCGGCGCCTCCTGCCAGCCGACGGTGACGCTGATCATGTCGACGCCGCAGTCGACCGCCTGCTGCATCAGCTCGAAGCACTCGTCCTCGGTGTTGCCGCCCCAGCGGTCCATGAGCTCGGCACCGTTGAGCCGCACGATCAGCGGATGGTCGGGCGTCGCCTGCTTGATCCCGTCGATCAGCTCGCGCATGAAGCGGCCGCGATTCTCGATCGAGCCGCCGTAGGCGTCGGTGCGCTGATTCGTGAAGCGCGAGTTGAAGTTGGCGAGCAGGTAGCCCATGAAGCTCGTGATCTCGGTGCCGTCGAACCCCGCCCGGATCGCCCGCTGCGCCGCGTCGGCGTGCTGGCGCACGACCGCTGCGATGTGGTCGACGGTCATCTCGCGCGGGGGCCGGAAGTGCGGCAGCGTCTGCGGGACCACCGAGGGCTGGATGCAATAGCCGAGGTCGATCCCGCCGTATCGGCCGGCGTGCAGGATCTGCTGGATCGCGACCGCGCCGGCGTCGTGGATGTACCCGGCGATCTCCTCGAACTGCGGCAGGAAGCGGTCGTCGTGGATCGCGATCTGGCGGAAGTACGCCTTGCCCTCGCCGAGCGGGTCAGGATAGGCGCCCTGGTTGGTGATCATCCCGCAGCCGGTGCCGGCGATGATCCGCGTGCGCGCGAGCTCCCGCTCGCTGATGCGGCCGTCGCGCTCGTTGTAGTTCGACACGCAGCACGCGCCGTACTTGATCAGGTTCTTCGTCGTGAACCGGCCGATGCGGCCGGGCCGGAACAGCTCCGGCAGCTTGCGCTCGCCTGGCTTCAACTCGTCGCTCCCTGGATCAACGTTCCGATCACTGCGAGGCGTGCGCCGCGCGTGCGCCGCGTCAGCCGCCCTCCTCGCTCTCCTCGCGCAGCAGGCCCAGCACTTCCTGCACCGGGCGGTCGGAGTAGCAGAACAGGACCGACTCCTCGTCCGACTCCAGCGTGCGCGGCTGCCACGACGGCACGACAAAGACGTCGCGCGGTCCCCACGCGAGCGCGTTCCCGTCGACACGCACGCGGCCCTGGCCTTCGACGCAGCAGAACACCGTCGCGTCGGTGGATCGCGCCGGGCGGCCGCGAAATCCGGCGGGGAGCCACTGCAGCCAGGTACCCAGCGTCGGCATCGCCCAGCCGCCGGTGACCGGGTTCACGTAGCGCATCCGTACGCCATGCGCCGCGTCGATGCCCCCTGCCGCGCCGACCGCCGCGAGCGCCGCGCGACTCCGTGCGTAGGGATAGCTGAACACGGGCGACGTGCGCGTCCCATGACGGTGATCAAGGACCGCCATGTTCGATCCCCAGCGCGCCTCGCAATCCCCCTCCGTCCGGACGAGCGGCTGGACCGGCGCCGGATAGCGCTCGGCGAACTGCGCGTCGTGCAGGGCGACGATCGGGATGTCGAGGCCGTCGAGCCAGACCACCGGCTCGTTGCCCTCGTTGCCGTGGTCGTGCCAGGTCCACGACGGCGTGATGATGAAATCGCCCGGCGCCATCGTCGTGCGCTCGCCGTCGACGGACGTGTACGCGCCACGGCCCTCGACCACGAAGCGCAACGCGCTTTGCGCATGCCGGTGGGACGGGGCGACCTCGCCGGGCAGGATCAGCTGCAGCCCCGCGTAAAGGGCGCCGCTCACGCGCGACGAGCCGGGCAGCCCCGGGTTCTCGAGGATCAGCACGCGCCGCACCGCTTCCAACGCCGAGATGAGCGCGCCGGACTCCATCAGCGCCGGGCGGACGTCGTCGTAGCGCCAGAGCGCCGCGCGGGTGGCCGGTTGCGGGAAAGGCGGCACGAGGTCGTCGAGGACGTCCCACAGCGGCCGGAGGTTCCGGCCGGCGATGCGGGCGGCGAACGCGGCGAGGTCGTTCATGGGGGCGGTCCTTCCGGATGACGGGCTTCGTAGGCGGCGGCGAGCGCGGGGTCCCGCTGGCGGATGTCGTCGTGCGAGACGCGGCCGGTCCGACGCAGGTAATCGTAGGCGAACGAGACCGGGTCGAGCGCGAGGCGATCGCGCACCGATTCGTACCACTCGGTGCTGCGGATGGCCGCCGCCTGCAGGGCGTCCGATCCGGGGCGTCGCCGACGCTCGAAGTCGTCGAGCGCGGCGGGCACCTCGCGCGGCGCGGCGGCGAACGCTTCGAACAACGCGATCGCGTCCTGCATCGCGAGCCGGGTCCCCGAGCCCACCGACGGGTGCCCCGTGCGCAACGCATCTCCCAGCAGCACGACGTTGCGCCAGTGCCAGCGGCGGTTGCTCACGATCGCGTAGCGAAACCAGTCGGAGCGATTGGACAGCAGCGTCTCGCCATCGAGGTCGTCGCGAAAGGCCTCGGAACAGGCCGCGAGGCTCTCGGCTGGACTCCTTCGGTCGAGGCCGGCGGCGCGGAACGTGTCCGGGTCGCATTCGACGAGGAACGTGCTGTGCGTGGCGCTGTAGCGATAGGCGTGCGCGATGAACAGTCCCGCGGGAACGGAGCGGAAGATCAGCGACAGCGGGTCGAAGAGGCGCTTCGTCCCGTACCAGGCGAGCCAGTTGGGGCGCACGTCGAGCGTCGGGCCGAAATGGCCGGCGAGGCTTGCGCGGATCGCGCTGCCCGCACCGTCCGCCGCGACGACGAGGTCGCAGTCGCCGAACTCGTCCAGCGCCTCGACGCGGCGGCCGTACTCGATCGCGATGCCGCGTCGCGCGCACTGCGAGCGCAGCTTGCGCAAGAGGTCGATGCGCGCCATCCGGACGAACGGATTGTTGGGCAGCATCACCTCCTGCCCGCGGTGCACGATCCGCATCGCGTCGTGTCGCAGCTGCCCGCGCGTGATGTCCTCGTACAGCTCCGGCGCGATGTCGCGCACGAACGAGAGCGCCACGTCGGAGAACACCACGCCCCACCCGTAGGTCGCATCGGCCGGGTCGCGCTCGACGATGCGGATGCGATGCGACGGGTCGTGCCGCTTCATCAGCCAGGCGAAGAACAGCCCGGCGGGCCCGCCGCCGACGATGCCGATGTTCATGCGCCGGGCCCGCGCGCCGATTCCTCCGCGAGCTTGGCCGTGATCCGGTCGCGCAGCTCGCGCTTCAGGATCTTGCCCACCGGAGAGAGCGGAAGCTCGCCGACCAGCTCGAGGCGCTCGGGCAGCTTGAACGAGGCGATGTTCTGCGCGCGCAGGAACGCGATCAGCTCCTCGAAGCCCAGCGTCTCCCCCGCGCGCGGGACGACGAACGCGCACGCCTTCTCGCCGAACAGCGGGTCGGGCATCGCCACCAGCGTCGCGACGCGCACCTTGGGATGCTGGTAGATCAGGGCCTCGACCTCCTCGCAGCTGATCTTCTCGCCGCCGCGGTTGATCAGGTCCTTGCGGCGCCCTTCGGTCCACAGGTGGCGACCGTGGCGGCGCACGATGTCGCCCATCCTGTACCAGCCATCGTCCGTGAACGCCTCGCGGTTCTTCTCGACCGCGCGGTAGTAGCCGCGGATCGTGTACGGCCCGCGCGTGTGGAGCTCGCCCGCCTCGCCGTCGTCCACCTCGCGGCCATCGTCGTCGACCACCCTGATCTCGTCCTCGTCCGACACCGGTGCGCCGGAGCTGTCGAGCAGCAGCTCGTCGGGGCCGTCCAGCCGGGTCATGTTGATCAGGCCCTCGGCCGTGCCGTAGATCTCCTGCGGGACGCACCCGAAGCGGTCGCGCAGTCGGGCGCGGAGCTCGGGGGCGAGTCGCGCGCCGCCGTTCTGGATCACGCGGAGCGTCGACAGGTCGCGACGGTCCGCCGCCGGCGAGGCCAGCCACGCGGAGATCAGGGGAACGGCGGCGGCGATCGACGTCACGCGCTCCGCCTCGACCAGCCGGAACACGTCCTCGGCGTCGCCGGAAGGCGCGAGCACCACCGTGCCACCGTGGTAGAACGCGCCGAGCAGGCCGGGCGAGGCGAGGTTGTAGTTGTGCCCGAGCGGCAGGATGACCAGGTGGACGGTCGACGCGTCGAATCCGCCGGCGGCGCCGCACAGCCGCGCGTTGAGCACGTAGTCGTCGTGCGTGCGCGGGATCAGCTTCGAAAGCGACGTGGTGCCGCCCGACAGCAGCATCGTGGCCACTTCCGACGGGTCGGGACGCACGCCGGCGAGCGTCGAGGCGACCGCCGCGTCGCTCCGGGCATCGTCGACCAGGGGCGTCAACGCACGCTGGCCGGGCGCCGGCTCCCCCGCCACGAATACCGTGCGGAGCGCGGACGCCTGGGGCGCGAGTTCGAGCGCCATCGCCCGGTAGTCGAAGTCCTTCAGGCGATCGGGAATCACGTACGCGGCCGCGCCCGACGCACGCAGGAAGTGGCCGACCTCCGTGTGCCGGTGCGCGCGCAGCGCGGTCACCGGGATCGCGCCGAGGCGGACCAGCGCGAGATAGGCGTAGACGAACGTCGGCGTGTTGGGCAGCTGGAGGACGACGCGATCGAGCGGCCGGATGCCGCTCTCCAGGAACCCGCACGCCAGCCGGGCGACCGTCCGCTCGAGCGCGGCGTAGCTGATGCGCTCGTTGCCGTGCACGAGCGCCGGGTGCGCCGGGCGGCGCGCCGCGGTGCGGGCGAGCATCCCGGCAATCGTGACGCCCTCCCAGAGCCCCCGCGTGCGGTAGCGCCGGGCGAGATCCGCGGGCCAGGGCGTGCAACCGTCGAGCATGGCGGCCTCCGTCGCGTCGCGCCGGGCGGCGCCGGGCACCCCGCCGGCCCGGCCGCCCCCGCTGCCGTGGCCGCCAATCTAGTCCTCGGAACCATTTGCGCAATGGATGCGCGGTGATTAGTATCATTCATGCCATGAATATCGACGACCTCGACCTCAACCTGCTCTCCGTGTTCGATCGCGTGCGCCGCGAGCGGTCGATCACGCGCGCGGCGGAGTCCATGGGCTTGAGCCAGCCGGCGATCAGCAACGCGCTGGCGCGCCTGCGCGCCCTCACGCACGACCGGCTGTTCGTGCGCGGGTCCGCGGGCATGGTGCCGACCGCCTACGCGGAGCGTATCGCGCCCGCGATCGGCCAGGCGCTCGACGCGATCCGGTCGACGCTGCAGCGCGATGCCGACTTCGACGCGGCGACGTCGGACCGCTGCTTCACGCTGTACGTGACCGACCTCGGCGAGGCCTATTTCCTGCCGCGCCTGGTCGCCCGTCTCTCAGCCGCGGCATCGGGCATCCGCTTTCGCACGATGCCCACGCCGCGCGACCATCCGGCGGAAGCCCTGCAGGCCGGCACGGTCGACCTCGCGATCGGCAACCTGCCCGACCTGCGGGCCGGCTTCTATCAGCAGCGGCTGTTCCGCGAGCGCTACGTGTGCATCGTGCGCGACGCCCATCCGTTCATCGGCGCGCGCATCACCCCCAGGCGGTTCGAGACCGCCGGGCACGTCCTCGCGGCGCCGTCGGGCACCGGCCACGCCGCCATCGAGCGCTTCCTGCTCGAGCACGGCGGGCGCAAGGCCATCGCTGTGGAGGTGCAGCACTTCCTCGCCGTCCCGGCGATCGTCGCGCAGACCGACCTCGTCGGCATCGTGCCCACGCGCATCGGACGGCAGGCGCTCCGCGACCATCCGGTCAGGCTGGTCGAGCTGCCGATGCCGATCCCGCCGTTCTTCGTGAAGCAATGCTGGCATGCGCGCGCGCACCACGATCCGGGCAACCGGTGGCTGCGTCGCCAGTTCGCCGAGCTGTTCGTCGAGGGGGACTAGCCGGCATTGCGGCGCCCCGGGCAGCCGACGCGTCCTGGCACCGACCCGCCGACGCGGTCGTCGCGCGGCAGGACGATGGGGTCGGGGGGCGCGGGAAATCGAGTCTGACCCCGATTGCGTCCGTTCAACGGTGCTCGGCCTCCATGCGGATCGCCCCGCAGGGACACTCGGAGACGCAGATCCCGCACCCCTTGCAGTAGTCGTAATTGAACTGGAAGCGCTTGCCCGGCCCCAGCTTGATCACGGCGTTGTCGGGACATACGCCGTAGCAGTTGTCGCACTCGAAGCAGTTGCCGCAGGAGAGGCAGCGCCGCGCCTCGAACAGCGCATTGCCCTCGTCGAGGCCGCCTTGCACTTCGTCGAAGGTCGAGGTCCGCCGCACGAGATCGAGCATCGGGCGCACGGTCTTGGGAGCATCCGCGTAATACCAGGGATTGAGGTACTCGGGCTTCGCGAGCTCGTGCTTCTCCACCGGCTTCACGGAGCCGCCCCCGAGCCACGCGTCGATGTGCCGCGCGGCCTTCTTCCCGTGCCCCACCGCTACGGTCACGGTGCGTTCGGACGGCACCATGTCGCCGCCGGCGAAGATCCCCGGATGGCCCGTCATCATGTTCGGGCCGACCTCGACCACGCCGTCACGAATGGCGAGCCCCGGCACGCCCTCGAGCAGCGATAGATCGACATCCTGCCCGAGCGCGAGCACCAGCGAATCGGCCTCGAGCGTCTCGAATTCGCCGGTCGGCTGCGGGAAGCCCGTGTCGTCGAGCTTCATCTTCTCGACGGTGAGCGTGCCCTGGTCGGCCATGTTCCGGATCGTCGACAGCCACTTGATGAGGATGCCTTCCTGCAGCGCCTCCTCGACCTCGAAGTCGTGCGCGGGCATCTTCTCGCGCGTACGCCGGTAGACGATGATCGCCTCGGACGCCCCCAGCCGTTTCGCCGTGCGCGCGACGTCGATCGCCGTGTTGCCGCCGCCATAGACGACGACGCGACGTCCCAGCAGCGGCCTGTCCTCGCCTTCCATGCCGCGCAGCACCGACACCGCGTCGAGCATGCGCGCGGCCGAGCCGGCGGGGATGAACGCTCGCTTGCCGATGTGCGCGCCGACCGCGAGGAACGCCGCGTCGAAGCGGCCTGCGGCCATCTCGGCTCCAAGGTCGAGCACCTTGTGGTTGAGCGCGAGCTCGACGCCGAGATCGAGGATGCGGCGCACCTCGGCGTCCAGGACATCGCGCGGCAGCCGGTACTTCGGGATGCCGAACCGCATCATGCCGCCGGCGTACGGCCCTGCCTCGACGATGCTGACCGCGTGGCCCGCCCGTCGCAGGTGATAGGCGGCCGCGAGGCCCGACGGACCGGCGCCGACGACCAGCACTCGCTTCCCCGTCTCGCGCACAGGAGGCACGAAGGCCCAGCCGCGCGCGATCGCGAGGTCGCCCAGGAAATGCTCGACCGAGTTGATGCCCACCGCCGCGTCGATCGTGCCGCGGTTGCACGCGCTCTCGCACGGGTGGTAGCACACGCGCCCCATCACGGCGGGCAGCGGATTGTCCTCGACGAGGAGGCGCCACGCCGCCTCGTAGTCGCCGCCCTCGGCGTGGTAGAGCCAGCCCTGGATGTTCTCGCCCGCGGGACACGCGTGGTTGCACGGCGGCAGGCGGTCGACGTAGACCGGTCGCATCGTGCGCCAGCTGCCGGTCTTGTTGGCGAGCGAGCTGCCGACGTCGAGCGTGATCGCGAATGGCTTGTCCATCACGCCGGCTCCCGGGCGAGGTCGAACTTCATGACGTTGCGGTCGGCGATCGCCTGGATGTGCGCGAGCCGCGCCTCCCCGCCGGCGCCGACCACGTGCGCGAAGCGCTTCTGCAGCTTCAGGTACTCGACCACCGGCACGCGGCGGCGGATCGGCGTCGACGACGCGATCTCGCCGTTGATCGCCTCGAACAGCGGGAAGAGCCCCGACTCGACGGCCAGCCGCGCGATGCGGATCGTGTCGGCGGGCGCGCTGCCCCAGCCGAGCGGGCACGGCACGTGGATGTGCAGGTAGCGCGCACCGCGGAACTCCATCGCGCGCGTGACCTTGTGCTCGAGATCGCGCAGGTTCGCCACGCTCGCGGTGGCGACGTAGGGAATCTGGTGCGCGACGGCGATCAGCGGCACGTTCTTGCCGGTCCCGAACACGTTGCCCGGCTCCGCGCCCATGGCCGGCGTCGTCGCCGTGCGGGCGGCCGGCGGCGTCGCGCTGGAGCGCTGCACGCCGGTGTTCATGTAGGCCTCGTTGTCGTAGCAGATGTAGAGCACGTCATCGTTGCGCTCGAACATCCCCGACAGGCAGCCGAAGCCGATGTCCGTCGTGCCGCCGTCGCCGCCCTGCGCGATCACGCGCACGTCGTCGCGACCCTTCATCCGCATCGCCGCGGCCACGCCCGAGGCGACCGCCGCGGCGTTGCCGAACAGCGAATGGATCCATGGCACCTGCCAGGAGGTCTCGGGATACGGCGTCGAGAAGACCTCGAGGCATCCGGTCGCGTTGACGGCGATGATCCGGTTGCCAGTGGCGCGCATCGCCGCGTCGATCGCGTAGCGCGCGCCCAGCGCCTCGCCGCAGCCCTGGCAGGCTCGGTGGCCCGACGTGAGCGAGTTGGCCCGCGCCGCCTCCGCCTGCACCGATCGCTCGTGCGGCGCGAGCAATCGGTTGCCCACCGTGAAGGTGCCCGTCTGGTAGAACTTGACGGCCTGCATGTCCATGGCGGTCTCCTAGCCGATCCGCGCCGATACCGCGCCCAGCCGGCGCAACAGCGCCTCGGCGGTCGGTCCGGTGCGCCGCGCGTTCGCCTCGCGCTCGAGCTCGTGCTCGATCAGGTCGGTGTTGAGGTCGAGGAACGTCACCTGCGCGAGCGCGTCGCGAAGGGCGTCGTCGAACAGCCTGCGCAGCGACACGCGCGTGATCGCGCGGCCGCCGAGCCCGGCCACCACCGTGTAGCCGTTGAGCTGGATCCCCGACAGGCTCTTGCGCACGCCGTCCGACACGATGCCGCCGAGGCCGACGGCGAGGCATTTCTCCAGCACGACCACGCGCTTCGCGCCGGCGAGCGTCTCGCGCAGCGCGGCGAGCGGGAACGGTCGGAACGACGTGATGCCCACGGAGCCGATCGCCACGCCTTCGGCGCGCATCTCGTCGACGACCTCCTGCACGGTGCCGTTGATCGACCCCAGCGAGACCACGATCGTCTCGGCGCCTTCGGTCCGGTAGGGCCGGATGAGCCCGCCCGAGTCGCGGCCGAAGCGCGCGGCGAATTCGGCCGCGAGCTGCGGAATCCGGTCGAGCGCGCGCATCTGCTTGTGGTGCGCAAGGTAGCGCACCTCGGTGAACGCTTCGGGGCCGACCATCGCGCCGATCGTCACCGGCTCGGCGGGGTCGAGCACCTGGCGCGGCTCGAAGGGCGGCAGGTACGCGTCGACGTCCTCCTGCGCGGGCACCTCGATGCGCTCGTAGGCGTGCGTCAGGATGAAGCCGTCCATGCACACCATGACCGGGCAGGACAGCTCCTCGGCCAGCCGGAACGCCTGGATGTGCAGGTCGAGCGCCTCCTGGTTGGTCTCGGCGTAGAGCTGGATCCAGCCCGCGTCGCGCATCGACATCGCGTCGGAGTGGTCGTTCCAGATGTTGATCGGCGCCCCGATCGCGCGGTTGCCGATGGTCATCACGATCGGCAGGCCCAGCCCCGACGCGTTGTAGACCGCCTCGGCCATGAACAGGAGCCCCTGGCTCGACGTCGCGGTGTAGGTGCGCACGCCGGCGGCCGACGATCCGATCGCGACCGACAGCGCGGCGAACTCGCTCTCGACGTTGATGAACTCGCACGCCGCCAGCTCGCCGGTCTTCACCATCTCGCCCAACCCCTCGACGATGTGCGTCTGCGGCGTGATCGGGTAGGCGCAGATCACCTGCGGTCGGCACAGCGCGACACCCTCGGCGATCCCGCGCGAGCCTTCGATCTGCTTAAGCATGCGTGGTCTCCAGGAGCCTGCGCGTCTGCTCGTACGCCGCGTGCACGGCGGCGACATTGGTCTCCGCGAGGCGACCGGCGAACTTGCCGCGGATCGCGGCGACCACCGAGTCGAGGTGCACGATGCCGGTCAACGCGGCGAACGCGCCGAGCAGCGGCACGTTGGGGACCGCGCGGCCGACGTGCTCGAGCGCGATGTCGGTGGCGGGCAGCGCCAGCAGCCGCTCGGGGCGCATGCGTCGCATGAGATCGCCAAGGCCGAGCGCCTCGTAGCCCTGCCGCGAGTTGAGCAGCACGTAGCCGTCGGGCGACAACCCGTTGAACAGGTCGACCTGGTGCAGCAGCGTCGCGTCCTGGATCACGAGGACGTCGGGCGCCATCACCGGCTCGCGCAGCCGGATCGGACGGTCGTCGATGCGGCAGAACGCCATCACCGGCGCGCCCATGCGCTCGGAGCCGAAGCTCGGGAACGCCTGCGCGTGCCGCCCCTCGTGGAATGCCGCCACCGAGAGCATCTCGGCGCCCGAGACGACACCCTGGCCGCCTCGGCCGTGCATGCGGACCTGCAACACCGGCTCGACCTCCGTCGCCGGACGTCCCGCGATGCCCAGGCGAGCCTCGCGCGTCCGATGCAACCATCCTGCGCGCAAGCGCGGGGAACCTCTTGACCGAAGTCAAGAGGTT
>Ga0247825_10003402_pt1 | contig 10492 bp, 10 predicted proteins | sample 13C_Vanillin_Day_FD_194413 | JGI IMG/M metagenome (GOLD analysis project Ga0247825, IMG submission 194413) | Soil microbial communities from agricultural site in Penn Yan, New York, United States - 13C_Vanillin_Day48 | ecosystem: Environmental > Terrestrial > Soil > Agricultural land | place... | reverse complement strand
GCCGCTCGAGGCGCTGCGGCACGATGTCACGCCCTCGGGGCTGCACTACCTCCTGATTCATTTCGATATCCCGCCGGTAACGGCGCAGTGGAAGCTTCGTCTCACCGGTCTGCTGAAGCATCCCTTCGAGATCACGCTGGAGGAGTTGAAAACGCTTCCCGCCAGGACAGAGCGCGTGACGCTGGAATGCGCGGGCAACGGCCGCGGCCAGCTCTCGCCGCGCTATCCCTCGGTGCCGTGGCTGGAAGAGGGCGTTTCCACCGCCGAGTGGACCGGGGTGCCGCTTGCGGCGCTGCTCGGGCGCGCGGGTTTGCGCAGCGAGGCGAAAGACATCGTCTTCCGCGGCGCCGACCGTGGCTTCGATCGCGGCGTCGAGCACGAATTCGCGCGCAGCCTCGTCCCGGAGCTGGCCATGCGCGCGGACGTGTTGCTCGCGTATGCCATGAACGGCGCGCCGTTGCCGCCCCAGCACGGGGCGCCGCTGCGCCTCGTCGTGCCGCGCTGGTACGGCATGGCGAGCGTGAAATGGCTCTACGCCATCGAGGCGCTCGAGCGCGGCTTCGACGGCCTGCAGCAGGCCTCGGGCTACCACTTCCGCAGCGCCGCGGGCGAGAAGGGCGAGCCCTGCACCCTCATGCGCGTGAACTCGCTCATGGTCCCGCCCGGGATCCCGGACTTCTACACGCGAAAGCGCGTCGCGCGAGCGGGCGCCATCGAGGTCACGGGGAGGGCCTGGAGCGGCGCCGCGCCGATCGTGCGCGTCGAGCTCGGCGTGGACGGCCTTTGGCGCGACGCTGTAGTGGAAGAGCGACAGTGCGAGCATGCCTGGCAAGCCTGGCACGCCGTCTGGGACGCACGAGCGGGCGCGCACGAGCTCGCGTGCCGGGCGACCGATGCCCTCGGGCGGCGCCAGCCACTGGAGCCTCCTTCGGACCTGTCGGGGTTCGGAAACAACGGCGTGCAGCGGGTGCACGTCACGGTGAGGTAATTCGAGTCAACCGCACTCGGGCCCGAGGCGTTGTTCGGTACGGATCCGACAGGATCGCTGCTTTTTACCGAGCATCTAACCGAGGAGACTCCATGCTGAAGAAGCTGCTTGTTGCACTGGTCGCGTCCGCGTTCGCGCTGGGCGCGTACGCGCAGGCCCCCAAGGCCGAGCCGAAGGCCGACACGAAGACCGAAGCGAAGAAAGACGGCCAGAAGAAGCCCGCCAAGTCGACCAAGAAGTCGTCCAAGTCGACCAAGCCGAAGGGCACCGACGCATCCAAGGACGCCAAGAAAGACACCAAGTAACACCCGCGTAACATCGCAGCCCGGCTTACGGCCGGGCTTTTTTTTGCGGTAAAGTAATCCGATGTTGCTGATGCGCCGGCTGGTGTCGCGCAGCTCGCGCTCGCTCGCCGTGATGGTTGGCGCCGCGACCTCGGGCCGCGGACGAGGCAAAGACTGCCTGCGCGGCAAGCCCCGGCGCGCCGGTATTTTCCTTCGGCATTTTCGCCGATGGTCCTGCAGCACCCGCCGTTCTCGTTGCAAATCCCCAGATCGGAGCAACCCATGGATCGCAGAGCGTTCCTGAAGACAGGCTTTTTTGCCGTTGGCGCCGCATCCCTGCCATGGCGCGCAGCTGCCGCGGGCGAGTGGCGTACGTACGAGGTCGTGACGAAGATCGAGCTCGCGTTTCCCAAGGGTGCGTCGCGCGTGTGGCTGCCGCTGCCGATGAGGGCGGATACCGAATGGCATCGCAGCCTCGGCAACGAATGGTCCGGGAACGCGACCCGCGCGCAGGTGGCGAGCGACGGAAAGTACGGCGTGCCGATGCTCTACGCGGAGTGGAGCGACGACAGGATCGCCCCGCGGCTCGAGCTGAGGAGCCGGGTCTCCACGCGCGAGCACAACGTCGATCCGTCGAAGCCGCGCTCGGGCGCCGGGCAACTGAGCAGCTCCGACCGGCAGTTCTTCACCGCGCCGACCGACTACATTCCCACCGACGGCATCGTGCGCAAGACCGCGCAGGGCATCGTCAAGGGCGCCGGCAGCGACGTCGCGAAAGCGCGCGCCATCTACGAATGGGTCGTGGAGAACACGTTCCGCGACCCGAAGGTGCGCGGCTGCGGCTGGGGCGACATCAAATCCATGCTGGAAACGGGAAACCTGGGCGGGAAATGCGGTGACCTGAACGCGCTCTTCGTGGGACTCTCGCGCTCGGTCGGCGTGCCGGCGCGCGACGTGTACGGCCTGCGCCTCGCCCCTTCGGTGCACGGCTACCGCAGCCTCGGGGTCGGCACCCCCGGAGTCGGCACCCCATCGGTTACCCGCGCGCAGCACTGCCGCGCCGAGTTCTTCGCCGAAGGCCGCGGCTGGATTCCGGTCGACCCCGCCGACGTGCGCAAGGTCGCCCTCGAGGAGCCGCCGGGCAATCTCGCGCTCAAGGACGGCAAGGTCGACGCGGCGCGCAAGCGCCTGTTCGGCAACTGGGAGATGAACTGGCTCGCGTACAACATGGGCCACGACATCGTCCTGCCCCACTCTGCGGGACCCAAGCTGCCCTACCTGATGTATCCGAACGGCGAGACCGGGGGCGAGCGCCTCGATCAGCTCGATCCGGACGCGTTCCAGTATTCCATGACCGCACGCGAGCTCGTCGCTTGAGGCTCGCGCTCCTCCTTCTCGTTGCGCTCGCGCTTCCGGCATCCGCCCAGCCGCTGAAGCAGTGGAAGGGCGGCGCCACGCCAGCGCTCGAGCTCCAGGACGTGGACGGAAAGCTCCATCGCCTGGCGGACTACCGCGGCAAGGTGGTGCTGCTCAACTTCTGGGCCACCTGGTGCGCGCCCTGCCGCGAGGAGATGCCGAGCATGCAGGCGCTTGGCGAGAGCCTCGAGGGCCGTCCGTTCGCCGTGCTCGCGGTCAACGTCGGCGAGGGCGCGCGCGCGGCCCGCGACTTCGGGGAGAAGATGGCGCTGCGCTTCCCGATCCTGCTCGATAGCGACATGACTACGACGCGGGCCTGGAGCGCGCGCGTGCTTCCGGCGAGCTACGTGATCGGGCCGGACGGCAAGGTCGCGTACAGCTACCTCGGCGCGATCAACTGGAACGCGCCGCAGGTGAAGACCGCGCTCGAGCGCCTGATGCCGCGATGAGGCTTCTCTCGATCCTCGCCCCTTTCCTTTTCTCCACCTTCGTCGCCGCAGAAGAATCGCTCACGGTCCCGTTCATCACCACCCCCGACGAGGTGGTGCATCGCATGCTGCAGCTCGCGCACGCGCGTCCGGGCGACCTGGTGGTGGACCTCGGCTCGGGCGACGGGCGCATCGTGATCGCCGCGGCGAAGGAGTTCGGCGCCCGCGGCCTGGGCATCGAGCTCGACGCCGGCCTGGTGGAGAGCTCGCGCGCGAATGCCGTGCGCGCCGGGGTCGCGGAGCGTGTCGCCTTCGTGCGGGGCGATGTCCTAGAGGCGGACATCTCCGCCGCCAGCGTCGTCACGGTGTACCTCCTGCCGGAACTCTTGAACCGGCTGCAGCCGACGCTGCTGCAGCGCCTGCAGCCGGGCACCCGCATCGTGTCGCACGCCTTCACGATGACCGGATGGCGGCCCGACAGCCGCGAGACGATGCGCATCGCGAAGCCCCATCCCGGACAGGGCGACCAGAGCTCGCTCTACCTGTGGATCGTGCCAGCCGAGGTGCGCGGCGTATGGCAGGCGGAGGGCACCCGCATCCGCATCCACCAGAACTTCCAGGACATAGAGCTCGAAGGCCGGCTTCTCGGACGCGAGATCACCTCGTCGCGCGCCAGCCTGCGCGGCCGCGACGTCCTCTGGGACGCGAACGGCCTGCGCTTCCAGGGCCGGCTGCAGGGCGATCGGATCGCGGGCGAGCTCTCGGGCCCGGACCGGCGCGAGCCGCTCGTCCTGACTCGCGCCCCCTGACTCGCGCGCTAGAGCAGCTTTCCGGGGTTCATCAGGCCAAGCGGATCGAGCGTGCGCTTGAGCGCGTGCATGAGCTCGAGCTCGAGCGCGCTCTTGTGCCGCCGGATCTCCTCGCGCTTGAGCTGTCCCAGGCCGTGCTCCGCGGAGATCGAGCCGCCGAAGTCATCGAGCGTGTCGTAGACGATGCGGTTCACCTCGTCCCGGCGAGGAACCAGCGCCTCGGTGCCGACGTTGTAGTGCAGGTTGCCGTCGCCCACGTGGCCGAAGCAGAAGATGTCGATGTCGCCGAACCTTGCGGCGAGGCCGCGGTTCGCGCGGTCTATGAATTCGGGAATCCGCGAGACCGGGACCGAGATGTCGTGCTTGACGTTGCTGAACTGCGCCTCCGGAATGGTCTCGCGGATGCGCCACAGCGCCCGCGACTGCTCGCCGCTCTGCGCGATCGCCGCGTCGCCAAGGGCGTTGCGCGCGGCGCACTGGGCGAGCGCCTCTTCGACACGGCCGTGCAGCGCCGCCGTCTCGCCGCTGTCGCCTAGCTCCGCGAGCACGTACCAGGGGTATGCGCTCGCGAGCGGGTCGGCCGCGGCGCTCGAGTGGGCGAGCACCGCCTCGAGGCACGGCCGGGAGATGAGCTCGAATGCCGAGAGCCGATCGCCGAGTCCTGCGCGCAGCAAGCCGAGGAGCTCGACCGCGGCGCGCGGGCTGTCGAGCGCGATCCACGCCGTTGCCGTGGCGCTCGGCTTCGGAAAGAGGCGCAGCACGGCGGCGGTGATGATGCCGAGCGTGCCCTCGGCGCCGAGAAAGAGCTGCTTGAGGTCGTAGCCGGTGTTGTCCTTTCGCAGCGCCCGCAGCCCGTTCCAGACCCGGCCGTCGGGCAGCACGACCTCCAGGCCGAGCACTTGCTCGCGCGCGGTGCCGTAGCGAAGCACGTTCACGCCGCCCGCGTTGGTGGAGAGGTTGCCGCCGATCTGGCAGCTGCCCTCCGCGGCGAGCGACAGGGGAAACAGCCTCCCGGCGTCGTCGGCCGCCTTCTGCACTGCCGCCAGCACGCAGCCGGCATCGACGGTGATGGTGTCGTTGAGCACGTCGAGCGCACGGATGCGATTCATCCGCGCGAGCGAAAGTACGATCTCCGGCCGTGTGCCGGTCGGCACCGATCCGCCGACCAGACCCGTGTTGCCCCCCTGCGGCACCACCGCGATCGCCTCCCGGGCGCAGAGGGCCACGACCTGCGACACTTCCTCCGTGCTGCCCGGCCGCACGACGCACTGGGCAGCCGCGGCATATTGCCGCCGCCAGTCGGTGAAATACGGTTTCGTTTCCGCGGGGTCGGTGTAGACGTTGCGGGCGCCTACAATCTCGGCGAGGAGATCTTGCAGTGCCATTGCTGATAAGTATTTTACTGGCGTTCATCGCGTCCCCCGCCTGGGGCGAGGCGCCTCCCATCGTCGTGGGTGCGGCAGTGTCCCAAACCGGCGTCCTCGCCCCGCTCGCGTCCGACTACCGCAGGGGGCTCCTGCTCTGGCAGGAAGAGCTGAACGGCGCAGGCGGACTGCTCGGCAGGCGCGTGGAGCTGCGCCTGCTCGATGACGAGTCCGACGCCCGGCGCAGCGGCGAGCTCTATGCGCAGCTCATCCGCGACAAGACCGATCTTCTGATCGGCCCCTTCGGCTCGGCGGCCACGCTCATGGCAACCGCCCAGACCGAAGCCGCGCGGCGCGTTCTCATCAACGGCGCGGGCGCCTCGCTTGCAGTCCACCAGCGCTCGCCGCGCTATCTTTTCCAGACCACGATCCCGAACGCGGCGTACGGCGTCGGCATAGTGGAGATCGCGAAAGCCGAGGGCCTCGCGAGCGCGACGATTCTCTCGCGCGACGATCACACGGTGCGCGAGATGGCCGACACCACGCGCGAGGGCGCGGTGAAGCAGGGGCTCAAGGTGAGCGGCGTCGAGGTCTACGGCGCAGGCGTGCTCGACTTTGCGCCGTACGTGAAGAAGGGTCGCGCCGATGCGTGGATCGTCTTCGGCGAGCTGCGCGACACCGCCGACCTATTGCGCACCCTGAAGAAGCTCGGCTACGCGCCGCGGCTCTTCTTCGCGCGCAGCGCGGGCGATTCACGGTTCGTCAACCTGGTCGGGCAGGACGCCGAGCTCGCGCTCGGGATGCGCGAGTACGACCCGAAATTCCGGACGCGCGGAAACCAGCAGTTCGCGGCCGCCTACACCGCAAGGTGGTCGGCGCCGCCGAACTTCGGCGCGGCGCAGGGCTATGCCGCAGGCACGGTGCTCGCCGAGGCGGTGCGCCTGGCCGGGTCGCTCGACCAGGCGAAGCTGCGCTCGACCCTGGCGCAGCTGGAGACCGACACCGTACTGGGGGGCTACAAGGTCGATCCTGAAACCGGCGAGCAGCGCGCGACGCGTCCCGCGGTGGTGCAGATCCAGCGCGGCAAGCCCGTGGTGGTGTGGCCCGAATGGCTGCAGGCCTCGACGGTCCAGCCGTATCCGCAGTGGAATGAGCGCCGGATACTCGAGTAACCTGCGCGAGTAACCTGCGCAAAATCCGAGATGCCGCTCCTTCGTTCGCTCCTCTTCGCCCCCGGTAACGTGCCGCGAAGGGTCGAAAAAGCCTTGACGCTCGACGCCGACGCGGTGATCGTCGACCTGGAGGACTCCGTAGCCCTCTCCGACAAGGAGGCGACGCGCAAGCCCGTCGCCGAGGCGCTTTCCAGGCCGCGTACAGCCCTCGGCTATGTGCGCGTCAACGCGCCCGCGACCGAGTTCTGCTACGGCGACCTCGCCGCAACCATCCACAAAGGGGTGGACGGCGTCTTCCTGCCGAAGGTGGAGAGCGCCGCGGACCTGCACGCGATCGACTGGCTGCTCGCGGCGCTGGAGCGCGAGCGCGGCATCGCCGAGGGGTCGATCGACCTCGTTCCCCAGATCGAGACCGCGTCGGGCGTGCAGCGCGTCGACCGGATCATCCAGGCACGGAGCCTGCGTCCCTACAAGGGTTCCTGGCGCGTCAAGCGGCTCGCCTTCGGCGGCGCCGACTACGCATTCGAGCTCGGCTTGAGCGTCGGCATGGAAGAAACGGAGCTCGCCGACGCCCGTGCGCGCATCGTGCTTTCATCGCGCGCGGGCGGGCTCGAGGGTCCGATCGACAGCCCGTGGTTTCATTTCAAGGAGGCTGCGGCGTTCGAACGGGCGCTCGAGCGCAGCCGCCGCGGCGGGTTCCAGGGGCGCCTGTGCGTACACCCGGATCAGATCGGCCCGGTCAACCGCGCGTACCTGCCGAGCGACGAGGAGCTCGCCCGCGCCGAGCGCATCGTCGCCGCCTTCAAGGACGCCGAGGCACGCGGCGCGGCGGCCATCCAGGTGGACGGCCAGATGATCGATTACCCGGTCGCATATCGCGCGCAGGCGCTGCTCGAATCCATGCGCGAGGCGATGCGCGACGGGAAGCGCAAGGCCTGAGCGTCGCCCTGCCCCTGGCGGTGACGCTCGCGATCCAGACGCTGGTGTCGACCACGATGTACTGCGCTCCGGTAATGGCGCCCGCAGCCGCGCCTTTGCTCGGCGTCACGCCCGCGGCGGTCGGCTACTTCGTGACGACGGCCTATCTCGGCTCGATGATCGGCACGGCGACCGCCGGGGGCTGGGTGGAGCGTTTCGGGCCGATCCGGGTATCGCAGGTCGGGATGCTGCTTTGCGGCTGCGGCCTCGCGCTCGCGGCGAGCGGGACGCTCGCCGCGGTGCTCGCCGGGGCGCTGCTCATCGGTCTGGGCTACGGCCCGGCCACGCCGGCGAGCTCGGTGATCCTCGCGCGTGCGGCGCCCGCCGGAATGCTGTCGCTCACCTTCTCGCTCAAGCAGACCGGCGTGCCGCTTGGCACCGCGATCGCCGGCGCGACGGTGCCGACGCTGGTGCTTGGCCTGGGATGGCAGGGCGCGGCGCTTGCGATCGGCGCGCTTTGCGCGCTCTTCGGCCTGGTGATCGCTCCCTTCCGCGACGCCTACGACAAGGGGCGCGATCGCTCGGCGCCGGTATCCCTCGGCTCGGCGCTTGCGCCGGTGCTGCTCGTGCTGCGCGAGCCGCGGCTGGCGCAGCTTGCAGCGACCTCGTTCGTTTACGGAGGCGTGCAGATCACGCTGGTCGCCTTCCTCGTTGCGTTCCTCACCGAATCATTCGGGCTCTCGCTGGTGCTCGCGGGAATCGTCATGGCCGTGTCGCAGCTCGCGAGCGTCGCCGCGCGCGTGCTTTGGGGAGTCGTTGCCGACAGGGCCCTCAGCCGGCGCGCCACGCTGGGGACGCTGGGCGTCGGAATGGGCATCACCGCCGCCTGCGGGCTCGCCGCCGGAGCGCACTGGCCGCTGTGGGCGCTCTTCGCCTTCGGCATCGCGCTCGGCGCTACGGCGGTGGGCTGGAACGGCGTGTTCCTCGCGGAGCTGACGCGGCTTGCGCCGCGGGGGCGCGTCGGCGACGTTACGGGAGGCTCGTCCTTCTTCACGTTCCTCGGGGTGGTTGTTACGCCGCCCCTTTTCCATCTCGTGCTCGGGCTCACGTCTTCTTACGGCATGACTTATGCGTTGATCGGCATGCCGGCGCTCGCCGTCGGCGCGACGCTGCTCTGGAGCTCCGGAATTGACCGTGGGGATAAAAGGGAAAGCAGGGAAAAGAGCGAAAGCAGGGAAAACGAAACGTGACCCGCGATGTGGTGCTGGCACCCGGCTTGTGGATGCCGGCAATGGCGCTGACGCTGCTCGCGGCGCGGCTGGCGCGCTCGGGGTACGTGCCGCACCTGTTCGCCTACCGCGGCCGCAGCCCGCTCGAGGGAAATGCCGGGCGTTTTGCACGCTTTGCGCGCGAAACGCTCGCCGGGCGCCCGGCCCATTTCATCGGGCACAGCCTGGGCGGCGTGCTCGTGCTGCAGACGCTGAACGCGCACGACGACCTGCCGGTCGCCTCGGCAATCCTGCTGGCGGCGCCGGTGCGCGGTTGTCTGGCGGGACGGAGGCTGGGAAGCGCGCGCGTGGGGCGCTGGATGATGGGCGCCTGCGGCGAGCTCTGGCATGAGCGCCAGGCGCGGTGGAAGCGCACGGCGCCGCTGGGAGTCATCGCCGGAACGCTGCCGTTGGCCCTCGGGCGCGCCCTCGGCGGCCTGCCCGGCCCGAACGACGGCGTGGTGCGGGTGGAAGAAACCACGGTGGAGGGCATGACGGCGCGGGCGCTGGTCCCGCTCGGCCACAGCCTGCTCATCGTCTCCGGAGCGGTCGGCAGGCTGGTGGAGCGCTTCATGAGCGCGGGATGCTTCGAGTGAGACTCGTCGTCCTCCTCCTCGCCGCGGCGCTCGCGCTTTCGGGCTGCGAGTCCATGCAGTACTACGCCCACGCGATCAATGGCCATCGGCAGATCATGCGCGCCGCCCGCCCGCTCGAGGCCTGGCTGGCGGATCCTGCGACGGCGCCCGACCTGCGCTCCCGGCTCGAGGTTGCGCGCGGAGTGCGCGAATTCGCGTCTCGCGATCTCGCGCTGCCGCGCAACGGAAGCTACGAGTCCTATGCCGAGCTCGGCCGCCCGTATGCGGCATGGAACGTCTATGCCGCTCCGGTGTTCTCCACCGAGCCGAAGCTGGAGTGCTTTCCGTTTGCGGGCTGCGTCAGCTACCGCGGATTCTTCTCGGAGGCCGATGCGAGGCGCCATGCGGAAAAGCTGCGCGCCGCCGGCAACGACGTCTATGTCGGAGGCGTGCCGGCGTACTCCACCCTGGGCTGGTTCGATGACCCGCTCCTGTCCACCTTCATCCGCTATCCCGACGCCCAGCTCGCGCGGCTGCTGTTTCACGAGCTCGCCCACCAGGTGGTGTACGTGCGCGACGACACGACCTTCAACGAGTCGTTCGCGGTGGCGGTGGAGGAGGAGGGCGTACGCCGCTGGCTGCGCGTACAGGGCCGCGAAGCGGAGTTCGCCGCCTTCCAGGCGGCCCAGAAGCGCAGGCGTGAGCTGGCGGCCCGGGTGGAGGCGATGCGCAAGCGCCTCGCCGCGCTCTACAAGAGCGACGCACCGGTCGAGGAAAAGCAGCGTTTCAAGGCGCAGGAGTTCGCCAAGCTGCGCGCCGAATACGGCAGCATCGTGCCCGCGGAGCCGAGCAACGCGTTCCTCGTCTCGATTGCGGTGTACACCGAGCTCGTGCCCGCGTTCGAGCGGCTGCTCGCGGAAAAGGGCGGCGACCTGAGCGCCTTCTACGCCCGCGTGCGCGAGCTCGCCCGCGAGGAAAAAAAGGCGCGCGAGCCGGCGCTGCGGTAGGAATTCGGGGTCAGGGTCGTAATTATTCGGAGACGCGAAGCTTAAGAATAATTACGACCCTGACCCCGAATTCCTTTACGAAATGGCGATGTCGACCGACTTCTTGAACGCCGGGCGCTCGCACAGCCGCTCGAACCACGCTTGCAGGTGCGGCTGCGCCGGGCGCTCGAGCGGCAGCCGCATCCAGAGCTGCACGTGGCAGCCGAGCGGAATATCGGCGATGGTCAGCTCGTTTCCGGCCAGGTAGCGCCGCTCGGCGAGGG
>Ga0247825_10003401_pt1 | contig 10494 bp, 15 predicted proteins | sample 13C_Vanillin_Day_FD_194413 | JGI IMG/M metagenome (GOLD analysis project Ga0247825, IMG submission 194413) | Soil microbial communities from agricultural site in Penn Yan, New York, United States - 13C_Vanillin_Day48 | ecosystem: Environmental > Terrestrial > Soil > Agricultural land | place... | reverse complement strand
GCACGGCGTCCTCGAGGATCTCGAGCGCGTCGGTGCCGTATTCGAGCTCGTAGGTTTCCTTCCTCGCCTTGGCCGGCAGCTTCCCCGGCTTTCGGATCGGCACGAATCCGGCCCCGAGCCGCCGCGCCACCGGGCTGCCCAGGATAAAGCCTCGGCTCTCGATCCCGACGACGAGATCGATCGGAGACTTCAAATACGGCTCTGACAGCCGATCGATCGTCGCCTCGAGGCCCGCTGGATTTCGGAGGAGCGTCGTGATGTCGTAGAAGAGGATGCCCGCTTTCGGAAAGTCGGGCACGTGTCTGATGTGCTGTTTGAGGTCCATTCAATCTCTGAGCAAGAGGATCGTGCTTAAGAAGTCACCGAGAACGTGTCGTATGCGCCGGTCACATCCTCAACGTCGACGGTTACGGTTTGTACGCGCGCGCCACGTGGGCCCGAACGCAACGCGCGTTCGACGCGCGTGACCGACTCGGCCTCCCCTTCGACGTGAGCTTCAACGCGACCGTCAGGCAGATTGCGCACCCATCCGGTTACGCCTTCGCGCAACGCCCATTCCTGTGTGAAGTACCGGAAACCGACGCCCTGCACGCGGCCGCTGATCACGAATCGGCGTGCCACCAACATGAGGAAGGTGAATTATATCGTCAGTCCTCAGTCCCCAGTCCCCAGTCCCCGGTCTTCAGTTCGCGGCGAGTCCACGGAAAAGTTCGCGCCCGCCTGGCATCCCGGGCCACGGAATCGACAGCAGGATCGCCACCATCGCCAGCCCCACGAAAATCAGCACGTAGCGATGACGAGCCTTGGCGTCCGTCGTCTTCTTGACGCGCGCGCGACCGATGTGCGCGAGCGCGATCGCGATGATCATCCCGGTGAGGTGCTCCACCACGAAGAACCGCAGGATCGGATCGCGCATGGTCAACGACATGTTCTCGAAACCGGATCGCGTCACCGGACTCAGAAACGCGTAGAGGATCAAGCCGATCAGCATCTGCACATCGAGCGTCGTGCTGAAGAGCACGAGACGCAGGTTGTCCACCGGCAGCCACGCGCGACGCGTCGTCACACCCGCCACCGCGCCGCCGAGAGCAGCGATGCCAGCGAGGATGACGAGCCACCGAAACCACGAGTGCAGAAAGAGAAGCGCGGTGTACATACGCCGCATTCTAGCTGTTTAGCGACGCAGGTACGAGCGGCGAGGTGGCGCGAGCGTTGTTGGCTAGACGCTGTTCGAGAGCAGACCGACCCAGGGGCCAACGGCGAAGATGAGGTACACGAGCGTGAGAATCGCGACCCAGCGGTAGCGCGCTGTGAAGTACAACACCGAGCCGCACGTCACGGCGAACAGCTTCGCCATCGTGAAGCCGACCGCTGGTCCGAAGGCACTGAGGTACCAGCCGACGAGCGGATTGGCCTCGATCCCTGGGCCGTGGAGCGACACGCCGACGTAGGACATCACGCCGTCGAGGGCCTGCACGATGACGAACGTCAGCCACAGGATTTGTGCGCCGGACGGCCGCCAACGTCTCAGGAATGCAGGACGATCAAAGCCGGAGATTGCTACGGGTGCCGATGCCATGGTCAGCAAGCATCAGGCAAAGAAAACGCCAGCAAAATGGCGTGGGATCACGACGGCGCGGAAGCCAAAAGGTCGTCGGCGCGCGGATTTATGTCTTCGCGTCCCGGGCCAATCGGCTCCTCATTCGGGCACAGCGGGCCGCGCAGTTCCGTGCCGAAGTCGCCTCTCGAGAGCCCTCTCTACGCCTCAGATCTGGATCCTCGAGAACGCCCAGGCACCCAGCACGAGGAAGCCGGACGCAAAGAGCGCGAGCACACCAAGATTCAGGATCGGCCCGAACTGCGTGAGACCGATTAGCGCACCTCGCAGTCCATCGATCCCGTACGACAATGGATCCACGCGCGTCGCCACCATGAGCGCCGTCGGCAGATTGTTCAGCGGAAAGAGCGCGCCGGACAGAAAGAAGATCGGCATCACGAGAAAGTTCATGATGAGCTGAAAGCCTTGCATATCTTTCAGCGTCGATCCGATCGCGGTGCCAAGTCCCGCGAACACCAGGCCGACGAGCAGCATGAACATGAACGCCAGCGGGATCGCCGCCAGGCTGTGTGGTCGAAATCCCGCGATCATGCAGACGACCAGAATCAACGTGCCCTGGATCGATGCGATCGTCGCGCCGCCGAGCGTCCGGCCGAGCATGATCTGCAGTCGCGGAACAGGCGCAACGAGCGTCTCCTTGAGGAAACCGAACTGTCGATCCCACAGCAGGCCGATGCCCGAAAAGATCGACGTAAACAGGATTGCCATCCCCACCACACCGGGGGCGATGAACTGCAGATAGCTTCCCTGCCCTGATTGCTCGAACACCGGACCGAGTCCGAATCCGAGCACGAGGAGATACAACAGCGGTTGCGCGATCGACCCGATGATCTGCGGACGCGATCGCAGATACCGCTTCACTTCACGGAGCCAGAGATAGTAGACGACGGTCACGGCTCATCTCCTCCACATTCTGGCCATCTGGCGCATCTGGTCCGCTGCATCGGCGCGCTCGTCGCGAATCGTCGAGCCGGTCAACGCGAGAAACGCCGCTTCAAGCGACTCCGCGTTCGTCTGCAGCTTCAGCGCCGCCGCCGTCCCCTGCGCGACGATGTGCCCGTGATCGATGATGGCGATGCGATGCGCGGTGCGCTCGGCTTCGTCCATGTAGTGCGTGGTGAGGAACACGGTCACACCCTCTGTTTCGTTCAGGTGCTTCACGTGCGTCCAGAGCTGGTTCCGGCTCTGCGGATCGAGCCCCAGCGTAGGCTCGTCTAGAAACAGAATCTTCGGCGTGTGCAGCAGGCCGCGCGCGATCTCGAGCCGCCGCTTCATGCCGCCCGAGAACGTCTTCACGTACGAGTCGCGACGATCCCACAGCTCGAAGAGCGTGAGCAGGATCTGCGTGCGCTCGATGCGGACCTTTCGTGGCACGTGATACAGCGCACCGTGCAGGTCCATGTTCTCGAACGCGGTGAGCTCGACATCGAGACTCGGATCCTGAAACACGATTCCGAACCGGCTGCGCGCCTGGAGCGGCTGTGCCGCCGGATCGAGACCATCGAGTTTCATCGTTCCGCTCGTCGGACGCTGCAGCGTCGTGAGCATTTGAATGGTCGTTGTCTTGCCGGCGCCATTGGGGCCGAGGAACGCGAAGATCTCGCCGCGAGCGACGTCGAACGAAATGCCGTCCACGGCCTTGACCTCGCCAAAGGTCTTGACCAGGTTTTCAACGTGGATCATTGGAGACCGGCTCTCCTTGGAGCCGAAGGAAGGGCAATAGAGTAATACGGCTGACCTCACAGGGCGACCTCACGTCACGTGCGGAGGACGCCTACTGCACACGCCAGCACAGCACAAAGGGCCTAAATCGCTGTACGGCCCCTACTTCAGCGGCGCCACCTGCGCTGGCAAGGCCTTTGCCTCATCTCTGCCAGAAGGCTCCCCGGTCTTCAACGACGGAGGTGGACGTGAAACCGCTGCTGTCAGTCATGGTCGCCGGTGCACTGCTGGGCGGAACTGTGTTTGCCGATCACGCGGAAGCCGGAGACAAACGGCGAGGACATGGCCGCGAAGGTCAGTACGAGCGCTACGACAGTCGATACTACCGGGACTCGCGTGATTATCGCGACGACCGACACTACTACGGCGATCGCTACTACCGCGGACGTGACGTGGTCGTAATTCGCGACTACTACCGGCCGTACTATCGCCCGCTGCCGCCGGGGTTACGCCATCACTACTATCGCGCTGGCTACCTGCCCCCGGGATGGGCCAAGCGCATGCGGCCTGTGCCGGTGTATGTCGAACGCGAGCTCGTCGTTGTACCGCACGGATATCATCGCGGACTGATCGATGGTCACGCCGTGGTATACAACGATCGCGGGTTCATTCTCGACATCGCGGTGCTGTTCTAAGAACGTTCTAATGAGGTGTGGCATGAACAGATCGGTTGTCAGGAGTGCGGCTCTCATCGTCGTGCTGGTTGGTGCGTTGTTCTCGGGTGCGTGCGCGGCACGATCGATCAATCAGGTGCTTGCGGATCCGGGACGCTACCGCGACCGTGAAGTGAAGCTGTCTGGCTCTGTCGTGGACAGCTACTCCTTCGTCGGCAATGGCGCCTACCAGATCGAAGACAACAGCGGAAGGCTCTGGGTGGTGTCCAATCAGGGCGTGCCGCGCAAGGGCGCGCGCGTGAACGTCAAGGGCACCGTACGTGAAGGCTTCAGCCTCGGGTCCGTTGGTGACAAGCTGAAGCTGCCACCGGCCGTCAGCGCGGGGATCGTGCTAATGGAGACATCGCACAAAGCGAAGTAAGCGGATCCACGAACTGGGAGCCAGGGACGGGGCGGGCCGAGGGCCCGCCCTCTCATCTATCGCAAGCCGACCCGAATCGATCCGCTGCGACTGTTGGCCCTGACGAGCGGACCACCGCCACCCACCGTGCCAGACGCCGCGCCCTTCGATGTCGATCCCTGAAGCGCGGAACCATCCACACGAACCGAGCCCGATCCGCTGCGCGCGTCCAGCGTCAGCTTCGCGTTCGAATCAAAGTCCAGCTCGAAACTTCCCGACCCGCTCGTGATCTGCCAGGGCGCCGTGGGCAATCCACTGACGCGAATGCGCCCGCTGTTGGAGGTCGCCGTGAGCCCGCCGTTGACGCCAACCAAATCGATCGCGCTCGACCCTGTTCCGACGTCCACGTTGCCCTGCCCGCGAAACGTCCCTTCAACGGCGCCGCTCTGCGTGCGAACGCGCAGTCCTGCGCCGAGGTTGCGAACGCTGACACGACTGCTCTGCGTGGTCACATCGAGATTTCCTCCAACGCTGTCAGCATCCACCGATCCTGATTGCGTCGTCACGTCGGCGTCGCCGGAGAGATCCCGCACACGGATGGACGCCGATTCAGTTCGAACAGATACTTTCCCGCTGACACCGGCGATCGTCGTCTCGCCAGAGTCGCTGTTTGTTCGGACGACTGTGCCACGCGGGACGCTGACGGCGTAGGCAACCGTCATCGCGCGCTGCTCCTCAGGAGCTGCCGGCGGACGAAGCCTGAGATGCGCATGAGCCAGTGTACGCCTCTGCAGGGCGCCACGGCGCTACATCAACCGGCCAGGCGGAGGCGTCAGTAGATACTGCTGATCCCGCAGCTCGCGGCTGAGCCGTGAGTGCCGCTGCCGCCAGGGCTCGAAATGCCTGGCCATCATCGTGAGCAGCCGCGCCTTCTTGGCCGAGTTCACGTGCTCCGCCGCGCGGACGAAGAAGCCGGCGCCAATTTCCGCGTACCAGCGAATGTTGTGACGGCCGCGCATCTGATCTTCGAAGAAGCCCGTGAGCAAGAGGCACTGCGCGCCCGCGGTCTCCATGAGGTGATGATCCTGCGACACCACGGTGTTCATCACGAAGTGATCGAACACTGCGCTAAGCGTTGCGGGCGCCGGCATCTCTAGTTCGGTGGTCGTCGAGACCTGCGCGTAGTGCGCCAGCACGCTCGCGTTGTACAGCAGTTCCTGGCGATCGACGCCAGGATCGGAGACGTCCTGAAGACCCGTGACGAAGAACTCGAGCGCGCGACGTTGATCGACGGCGAATAGTTCCTGTAGCGGCTCCATGCCACCTCCTGCGCGGACTCGTACCGCGGTCCACCACCGGGTATGTACAAGCCCATCGGCAAGTTGCGGCGAGGACTTTACCCGTCCAGGTTGCTCGCAAGAATCTGGCCAGCGTGGGCGCGTTCGATCGCGCGGGGCGCCAGTGACAAGCCTGAGTGGCCGCACGGGAATGTCCAGCTTCGGCTCACCTGTGTTCCGTTTCACGAGGACTTCTCCAACTCCTCGACGAGCGCAACAAATTCCGCCAGCACCATCGCCGTCGCACCCCATACACGAGTGTCGTGCACATCGAAATAAGGGACATTCATGACACTTTGTGGCGGCAGGATTCGCGTGCGCTCTTCCCACAACACTCGCTCCGGTTCGCGCAGAAGCGCGATCGGCACTTCAATCAGTCGCTCGACTTCGTGTGACGCGAGGTTGAACTCCGGCCGGCGAGCAGCGAAGCCAACGACCGGATGAAGGAGATGGCCACTCACGTACACCGGCAACGCCGTGAGCCGACCCAGTATGTCGACCTCGGCTGGCGCGATGCCGACTTCTTCATGGGCTTCTCGAAGCGCGGCCTCCTCGATCGATTCGCCCTGATCGAGACGTCCACCTGGCAGCGAGACCTGCCCGGTGTGATGACGCAGATTCGACCCACGTACGGTCAGCGGCACATGCCAGGCATCCTCGTGCGGATAGATCAGAAGGAGAGCCGCCGCAGGACGCAGCCCACTCACGTCGATACCGGAATCCGCTCCCAGCCGGGGGCGAGGTGACATCCGCAACTGCGCATCGAGGCCGGGCAGCGGCGAGGCCAATCGGCGCCGCAGCGATTCCGGAAGGTTCTGCATCCGACTTGATCGTAGCCTGATGACGATGCGGGAACCTGCTTCCCCCGAATCGACGTCATACCATTCGTGACCGAATTGACCGCTCGCACCTCTCGCCTGCAGACTGTACGCAGCCGATGGGACTCACACGCCCCTTGCTGAACCGCCGCACATTCATGACTACTGGTGCTATCGCCGCTGCCGGCGGCGCCGCATGGGTCGGTGTGTCGTCGTCGTGGGGTGCTCGCTTTCTGCGGCAGCGCTTTGAAGAGATCGGCCGCGATATTCCTCCGGCGCCGAACAAACCGAACCCTTCGTCGTGGTCCGACAACGCCGTGACGCTCGCCTGGCTTGGACATGCGACCGTCCTCATCAACTTCTACGGACTGCGCATCCTCACCGATCCCGCGCTGTATCCACGCATCGGCGTGGATCTCGGACTCGGCACGCTCGGGCCGATGCGCCTGCTGCAGTGCGCACTCACGCCTGACGAACTTCCGGACATCGATCTCGTGCTCGTGTCGCACGCGCACTTCGATCACCTGGACACACCGTCACTCGGATCGCTCCGCGGCAAGCCCGCTGCAGTCATGGCGCCCGGCATCTCCGACCTTCTTCCACGCCGGCACTATTCCTCGGTGAGGGAGCTGCGTTGGAATGAAGCCGCCACAGTGACCACGCCGCGAGGTGACATCCTCGTTCGCGCCATCGAGGTCAAGCACTGGGGCGCACGCATTCGTCGCGACACCTGGCGCGGATACACCGGCTGGGTGGTTGAACGCGAGGGACGAAGGATTCTCATTGGAGGCGATACGGCGGTCACGCCCACGTTCAAGAGTCACCGGCGCTACGGTCCCTTCGACGCAGCCGTCATGCCGATCGGTGCATACGACCCGTGGATCTACAATCACTGCACGCCGGAGCAGGCTGTGACGATGGCCGACGCGGCCGACGCGCGGCTGATCGTGCCGGTGCACCATCAATCGTTTCGCCTGAGCAACGAACCCTTCATGGAACCGATCGAGCGGATTCAGCAGGCGCTCGCGCAGGAACACGACCGTCTCGCACTCCGCGAGATTGGTGCAACGGTGGTCATCCGGAGCTGACGCGCCGCCAATGAGGCTCACTCGCCGAACCGCGCTGCTGGCTGCAGCGAGCGCGACCGTGGCTCCCCTGCTTGCGCTGGTGCGAGCCGAGGCGGCAGTGCCACAAGTGCGGGTCACCGGCTTCGAGCTGCTACCCATCCGCGCGACGTCACGAACGGTCTGGCTGATCGTGCGTCTCAGGACGGACACCGGTCTTGTCGGACTTGGCGAAGCATCTGATGCCTTCGGCTTCGCGAACACGACTGCAGACGATGCCGCGCGCATGCGGTCGCAGCTGGCGACATTCTTCAATCTGATCGACGGCGGTTCGCCATTCGAGATCGAATCCTATCGACAGCGCGGCGAAGCGATGGCGCGCCAGGGACTCGTTCCGGCCACCGCGTTCAGCGCGATCGAACAGGCTCTCTGGGATCTCGCTGGCAAGGCACTCGATGTGCCGACCTACGTTCTCCTGGGTGGCAAGGTCCGCGACTCTCTGCCGGTCTATGCGAACATCAATCGCGCGACTGATCCGCGCACGCCGGCAGGTTTCGCGGCGGCTGCCAGGCGAGCGGTTGCCGATGGGTTCCGCGCAATCAAGGCCGCGCCCTGGGATGGCTTTCCATCGCTCGGCTCACCCGACGCTGCGATCGCACTCGCGGTCGATACCGGCATCGCGTCAGTGGCCGCGATGCGCGAGGCAGTCGGGCCGGAGATTGCGATCATGGTGGACTGTCATAGCTTCTTCGACGTCGAGCGAGCTGTGCGCGTGGCCGAACGGCTCGAGTCGTACAACCTCACGTGGTATGAAGAGCCGGTCGCACCCGACAAAGTGGACGAGACGGTTGCGATCAGGCGGCGCATTCGTCAGCAGATGGCTGGTGGCGAAACGCTCTTCGGTCTCTCCGGATTCGCACCGCTTGCTCGTCGTCGCGCAGTGGACACGATCATGCCGGACGTGAAGCATTGCGGTGGTTTATTGGAACTGACGCGCATCGCGGCGATGGCCGCGGAAGAAGGAGTGATGGTGGCGCCGCATAATCCAAGCGGACCGGTATCGACTGCGGCGAGCGTGCAGGTGGCGCGGGAATGAAGAACGTCAATTACCTGGAGTTGCAGTACGGTGAGGTCGGCTGGCGATCGGACTCGCTCGTGCCGGCCGAGCGATTCATGAACGGCACGATTCAGGTTCCAGAACGGCCAGGCTTCGGCATTGACCTCAACGAGGCTGTCATTCGCGCCCGGTCACTGCCTCTCTGAACGCTACTTCTCTGAATACGCCGAACATCCCTTTCCGACGCTGATTCCAGTAGGCGAGCATCGTCTGCCTATGGGCGATCTGCCGTGGATTGAGCGCCACACCGGGCTCCCGCAGGAAAGGCACGCACCGAACGCTTTCGGCCGGATCGACCGCGTCTTCGGCACGCCGGCGATCCCGTTCAATCCGGAAGCTTTCGAAGCAGATCACAGTTGCTGACATCTCCGCCCTCCACATTCATCGTGCCGGAGGGGTGTGACAGGGTAGGTCATAGCCTGAAAGGCACGGTCCGACGGGACGACGGGGCGGAGGTGCGAGAGTCCGTCCGAAGGGTGCGAGGGTTTGTTGGTCCTCGATCCGATGCCCGCCAGGTTCGACAGTGCTCCGTGACCAGACCGTCACCGTCGCGCCGTCGTACTGAACCGTCGCAGCGTCGCCCCCTCGCACCGTCGCACCGCAGGAAACAGTCAGCACCTGTGCGTTCCCCTTGCTTCTATGGCTTGGGAATCCTGATCGTGCTGATCATCGCGCTGCCACTGGCCACGTAGAGCAGCGACAACGGATGCAGCGTCGCCGACGCGATTCGCGCGGAACCAAACCAGAGCGCCCCGTCGATCCGCTCGAGCATGAATGCGATCGCCAGCAGGCCCACAATCAGGATCGTCGTCGGAATGGGCGTGCCCTCGAAGTACTTCACCTTCCCTGTCGTGGCATCCGACAGCGCCGCTGCCGTCGCGTTGAACCTTGCGAGGCGGCTGACGCCGCAGACAACGAAGAACGTCAGGCAGACCATGTCCCATCCGCCACGCAGCCCCAGTGTGAAACCGAGCACGGCAGGAGCGACGCCGAACGAGATCACATCAGCGAGCGAATCCAAATCCCCGCCGAGCACTGACTGACGCGTCTTTTGCGATCGCGCGACGTAGCCGTCGAGCACATCGCAGACGAACGCCAGCGGAATCAGGATGAACGCCATCCACAGATACCGCGGGCTGGCTGTTGCGACGTAGTCGAGGCACAGGAAGATTGCGATCGTGCCGCAGCTCGCGTTGCCGATCGTGAGCGCATCGGCCGCGGTGTACGACCGGATCATCGAGAGGTGCTGCCGCGACTCGGACATGTCGAACAGGATAGGCGATTGCGTCCGTCCCTGCGTTAGAATCCCAGCACGTCTGTGTTGAAGACACTCGTGCGCGCTCTGTGGATTCTGGCCGTCTCGGTAGTCCTGGCCACTTCGTTCATCGTCCTCATCGAGATGACGGGCGTGAACCTCGTGAGGCTGGCGGAGTAAAACGTGATGATGACGCGATCGGTCGTGCTGGGTGTGATTGCGGCGATGTTCGCGGTGGCGATCGCCGCGCAGTCGCGGCAACCCGCAGGCACTTCACACAACGGCAAGGCATTCCGGTTCAACAAGGTCAAGGAAGGCGTCTATCACGCGGTCGGCACTGGGTCACTCGCCGTCGTCGGCAACTCCTCTTTCATCGTCAACGACAACGACGTGATCGTGGTGGACGACCACGTGTCGCCTGCCGCGGCCTGGGTCCTGCTCGAGGAGATCAAGGAGGTCACCAACAAGCCGGTGACCACGGTGATCAACACGCACTTCCACTTCGACCACGCGCACGGCAACCAGATCTTCGAGCGCAACGTCCAGATC
>Ga0247825_10003400_pt1 | contig 10495 bp, 9 predicted proteins | sample 13C_Vanillin_Day_FD_194413 | JGI IMG/M metagenome (GOLD analysis project Ga0247825, IMG submission 194413) | Soil microbial communities from agricultural site in Penn Yan, New York, United States - 13C_Vanillin_Day48 | ecosystem: Environmental > Terrestrial > Soil > Agricultural land | place... | reverse complement strand
GGGGGGACGAGATCGGCCTTCGCGATCTTGACCGTGTGCTCGGCGCCGCCCTTCGATTCCGGGTCGAACGGTTCGCACGTGTGCACGACGCAGCCGTAATGCCTTCCTGCGGAGACGATGTCGGGGTGGCGGACGGGGACGCCGGCGATCCGGTCCATCGTGACGGTTCGGGGATTGTCGGTCAGCAGATACGTCGGTGCCCGACCGATTCGGCGCAGTGTGGTGTCCAGGCAGGCGATCAGCGTCGGGAGCTGCTGGTCCCACGCCGGCACCACGACCCGAAACCTCGACCACGACAACCATGCGCAGAACAGTTGGGTTCGCCGGCCACCGACCCGCGGGCCTTCGCCCCAATCGAACTGCAGCCACATGCCCGGCTCCGGGATCTTCTCTGAACTAACGGCCAGGCGCCGTTCCTGCTGTTGGTGGCGACTATTGGTCATGCTCCTGGCTGGTGGGAGTGGTCGGGTGGTGTGGGGTTGTCGCGGTGCGGCCGGCGAGTTCGCGGAAGCCGGGGATACCGAGTGCGACTGTAGCGTTGCCTCTGGCGATGGCGGTGCCGATCTCGGCGAGTTTTTCCCTAGTCGCGGCGAGGCTGACCCGGAGTCCTTCGGCTTCCCCGACCCAGCCTTTGTGCTCGGCTTCCGCGATGCGGGTGATGAGGTTGTCGCGGATGTCGACCAGGCGGTGTCGTTGGGCTGGATCGACCCTCAGCAGTGGACATCGAACGCAACTGTGCTCGTGAATGCAGCCGGTGCCGTATGCGCGGCCGCAGTCGCCCAGCGCCAGTCGTCGCCGCTCGAAGTGGCCAAGGAACTCCTCCCATTCGGCGTCGGTGGGTCTGCGGTATTCCTCGCTGGGCCGCAGGGCTCGGCGACGGGCGATGAAGGCGCGGTGTCCATCGATAGCTTCCTCGGGATAGACGGCCTTGTAGCCCATGGTGGTGTTGATGTCGCGGTGGCCGAGTATCAGCTGTGCAATGTGGGGCGGCATCCCGTTCATCACTGCGTCGGTGGTGAACAGGCGGCGGAAGTCGTGGGGCGCGAAGTCCAACGGTCGGCCCGCCGTATCGGTGAGCCCGGAGCGGGCCAGGGCGCCGCTGATCAGGTCGCGGACACCGCCGATGGGGATCGGCCGGGTCTCGAGGCCAATGGCGCGTTGGAATAGCAGCGGCATCGGTGGGTTCCAAACCTTCTCGTGGTGGTCGTAGGCGACCACCAGAGGGACACTGCCGTCGCTGCCGCGGACGCGACAGACGACCGCCGACAGCACATCGGCCAGTTCCGGTGAGATCACCAGCAGGCGTTCCTGATCGGTCTTCGACGGCGGAATCTGTAGTAGCGGAATGAGTTCCCCGGTGTGAGGTGTTCGGTATTGGACCAGGCTTGGGTGGGTCAGCTCGGTGAGCTCCTCGACCCGGATGCCGGTCATCCGCAGGACTTCGATGGCGGCCCACGCCCAGAAGGCGTTGTCCTCTTCACGGTTCAGGTCACGTCGTCGACCGGTGTCGGGTTCTTCGGCCCAGGTGCGGGGCGAGTGCCGTTTCAGGCGTGCGCGCCGCAGTGTGAGGCCCTCCACGGTGAATTGCTCGCCAGGCTCGACCGTCCGGGCTGCCTCGAGGCGGGCCGCGGCTGCCTTTCGTTCTCGTTCGACGACAGTGGCCAGCGCGGGCAGTGCGGGCAGGCGTTCCCTGGTGCGCTGGTCCATGCGGGACTTGCGGCGAGAAGTCATCTTCCGGTGCTGCACGTCGGCGGCCCGGATCGGGCACGGCACCGCCCACGGTCCCCAGCGGGCTGGGTCGTCGACGGCCCATTGCGCCAGGTCGAGGTAGAAGCAGCGCACGGTGATCAGGATGTCGGCCGCGGAGTCGCGTTCGACCGTCGTCTCGATGACATCGCCGTGTTCGTTTCTCGACCGCACCGTGCGGGTGCGGATTCGTTGTTTCCACCCGGCGGCGACCTCGGGGGTCAGCTGCAGCGAGTCGATTCCCGGGTGGTGTCGTTCCAGGTCCTTCCAGAACCACAGGGTCAGCGTGGTGGCCAGGTTGGTCAACGTGCTGTAGTCGACGGCGGGTTGCCGTTCGCGCAAGTAGTCCACCAACAGCTCACGCACCGGGCGACAGGCCAGGTCGTAGCGGTCGACAAGCTGCTCGACCGACAGCCTGCCGACGAAAAGGCTGCTGAACATGCGCACCGTTGGCGGCGCATCCGCGGGGAAGGCCCCGATCGAATGCAGCAGCTGGTAGAAGAGCGGGCTGTGCCGACCGGAGCGGTTGGGTCCGGGGAACACCTCTCGGCTGGTCTGCATCAATTCGATGCAGTCGCCGGGGGTGACGTCGGCGACCGTGCCGCCCTTGGCGGCCATCATCAGCGCCACCCGCTCGATGGCCGGGACCATCGTCGCATCGCCCACCGTGCTCGACGTGCGGACCGCCCGCAGCTGCGCGAGGCCATGACGATCGCGGACTTTGGCCATCTCGTTGGCGATGCGCAGCGGCGAGGACGTGGCCATCAGCCAGCCCAGCGACGGGCGCACGTAGTCGCCACCGATGAGCTGGATCAGCCCCATACCCAACAGCCTGTGGACCGAGCGGGGCTGCTCGCCGAGCAGCCCTGCCTCGTCCAGGTCGGCGAGCAGCTTGACGCGCCAGTCCCGGTGACCGTCGATCCCGGCGCCGGTGGCGTTCCACCGCTGCTGCCACGACGAGCCCGGATACAGCTCAAGCCAGTCCAGCACCGTCTGCAGCGACTTCTTGCGGTGGTAGCGGGCGTTCGAGTCCTCGGCCCGAAATGGTCCGCCCGCCAGTCGGGCTTCGACGGTGTCGCGGCTCTGCCGGGTTGCCGTCCACGAGGTCGGCGCCGGCCGGGGCGGAAATTTCTCACGCAGCACCTCCGCTTCCCGGCTGAGCTGCCATGTTCTCGTGTTCCCGGCGCTGGAAACGGTTGCCGTCGTCATGACGTCCCCCGCCCGAACAGCACGTCCAGGCTGTCCTGCCGATATCTCAGCAGCGGTTGCTCGGGTGCGGGTAGCGGCTCGGTTCGTCGTCGGTGGTGGGCCAGCACCGCCTCGACGACGTCTTCGGGAGTCGGATTGACGTAGATCTGAGTTGTGGTCAGCGACGAGTGGCCAAGCACCCACTGCACGTCGGTGATCGGCATCTTCGGGTCGCGGGCCAGCCGGTAGGCCGCGGTGTGACGCAGGTCGTGGAGCGACCAATTCGACCCCAGCAGCGCGTTCGCACGGCCGAACATCGCCCGGGCGGCGTGGTAGTTCAACGCACGATACGGCCGTCTCAGCGTCCACCACACCGGGTCATCCGGTCCGGCGGGCACCACGCCGTGTGTCTGCTGCTGGTAGAGCCGCAACCACACGAACGCGTCCGGCGACGCGGGGACCTGTTGCATCGCCCGTGACCCCTTGCGCACCACTGTGATCAACTGCCCGCCAGGATCGACGCCGCCATGCAGCACTCCAGCAGTTCCGACGCTCGAACGCCGGTGGATACCCAAAACGCGACCAACGCCCGGTCCCGGTCACACGACAAGCGAGCGAACAACTCATTGAACAGCGCGTCAGGAATCTGCCGAGGGATCCGCTTGACCTGCCGGGGCCGATACAGACCGGCGCGCTGCCGCTGAAACGGGTCCATCTGGTTGTGATGCGCATTCGGGCGACCGGACCGGGCCAGCGGAAACGGATTCGCCAACGGCCCGGTACCGGCCTCCACGTGGAACGCGTAGAAGCCGCGCAGCACCGTTTCGGAGTGCGCCACGGTCGCGACGGCGTAGGTGCGACCCGGCGAGCTTTTGCCGGTCACCGGGTTAAGCGTCGGTGTCGCCGCCGGTGCAGGTTTGTCGGAGGAACGCCAATGCGGCCGAACGGGTTTGGTGCTCATCTGAATCCATCGGGAGAAGTCTCGCGCCTCGGCCCTCGTCGCCTCCTGCCACGCGACCTCCACTGCCGACAGGAAACGGAACCACCGAAGCAGGTCCATCCCGTAGGAACGCTGCGTTGCCGTCGACCGGCCCGCCGCCTGCAGTTCGGCCAGATACGCCGTCACCGCGCCCACCGGCTCACCACAAGCATCGACCAACCGAAACGGCTCCCACGGATCGCCGGTGGACACCAACGACCCGACCAGCTCGACCCTCAACGACTCCAGATTCCGATTTCCATCTCGTGATTCAGACATGGTCAGGCAACATAGCCGGGCCTCACAGCGACCAGCTCGAAGAACACGAACCCACACTCCGGTAGTTCAGTCAACACACCCAGGGCCGATACTTTCGGCGGTGCCCGGCCCGGTAGGTCGCCTTGAGCTCGGCGACCGCGCGGCGGGTGGTGCGGTCGGTGCCGTCGAAGCCCATCGCGGTGAGCTTGTCGTGCACCACGTCCGCCCGGATCCGGCCCTGTGAGGCCTCCACCAGCTCCTCGATCTTCCCGAGGAACGGGTCGATCGAGCGTGCGCGGCGCTCACGCTCGGCCGGGTCGCGGCCGGCGTCGCGGAGCGCGACATACCTGGCCACCGTCTTCTCGTCACACCCGACCAGCTGCGCCGCCGAATGCGCACACTGGGTCAGGTCGTAGGCTTCCAAGATCTCCATCACTTCCCTGGCACACTTGGTCATGGGGTTCCTTCGGTCGGTTGGTTTGCGCGGCAAACCAAGCCAACTCGGGCGAAGGAACCCCGTCCGGTATTTACGCCAGCGTGTCAATCAGCTGTTTCGTTGGCCGCCCACCCGGAATTCTCGTGTCCACTGATCCGGAGAAACCGTGTCCGCCCAACCGGAGCGAACTGACCGCCTACAAGGAGTCTGACGTGTCCGTTGGCAGTTTCACTCGCCGGCATCGGCGCAGGACCATGGGTCGCCGCGGGCCTACACGCCGGGCATCGGGAATTTCCACACCGCCACCACAACCACGCCCATGATCAGACCGGCATACAGAACGGTGCCAGCCACCCCGACCCGCAACGTATTCAGCAGACTCATACCCAAGTTTTCGGCGATTCGTGCCATGACAACTCTTCTCTCACGTGCAGATAATTTCTCGACTGCCACGTCGACGACGCGTACCAGCCACTTTGGACCGACTTCGACACCTGCACAGTGGCCGAAATACCTATACCCATACGCGAAATTGGGTCCGCTTTGGGTCTCGACCTAGGGTTGCAACCGAACGCCCCCGAGCACCAGCCTTCTCCCACAGATTTAGCTGTGTTCTACGTCACACAATCGGCATCCGAGCCATGCCGCCCAGGCATTTCGCTGCACCGCGCAAATCGTGCGAGGCTTGCCGACCAGCCCGCCAGCAGTGAACCGACCGGGCAATTGGTGGTCTGAGTCCACGGCAAGTGAGCGGCTCGCCACACATCCTCGATTGCACAGAACAGTTACGAAAAGGCCCGGACACGCTGCAGCACAGAACAACCAGTGGACGATACAAGCTCGTCGCTCAATCACTCGATGCCGAACTCCGCCGGCACTGTTGTGGCGAAGCAGAACTCATCGGGTCCGGCGGTACCACCCTCGGTCGCCGGCTCGCGCCGACCCGTGACCGAGAGACTGCCAGCGGATCGCACACAGTGAAAGAAGACGTGAAATCGCACTTACCGGTCGGTAATTCAGGTTGCGGAGAAAGTGCAATGGCATGGCTCACACTCCCTGGACTTCCCTGCGCCGGCTCACGAAGATCAATTGTGCGCTGCTCGTTACTACGTGCAGGTTGTCCGTGTAGCGCCCCTGCCAGCTGATCTACATCGTTGGCGGGGGCTGCGCTTGGCTGCACCACAACACATCAACCGTGTCACCGCCGCTGTTCGCACCTTTAACGCGGCGAGCATCGGCTGACGTGTCACCCCTCGGAGCGAGTCGCCCGTCGCCTACCTCGTTCGTCTACGTCTGCGCACGCATCCTCGACGCCGCCCCCCTTCGCTGCCCGGACACGACGCAGACCATCGGCGAACCCGAACTCGGCAGATCGCCTCCCGACTTCTACACGAATACTGTTGTCCACCAGTCCTAGTTGACACTTTCGGGCTGTCACGCCGCAGGTCCGAACCGAAACCTGACGCCCACGGCCAACACCTCCACACGATGCCGAATCGTGTGCGCAGTCGTATGGAAACCGGCGAGGAACGTGCGCGCATATCGCTGCCATAGTGTGTTCCCGGTGGGAATCGAACGAATGTCACTGGAGTTGCCGCCCGGCGCGGCCCGTGAGGATGCGGAGAAGAGGGCGGTCGCACAGTTGCGGGCCCAGGGCGTCCGCGCCTGGTCCGATCTGTCCCTGCAGACGGTCTTGACGACCGATTCGCCCGGGATCAGCCGGTACACCTTCACCTACTGGGTCGACGAGAACAACCGTCACTGACCACCAGCGATCACCCATCACCCGGCGATCACTTGGCATCACACCGATGGCCTACCTCCGCCAAGTACGACTGGCCCGCGCCCACGAAGACCTGGCGACAACCGATCCCGCCCAAGGACGGTCTGTCCGCGACATCGCATACAAATGGGGTTTCAACCACGTGCCCCGATTCGCCGCCGCCTACCGTGAGCGATACGGCGTCCTTCCCTCGGAAACCTTGCGCAAGGTGTGACCCATAGCGACGGACATCGCCCAGAATCTCGTTCAGACTCTGCGACCACTGACCTTCTGAGGAAAACGACAAACGACGGTGCCCCGCGCCCGTGTATCCACCGGACCCGACCTACCCACAGAAAGGCACTGGCACTGGCGTTTTCATGCCCGTTGCCGCATCGCTGATCCCGACGTATTCTTCGCATCCCGACAACGAGCACTACGGGACTGTGGAAACGCCGTGAACGGGCATCAATGCGGATCTGCAGCAACCTCACTGCCCCAGCATCAACGAGACGGGACAGGTCTGTCGTAAATCGCAGCATCGACCGCCCGAGCCGGTCCAGCCGGGTGATCACCGAGACGTCGTCGCCGCGTAGCCGCTGCAGTGCCAGGTCGAGTTGGGGCCGGGAGGTCTTCGCCCCTGATCACCCTCGGCGCCGACCTACGCGATGCGGCATCGGCCTGAAGGTCCTCGAGCAGGGCATCGACACCGCCACCGCAAAGGGCCGCGCCATGTTCGGGATACTGTCGGTCCTGGCCGAGTTCCAGCGCGAGCTGATCGCGGCCAACACCCGCGACGGGCTGGCCGCCGCCCGCGCCCGCGCCCGCGGCCGCAAGGGTGTCCGGCCCTCGAAGCTCGGTCCAGATCAGATCGAACTCACCCAACAGTTGTACGACGCAGGAGAGCACACCGTCGCCCAGATCGCCGCCATGCTGAAAGTGCCGCGCACCACGGTGTATGGGCATCTGGATAAGAAGGCCCGCCGGTCTCAGCCCACAACGCCGCCCGAACCCTCGCCGCCAGTTCGGTCCTCCCGCATCTGCCCGACATGCGGGCACGAGCCCACCACTCGCGCCGAGGCCGCGCATCAACGCGCTGACCTCGCCGTGGATTGGCTCCACCTGGATCCGGACCGGCCAGGACAGCTGACCATCAGACACCACTGTCGGCATTGCGAACCCGATCAGCCCGCCGGCGACATCGCCTGCACCATCTGTGGTGACGGCCCCATCCTCACCGGTCCGTCCGCCGCACACATGGAGATCGGTTCGCTTCCCGATTCGACTCTCCGGTGGCTGACCGATGCCGGCTGGGACACCACGCCTGCACTGCGGTGTCCCGATCACTCCGCCACGTAGAGCAGCCCTCGATGTGGACCAGGGACTGCTCAATCCGGCCCGAAACATCCGGCAGCGAGCTCTGTGGTTACTTCCGACCGGGTGACATACCAGGCTCGAGGTGATCGACCAGGCGCGGAGGGTCGGAGCGGCGCGAGGGGATGGACCGGCGACTGGATCGCCCAGGCGCTGTCGCGGTTCGAGTACACGGTCGGATCGCTCGTGCCACCGATCTACACCCTGTATTCGCGCGTACTGCATCCCGCCGCACGGATCGACCCCGACCCTGGCGAGCGAGTCCCGGTGCGATGGGCGGAAGTTGCCGCCCATACCGGCGGCGTCACCAGACCGTCGAGTGGGGCTCGTTGCTACAGGCCGGCATGCATCACGGTGTCGGTGACGGCAGCGGAACCGTCTGGAACTAAGAACCCGACGAAGGGGACATGCCGGAAGAACAGTTCGCGGCGCTGGCCGATGTCCTCGTGCAACACCACTACTCCGGACGACTGCTGGTTCGGCTTCTGGTAAGGCCGCGCCGGTCATGGCATGAACCTGCCTCATCCCGGGCCGCGCCGTCCATATTCCGTTCCGGGAAAACTACCTCGCGCGCGGCACCGTGCGCGATGCCGTGCGCACGTTGGGGTCGTGCGGGCCGGATCTGTGGTGGCCCCAGGATCGGGTGTGGTTCGTCGCCTCGGACGTCGACCTGATGTCGACTTACATTGGCTCGTCGACTGCACCCTCTCGGACACGCCGTCCCGGCGTAGCCCCCACGACCGCGCGCAACGCGTCGGTGGCCAGCATCTCGGTTAGATCCTCGACGACGGCGGTCTCTCGCATCCACCACGAGCCACTAGGTCGGGCAGTCGGTTCGGTCCTCCGAACCTCGGACGGGATGCGGAAGCCGGAGGCTAGAGTCGATCACGTCGGATGTGGGAGCAGGGGAGGTGGGCGGTGCCTACGTCTCGGTTGCAGGCCGACCTGAGGACCCTGCCGATCATCCTGGCCCTGTCCTTCGCCTTCACGATCACGGTCGTCGACCCGCTGGTGCTGAGCCTGAATCTGCCGCAGGTGAGCCGGGCCCTCGATGTGCCACCGCAGTTCGGCGGATTGCTGGGCGGCATGGCGACGCTGGTGATGGCCGCCGCCGTCCTCGCCGCGGGCAACCTCGGCGACGCGTTCGGGCTTCGACGCTTGCTGATGTCGGGACTGGTCGTCGTCACGGTCGCCAACCTGCTCTCCATGCTTTCGCCCAACTACACCTTTCTGTTTGCGATGCGAGTCTTGGACGGATTGGGAATGACGGCGCTGCTCGGCGTGCCGCTGGCCCTGCTCAAGGCTTCCGTGACGGACAAGCAGCGGCCGACGGCCATCGGCGTTTTCGTGGCCGTCGAGATGGTTCTCTGTGGGGTACTCCCGGCGCTCACGGGCTGGGCGGTGGCGGCCGTCGGCTGGCGAGTCGTGTTTCTGGTCGCACCGCTGCTCGCCGTGATCTCGCTTCTGCTGACGGCGAGGTACGTCCCGGAGACGCCCGTTCAGCATCGCGCTCGGCTGGACGTGGCCGGCGTCGCCCTGGTCGGTACGGCGCTCCTGGCACTCGTCATCGGACTGGCAGCCGCGCAGAACGGCATGTTCCGGCCCGAGACATGGCTGCCGCTGGCTGTCAGCGTGGTCGCCGCCGTGCTTTTCGTTCGCCACGAACGCCGCACCGCCGAACCGGCACTGGACCTGGCTCTGTTCGGAAGCCGGCCCTTCAGCGTGGCTCTGGCCGCGACCTTCACGCTGAATTTCCTCATGGCCGGACTCGGCATCGTCCTGGGGCAGTTCGGCAGTGTCGTGCTCGCGCTGTCGCCGGAGACCATCGGCCTGTTGTTCCTCCCCGGCACGCTGCTGATTGCCGGCTTCGTGGTCTTGTCCGGGAGCCTGGTGGGGAAGTTCTCGCCGAGACCGGTGATGGTCGTCGGCCTCCTGTTCATGGCAGCCGCCGGACTGCTGATGGCGGGCACAGTCGACCCGACGATGGCGCTGTGGCTGCTCGTCTCGGCCGTGTGGCTGTACAACCTGGGCTCGATGGTGACGTCCACATCGGTGTCCGAGACGGTGCTCTCCCAGGCGCCCAGCGGGCAGTCCGGAACGGTGGCTTCCGTGCAGTTGGCCTTCGGGATGACCGGCTATGCGTTCGGACCCACCGTGTACCTGCTGCTTCTCAACGTGTTCTTCCAGCGCGAATGGCTGGCCGACACCGAGGCACGCGGACTGACGGCGACCCAGGGCGAGCAAGCCGTGGATGCCGCGCGCAGTTCGGTGGCGCAGAGCCTCGGTGGCGCCGGGTACGACCCGAACCTGCTTCGGCAGGTGGGCGGTCTCGACCTCGGAGCGGACTTCGCCGACGCGGTGCGCCTCACCATGCTGACCGTCAGCGTCCTGCCCGTCGCTGTGGCGGTGGCGGCCTTCGTGCTCATGGCCCGCCGCAAGAAGCCGACGGTGTGAAGGTGACTACCAGCACGTCCCTCCGGGCCGGCTCACCGCGGTCGACGGGTCGGATCGGCGAGACACCGTGCCAGGTGCAACGGTCGTCGCCCAGGAGGAAGGTGCCGGGTTCGCGCGGGGTCGCCGTCACGAGTCGTTCGCCGTCCGGGCCGAACACCGAGCTTTCGCCCCCGACGGCATTGTCGACGCCGATCAACAGGGAACCGACCAGCGTGACACCGTCGCGGTGCACGCCCTCGGGCGTGGGCCGGCCCTCGTTGTCAGCCGATGCGATCACGCGGAACGGATGCACGCAGAC
>Ga0247825_10003399_pt1 | contig 10499 bp, 7 predicted proteins | sample 13C_Vanillin_Day_FD_194413 | JGI IMG/M metagenome (GOLD analysis project Ga0247825, IMG submission 194413) | Soil microbial communities from agricultural site in Penn Yan, New York, United States - 13C_Vanillin_Day48 | ecosystem: Environmental > Terrestrial > Soil > Agricultural land | place... | reverse complement strand
GTCGGCGACGGTCGAGATCGACGTAGGTGCCGAGCACGCCCACGTGATCGAAGGCGTGCGTGTACCTGGCGAACGGCTCCATGCTCTGGAACCCGACCACGTGCTGATCGTCGTCGCTCGTCGCCACGAGGAATACGCCCCGTTCCGGAAACGTCTCGATGTAGGCACGTTCCGCCTCAATCGAGAACGGGGTATCGAAGGCGGTGAAGGCCCGCGCCTCGATAATCCGGTTCAGGATGCGCGCGATCGCTTCGGCATCGTCGGGGCGGGCTTCACGGATGGATGGATTCGTCACGGGCCTCACGACCAACGCCGAGTTCGCTAAGGAGATCACTATTTGCTGACGGCCAGCCTGACGCCCAGTCCCACGAACAGCGCGCCGGTCGCCCGCCTCAGCCTCACGGCGAACGACGGGTTGTTCCTCAGCCGCCCGCTCATGGCCGACCCGAACCAGGCGAGAATCAGACACCACAGCGTGCCGGTCGTCATGAACAGCGCGCCGAGGAACAGGAACGGCAGAATTCTGGAATCGCTGGACGGCGCGACGAACTGCGGAAGGAACGCCATGAAGAACAGCGCCACCTTGGGATTGAGCAGGTTGGTCAGGAATCCGGCGCGATAGATCGCCCCGGAGCGCTCCTGGTCGAAATGGAGCGGAGCGGCCGCCGGTTCCGCGCGCTGAAGAATCATCCTGACACCGAGATATGTCAGGTAGACCGCGCCCGTCCACTTCACGATGGTGAATGCGGCAGCCGAGGTGGCGAGAATCGCCGACAAGCCGAACGCCGCGGCGACGGTGTGCACGAAGCTGCCGGTCACGATGCCGAGCACCGACAGGACCCCGGCGCGGCGGCCTTGCGCTATGCTCCGGCCGAGGATGTAGAGCGTGTCCTGCCCTGGCGTCAGATTGAGCAGGATGCCGCTGATGACGAACAGCCACAGATTCTGCGTGCCAAACATGTGATGATTCTAGCCATGAGCCGTGCGCTTGCCTACGCTGCTTTCGACAAGACATCTCCCTTCGGACCCTTCGGCATCGAGCGCCGCGAACCTGGCCCGCGCGACGTGCAGATCGACATTCTCTTTTGCGGCGTCTGCCATTCCGACCTGCATACGGCCCGCAGCGAGTGGAAGGGCACAGTGTATCCGTGCGTTCCGGGGCACGAGATCGTCGGCCGGGTCGGGGTGGTCGGCTCCGCAGTCACCGGTTTCAAGGCTGGCGGCCTCGCCGCGGTCGGCTGCATGGTGGATTCCTGCATGGCTTGCGCGAGCTGTCTCTCCGGCCTCCAGCAGTACTGCGACAACAACGACATCACCTTTACCTACAACGCCCCCGACAAGAAGCAGCCGGGCACCATCACCTACGGCGGCTACTCCAGGCGGATCGTCGTCGACGAGCGGTTTTGCCTGCATCTCCCGGAGCAGCTCGACCCGGCTGCGGCCGCACCGTTGCTGTGCGCGGGTATCACGACTTACTCGCCGTTGAGACACTGGGGCGCCGCGAAGGGTAAGAAGGTGGGCATCGTCGGCCTCGGCGGTCTGGGGCATATGGGTGTGAAGCTCTCGCACGCCTTCGGCGCGCAGACGGTGCTCTTCACCACGTCGGCTGGGAAAACGCAGGATGCGAGGCGGCTCGGCGCCGATGAGGCGGTGGTCTCGAAGGACGCGGCGGCGATGCAGAAGCATACGGGCAGCTTCGATTTGATCCTCAACACCGTGGCGGCGTCGCACGACCTCGACGCCTATACGGCGCTGCTGAAGCGCGACGGCACGATGGTCCTCGTCGGCGTGCCGGAGCAGCCGCATCCGTCGCCCAACATTTCCAATCTCATCTTCAAGCGGAGCCGGATCGCAGGCTCGCTGATCGGCGGCATTCCTGAGACGCAGGAGATGCTCGACTTCTGCGCCAGGCACAACATCGTCTCGGACATCGAGCGGATCCCGATCCAGCAGATTGACGCCGCCTACGAGCGGATGCGCCGCGGCGACGTGAAGTACCGGTTCGTGATCGACATGGCCTCGCTCACTTAGTCAACAGACCGATATGCTTGAATCGATGTCATCCTTGTCCAAGCCAGCGTCGATCGCGGTGATGCTCGCCATCGCCACGGCGGCGCCGCCGGCCCTGGCGCAGCTGCGCGACCCCGCCGCCGGGGCGGCTCCCGCAGCCAGGCCGCGCCCGGTTGCGTCGGCCGTTCACATCACCGAGGCCCCTCTCGTCGACGGCTCGCTCGACGATCGCACGTGGCAGGAGGCGTCGCCGCTCGACGGGTTCGTGCAGGCCGAGCCGTTCGAAGGGCAACCCGGGTCGGAACGGACAGAAGTGCGCATTCTCTACGACGACGAGGCGATTTACGTGGGGGTCGTCTGTTACGACCGCGACCCGTCGCTGATCGTCACGACCGACACGCGCCGCGACGCGGGACTGGGCGAGATGGACTCGTTTCAGATGATCTTCGACACCTTTCGCGATCAGCAGAACGGGTTCGTGTTCGGCACCAATGCGGCAGGAGGTCAGTACGACGCCCAGGTGCGCGACCAGGGCGATCAGGCTTCCAGCTGGGATGGGAGCTGGGAGGTGAGGACTCGCACGACAGACACCGGGTGGACGGCCGAATTCCGTATTCCACTGCGCACACTGCGGTATGGGCCTGCTCCGCAGACGTGGGGTGTCAACTTCTTCCGCAACATCCAGCGCACTCGCGAGCGGACCTATTGGGCGCCGCTGCCGCGCGAGTACAACCTCGGCCGGCTGTCATCGGCGGGTGAATTGCGCGGCCTGACGCTGCAGACGCCGCGCAATTTCAAGCTGCTGCCATACTTCGTCAGTTCGGCGAACCGGAGCTTCACGGCAGGGGCCAGAACCGATGGGGACGCCGATTTCGGGTTCGACACGAAGTTGGGAATCACGCCCAGCCTGAACCTCGATCTCAGCTACAACACCGACTTTGCTCAGGTGGAAGTCGACACGCAGCAGATCAATCTGACGCGTTTCAACCTGCGATTTCCGGAGAAGCGGCCGTTCTTCCTGGAGAACTCCGGTCTGTTCACCATCGGCAAGGGCAGCGAGCTCGACTTGTTCTTCAGCCGCCGCATCGGCCTGGACGAAGATGGATTGCTGGTGCCGATCAGAGGCGGCGGACGATTGAGCGGCAAGGTCAACGGCGTCAATGTCGGCGTTCTGAACATGCAGACCGGCGATGCGGGCGCTCGTCCGGCGAACAACTTTTCGGTGTTCCGCGTGAGCCGCGAGTTGCCAAGCCGATCGGGCGTCGGCGCGATGTTCGTGAACCGGACAGCAACTGGAAGTCTCTCGAGACCAGGCGACTGGAACCGCACGTGGGGCGCGGACGCGCGCATCGGCGTCGGCGAGCATTTCACCGTCTCAGGTTTTGGGGCGCGCACCGAAACGCCAGACCTCACCGGCCGCGATTACGCATACAACATCGATTCCGAGTACGACGATGGCCGGCATCGCGCGAGATTTGAGTACGGGCGGACCGGAGAGGATTTCAACCCAGAGGCGGGTTTCCTGGAGAACGAGGACGGCTACCGCCGCGTCCATTTCAGCTTCCAGGAGACGATGCGGCAGGAGCCGATCCGAGCGTGGGGATTTCGTGAGTGGCTGCCGCATGTGAACTATACCCGGTACAACTACCTCGATGGGGGCCTGAACAATGCGGAGCTGCACCTCGACAATCATTGGGATTGGGAAAACGGTTATCGCGTTGACACAGCGCTGAATGGAAGCTGGGAAGGATTCCGTACGCCGTTCGAGATCTATCCGGGAGTCGTCGTGCCGATCGGCGAACACGGTGGGCTGCGCTTCAGAATGGTCGCGAATACCGATCGCCGAAAGTGGGCTTCCGCTCGCTTGCAGTGGGATGTCGGCCGGTTTCTGACTGGCGATCAGAACAGCCCGACACTCCAGGTCGTGCTCCGGCAGGGCGGCCGGCTTACGCTCGACACGAACTGGTCCTACCGATCGATCACGCTGCCGGAGGGGGCCTTCCAGACGAATCTCGGGAACACGCGGGTCACGTACAATTTTTCGCCGGCAGTGTTCGTCCAGAGCCTGATTCAGTACAACGATCGTACGCAGCGATGGTCGACGAACCTGAGGTTCCATTGGCTCGAAACGGCCGGCACCGGTTCGTTGTCTACAACGACACCGAGAGTCTGAACGGCCTTGGACCGGTGAACCGCGCGTTCATCGTCAAGTACGTGCGGCAGTTCGACGTTCTGAATTAGCGACAAGCTCCACCACGGACGTCACGGCAACGAACGGCACGGGTTAGCCCTTGGTCTTCTCGTGTTCTCCGTTGCGTCCGCGCCTCTCGGTGGTAGTGATTTTGTGAAAATGCCTGTCAGTAGATGGTCCGCACGGCGACGCGGTCCTTGGTCGTCAGCCGGAAGCGCGCGTCGGATGTGCCGTCCTCGGTGACGAGCCGCGCCAGGTACTCGCCGACCGCCGGTCCGTGCTTGAAACCGTGGCCCGACCCGCCGCCGGCGAGCCACACGTTCGCGAGCTCGGGGTGACGGTCGATCAGGAAATCGCCATTGCAGGTATTTTCGTACTGACACACCTCGGACCCGATCAGGGGCGCGTCTGCAAGACCGGGGAATCGGTCCGCGAGCAGCCGGCGGACTTCAGGGAGCGTCTGGCCGGCGAGCCGATCGCCGCTGTCGGGATCGAATGCCGGACCGTGTCGATCAACCGCGATCTTGAAGCCCCGTGCCTCGATGTCCGGCACGCCGTAAATCCCTGCGCCGAAATCGATCCACGCCGGCAGCGCGGGCGGGGCGAACCGCCGGTCGCCGGCCTGGGGGCCGAAATAGAGCACCTCCTGTCGCGTGCAGGCGATCCGGTCGTGCAGTAGATGGGGAAACATCTTCGGCAGCCAGGGACCGCACGCGAATACGAACGAATCGCCGCCGATCGCCTCGCCGGACTGAGTCAAGACGGCGTCAAGGACTCGATGGCCGGCCGGTTGCTTCACTGCGGCCGTCACGTGCCGGACGGTCGCTCGTTCGGCGTCGCGTACGACCGTGGCGACAGCTCGACGCGCAAGGAGGACGCCGGCTTCAGGCTCGTAAATGCCCCAGGTGACCGGCCCGAAGTCGATTTGCGGCCAGCGCGACTCGAGATCGGCGCGCGACAGGCGCTCGTGCGGAATCCTGAGCTTTGCCAGCGTGGCGAGCGTGGACGTGGTGAGCGGATCGCGAGCACGCGCCATCCAAAGGACCCCGGTTTCGCGGAACAGCGTGGGCTCGGTCCGCGCGAAGAGATCCTTCCAGAGCGCGAGCGATCGCCACGCCCACTGCGAGTAGATTGTTTCCGCGCCGTAGCCCATCCGAATCACTCTGGTTTCGCCGCCAGAGCTGGCCCGGCTGTTCCCCGGTCCAAATGCGTCGACCAGCGTGACGGCGTGCCCGCACTTCGCAAGCTGGTGCGCCGTCCACGCTCCGAAACATCCGGCGCCGATGACAACAACGGTCGGCATGGCGGGGGTCTTGGTGAATGCCAGCTGTCGCGCGCCAGTTACCTTGCGGGAACTATCCAGAGAAACAGGTCAGTTCCATCGTCCACGCGAATCGTCTCGTTCGGAATCCAGTCGCCGATCGGGAACTGATGCGACACGATTCGGGCGCCCGGCGAAAGTTCGCCTCTCAGCTTCGGCTCGAGCCTTCGGTTGACGCTCGAGGACAGGTACAGCGTCACGACCGTGGCCTCTGAGATATCCGCCGTGAACAGATCGCCTTCGATGAACGCCACCTTGTCCCCGACTGCGCCCTCCCGAGCTATCTGGCGCGAGATCTCGACCAGCCGGGGATCGAGCTCGACGCCGACGCCGCGCGCGCCGTATTTCTGAGCGGCCAGAACCACGATGCGCCCGTCGCCCGACCCGAGATCGTACACGACGTCGCCACGTCCTACCCTCGCCAGCGTCAGCATCGCGTCCGCGACCGACTGTCGCGTCGGCGCGAAGTAGATGTCTGGCGTCCGCGCCGGCCCCTGGTTACCATGTCCCGCATTCGCGGCCCAGCCTTCGGCGATCGAAACGAATACGGCCGCGCTGAAGAGTGCGGCGGAGAACAGTGCTGACTGGATACATGCCATGCGTTTCGGCCTCTGCCGCCGTTGCTCTATTCCGATCGGAGCGCCAGCATCGGATCCACGGTCGTCGCCCGCCACGCCGGGCCGAAGCACGCGACGACACCTGCGAGGGTAAAGGCCGCACAAACAGACACGAACATGAGCGGATCGAGTGGATTGGTGTCGAACAGATACGACGCGAGCACCCGCGTGGCCACGGTGGACGCGAGCACGCCGAGGATCAGTCCCGCCACAACCAGCGCGAGGCCGCGGCCGATGACCATCCGGAGAACTGCCGCCCGACTCGCGCCAAGCGCCATGCGGATACCGAATTCCTGGGTACGCTGCGCCACCGAGGTCGCCAGCACGCCCGTGATGCCCGCCAGCGTGACGACCAGCGCCAGGACGGCGAAGAGCGACAACAGCACCGCCGTCAGCTTCGGGGTCGCGAGATAGCGGTCCCGTATCTCGTCAAGGGTGCGGACCGCCTGAACGGGCATCTCCGGATCGAGAGCCCACGCCGCTTCTCGAATGATCCCTCCCGCAGACGCCGGATCGCCGGCCGTGCGCACGAGTACGAGCCCGTTCAGACCCTGGGTCGACTGGCGCAGCGGCGTGTAGAGTTGGGCGATCGGTTCTTTGTCGAGCCCGAACGCCCGGACGTCTCCGACAATGCCGACCACGGTGGACCACGTCCGATTGCCGTCCAGCGAAATCCGCGATCCGACTGGTTCGGATCCGTTCCAATAACGGGTCATCGCCCGGTTGATGACGACGACCCGCATCGAATCGTTCGTATCGGATTCAGCAAATGTGCGGCCGGCGATCAGCGGCACGCCGAGCGTCCGAAAAAAGCCGGAGCTGACGATCCGGACATCGGCGGTCGGACGCCGTTCGATGTTGTCCTCGAGCCGTCCCTCAATCTGAAACGCCGTGTTTCCCGGTTGTGTCGTCCGGAGCGGTACCGCGTTGGTGACGGCGACCGACACCACGCCGGGTTGAGCCTCCAGCCGCTCGATCAGCGGCAGATAAAAGCGGCGCTGGGTGTCGGCGTCTGGATACTTCGAGAAGTTCGTAAACAGCTCGGCCGACATCACCCGATCAGCGCTGTAACCGGGATCGACCCGCTGCAGCCGATAGAAGCTGGCGATTAACAGCGCAGCGCCGACCAGCAGCACGACCGATACCGCGACCTGCGCGACGACGAGCGCGGCCTGCAGCGAGCGGCGTCGCCGGCTGACGCCCGCGCCCGGGCTGCCTTGTTTCATGGCGGTGACATAATCGGCGCTCGACGCCAGCGCCGGAAACAGCCCGAACAGCAGTCCCGTCAGCACCGACACCACCGTCGTCAACACCAGCACCCGGATATCGAGGCCGATTTCTCCGGTCCGCGGCGCAAACCGGGCCACGAACGTGGTCAGAAGCCCCGTGGTCCAGGCGGCAAAGAGCAGTCCGCACGCACCGCCGGTGAGAGCGAGCACCGAGCTTTCGGTGAGCAGCTGTCGAATGAGGCGGCCCCGGTCGGCGCCGAGCGACGCACGAACCGCGAACTCGCGGTCGCGCCGCAGCACGCGGGCGAGCGTCAGGTTGGCAACGTTCGCGCATGCGATCAGCAGGACCAGTCCGGTAGTACCGAGCAGGATCAACAGCATCGGGCGGGCGTTACGCGTCATCTCGGCGCGAACGTCCAGCGCGGTTGCCGCAAACCCGGACCCGGGACGATACGCGGCGGTGTCGTCGCTCACGAAACGCCGCAGGATCGTGTCGACGGCCGCTGCGGCGCGCTCGCGCGTCACTCCGGCCTTGAGCTTCCCGAACACATTCAGGATCGGGAAGACGCGCGGGTTCTCTGCGATCCGTGCCTGTGCGGCCGAACGGAAGGGACAGGCCGACGTCGGCATGTAGACGTCGTTCTCCTGGGGAAAATGCGGCACGTTCGGCAGCACGCCGACGACTGTATGCGGCCGATCGTTCATCTCGAGCACCTGACCGACGATGGCGCGATCGCCGCCGAATTTGCTCTGCCAGTAGGAGTAGCTCACGATCAGCACCGCCGGCGCTCCGGGCCGGTCGTCCTCGGGCACGAACGAACGGCCAACCATCGGCTTGATGCCGAGCACGTCGAAGAAATTCGGAGACACGACCCCGGTGTCGACGCGATCGGGCTCGCCGCGCTTCAGGAGGTCGAAGTTCATCTGGTGGAATTCCACCAGGCCGTCGAAGTCCGCCGCCTGATCCCGATAGGTAAAGAACTCCTTGATCGAAACGCCGACGTCAGGGCGGCCGAGAGGCGGCGCCGATTGGCGGATGAGGACCAGCCGATCGCTGTCGGCGTAGGGTAGCGGCTTGAGCAGCACGCCATAGATGACGCTGAAGATCGCCGTATTCGCGCCGATCCCCAGGCCCAACGTGAGGATGGCCAGCAGCGCGAAGCCCGGGCTCTTCCGCAGCGTGCGCGTGGCGAATCGCAAGTCGCTTCTCAACTGATCCAGCATGACGGGCCTCTTTACCAGTCGGTCGACCGATAGTCCTTCAGGAACTGTCCCCACACGTGCTGCCCGGTGTTGATACCGGTCACGATCGGATCCGCGACCCGCGCGGCGCCGTCGACGGCGTCGAGCGGCGGATGAAAGCGTTGCTCGACGGCCTTCCGCTCCGCGATCTCGACCGGGTCCTCGTCGGTCACCCACCCGGTGTCGACACTGTTCATATGGATGCCGTGCGAGTAGTAATCGGCAGCGGCGGTACGCGTCATCATGTTGAGCGCAGCCTTCGCCATGTTGGTATGCGGATGGCGAACGGTCTTGAAACTCCGATAGAACTGCCCTTCCACGGCCGACACGTTGACGATGTGCTTGTCCCGTTCCGGCGTTCGCAGCATCAGCGCCTTCAGGCGCGCATTGATGATGAACGGTGCAACGGCGTTGACGAGCTGAACCTCGAGCATCTCCACTGTCGACACGTCAGCCAGCAGCAGACGCCAGGAATTGCATTCACGCAGGTCCACCTGTTGCAGATCCTGATCGAGCTGCCCCTCAGGGAACAGATCGCTTTTGGGCGCGAGCTCCTCGGAAAGCCGGGGCACCTGCGTCAGCGTGCCCGGGTGTATCGGCAGCAGACCGTCGGGCGCAGCCAGCTCGCCCGCGATCATATGCGCATAGAAGGCTGGAGGACGGCGCACCGTCTGGCAGGCGTTGTTGATGATGAAATCCAGCCGGCTGCGAGTGGTGAGCAGCTCGCGGCAGAAGCGCTCGACGCTCGGCGTGTGACGGAGATCGAGGCCGAAGATCTCGACGCGGCTTGCCCACTCGCCGAAATCCGGCTCACGCGCATAACGCGCCGCCGCATCTCGCGGGAAACGCGTCGTGACAATGAGCTGCGCGCCGGATCGCAGCAGCTTGAGGGCTGCCTGGTAGCCGATTTTTACGCGCGCGCCGGTGACGAGAGCCACCCGGCCACGGAGATCGGCCCGCTCGGTTCGCTTCGCCAGGTTCAGCTCCGCACACGCCGGGCAGAGCTGGTCATAGAAGTGATGGATCGAGGAGTATTTCTGCTTGCACACATAGCAAGGCTGCAGCTCCTTTGCCTCGCCAGCCGTGTTCCGATCCGGCTCCTCGTTGACGTCGCGCGGCTCGAATCTCTCCGGCGGGAAGACGTTGGGCGAATGGAACAACGGCCGACAGCGCAGCGCCCGAATCGCGGTTTCGGCGAGTACCCCTTGGTCCTGCCGCACACGCGCCGCCTTCCGTTCGCGGGCGGTAATCCTCGCCATTCGCCGGCGCTCGACGCGGTCGGGGTTATAGACCCGGGCCACGGCTTCGAGCAGGCGCCTGCGGTCTTCCACGGGCACGCCGGCCAGCACACGGCCGTCCGCGGCAATCGATGTGAGCAATTCGGTAGTGGATCGCAGACGGTCGAGGAGCGAGGGGTCGCCCGGATCCGTTGGCAGCGTGTCGGAAGTCTGGAGCATCGCGGACCAGCGTAACGCCCGCAGCAGGTCGTGGCAACGTCCGTTCTAACGTGCCCCCCGTCACACCACGATTATCGGCAGCACCGATCCACGCTCGACGCTACACTCTGCGTCCGACGATGACGAGGTCGCGCTCGACGCCGTCGAGCTCGGCCACTCTCGGAAGAACTCCCATCCGTTCGAACCCGAAGCGCTCGAACAGCCGCAAGCTCGGCTCGTTGTGGCCGAAGATGAAGCCGAGAAGCGTGCGCAGACGGAGATCCGGACTTGCCGCGATCGCCCGACGGATCAGGTCCGCCGCGACTCCGCGGCGGTGATGCGTCGGCGCGACATAGACGCTCAGCTCCGCCGTCGCGAGGTAGGCGGGCCGGCCATAAAACGATTGAAAACTGAGCCACCCGACTGTCGTTCGGTCGTCGACACTGACCCACA
>Ga0247825_10003398_pt1 | contig 10502 bp, 9 predicted proteins | sample 13C_Vanillin_Day_FD_194413 | JGI IMG/M metagenome (GOLD analysis project Ga0247825, IMG submission 194413) | Soil microbial communities from agricultural site in Penn Yan, New York, United States - 13C_Vanillin_Day48 | ecosystem: Environmental > Terrestrial > Soil > Agricultural land | place... | reverse complement strand
GGCCCGGGGAGCGCCGCGCAACGGGCTACGCGGTCGCGTGGCCCCCCTGGCGGGCGCGAACGGCGGCGAGGCCGAGCGCTCCCGCAAGCACGACCACCGCGATCGGGGCCCTTGGGGCGATCGCGGCGTCTGTCCAGTCGAAGCCGTCTGCCGTGGCCCGGTCCGCCGTGGCGATCACGACGGAGGAGTCGACCGCGCCCGGGCCACGGAGCGTCCCGCGGTCGTCAGGGCGCAGGACGGCCGAATCGGCTCCGCCGCCCGACGAGGCGAGTGCTGCCGCTCCTCCGACCCCGAGCGGGCCGGCGCGGTCGTCGGGCCGCTCCGAGGCGGCGGCCCACCCCGGGCCGACGAGCGCGAGTGCCGCCGCCGTCGTTGCAATCGCTTTCCGGGACATCGGTTCCTCCTCTGGCTCGATGCCGTCGATCCCGCGGAGCGTGTGCCCCTCTACCCAGCGAGCGGTCGATCGGCGGTCGACGCGCGGGAAACCGGGAGTCGCTTCTCGTCCGGAAGGTGTTACAAACCGCACATGCGGTTCGACATCCTCGGGCCTCTCGAGGTCGTCGGAGACGACGGAGCGATCGAGTTGCCGACGGGACGCGCGCGGACGCTCCTGCTCCTCATGCTGACCCGACCGAACGAGGCGCTCACCATCGACGCGCTCGTGGACGAGCTCTGGAACGGCAACGCGCCGCCGAGCGCAGGGAAGATCGTCCAGGGCTACGTCGGACAGCTCCGCCGAGCACTCGGCACCGAACGGATCACGACACGCGGTCACGCGTATCTGATCCGCCTCGAGGCCGGCGAGCTCGACGTCGAACTGGTCGAGGCGCTCCGCGCGGAATCGCGCACGCAGAGAGACGACCGGCGAGCGGAGACGCTGCGGCAGGCCCAGGCACGGTTTCGGGGTCGCGCGCTCGACGACGCCGGCGACGAGTCCTTCGCGACGGCGGAGCGGCACCGGCTCGACGATCTCCGGGTCGCGATCCTCGCCGAGCGCGTGGAGGCCGAGCTCGCGCTGGGCCGGCACACGGATCTCGTCCCCGAGCTCGAGCGAGCCGTCGCCGACCACGCGCTGGACGAGCGGCTGCGCGGCCAGCTCATGCTCGCGCTCTACCGCTCGGGCCGGCAGGCGGACGCGCTCGCCGAGTATGCGGATATCCGCCGGCTCCTGACGAACGACCTCGGGCTCGAGCCGTCGGACGAGCTCCGAGCGCTGCAGCGCCAGATCCTCGAGCATGCGCCAAAGCTCGGCACGCCGGCACGCGTGAACGGCAGCACCGCCGCCGACGTCGGTCGGAGCCGACTCGTCCGTCGGTCGATGATCGCCGTCGCAGGACTTCTCGCAGCCGGGGTTGCCGCCGCAGGGGTCCTGCTGGTCTCCCGCTCGGGCGAGCCGCTCGTCGTGCCTCCGAACTCGCTCGCGGTGATCGACGCACGGCAGAATCGCGTCCTCGCGGCCGTCCCCGTCGGCAGCCGGCCGACCTTCGTCGCGGCCGGCGCGGGTGCCGTCTGGGTCGCGAACGTCACCGACCGCACCGTCTCGCGCGTCGACCCGGAGACCCTGCGCGTCACGGCGATCGTCGGTCTCGGGTTCGAGCCGACGGACCTGGAGGCGGACGGGAGGCACGTCTGGGTCGTGGGCGGCTACGACCATGCGCTGTGGCGGATCGACGCGGACGGGGTCGTGCGCCTTCGCGTGCGCTTCGAGGAGCGCTACCCGCCGCGGCGGCAGGGGTACGAGCGAGGGATCGCCGGAATTGCGCTCTCGTCCGGGGCGGTGTGGCTCTCGCATGGCGACGAGGTCACCGAGCTCGACCCCGCGACGGGTGACGTCCGCTCCTCCATCCGGGCGGGTGGTCGCTGGCAGCGCGCTATCGCCACGGACGGTGAGACTCTGTGGGTGGGGTTCAATGACACGGCGCGACCGCGGACGCCGGGCGACTCGGCACAGTACGGGCCCGAGCCGCGGGCGGACATCGTCTCCGTCGACCCCGCGACCCGCGTCGACAGCCTGGAGCTCAGTTCCTTCCCCGCAGAGATGATCGTCGCGTCGGGAGGGGTGTGGATCGCGCTCCCGATCCCCGGGCTCGTCTCGCAGATCGTCGGCGGGCGGCTGCTCCGCACCGTCCCGGCGGGCAACGAGCCGGTCGGGCTCGCGTTCGCCGACGAGGCGCTGTGGGTGACGAACCAGCTCGACGGCCTCGTCCGGCGGATGAACGTCCTGACCGGCCAGATCGACACCGTGCTCGACATCGGCCATCGGGTGGAAGACGCCGCCGCGGCCGACGGACGGGTCTTCGTCGCGGTGCGGTAGTCGCATTCGTCCTGCCGACGGGCGCCGACTCTGGGAAACTGCAGGACCATGGCGTGCATCCTCCTGGACGTCGACGGGGTCCTGCACGTCTCCGGCGAAGCGATCCCGGGCGCGCAGGACGCGGTCGGCCGCCTTCGGGCCGCCGGGCACACGCTTCGGTTCGTGACGAACAACTCGACGAGACCGCGCGCGCAGCTGACGGCCGAGCTGGTCGAGCTCGGGTTCGAGCTCTCCGAGGACGAGCTCCAGACGACGGCCCGCACCGCGGCCCGCGAGCTTGCGGGCAAGCGGGTCTTCGCCCTCGTGATGCCCGGCGTCGTACCGGACCTGGAGGGGCTCGAGCTCGTCGGCGAGGGCGCCGACGCGGTGCTCATCGGCGGCTGCGACGAGACGCTCGAGCCGAACCAGGTGTTCAGCTACATGAACCTCGCGCGGGCCTTCGCCGAGCTGCAGATGGGCGCCGACTTCTACTGCCTCCACAAGAACCGCTGGTGGCAGACAAGCCGGGGGCCGCTGCTCGACGCCGGCGCATTCGTCGCGGGGCTGGAGTACGCGACCGGGGTCGAGGCGACCGTCGTCGGCAAGCCGAGTCCGACCTACTTCGCAGCGGCGCTGGACGCGCTCGGCGCGGAGCCCGAGCTGACCTGGCTCGTCGGCGACGACGCCGAGTCCGACGTCCGCGCGGCCCAGCTCTTCGGCATGCGCACGGCGCTCGTCCGCACCGGGAAGTTCCGGCCCGACACGCTCGAGCGGCTCGATGTGACGCCCGACGTGGTGCTCAGCTCGGTCGCGGACCTGCCCGACTGGCTCGAGCAAGCCGGCTGACCGCAAGGCGATGGCGATCCGCGTCGGAACCGACCTCATCGAGATCGATCGGATCCGGCTCGCACTCGATCGACCGGGGTTCCGCGACCGCTGTTTCACCCCCGACGAGCAGGCGTACTGCGAGACGCGCCGCAACCCGGCGGAATCGTATGCCGCGCGCTTCTGCGGGAAGGAGGCGGTCGGCAAGGCGCTCGGGTGCGGGGTGCTCTTCACGTGGAAGGAGATCGAGATCGTCGGCCCGCCGAAGCCGGGCGTGACGCTCTCCGGGAGAACGCTCCGCTTCGCCGAGCGCGTCGGGATGCGGGACATCGACGTCTCGCTCACCCACTCGCACACGATGGCCGCGGCGACGTGCGTCGCCGACCTCGACGCTCCGCTACGGCCGGCGCCCGCAGACGGGTAGACGCCTTCCGTGCACGAGCCGCTCTATTCCGCCGACGAGATGCGCGCGGCCGAGGCGCGCTACCCGGGCTACCCCGGCACCGCAGACGAGCTCATGGAGCGTGCCGCCGCTGCGGTCGCAGCCGAGGCGCTCCGCGCCTTTCCCGACGCGGGTCGCTTCGCCGTCGTCTGCGGCAAGGGCGCGAACGGCGGCGACGGACGGATCGCCGCGCGCCTTCTGCGAGAGGCAGGCCGCGACGCGGAGGAGACGAACGACCTCTCCGGGGCCGACGTCGTCGTCGACGCGCTCTTCGGCACCGGGTTCCAGGGGCCTCCCCGCCCGGACGCCGCCGCACTCATCGAGCGCATCGAGATGAGCAGCCTGCCGGTGCTGTCCGTCGACCTGCCCTCGGGCGTCGACGCCTCGACCGGCGAGACCACCGGCGTGTCGGTGAACGCCGACGTGACGGTGACCTTCCACGGCTCCAAGGTCGGGCTCGCCGTCGCGCCCGGACGGTTCCGGGCCGGGCGCGTGGTTGTCGCAGACATCGGGCTCGAACCGGCGACGACGTCGATCGTCCGTGCGACGCCTGCGGTCCTCGCGCTCGTTCCGCGCCGCGGCCCCCGGGACTCGAAGTTCACCGCCGGCTCGCTCCTCGTGGTGGGAGGAGCGCCCGGCACGACCGGTGCTGCGGTGCTCGCGGCGACCGCGGCGCTTCGCGCAGACGCGGGCTACGTGACGGTCGCCGTGCCGGCCGACGAGCTTGCCGTGGCAGAGATGCTGGCGCTCGAACCGGTGAAGCGCGGCTTCGCGTACGGGAGTGCGCTCGAGACACTCGAGGCGGATCTCGCGCGCGCGTCGGCGCTCGCGGTAGGCCCCGGGCTCGGACGCTCGGACGTCGCGAGGGATCTCGTGCGCGGCCTTCTGGAGCGCTCCACGCTCCCGGCCGTCGTCGACGCGGACGGCCTGTTCGCGCTCGCGCCCGTCGCCCGGGACGCCGCCACCGTGCTCACGCCGCATACCGGCGAGCTCGCCCGGCTGCTCGACACCGACCCCGCCTGGGTCTCCGCGCACCGGCTCGAGGCCGCGGCCGGGTGCGCCGACCGGTTCGGCGCGGTCGTCGTCCTCAAGGGCGCAGACACGATCGTGCGCGCGCCCGGCGGGCGGACGGTCGTCTGCGACGTCGGGCCGCCGTCGCTCGCGACCGCGGGTACGGGCGACGTGCTGACCGGGGTGCTCGGCGCGTTCCTCGCGAAGGGACTCGATGCGATCGACGCAGCGGTCGCTGCCGCGATCGCGCACGGTCTCGCGGCGCGCGCGGTGCCGAACCAGGCGGGCCTGATCGCATCCGACGTCGTCGAGGCGCTGCCGTCGATCCTCTCCTGCCCGAGTCGCTGAGAGAATGGCGGACGTGCGACGCTCGCACGTCACCATCGACCTCGCCGCGATCCGGCACAACGCCCGTGTGCTGCTCCACCTCCTCGAGCACACCGAGCTGTGGGCGGTCGTGAAGGCGGACGGCTACGGGCACGGGGCCCTCGACGTCGCCCGCGCGGCACTGGAGGAAGGAGCGGCGGCGCTGTGCGTCGCGACGGTCGGCGAGGCGCTGCCGCTCCGCACGGAGCTGCCCGATGTCCGGATCGTCGTGCTCGGGCCGACACGTCTCGAGGACATCCCGGTGGCACGCGACGCCTCGCTCGAGCTCGCAGTGCACGAAGGGCCGTTGCCCGACGGTGTGTCTGTCCACCTCAAGCTCGACACCGGCATGGGACGCTGGGGGCTCTCCGAGCTGCCCGTGCCCGGGCCGGCCGTTGTCGGGCTGATGACCCATCTCGCCACCGCCGACACGGACCGCGACTTCGCCCACGAGCAGCTCGAGCGCTTCCTCCGGGCGACCCAGCCGTACGCCGGCGTCTTCACGCGCCACGTCGCCAACAGCGCCGCCGCGCTGCTGCTGACCGAGACCCGCCTCGACGCCGCCCGCTGCGGCATCGCGCTGTACGGGATCGATCCGTTCGGCGAGGAGCCGCGCCGTTTCGACCTGCGGCCGGCGCTCCGCTGGGAGTCCGACGTCGCGCAGGTCCGCCGTCTCGCGCCGGGCGATTCGACCGGCTACGGCCGTGTCTTCCTCGCGCAGGAGGAGACCTGGGTCGCCATCGTCCCGGTCGGCTACGCCGACGGGTTCCGTCGCGACCTCACGGGCACCGACGTGCTCGTCGAGGGCATGCGCTGTCGCGTGGTCGGCGCGGTCTCGATGGACGCGATCGCCGTCGTCCTCCCGGGACCGATCGAGGTCGGCGCGCCGGTGACGCTTGTCGGGGGCGGGATCACCCTCGAGCAACATGCGCGTGTCGCCGACACGATCGCCTACGAGCTGGCCTGTGGGATCCGGCACCACAAGGGCCGTTCGACGAGGGTCGCAGTCGATGGTTGACCGAGTCGAGCACCGCCGGGCGCTCCAGGAGGAGCGGCACGCCGACCTCGAGGCGCGCGTCCGCCGGCTCCTCGCGCCGCTCGGGGGCAACGAGCGGGCACTCGACGTCGGGTGCGGCACCGGCGCGCTCGCGTATGCGCTCGCGCCGCTCGTCGGCGAGGTCGTCGGCGTCGACTCCTCGGAGGAGTACGTTGCATCGGCTCGCGCGCACGCGCCGGCCGGCTGCACGTTCGTCGTCGGCGATGCCGAGTCGCTCGACTTCCTCTACGGGGACTTCGACCTCGTCGGGTGCCTGCGGGTGCTCCATCACGTGCGCCGGCCGGAGCTCGTCGTCTCGGAGCTCGCGCGCGTCACCCAGCCGGGCGGACGCATCCTGCTCGTCGACCAGCTCGGCGACGTCGACCCGATCCGAAGCCTCGAGCTCGAGCGATTCGAGCGGGCGCGCGACCCGTCCCACACGCGCCTCTTGCCCGATGCCGACATTCGCGGCTTCCTCGAGGCGAACGATCTCGTCGTGACCGCGAACGAGGTCGTCCGCGAGGTGCGCGACATGGAGCGCTACCTCGACCTCGTCGGCCTCGTCGGCGAGGAGCGGGAGCGGATCGCCCGGATGGCGCCCGCGGTCCACGAGGTGGAGGTGGGCTGGTACGTCGCCCGCAAGTCCTGAAGGATTCTTGCGTCCCGTGGGCTACTTGATAGTAGTCCAAGTGACTACTTTCTGGTAGTCTAACTGGCGCATGATCGTCGATGTCAACCCGTTCGTCTACTCGAGACCTGTCCCCCCCGAGGACATCGTCGATCGCGAAGAGGAGGTGCAGCAGCTCCTCCGGAACGTCGTGGGCGGCCACTACGTGCGGCTCTACGCACCCCGGAAGTACGGCAAGACGAGCCTTCTCAAGCGCGCCCTGCACGACGGCGAGCGCTCCGAAGGCCTCGTCCCCGTGCTCGTCGACCTCTACCGCGTCTCCTCGATCGGCGACGTCACCGTCCGACTCGAGCGCGCGTACGCGAAGCAGCTGAAGGGCGAGCTGCGGCGCCGCGTCGAGTCGTTCCTCCAGCGGACGGGGGTTGGGCTCTCGCTCGGTGCGTTCGGCATCAGCGCGCAGCTCCAGCTCGAGCCGATGCAGGATCCGCTCCCGGCCCTGCACGCGCTGCTCGAGCTGCCGCTCCGTCTCGAGGCGGCCGGCGGCTACCGCGCGCTCATCGCCTTCGACGAGTTCCAGGACATCGGTCGCATCGACGGCCTCGACGGCCTCCTACGCAGCCACATCCAGCACCACGGCGAGGTCGCGTCCTACGTCTTCGCCGGCTCCGAGCCGGGCCTGATGCGCCTTCTGTTCGAGAGCAAGGACCGGCCGCTGTACGGCTCAGCCGTGCCGATGAGGCTCGGGCGTCTCGCCGACGGCGACATCGCCGACTACGTCGCCGCGCGCTTCGAGGCGACCGGCCGGACGGCGGGGGAGACGCTCAACCCCCTGCTCCGCGCAGCGCAGGGCCACCCGCAGCGAGCCATGCTCCTCGCGCACCGGCTGTGGGAGGAGGTGGCGCACGGTGCCGAGGCAACGCTCGACGACTGGGATGCCGCCCACGCAGCCGCGATGCGCGAGCTCGACCCCGAGTTCGACGCCCAGTGGCGAGGCCTCGACACCTCCGAGCAGAAGACGCTGCGCTCGCTGCTCCTCGGAGACGGCTCGCCGTACCGGACGGCGGCGCTCCGGAGACTCGAGCTGACGAAGGACGTCGTCCGGCGCGCGCTCCCGCGCCTGGCCGCGACGGCGGAGATCGAGGAGCGCGAGGAGGGTGGCCACGCGATAGTCGATCCGCTCTTCGCCGAGTGGATCGGCCGGCTCAACGATGGCCGATCGAGGGCGCCCGACGAGGATCAGACCGAGCCGGGCCTGTAGTCCGACATGCCCGCGAACCGGGCGATGAGGCCGGGCGCGAGCGCCTGGACGATCGAGATCGGGCGGTACGGGAACCACGGCACGGTGACCTCGCGCTTGCCCTTCTCGACGCACCGCAACACAGCCTCGGCCACCTGCGGCGGCTGGATCACGAACCGGCGCATGAGCGGGCTCTTGAGGACCTTCTTCTGCGGGAACCCCTCGGTTTCCACGAACCCGGGGAGGACGGAGTGGACCGCGATGCCGCTTCCGCGAAGCGCGGACGAGAGGGACCGCGAGAACGCGAGCTGGGCGTGCTTGGACGCGGCGTAGGCACCGGCGGGCGCGAACGCGGTCGTGCCGGCGACGGACACGAGGTTGACGACGTGCGCCGTCCCGGACGCGGCGGCCCGGAGCCCGGGCAGGAGCGCGCGTGTGCACCACACACCGCCGAGGTAGTTGACCTCCATCACTCGGCGTACGAGGTCGAGGTCGACGGTGAGATACGACCCGCGCGCCGGCATCCCCGCGTTGTTGACCAGCAGGTGGACCGCGGGGTGACGGGCGAGGAGCCGCACGGCCATGGCGTCGACCGCGTCGCGGTCGGCGACGTCGCACAGCTCGATCTCGCCGCCGATCTCGTCCACGAGCGCCCGCAGCCGGTCCTCACGGCGCGCGACGAGCACACAGTGCCAACCCTTGCGCGCGAGCAGCCGTGCGATCGCCTCGCCGATCCCCGACGACGCGCCCGTCACGACGGCGACCCGGGCGCTAGGTGGGCTCTGATGTGACACGCCGCGACACCCTAGTGAAGACGCGGAGCGTGTTCACGTTGATGTCGACCGTGTCGCGGATGTTCTCGGCGTAGCCGCCCGCGAGCGTCAGGCAGATCGGGACACCGGCGTCGTCGAGCGTGTCGCGGACGAGGGTGTCGCGTGCCGCGAGGCCTCCCTTCGTGAGCGCGAGCCGCCCGAGCCGGTCTCCCTCGAACGGGTCCGCGCCGGCGAGGACGAAGCAGAGCTCGGGCCGGGCCCGGCGAAGCGCGTCGGGGAGCACCTCCTCGAGCGCGGCGAGGTACCGGTCGTCTCCGGTGCCGTCCGGGAGGTCGACGTCGACGTCTCCCGGCACCCGCCGGAACGGGTAGTTCCGGAACCCGTTGACCGACAGCGTGAACGACGCCGCGTCCCCTGCGAGGAGCGCGTGCGTGCCGTCTCCCTGGTGAACGTCCACGTCGACGACCAGGACGCGGCCGACGAGACTCTCGGCCCGGAGCACGCGCAGCGCCGTGACGACGTCGTTGAAGACGCAGAACCCGCGCCCGACGTCGGCGAACGCGTGGTGCGTGCCGCCGCCGAGGTTGGCGGCGATGCCGTCCGCGAGCGCGGCCCGCGCTGCGAGGACGGTGGCTCCGGTCGCACGGCGCGCGCGCTCGACGAGCTCCGCCGACCAGGGCAGCCCCAGCGCCAGCTGCTCCCGCCGCTCGAGGCTCCCACGTCGGACGCGTTCGACCCAATCGTCGGAGTGCGTCCGCCGGAGATCGTCCCATCCGGCCGCGTCCGCCTCGTGGACGTCGACCCCGTCGAGGCGCTCCGCCTCCTCGCGCACCATGCGGTACTTGCCGAGCGGGAAGCGATGCCCCTCGGGGAGCGGGTACGTGTACACGTCGTGCGCGAAGGCGCGCATTGCCTCCCACGCTAGTCGAGCCGCGTAGGATCACTGCGATGACGGGGAGGTTCGAGGGAAAGCAGGCGCTCGTACTGGGGGTCGCCAACAAGCGTTCCATCGCGTGGGCGATCGCGGAGCGGCTCGCGGCCGAGGGCGCGCAGCTCGCGTTCACGTACCAGGGCGAGCGCATCGAGAAGTCCGTGCGCGACCTTGCGGCGACCGTCGACACGAAGCTCGTCACGGAATGCGACGTCCGCTCGGACGCCGACCTCGACCGGGTCTTCGCGGAGACGGGCGAGGCGTTCGGCGGTGGGCTCGACCTCCTCGTCCACTCGGTCGCCTTCGCCGCGGCGGAGGACCTCGAGGGGCGCTTCACCGACACGCCGCGCGACCGCTTCTGGATGGCCGTCGATATCAGTGCGTACTCCCTCGTCGCGTGCGCTCGGCGGGCCGAGCCGCTGATGGAGGCGCGCGGCGGCGGTGCCATCGTGACCATGACGTACCTCGGCGGCGTCCGCGCTGTGCCGCACTACAACGTCATGGGCGTCGCCAAGGCGACGCTCGACGCCTCGATGCGCTACCTCGCCTGGGACCTCGGCCAGAAGCAGATCCGCGTCAACGCGATCTCGGCCGGCCCGGTGCGCACGCTCGCCGCCCGGTCGATCGCCGGCTTCACGACGATGGAGGAGATGTTCGAGCAGCGCGCGCCGCTCCACCGCCACATCGACGCGGGCGACTGCGGCGCCGCGGCCTCGTACCTCCTCTCGGACGACGCGAGGAACGTGTCCGGCACGATGCTCTACGTCGACGCCGGGTACCACGCGATGGGCATGTAGCGGCGGCACTGTTTCGAGATGGGCTCGAGCGGCTACCAGTGGAAGCATGAAGCCTGAGCTGCCGCAGCCTCCCCCGACGCCCGACATCCCCGACCCCGCGCCGTCGCCGGACCCCGTCCCGTCGCCGCAGCCGGATCCGGAGCCCGAGCGTGCGGGTCGCCCG
>Ga0247825_10003397_pt1 | contig 10502 bp, 9 predicted proteins | sample 13C_Vanillin_Day_FD_194413 | JGI IMG/M metagenome (GOLD analysis project Ga0247825, IMG submission 194413) | Soil microbial communities from agricultural site in Penn Yan, New York, United States - 13C_Vanillin_Day48 | ecosystem: Environmental > Terrestrial > Soil > Agricultural land | place... | reverse complement strand
GTATGCCCGTCATAAAGGCGGCGTCTATCGCTATCTGCTGCGGCAGTGCCGGGATGCAGCCGCCGCTGAGGAGCTCTTCCAGGATGTGTGGATAAATCTCATCCGGGCGCGGTCGACCTACACCGTGCAGGCCCGCTTCGCCACCTATCTGTATCGTCTAGCGCATAACCGACTGGTCGACCATTACCGCAAGAATCATCACGTCGTCCTGGTTTCCGTCGAGGACGAGGAGGCGGCCGTCGGCGAGGTTCCGGACGGCCGGATGGCGCCGGCGGAAGAGGCCCTCGATGCGCGCCGTCAGGGGGCGCGTCTGCTGGAGCTTATTGCCGGGCTTCCCGAGGCGCAGCGCGAAGCCTTTCTGCTGCAGCAGGAAGGCGGAATGAGCGTCGAGGAGATAGCCCACGCAACCGGCGTCACTCGCGAGACGGCCAAGAGCCGCCTGCGGTATGCAATGTCCAAGCTGAGAGAGGGGTTGCGGGGATGGCGCTGAACGACAGGGACAGCGATCGCGATCGCGCGCTCGACCGGGCCTACGGCGCGGCCGCCCGCGACGAGCCGCCCGCGCACCTGGACGCGGCCATACTGGCCGCGGCGCACCGGGAGGCGGGCTCGCGTCCGCGGACGCCCGCCTCGAGGTTTCGCAATTGGCGCGTGCCGGTGTCCCTCGCAGCCGTCGTCGTCGTCAGCGTGAGCCTGGTGGCCCTGATGAGGGAGGAGGGCGGCGACCGCCTGATGCAGCCCGACATGCCGGCTTCCGGTCTTCCCGAGCCGGCGGTTACGCCGCCGCGCCCCCAGGATCCTGATCCGCAAGTGTCGCCGCATCCGGATGCCGCGGCGCGGAAGAGGCCGATGGGCGAGCGGGTGGATCGGGTGCCTCATGAGCCGGCGTCCGGGTCGCCTCCTGCGGCCGAGTCGGCAGCCGAAATGGCCGGCAAAGCTGCGGCTCAACCCGAGGCGGGCTCGCAGACCCGCCCGACCGAGCGCGCGTTGGCCAAGCAGCTGGCCGAAGAAGGAGCCGCGTCGGCGGAGCGCAGCGCATCGCACGGGGGCGAATTGGGCGCCGCCGCGGAGTCCTCGGCTGGCGCGCCGCCGACGCGGGAAGCCCAGCCTTCGGCGCCGGCGCGGTCCAAGATTGACTCTGACATGCGCGACCGGGCGAGGCGCGAGGGCGCGCCGGTTGCCGGCAGCGCGGCCCCCGCCACGCCGCGGGCGGCACCCGCCCCGGTCCCCTCGACGACGACCGAGCCGGGGTCGGGCGATCCGGTCACGCCGGAGCTTGCGCGCCTGCTGAAGGAGCATGACGCGCTGCCGCCGCGGGATTGGATCGCCCGGATTCAGGAGCTCAGGCGCGCGGGACAAACCCACCTTGCCGAGGGCATGTTGGCTGAGTTCCGGCGGCGATTTCCCAGCTATCCGCTGCCCGCGGAGCGGCCGCACCAATGACCGGCGCCGGCGATCCCCGGCCCCTGCCGCCTCGTGAGCCCGGCCTGGAGGAGTGTTGCGGCTCGGGCTGCGAGCCCTGCGTGTTCGACCGGTATAGCGAAGCGTACGAGCGCTACCAGCTCGCTTTGGCCGCCTGGTTCGAGCGTCATCCCGGCGAGCGGGAGGATCGCGAAAAAAAGGATATGTAACTGTCTGTTAAAAAAGAATAAAACTCAATGCCGGAACGCCTCAACCTATGCTATTGTCAAAAGAACAAGGTCAGTAGGCGTCAAGGCGGTGCTTTGCACCAATCTTGTCCCAGTAGCTTGTCATATTCTCTTGACGTAACAACGAACAAGCAGAATAATGCGCCTCTGTTGCGGCGCAACAAATCCTCCGGCCGGAGGATTCAGGGTAGCGGACGGGCAGGTTTAAGCCGTTGCGGGGCCGTACCCGAACTACTAGAATTGGCCAGTTCCTTAATCAGCCCCACAACCTATAGTGGTCGGGACTGGACCTATTCTTCGAAAAGGCGTCTTGCTGCCGCGGCGAACCCAGGTTGGGCCGGCGCAGTTGAAGTGCCGGAACAAGGGAAAGGCGGTCATCGTGCGTATTGGAACACTCAACGCGGATCGAAGTGGGACGGCCGGCGCGAAGGCGCAATGGCCGCGTAAGATCGTTTCGGCGCTGGCGCTCCTCGCCTCCCTGGCTGCATTAGCCTTGCTCCTGGGAAGCCAATACGGGCAACTGATGCTCGGGCCGGTGCAGACGGTGGATGCAGCCTCGATGGACGAGGGAACTGCCGCCGTGGCGAGTGCCGGCAAGCCGGCGGTGGGGTTAACGCCCGTCGAGGAGAGCCGCCACCGCGCCGTTTCCGAGTACGTGGCCAAGCGCTACCGGGTATCGCAGGAGGTGGCGCTTGACCTGGTCGGCCAGGCACATCGCGTCGGCAAGGAGCTGCAGCTCGACCCGCTGCTGATCATCGCCGTCATTGCGGTGGAATCGAGCTTCAATCCCATTGCCGAAAGCGTGGCGGGTGCGAAAGGGTTGATGCAGATCATTCCCAAGTACCATACCGAGAAATTCCAGGCCTTCGGTGGCGCCGAAACCGTGTTCGATCCCGCGACCAATATCCGGGTTGGCGCGCAAATCCTTAAGGAATATATCCGCTACACCGGGAACGTCGGGATCGCGCTGCAGATGTATGCCGGGGCGCTGAGCGACAATGAAGACCAGTACACCAACAAGGTCATGGGCATGAAACAGCGGCTGCAATACGTGGCCCAGACGCCCGCCGGTCGCTCTCCCGCCTCTGCTCCGGTGCGGACCGCTTCCGCTGGCAGCGGCACGTTCCCGCTCGACTGACCCCGCTTTCCCGGGAGGGGATGCGGTGGCCCGGTTACGCATCGCTTGGAACGGTGGTGAAGTGACTGCTCACTTGCGTGACACCACTACCTCCAGGCAACTCCTTGCAATTCTGCCTTGCCGCGCTGCAGCGCAGACCTGGGGCGAGGAGATTTACTTCGAGCTGCCTCTGATCGCAGCCCTCGAATCCGACGCCCAACAGGTCGTCGAGCCGGGGACGGTATGCTTTTGGGTGGAGGGCGGCTCGCTTGCGTTGCCTTTCGGTCCGACTCCGGCTTCGCGCGGGCAGGAATGCCGCCTGGTGACCCGCTGCAACGTTCTCGGCCAGGTCGAAGGCGATCCGCGCCGGCTGAAAGCCGTCAAGCCGGGGGCTTCGATGAGCGTCGAGCTCCTGTCTTTATGAGGCGTGATCCATATGTCGATCTTGCCGCCCGACGGCAGGGTTAAAGGCTCACGACTCTCGCCGTTACAGCTTGTGTGAGCCGATCATCAGCCGCCTGAACACCGAGTAGTGCTCTCCCACTCCGGCGTCGGTCGGTTCGCGCCGAACGGTGAGCCAAACGTCCAGCGGAAATCCCTGCGCAAGGTCGGCGGTATAGGCGCATTCGTCTTCGGCGGCCACCAGCGCAATTTCCAGGGTGGGCGCCCCCAGATCTTCCATAAGGTGACGCGCCAGCGCCGCCTTCACTGCCTGGTAATCGGCCTCGTCCATTTCGGCCACTTCGGCGAGCGTGCAGCGACGCGACGCGCCCGCGGCAATGAAGGTCGTGTCGCACCGGCAACCCGGGACACGGTGGCCGGCAGCCAGGTCGCAGGTGGCGTAGCCGCCCGAAACCACCCACTCGCCATCCCGGGCAGCGCCGCCGCCAGCGGCGAGAATCCGGTCATCGGAGTCGTCGAGCCGGACGGCTTTCAGGAATTTCATTGCTTCCGGCGGCAGCAAACCGCGACCCTATAATAGACCGTCGACTCTACACCCGGGACGGGGCGCCATGGCACAGGAACCGGAATTGCCGAAGGACTGGCTTGAATTCATGCAGAAGATGTGGAATCCGATGGCCTTCCCCATGCCGGGCATGGCCATGCCGACGGTTGACGTGGCGGAAGTCGAGAAGAAAATCGCCGAATTGAAAGCGGTGGAAACGTGGCTCACCATGAACGTCGGCTTCGTTCAGATGACCATCAAGACCCTCGAGATGCAGAAGGCCGCCCTCGAGACCATGTCCGCGGGTGCCAGAAAGAAATGAGCCAGGGGTGGGTACGTCATACCCCCCGCCGATGCATGAGCCTTACACCGCAACCGTCGATGCATCGAAGAACGGCCGGTCGCCCTTGATCTGGGTGCGATGCATGAGCCGCCGCGCATTAGGGTCGAAGGCATCCCTTCGATGCATTGCGCACCGGTTGTCCCACATGATCAGGTCGCCCACTTTCCATCTCTGGTACCAGGCGAACTCCGGCTGCGCCGCGTGCGTCCACAGTCGGTTCAGCAGGTCCTCGCTCTCGTCCAGCGGCAACCCGACGATATAGGCGTTGCGGCGCCGGCCGAGAAACAGGGCATTGCGGCGCGTGGCCGGGTGCGTGCGCACCAGCGGATGCACGGCGCCGGGCGCCTCGCGCGGATCGGTGACGTCCTTGAATCCCTTGCGCAGCTCCCCGACGCTGTTCCGGCTGGAATCGTGCTTGCATGACCTGCCGATGATCGCGCGCTTGAGTTCCGGGGGCAGGGTCTCGAAGGCCTTGTACATGTTTGAGAAGCCGGTGTCGCCGCCCTCCGGCGGCACTTCCAGGGAATAAAGCAGGCTGCCGATGGGCGTTCGCTCGTTGTACGACATGTCGGTGTGCCACTCGGCCTCGTAGTGTCCGAGGTTGCCGATCGACTTCCCGTCCACCTTGATATTGGACATCACGGTAATCTCGGGAAAGGGATCGTGGTCGGCGTCGGTCACCGCGTGAACCGGCGCCTTGTCGAGCTCGCCGAACCGGCGCGCGAAGGCGAGCAGTCCGGGGTCGTCCAGCCGCTGGCCGCGGAAGCGCAGCACGAGGTGCCGGTGCCATGCGGCTTCGATCGCTTCGAACGTGTCCTTGTCCAACGGGCGGGAGAGGTCCACGCCGGCGATATCGGCGCCGAGCGCGGCGCCGGTCGGGATGACCGTCACGCGGGAATTTCCAGGCAGGTCCATGAGGTTCTCCGGTACTGGGATTTGATCGTAGCGGCATGACCGGCGCCGGGCAAGTCGCGGCGGAGCCACCCGCGGCCTCCGCGTCTCGGGCCGGGACAAAATGTGGTTTAATCACGCGCTCTATCCGAGGAAGGAGTCGGCCATGCCCCATGCCATTCGAATCCACGAGACCGGCGGACCCGAGAAGTTGCAGTGGGAGGAGGTCCAGGTCGGCGACCCGGGTCCCGGTCAGGTCCGGGTGCGCAATACCGCGGTCGGCCTCAATTTCATTGACACTTATCAGCGCAGCGGCCTGTACCCCATGCCGCTGCCGTTCGTCCTCGGCTCCGAAGGCGCAGGCGTGGTCGAGGCCGTTGGCCCGAAGGTGAAGGACTTCAAGGTGGGCGACCGCGTGGCCTATTCCGGGCCAATCGGGGCCTACGCAGAGGTGCTGCTGCGCCCGGCCGAGCGCCTGGTGAAGATCCCGGCCGGCGTCGACGACAGGACCGCGGCCGCCATGATGCTGAAGGGGTTGACCGCCCAGTACCTGGTGCGCCGGACCTATCGCGTGAAGAAGGGCGACACGATTCTCATGCACGCGGCGGCCGGCGGCGTCGGGCAAATCCTCTGCCAGTGGGCGAAGCACCTCGGCGCGACTGTCATCGGCACGGTGGGCAGCGACGAGAAGGTCGCGCTGGCGAAGAAGGCCGGCTGCAAGCACGTCATCGTGGCCTCGCGCGAAAAAGTGTCGCAGCGCGTGAAGGAGATCACCAAGGGCAAGGGGGTTCCAGTGGTGTATGACGGCGTCGGCAAGGACACCTTCATGGACTCGCTCGACTGCCTGCAGCCGCTGGGCCTGATGGTGAGCTTCGGCAACGCGTCGGGCGCCGTGCCGCCGTTCAACGCCGGCATCCTCGCGCAGAAGGGATCGCTCTTCCTCACCCGCCCGACCCTGGTGAACTATACGGCGACGCGGGAGGACCTCGTCAACGCGGCGAAGGAGTTGTTTGCCGTGGTGAAGGGCGGAAAGGTGAAGATCGCCGTCAACCAGACTTATCCCCTGCGCGAGGCGGCGCAGGCGCAGCGCGATCTCGAGGCGCGCAAGACCACCGGATCGAGCGTGCTGTTGCCTTGAAGGCGTGATTCCCGGATCTCGATTCGTGTATCGAGGTTCATGAGCGCAAAGGCCGCGCAATGCGCGGCCTTTCTTGTTCCGCCCCCCAGCGCTTGCGGACCCTCGCTAGCGGCGTAGCTTGAAGCGCTCGGTGGCCTTCACCAGCTGGGCGCTGATGCCGGGCTCCCACGCCGAGTGGCCGGCGTCGGGCACCACGATATATTCCGCCTCCGGCCAGGCGCAATGCAGGTCGTCGGCGCTGACGATGGGGCAGACCGCATCGTAGCGGCCCTGCACGATCACTCCGGGAATCTTCCTCAACCGGTGCACGTTATCGAGCAGCGCGTTCTCCGGCAGGAAAATATCGTGGCTGAAGTAGTGGGCCTCGATGCGGGCGAGGCCGAGCGACACGCCGTCGCCCGCGAAGTAGGCGACCGTCTCCGGGCTCGGCAGCAGCGTCGAGCACATGCCTTCGTACGTGCTCCATGCGCGCGCGGCCGGCAGATGAACCGCCGGGTCGGGATCGGTCAGGCGCCGGTAGTAGGCCGCCAGCAGGTCGCCGTGCTCGACAGCGGGGATGGAGGCGGTAAACGAGCGCCACGCTTCGGGAAACAAATTGCGCAAGCCGTAGAGGAACCAGTCAATCTCGGCGCGACGGCACAGGAACACCCCGCGCAGAATGAAGCCGGTGCAGCGCTCGGGATGCGCTTCGCCGTAGGCGAGGGCCAGGGTGCTGCCCCAGGAACCGCCGAACACCAGCCAGCGCTCGATGCCCAGGTGAACGCGCAGGCGCTCGATGTCGGCGATGAGCCGGGGGGTCGTGTTGTCGCGCAGCTCTCCGAGCGGCGTGGAGCGCCCGGCGCCGCGCTGGTCGTAGATGACGATGCGGTAGTGCGCTGGATCGAAAAAGCGCCGGTGCGCGGGCGAAGCGCCGGCGCCCGGCCCGCCGTGCAGAAAGAGAACGGGCGCTCCTTCGGGATTGCCCGACTGCTCCCAGTACATGGCATGCAGGCCGTCGAGCTTGAGCATGTCGGCGCTGTACGGCTCGATTTCGGGGTAGAGCTGGGTACGGGTGACGTGGGGGATGTCGGCCATCGGCGCTTTCGCTCGGTGTGCAGTGTGCATTGGTCAATCGCGCCTTCCAGGCGCGGTGCCCAGCAGTTTGCAGTAGCCGATTTTCGCTGTCCATACTGCCCGCTGCGTCAATCGAACGCCCAGCGGTAAAACAGCCCGATGGCGCTGGTCTCGCCCGTTTCCGCGCGCAGGAGCAATCGGCGCGTCAGATTGAACTCCAGCTTCAGGACGTTGGCGGTTGCGCCCAGGCTCTGCTCGTAGACCACGTAGATGTCGTCGGAGATGCGCTTGCCGACGGTGACGAATTGCTCGCCGACCGCGCCGCCGCGCCGCAAGCCGATGCTGTCCACGCCCAGCTTGCTCGCCATCCCGCTGCCGGGCGACGAGTCGCCGCGGCCGAGCAGCGCGGCCGCGGCCATGGGCAGCATCGTGAGGTCTCCGCCGGAGGCTTCGCCCGGTCCGTGGCCGAGGATCAGCCATGACAGTGCGTCGTTTTCCGGCATCGGCGGGTCCGACACCACGCGCACGAACGGTGATCGCAGCGTGCCCGCGACCTCGACGCCGGCCTCGACGCTGGGCAACTTGCGCATGGCGCGGATGTCGAGCGCAGGATTCTCGAGCGGTCCGTCGAAAACAAGGCGGCCGCGCTCGAGCTCCAGCCGCTGGCCGAAGGCCATGTAGGTCCCTTTGACCGTCCGCACCGCGCCCTTGGCCAGCAGGTTGCCGGCCGGCCCGCTCGCGATCTGGATTTTTCCTGCGAGCAGGCTCTCCAGTCCGCGACCGCGGATCCGGAAGTTCCGTCCGAAATCGAGCACCAAATCCAAAGCCGCCCGCTGCAGGCGCGGCGTTTCGGCCGGCGGCCGGGGCCGTCCTTCGACGACAACGTCGTCGCCCGGCGCGGGCAGCGTGGACGTGCGCAGCTCGACCAATCCTTCGTCGGCGCTCAGCTCTCCACTGAGCGAGACCTTGCCGCCCTCGAGTGCGGCGTTGCCGCGGCCCGTGACGACGAGCCGACGATCCGGCCGCCCCATGATTCTCAGCCGTTCGGCTTCCCACTGCACGGCCGCGCGCTCCTCGCGCCTCCGGGCGAACGTGCCGCGGGCGCGGAACACACCCTCTCCGCCAATGATCGAGAACGATTCGAGGCGGATTTCGCGGCCTTCCAGCCGGGCGCGCAATTCGCCGCTGCGCAGGGCTACGCCTTCCGGCGGGTAGGCGAGCGACAGCGCGTCGCCCTCGATGCGGCCGCTCAGCAGGGGATCACTCAGCGTGCCGTCCGCCGCCAGGGTGGCACGCACCCGCCCGTCGACGCGCAGGGAGCTTTCCAGGAGCCCGGCGAGTGCGGCGAGCCGGTCGACATCGACGTTCGCTGCCAGCCGGATGGGCGACGACGGCGCCAGGCGGGTGCCTTCCGGCGTTTCCACGGGCAGCACCGATCCCTCGAACCGGCCCGTGCCGACTTTCGCGCGCACGGCCCCGCGCGCATCGATCCGGTCGTTCATGATCCGGGCGTCCACCGTCAGCGACTCGAGGCCGATCGGCGCACCGGCGTCGCCGACCGACAAGTCGCCGGAATCGCGGCGCAGGCTCGCCGTTCCGTTCCAGCGCGGGGACTGGGCCAGTGCCCACGCGCCGGAGAGCTTCAGCGTTCCCGCGACGTCGGGCGACACCCCAACGAGCGCAAGCATGACCCCCGCCCCGAGGCTGTTGAACTCCCCTCGGGTGCTGACGCGGCCTGCTTCATATCGCAGTTCGTGCACCCGCAACCGGCCGCCCGACAACTGCGCGGTGATCGCGCCGGTGCGCAGCAGGCCGGCATCGGCTTCGATGGCCACCGGCGCCTCGAGCGCGACCGGATAGGCGCCGCGGTTTTCGAGCGCCTCGACGGAACCGGCCCAGGGGCCCGCCGCCCTCCATCCGCCGCGAACGCGCGCCGAGAGGTCCACCTTCGGTCCCTGCGCGCGCAGGTCCGCGGTGTGCGCGCGGCGCGTGCCGTTTGCTTCGAGCGCTACGCGGTCCAGCCGCCACCCCGGCGCGACGACGCCCCCGGCGGAGGCGGTAAGCCGCAGCGGCCCATCCAGCTGCGGTGAATACTCGCCCTGCGCGCTCAAGGCGTTTACGCGCAGCGCTTCCCCGTCGGCAAGGTCCTTCCCGTTCAGGCTGAAATTGACAGCCGGCGCCCGCCACGCCCCGCTGATCCGCGCGATGCCGCTCAGTTGTCCCTTCCAGCGGGGATCCACAGCGGCGAGCCGCGGCGCTTCGACGCGTGCGGTCAGCACGTCCCCCGGCCGGCCGAGCGCGCCGCGCGCCTCGAGCCGATTGCCGCCGAGGTCGAGGTCGATATGGGCTGCGGCCATCCGCTCTGCGCGCAGGCTCAACCGGCCGGCGCCCGAGAGCGGCGCGCCGTTCAGCCGAGACTCGGCCAGCCTGAATTCGGCATCGACGCTGATCGGGTCGGAGAGCGAACCGCTCGCCGCGAGGGTTCCGTTCACCGAGCCGTTGGGAAACCGGCCCCAGGCCGACGGGTCGAATCGGCTGAGCGCGGCGTCAACCTTGAACGGACGGGCGCCGGCGAGGGAAAACCGGCCCCGGCCGCGCAGCTCGCCGCCGCGGGCCCGGGCGCGCACCTCCAGCAGCTCCACGGTGTCGCCCTTGCGCCGTGCCCGCAGCGCGGCTCGAACATCGCGTTCCGTGAGATCGGCCGTGAGCGATTGCGTCTCCGGGCCGGCCGATACGTGGATCTCGCCCGCCAGGCGCGTCGGGTGCAGCCGGCCGTGGAGCCCCGCGAGATTGATCGCGGCGGTCTCGAGCGCGAATTCAGCGCCCTCCGCGCTGAGCCTCCCGCTGCCGGTTGCCCTGCCGGCGCGCCCAAGCCCGGCCTGAAGTCCGGTCAGAAGCACGCTCTGAAGATCCGTCCGGACATCCGCGCGCAGCGATTCGATCGGGAGACGATTCGTGTCGTACGACCCCGCCAAGCGGTTCTCCATCCGGGCGTTTCCGGTCAATACGGCGGCACTGTCCTCGCGGGCGAGCGTGAGCTCGCCCGCCAGCGACGTGCGCGGCAGTCCCGCGCGCAGTGCTTCCAGGTCGAGCGCGGACCAGCTTGCGTGCAGCTTGTCGATCGGATTCGGCGCGAATGGGGCGAGCGATCCTTCCAGCGAGGCGGTGGCGCCCTCGATCTTCCCTTGGACGGAAACGTGCAGGACCTCCAGCGAGCCCCCTAGCGTGGCGGAGAGATCGACGGCAGGCGCCCCCGCGCGGCGCGCGCCGATATCGCCCTCAATCCTGAACGGGCTGGCCGCTCCGATAGCGGCGTTGCCGGACACGCGGAAGCCCGCGACCTCCAGCGTGGCGTCCCGCAGGCG
>Ga0247825_10003395_pt1 | contig 10503 bp, 12 predicted proteins | sample 13C_Vanillin_Day_FD_194413 | JGI IMG/M metagenome (GOLD analysis project Ga0247825, IMG submission 194413) | Soil microbial communities from agricultural site in Penn Yan, New York, United States - 13C_Vanillin_Day48 | ecosystem: Environmental > Terrestrial > Soil > Agricultural land | place... | reverse complement strand
GCCGGCGAGCAGGGCCTGCGTCTCGTCGATGGAAGCGGGGGTTTTCGCCATGGAACTAGCGATTCTGCGGGATTTGCCGCAGACCCGCCAGTCCATGGCCGCACTGGCATACCCATTGCTCCGCCTGCTGCACTACCCACAGGAGACACGCAATGGAAATGGCGATGGTCAAGGAGTTGCTGCTGCAGTCCCTGGAGCACGAGATGGGCGGGGTCAAGGTCTACGAGACCGCGCTTAAGTGCGTGCTCAACGAAGACCTGAAGGAGGAATGGGAGAAATATCACCAGGAAACCGAGCGCCACGTGCAGGTTTTACAGGACGTCTTCGCCCAGATGCAGCTCGATCCGGACGAGCAGACCCCGGGCCGCAAGATCGTCCGCGACATGGGCCAATCGCTGGTGAAGGCCATGGAAGCCGCCCTCGCCACCGGCGACAAGGAGGCCGCCCAGTGCGTGGCGTGCGAATGCGTCGTTCTGGCCGAGACCACCGATCATTCGAACTGGGAGCTGATCGGCGAGGTGGCCAAGAAGGCGACCGGGACGGAAGGCAAGGCGCTGAAGGAAGCCTACGCCGAGGTAGAGGAGCAGGAGGACGAGCACCTCTACCACTCGAAAGGCTGGCTGCGCGAGCTGTCGCTCGAGTCCCTGGGCCTCAAGGCAGTGCTGCCCCCGCCCGAGGAGCGCAAGGACGTCCACTCCGCCATCGGCGCGGCGCGCGCGAAGGCCGAGCGAACCAAGATGCGCTGAGGCGCCTTACTTCAGCGCGGCTTCGACTGCGCGCTTCGCCATGACCGTGATGAGGTGTGCGCGGTATTCGGGCGAAGCGTGCAGGTCGTTGTTCAGGCCGTCGGGCTTCACCTTGATGCCGGCGACCGACTCGGGCGCGAATTTCTGCGCCAAGGCCTTTTCCATCTCGCCCTGGCGGAAGGCGCACGCGCCCGCTCCGGTCACGCCCACGCGCACGTTGCCGCCGCCGAAGTCCGCCACGAACACGCCGACCAGCGCGAAGCGCGACGCCGGGTTCTTGAACTTCATGTAGGCGGCGCGCTTGGGCGCCGGGAAGGCGGCCTGCGTGATCAGCTCGCCCGGCTCGAGCGCCGTCTCGTACAGTCCCTTGAAGAACTTGTCCGCGTCGATCTTGCGCTTGTTCGTCGTGATCGTGGCCCCGAGGCCGAGGACCGCGGCAGGGTAGTCGGCCGCCGGGTCGCTGTTGGCGAGCGAGCCGCCGAGGGTGCCCATGTGGCGCACCTGGCGATCGCCGATCATGCCGGCGAGCTGCGCGAGCGCGGGGATCGCCTTCTGCACTGCCGGCGCGGCCGCGACGTCGGCGTGGCGCACCATCGCCCCGATGGTGACCGAGCCGCCATCGGCCGACAGGGCCTTCAGGTCGCCGAGGGCAGCGAGGTCGATGAGATCGCTCGGCGAGGAAAGGCGCAGCTTCATCGCCTGCACCAGGCTCTGGCCGCCGGCGAGGTAGCGTCCGTCGGACTTCTGCGTGCCGAGCGCGACGGCGTCCTTCATGTTGGACGGGCGGTGGTATTCGAACGCATGCATGTCGGATCTCCTAGGCAGCCTTGGTCTGGAGCGAGCGCCACACCGTCTGAGCGGTCGCGGGCATGGGAACGTCCTTGACGCCGAGCGCGTCGGTGATGGCATTGATCACCGCGGCCGGCGCGCCGATCGCATCGGTGTACTGCCCGGCGCCGGTGAGGAAGCGATAGTCTTCCTTGCGCTGGATGCGCGCGCCGACCAAGGGGGCGTTCACAGCTTGCCTCCCATCGCCCTGGCTCCGGCCATGATGCTCTTCACGATGTTGTGGTAGCCGGTGCAGCGGCAGAGGTTGCCTTCCAGGCTTTCGCGCACCTCTTTCTCCGTCGGGTTCGGATGGCTGCGGGCAAAATCGAGCGCGTTCATGACCATGCCGGGGGTGCAGAAGCCGCATTGCAGGCCGTGGTTTTCCTTGAAAGCCTGCTGCATCGGATGCAGCGTGCCGTCGGGCTTTGCCACGGCCTCGATCGTCATGATGTCCGCGCCCTCGGCCTGCATCGCCACGATCGAGCAGCTCTTGATGGCGCGGCCGTTCATCAGCACGGTGCAGGCGCCGCACTGCGCGGTGTCGCAGCCGACGTGGGTGCCGGTGAGGCGCAGGTTTTCTCGGATGAAGGTGACGAGCAAGGTGCGCGGTTCCAGCTCCGCCGACGCGGGCTTGCCGTTGACCTTCATGGATACCTTGACCGACATGCGAGCCTCCGGGGGATGGGTGCTTTCGGAAGAAGAGGGATGCTAGCCCCGCGACTCGCGCCCGGCAATGGTGCGCTGCGAAAGCTGTCGAAACCGGCCGGGTTCGGTCGTAAGATACGCGCGGGGACCTATGAGACTCCTGATCGTCGAGGACGACGCGCCGCTGGCTTCGGGGCTTTCCCGGATCCTCGAGGCCGAGGGCCACGCGGTCGACGTCACCGAGCGAGGCGAGGAGGCAGTGCTCGCCGCTTCCCAGGAGCACTTCGATCTGGTCATCCTCGACATCGGCCTGCCGCGGATGGACGGCTTCGAGGTGCTGCGGCGGCTGCGCGCGGCCGAGAAGCCGATTCCTGTCCTGGTGCTGACGGCGCGCGACGCAGTCGAGGACCGCGTGCGCGGTCTGGACCTCGGCGCCGACGACTACATGGTGAAGCCCTTCGCCATGCCGGAGCTCACCGCGCGGGTGCGCGCGCTCCTGCGCCGCTCGCAGGCGCACGGCGGGCCGCGCATCGTGCACGGGCCGCTCGCGCTCGACACGGTTGCGCGGCGCGCGTTCCTGCGCAACGAGCCGCTCGAGCTCGCGGCGCGCGAATGGGCGGTCCTCGAGGTGCTGCTCGCGAAAGTGGAGAAGATCGTCTCCAAGGAGGCGATCATCCAGGCCGTCGCCGGCTGGGGCGAAGACCTCTCGCCGAACGCCATCGAAGTCTACGTGTCGCGGCTTCGCTCGAAGCTCGAGCCCGCCGGAATCAAGATCCGCACGGTGCGCGGCTTCGGCTACATGCTGGAAGAGTTCAAGCCCGCGCCCCACTAGGCATGGCCGCGCGCACGCACTAGGCATGGCCGCGCGCAGCCTTCGCGCCCATCTGCTGCGCATGCTGCTGCCGCCGATCGCGGCGCTGCTCGCGCTGGGCGCGGTGGTCGCCTACTACCCGTCGAGCGAGCCGACCACCGAGGCCTACGACCAGTCGCTCGTCGACATCGGCATCGCCCTGGGCGCGTACATCCAGGCCACGCCGACCGGATATCGCCTGGAGCTGCCCGTCGCGGTCGAGCAGGTGCTGCGCACCGACCGCCACGACCTCATCTTCTACCGCGTGCTCAGCCCGAGCGGCGTGCATATCGCCGGCGACGACGACCTGCCGCGGCCTACGAGCGACGCCCAGGCCTACGACGGCATGTTCGAGGGGCGCAAGGTGCGCGTCGTGACCGTGGCAACGCCTTGCGGACCATCGCCGTGCACCGTGCTCGTAGCCGAAACGACCAACAAGCGCGCTCGCGCGGCGCGCGAGTTCCTGCTGACGAGCATGCTTCCGGGCCTGCTCATCGCTTTCGCCACCCTGCTCATCGTCTGGTTCGGCGTGAAGCGCGGCCTGTGGCCGCTCGCGCGCCTCTCGGAGGAGCTCAAGGCGCGCTCGCCGCGCGACCTGCGTCCCATCGACGACGCCGCCGCGCCGGAGGAGACGCGGCCGCTCGTGTCGGCGCTGAACGGACTGCTCGAGGAGCTGGCGCAGGCCTCGCGCAATCAGCAGCGCTTCCTCGCCAACGCCGCCCACCAGCTGCGCACGCCGCTCGCCGGCCTGCAGGCGCATACCGAGCTCGCGCTGGCGCAGCCGCTTCCCGAGTCTTGCCGCATCCACCTCGAGCACGTGCACCAGGCGACGATCCGCACGGCGCGCCTCGCCAACCAGCTGCTCGCGCTCGCGCGCGCCGAGCCGGGCGCGCGCGGCGGCTCCTCCGACGTCAACCTGCGCAGCGTGGTGGAAGGCGAGGCCGATGCGTGGGTGCACCAGGCGCTCGCGCGCGACGTGGATCTCGGCTTCGAGCTCGCCGCCGCGCCGGTGAAGGGCGACGCCATGCTGCTGCGGGAGGCGCTCGCCAACCTGGTGCACAACGCGATCCAGTATTCGGCAAGCGGCGGGCACGTCACCGTGCGCACCGGCCAGCGCGACGGCGCGTCCTTTGCAGAGGTGGAGGACGACGGCCCCGGCATCGCGCCGCAGGAGCGCGCGCGCGTGCTGGAGCGCTTCTACCGGGTTCCCGGCACGCCAGGCACCGGCAGCGGCCTGGGCCTTGCCATCGTGCGCGAGATCGCGGGTGGGCACGGCGCTCGCATGGAGCTCGCGGAGGGCGCGGGCGCGCGCGGCTGCAAAGTTGCGCTAACATTTCCTCATGGATAGCGTAGACATCGAAGTCCTGAGGACCGCCGAGGGCTGGAGAAAGGCCGGGCAGCGCGTGGCGCTCGGCACCATCGTGCGCACCTGGGGCTCGGCGCCGCGTCCCATCGGCGCGATGGTGGCGATCCGCGGCGACGGCCAGATCGTGGGCTCGGTTTCCGGGGGCTGCGTCGAAGACGATCTGGTGGAGAAAATCAGGAGCGAGGCGATCGCGGCGAAAAAGCCGGAGCTTATTACTTACGGCATCACCAACGCAGAAGCGACGCGCTGGGGGCTGCCCTGCGGCGGCACTCTGGAGCTCGTGATGGAGCCGCTTTCGGACGCGAGCGGCATCGAGGAGCTCCTGAAGCGCATCGGCACGCAGCAGCTCGTGAAGCGGCGGCTCGACATGCAGAGCGGCCGGGCAAGCCTCGAGCCGGGACGCTGGCAGGATGTGCTCGAGTTCGACGGCCGGATGCTTTCCACCGTGCACGGCCCCCGGTGGCGCCTGGTCCTGATCGGCGCCGGACAGCTCACGCGCTACCTCGCCGAGATGGCGCGCATGCTCGACTATCACGTGATCGTCGTCGATCCGCGCGAGGAATACGCGGCCGGCTGGGACCTGCCGAGCGTGCCGATCGACCGCGGCATGCCCGACGACATCGTGCGCGAGCTGAACCTCGACGGCCACAGCGCGCTCGTCGCGCTGACCCACGACCCGAAGCTCGACGACCTCGCGCTCATGGAGGCGCTGAAGTCGGCCGCCTTCTACGTCGGCGCCATCGGCTCGAAGAAGAACAACGACGCGCGCCGCGAGCGGCTGAAGGAGTTCGACGTCTCGGCCGACGAGATCGCGCGCCTGCGCGGCCCGGTGGGCCTTTACATCGGCTCGAAAACCCCGCCCGAGATCGCGCTGGCGATCCTCGCCGAGATGACCGCGGTGCGCCACGGCGTGAGCGAGCCCTCCTGGGCAGCCAAGCCCGAGCGGCGCTTCGATCCCTCCGCCTGCGAAGTCAAGACGCCGACTTGAACATCGTCGGGCTCCTGCTTGCAGCGGGGTCCGCGACGCGCTTCGGCTCCGACAAGCTCAGCCACCGCCTGCCGCACGGCGTGCCGATGGCGGTGCAGGCGGCGCGTCATCTGCGATCCGCGGTTTCCAGAGTCGTTGCGGCCGTGAAGCCGGGAACGGAAGAACTTGCCCTTCAACTGAGGAGCGAAGGCTGCGAGATCGTGGTGTGTGCAAACGCTGTCGAGGGCATGGGCGCGAGCCTCGCGTGCGCCGCGCGCGCGGCGGGCAAGGCCGACGGCTACCTCGTCGCGCTCGCCGACATGCCGTTCGTGCGTCCAAGCACCATCGCCGCGGTGCGCGACGCGCTCGCTTCCGGCGCAGCGCTTGCCGCGCCTTACTGGCGCGCCCGTCGCGGCCACCCCGTCGGTATTTCAGGGACGTTTTTCGACGATCTGCTCGCCTGCAAGGGCGACGAAGGCGCGAAGCAGCTCTTTGCGCGTAACGAGGTTAGGAAGGTGGCGGTGGGCGATCCCGGCGTCATCCGCGACATCGACACCCCTGCCGACCTCGCGCCGCCCTCGAAAGTCTGATCACGAAAGAAAACGTGGTCCGTCCCTGTTTTTGCGTCTACGGAGTGGCGGCGTAGAACAGATTGGTCTGGCTTTTGACGTCGAGCGCCCGGAAGGTCTTGAACCCGGCCTCGCGCAGCAGGCGTTCGGCGGTGGCCGGGCCCATGCACGTGCCCAGCCCCGGCCCGCCACGCGCGAGCGACTGCGTCATGCAGTGGAAGATGCTGAAGCCGTAGAACATCGTTGCCACCGGGTTGAGGTTGTCCTCGAGCCGGTCGGCGGCCTTCGGCTCGACGACGAAGAGGGTCGCGTCGGGCTTCAGCAGGGCGTGCACCTCCTTCAGCGTCTTTACCGGGTCGGCGAGATCGTGGATGCAGTCGCAGATCGTGACGAGATCGAAGCCGCCGGTGCTCCTGAACTTGTCGGTGGTGGTGGCTTCGAAGCGGATCGGAAGGCCGACCGCCGCCTTGCGCGCCCGCGCGATCGATTCCGCGTCGGGATCGATGCCGGCGATCTCGGCCTTGGGAAAGGCCCGGGCGAAGGCGATGCACACGCGGCCGCTGCCGCAGCCGACATCGAGCATCCGGCCGCCCGCGTGGAGCGTGGCGATGACCTCGGGCAGCGGCTTCAGCCAGTAGTCGGTGAAGCGGTGCTCGTACATGCCGCGGTTGATGAGGTCGAGCGCGCTGACGCAGTCCGGACCGAAGTCCTCGAACGGCACGCCGCCGCCTTTCTCGAAGGCCTGCGCCACCCTGGGCGCGGCGCGCATCAGCACCGGCACCATCTCGAACATGCCGCCGGCGAAGTGGTCGGTGCCCTCGGAAGCTAGGAAGTACGCGTACTCCTCGGAAAGGGCGTAGGTCCCGCCCTTCGGATCGTAGGCGAGATAGCCGGCGGCAGCCATGCCCTTCAGCCACTCCTCGACGTAGCGCGGCTGCATGCCGGAGGCGCGCACCACCTCCTCGAGCCGCATCGGCCCGGCGCCCTGCAGCGCGCGGAAAAGCCCCGTGCGCGCGCCGACGTAGACCATGCCGGCGCTCATCGCGCCCGCCATGTCGCGGAACACGTGCTCGAGCGCCGCCTTGGTCTTTTCGCGATCCATGATCAAGGATACCGGTAAAATTTGGCGATGCTATCGCCCGACCTGCTCGCCCAGTCCGACCCCGAGCTCTGGAACGCCATCCGCCTCGAAAACCAGAGGCAGGAGGACCACGTCGAGCTCATCGCTTCCGAGAACTACGTGAGCCGCCAGGTGCTCATCGCGCAGGGCAGCCAGCTTACCAACAAATACGCCGAGGGCTACCCCGGCAAGCGCTACTACGGCGGCTGCGAGTATGTCGACATGGCCGAGTCCCTCGCGATCGAGCGTGCGAAGAAGCTCTTCGGCGCGCCCTGGGCCAACGTGCAGCCGCACTCCGGCTCGCAGGCGAACCAGGCCGTGTATACGGCGGCGCTCAAGCCCGGCGACACGATCCTCGGCCTGTCGCTCGCGCACGGCGGCCACCTCACGCACGGCTCGCCGGTCAACCTTTCCGGCAGGCTCTACCGGGTGGTCTCCTATCAGCTGAACGACAAGGAGGAGATCGACTACGACGCCGCTGAAAAAATAGCGCTTGCCGAAAAGCCAAAGCTCATTGTGACGGGCGCTTCGGCCTACGCGCTGGCCATCGACTGGAAGCGCTTCCGCGAGATCGCGGACAGGTGCGGCGCGCTGCTCATGGCCGACATGGCGCATTACGCCGGCCTCATCGCCACCGGCCTCTATCCCTCGCCGATCGGGGTCGCCGACTTCGTCACCACCACCACGCACAAGACGCTGCGCGGGCCACGCGGCGGAATGATCTTTGGTTTACCTGACTTTGAAAAAACCATCAACAGTTCGATCTTCCCGGGCCTGCAGGGCGGGCCGCTCATGCACGTCATCGCCGCCAAGGCGGTTGCCCTGGGCGAGGCGCTCAGGCCGGAGTTCAAGACCTATCAGAAGAACGTGCTGGAGAACGCGCGCACCATGGCCCGGGTGCTTGCCGAGCGCGGCCTGCGCATCGTTTCCGGCCGCACCGACTGCCACATGTTCCTCGTGGACCTGCGGCCCAAGGGCATTACCGGCAAGGACGCGGAAACCGCGCTTGGGCGCGCGCACATCACGGTCAACAAGAACGCGATCCCCAACGACCCCGAGAAGCCCGCGGTCACGAGCGGGGTGCGCCTCGGCTCTCCGGCCATGACCACGCGCGGCTTCGGCCGGCCGGAGGCCCAGAAGCTCGCGCACCTCATCGCCGACGTGCTCGAGCGGCCGAACGACGAGAGGCACCTTGCGCGCGTCGCCGACGAAGTGAAGGCGCTCTGCGCGCGCTTCCCGGTGTACGCATGAAATGCCCGTTCTGCGGGTCGGAGGACACCCAGGTGGTCGACACCCGTACGAACCTCGAAGCGAACACCATCCGCCGGCGCAGGAAGTGCGTGCAGTGCGAGAAGCGCTTCACCACCTATGAGCGCGTCGACCTCAAGATGCCGCGCCTGGTGAAGAAGGACGGCAGCCGCACCGACTTCGACCGTGACAAGCTGATGGGCAGCATGATGCTCGCGCTGCGCAAGCGCCCGGTCGCCACCGAGGAGGTCGAAGGCGCGGTCGACCGCGTGATCGAGCGGCTGCGCTCGCTCGGCGAGCGCGAGGTGCCCACGAGCCGCGTGGGCGACTTCGTCATCCGCGAGCTCGCGAAGCTCGACAAGATCGCCTACATCCGCTTCGCCTCGGTGTACCGCAGCTTCGAGACCCCGGACGACTTCCGCGAGGCGGTGCAGGAGGTCAAGGCTTCGCGAAAAAAGAAGCGCTAGTACCGTGTTCTCCGCGTTCGACGAGGCGATGATGCGCCGGGCGCTCGCGCTCGCCGAGAAGGGCCTTTACACCACCACGCCGAATCCGCGCGTCGGCTGCGTGATCGCCCGAGGCGAGAGCATCGTGGCCGAAGGATGGCACGAGCGCGCCGGCGAGCCGCACGCCGAGGCAATTGCACTTGCAAAAGCCAGCTCCTGCGCCGAGAAATCGACTGTATATGTGAACCTCGAGCCCTGCAGCCACTACGGCCGCACGCCGCCATGCGCGGGAGCCCTCATCAATGCGAAGGTGGCGCGCGTCGTGGCGGCGCTGCGCGATCCCAACCCGCAGGCGGCACGGGGCGGCGAGGCGCTCGCCGCCGCCGGCATCGGCTTCGAGCACGGCCTGCTCGAAGACGAGGCACGAGAGCTCAATATCGGCTTCCTCTCCCGGATCCAGCGCGGCCGCCCCTGGGTGCGGCTGAAGATCGCGGCCACGCTGGACGGCCGCAGCGCGCTCGCGAGCGGCGCTTCGCAATGGATCACGGGAAAAGAGGCACGGCGCGACGGCCATCGCTGGCGCGCCCGCGCCTGCGCCGTCCTGACCGGCGTGGGCACCGTGACCGCCGACGATCCGCAGCTCACGGTGCGCGAGGTCGAAACGCCGCGCCAGCCGCTTCGCGTCATCGTCGACAGCCGCCTCGAGACGCCGCGCGGGGCGAAGATCCTGCAGGGAGATAGAGTGCTCATCTTCGCCGCGCGCCCGGCGCAAGCGCCGGAGAATGCCGACGTGGTCGTGCTGGCGAACGCGCACGGCAAGGTGGAACTGCCGCGCATGCTCGAGGAGCTCGCGCGCCGCGGCGTGAACGAGCTCCACGTGGAAGCCGGATTTCGCCTCAACGGCTCGCTCGTGCGCGAAGGCTGCGTCGACGAGTTCCTGCTCTATTTCAACCCGAGCTTCCTCGGCGAGGGCGCGCAGGGCATGCTCGATCTGCCGGCCGTGGCGGCGCTGGAGCAGCGGCTCAAGCTGAAGCTCGTGTCGGTGGAGCGGCTAGGCGAGGACCTGCGCATTCTCGCGCGGTCCGCATAGGGCGGCGATCAGGAGATCGACCGCGACGCGCGCGCTGCGCCCGTCGGGATCCAGGCGCGGCAGATATTCGGCGAGCTCGATCGCCACGAGCTCGGGCCTCGCGCCGACGGTTCGCAGGCAGCGCGCAAGCTCGGCGCCCACGATGCCCTCGGGCACCGGCGTGCCGACGCCCGGCGCCTCCTCCGGCGTCACGGCGTCGAGGTCGATGCTGACGCCGAAGCCCGAAGTGCCGCCGGTCGCGATGCCCAGCGCTTCGTCGCTCACCGCCTCGAGACCCCGTTGCCGCACTTCCTCGATGTGAAAGACCCGCACCCCGAGCCGGTCGAGCCGCTCCTTTTCCTCCGGCTCGTAGCTGCGCACGCCGATCAACGCGACATGCTCGGGATCGACCATCGCGGAGGAAAGACCGTAGAGCGCGTCGTCGGCCTGGCCGAGCAGCCACGCGAGCGGCATGCCGTGCAGGCGGCCGGTGTGGCTGGTGCCCGGCGTGTGGCTGTCCATGTGGGCGTCGATCCAGATGAGGCCGAGCTCGCCCTGGAGCATGCGAGCGACGCCGGTCCAGGTGCCGCCGGCACAGGTATGGTCGCCGCCGATGACGCAGGGAATGCGCGCCTTGCGCATGGCCGCC
>Ga0247825_10003393_pt1 | contig 10506 bp, 10 predicted proteins | sample 13C_Vanillin_Day_FD_194413 | JGI IMG/M metagenome (GOLD analysis project Ga0247825, IMG submission 194413) | Soil microbial communities from agricultural site in Penn Yan, New York, United States - 13C_Vanillin_Day48 | ecosystem: Environmental > Terrestrial > Soil > Agricultural land | place... | reverse complement strand
GCGGCACGTTGATGGAGGAGACCATCTCCCGGATGGCGGGTTCGGAGCACGGATCCGAGAAGACCGTCGAGGAACTGCGGGCCATCGCCGAGGGAATCGGCCGCCCGGCACGCGAACGCACCACCACACACGGTCCAGCACGCTCATGAGCGGTCAAGCAGAGTGGGCAGTCACCGTGCCATTCAGAAGCCTCAAGGTCGCCAAGACCCGCCTTGCGGTCGCCTGCCGAGAAGATCTTGCTCTGGTCTTCCTTCGGGACACGCTGGCCGCCCTGGCGGCCAGTCCTCGCATTTCCTCCGTAGTCGTCGTCAGCAGGGATGCCGCATTGGCCGAAACAATCGGTGTTCCGGTCATCGAGGACCAGGGAAGTGGGATCGACGACGCAGTTGCGATCGGCCAGCGGTGGCTGCGCGACCTTGGTCACCAAGGCCATTACGCTGTCATCCTGCCCGACCTGCCAGCGCTGCGCACAATCGACGTTGACACCGCTCTTGGCGCGGCCAGCCAACTGCCTCGCACCTTCGTGCCCGACTCGACAGGCAAGGGCACAACATTCCTGACCGCCCGGCAGGACACCTTCAGCACGGCGTTCGGAAACGACTCAGCGCAGCGACACATGCGGTTGGGTTACCACCCAATCTTGCTTGATGTTCCCTCTCTGCGTCAGGATGTCGACACCATCGTCGATCTGGTCCGTGCCGCCCGGATGGGGGTCGGTCGGCATACCCAACGACTGCTGACTACCAACCACGAACTCCAAAGCTTCTCGCTCGATGCAGACCGTGCACCTCACTCCTGCACCGGCGTCGTTCAGTAGCCGGTTGCACGCAGTCACACGCGCCAGCCCAACGCCGTGTCGCGATCGAACGCCATGCCACGATCGAACGCCTCGGCGGTGGCGATGCCGTGGCCGCCAAGATCGGCCGATCCCGCTCCGCAGTCTCCCGAGACCGGTCCGGGGAAACGAACGAGTTGCGTGCCGATGCCAAGATGGGGTCGAGCCCCGGGTACCAGGCGGTACGCTCGCCTGGCGATGCGCTGTGACCACACCAAGCGTTGTCCGCCGTGATGCACGGCGTAACACGGGCTTCACTGCGACCCGACCTTGTGCGCTGCCGATACCGCGATTACCGGTAGATCGGGGGATCTGCTGCGAAGGGCAGGGGGTCGGGGGAGACCGTCGGCGATCCCCAGGGGCGATGCACAGTTCATCGGTGCCCAGGTTATGGGTGTCGAGATCGCGGTTGGTGGGCTCTCTGGAGTCGGTCGTTTCGAGGAAGCCGAATCCCAGCTTGACGGTTCCATCCCGTACGGCCCTCGCTACGTCGGTCTTGGACCGATACTCCCTGGTCCGGACGGTCACCTTGCCGTAAGCCCGCCTAAGGTCGCCGATCATCGGGGATCAGCGATTCGCGGGCCTGCCCTGGTGCCGACATCGGCGTGTCCACCGTGGAGACCTGAGAGCTCGCCAACGGAGGCCGCGTGGCCACATCCTGGAGCAGTTTCCGGGCAGGATCGACCAGTGCCGCATCCACCAGCCCAGGATCGCAGGGGCATGGAGTAGTCCGCGGGTGCGCGTCCCGGCTTCTAAAGCTGTTGCAGCCATGAGGAATAGTGCGCGAAATCAGGTCGGAGTCGTCGCGCATGGGGATCGACACCCGGTTCGGGGTCGCGCATCTGTGCACGGACGCAACATCGGTTCGAGAGCCCGGCCCGCGGCAAAAGTTGGGGTTGACGATGGCCTAAGCCAGCCATATTGTAAAAGTGAAGTTACTTTCATTATTAGGAGTTGAGCATGCCCCAGAACCCGCCGGTATGGATTGTCGATGGAGCTCGTTCACCGTTCGGCAAGTTCGGTGGAGGTCTTCGCGACCTGTCGGTGATCGACCTGGCACAGCAAACCGTGACGTCCCTGCTCGACCGCACCGGATGGCCGGTCGACGATATCAGCGAACTTGTCGTCGGGATGGCGATGATCGAAGGCGGATTGATGGTTCCCGCAAGGCAATTGGCCTTCGCGGCCGGCCTGCCGGAGACTTTGCCTACCCTGACTATCGACAGAGCGTGCTGCTCGGGCATGGCGGCGGTGGGACTTGGTATTCGGGCAATTCGCGGCGGTGCACGTTCGGCTCTCACCATGGGTCTGGAGTCGATGAGCCAGACGCCCCGCTTGTTGCATGAGACGCGCTGGGGCTCCAAGCGTGGGGACCTGACCGTCGAGGATCTCTTGATGCTGCGCAACCCGCTCGAGGGTGGAGTGTCCATTGCGCGATCGGTCGGCCAGGAGGCGGAAGCACGCGGGGTCGACCGTGGACAGCAGGACGCGTGGGCAGTGCAAAGCCACGAGCGGTACTTCAAGGCATTGTCGGACGGATACTTCGACGGCGAGATTTGCGCGATGTCGACACCGAACGGGCCCGTCGAGGTGGACGAACAGCCTCGTCCGGACACCAGCTTGGAGAAGTTGGCTCGGCTCAAGCCCGTCTATGGCGGACCGACGGTCACCGCCGGAAACGCCCCCGGCCTCAATGACGGCGCAGTCGCGGTGATCCTGTCGGGAACCGATGCGCTGTCCGAACACGGTGGCACCCCGCTGGCTAAGGTGCATTCGTACCTCCAGACCGCCTCGACGCCCACATCGTCGGTGTACCTGCCCGGGGTCGCGATCGGCCGACTGATCGAAGAAGCCGGCCTCACCGCCGGCGACATCGACGTCATCGAGATCAACGAGGCATTCGCCGCAACCGCGGTGGTCAGCACCAAGGTACTGGCAGGCGGCGATTCCGGATTGGAACGTGAACTCCACGCACGCACCAACATCAACGGCGGAGCGGTCGCGCTCGGACACCCGACCGGTGCCAGTGGCGCGCGGTTGGTCCTCACCGCCGCCCGCCAACTTCGGCGCTCCGGCGGCCGCTGGGCTGTCGCAGCGATCTGCGGCGGCTTCGGGCAGACCGATGCGGTACTGATCGAGGCCACAGAGTGACACAATCACTAAAAGCAGTAGGACATCCGATGAAGCACACCATGCAGGACGTACCGCTCACGGTGGGTCAGATCTTCCGACGCGCCGAGCGGTACTTCGCACACAAGACGATCAGCACGGCGGAGCGCGGCACGGTCGAGGTGACCTCATACGGTCAGTGGGCGCAGCGCACACGCAAGCTGGCCGGCGCACTCGAAGCCATGGGGTTGCCGGCCGGTTCACGGGTGGCGACCTTCGCGGCCAACACCACCCGTCACCTGGAGCTGAGCTTCGCCGTACCCGCCTCCGGGCTGGTCCTGCACCCACTCAACGTGCGACTGCCCGGTGACCAACTCGCCTACATCATCAATCACGCCGAAGACGAGGTCATCTTCGCCGATCGATCACTGCTCGGTCGCCTGCTACCCATCCTTCACACCCTCAGCAGCGTCCGCCAACTCGTCGTCATCGACGATGGCACCGGTCCCGGCGACCGCGACATCGCAGTAACCTGTCCACTGCCCGTCGTCGACTACGAGCAACTGATCGGGTCGGCAGATCCAGCCGAGCTGACGGTGGACGACGAGTCGCTACCGGCGACAATCTGCTATACCAGCGGCACCACCGGAAACCCGAAGGGCATCATCAACTCCCATCGCACGATCTGGCTGCACACGATGTCTCTCCTGCAGGCCGACACCATCGGCATCTGCGAGCGGGACACGGTCCTGCCCTTGGTGCCGATATTCCACGCGAGCGCGTGGGGACTCTGCTACGCGGCAGCAATGGCGGGCGCGGACCTGGTGCTTCCGGGAGCCGACCTCAGCGGTCCCGCGGTAGCCCAGTTGATGGAAGAGCGACGGGTAACCTTCGCCACCGCCGTGCCCACCCTGTGGTCGCGCGTACTGCCCGAACTCCGTGACCGCGATGTGTCGGCCGTGCGCATGCTCTGTTCCGGCGGGTCCGCAGTGCCGGCCAGACTGACCGATCTCTGCCTCGAACTGACTGGCAATCCCCTCATCCAGGTATGGGGCATGACCGAAACGAACGCATTCGCTGCACTGACCCGCATCCGCCCCCATCTCGACCACGGCGGCGCGGAAATGACTCGTCATATCGCGTCCTCACAAGGGATCGCCAGTGCCGGCGTCGAGGTGCGCATCGTCGGCGACGATGGGATCGGAGAACTCCCGTGGGATGGTGAAGCGGTCGGCGAACTTCAGTGCCGCGGTCCCTGGGTAACGGCCGGGTACTACGGCGTCGATGTCGATCACACCATCACCGAGGACGGGTGGTTCCGAACAGGGGACGCCGCCGCGATCGACCCCGACGGGTACATCCATCTGCGGGACCGCTTGAAAGACCTCATCAAATCCGGCGGAGAGTGGATCTCGTCGCTCGAACTCGAATCCACGATTCAAAAACACCCCTCGGTGGAAGCCGCCGCGGTAATCGGCATACCAGACGACCAATGGGACGAACGGCCCGTCGCATGTGTCACCGTCTACGAAGGCCGCACGGTCGAACCCGCTGAACTATTGGACTGGCTACGTCCGCAGGTTGCGAAGTTCTGGGTCCCGGATCAGGTCCACGTGCTCACCGAGCTTCCGCTGACCAGCGTAGGGAAAATCGACAAGAAGCAACTGCGGGTTCTGTTTGTGACCGACACGCCCCAATAGGGCGTCCGCGCAGTCTCTTTCGCTACATTTCACATCTGATTCCCCTGGACAAAGGCAACACACATGGTTCACTTCGAACAACACGAACATATTGCTGTCATCACCCTCGATCGCCCCGAAGTGCGCAACGCGATCGACGTCGCGGACGCCGAGCGTATCGAGGCACTGATCGACTCGATCGAGATGGACGACTCCGTCTGGATGTCGATCATCACCGGCACCGACACAGTCTTCTGCTCCGGAGCCAACCTCGCCGCGATAGCCGCTGGTGGCAGCCCCGCCAAGACCGCCCGGGGTGGGTTCGCCGGACTGGTCACCCGCAGCCGCACGAAACCGATGATCGCTGCCGTGAACGGTCCCGCAGTCGCCGGCGGCTGCGAAATCGTCCTCGCCTGCGACCTCGTGGTCGCGTCGTCTGCAGCATCCTTCGGGCTCTCCGAGGTCAAGCGCTCCATGGTCGCAGCCGGCGGCGGCCTCTACCACCTGCCGCAGGTTCTGCCGAGGAACATCGCGATGGAGCTTGCGGTGACCGGTGACCGCATCACGGCCCAGCGAGCCTACGAGCTGGGCCTGGTCAACGAACTGGCCGAGCCGAGCGACCTGATGAACGCTGCACTCGCCCTTGCCGATCGCGTCGGCGCAAATGCACCGCTCGCTGTCCGCGAAACCCGACGAGTCCTCCTCGACGGGATGACCCAGGACGCTACCCAGGCGATGGCCGTTGCCGAGGAAAGCATGACCCGGATCCGGAAGACCGAAGACTTCGCCGAAGGTGCCCGGGCGTTCCTCGAAAAGCGGACACCCCAATGGCGGTGCCGCTGATCGTCGACCGCCCACTCGGACACGGATGGGCACTCCACACCGAAAATTGCAGGCCAGTCCACCGATCACCTCCGACCGAAGAAACGCGGATCGATCAATCGGCGAATTCCCGAGAAGGAAAACCATGACAACCCCCCAGACGCCCTTCGAACTCTTCGGAATCGACGGGCTGATCGATGCGACCGACGCGAAAATACAAAGCACCGTCCGCGAGTTCACCGATGACCACCTGAGGCCACACCTGACGGACTGGTACGAGAGCGGCGACGTCCCCGTACGGGAGCTCGCCCGAGAATTCGGCAGGCTCGGCGTCCTCGGTATGCACCTGACCGGCTACGGATGCGAAGGCACCAGTGCCACCGCCTACGGTCTGGCATGTCTCGAACTGGAAGCCGCGGATTCGGGTCTGCGCACTCTCGTGTCGGTCCAGGGGTCGCTGGCGATGTACGCGATTCACCGCTGGGGCTCGGAGGAACAGAAACACCACTGGCTGCCGGCAATGGCGCGAGGAGAAGCGATCGGTTGCTTCGCCCTGACCGAACCGGACTTCGGCTCGGACCCTGCCGGAATGCGCACCTACGCACGCCGCGACCAGAGCGACTGGATCCTCACTGGCACAAAAAAGTGGATCACCAACGGTTCGGTCGCGGACGTCGCCGTCGTATGGGCGCACACCGACGACAAGATCCGCGGCTTCCTGGTGCCGACCGATACCCCCGGATTCTCAGCGCGGCAGATCCCGAACAAACTGTCGTTACGCGCCTCGGTGACCAGCGAACTGGTACTCGACGACGTCCGACTACCCGAATCCGCCATGCTACCGGAAGCCGCGGGGTTGGCCGGCCCTCTCGCTTGCCTGAACGAGGCACGGTTCGGGATCGTCTTCGGTGCCCTCGGCGCTGCCCGAGACTGCCTCGACGCAACGATCTCCTACACCCTCGAGCGCGAGATCTTCGGAAAACCGCTCGCGGGATACCAAGCCACACAACTGAAGCTCAGCGACATGACCGTGAAGCTGGGAACCGCCATGATGCTGGCCCTCCAACTGGGAAGGCTCAAAGATGCAGGCCAACTGCGGCCGGAACAGATCAGCCTCGGCAAACTCAACAGTGTGCGCGAAGCGTTGAACATCGCCCGTGATTGCCGACCGATATTCGGAGCGAACGGAATCACGCTCGACTATCCCGTGCTGCGGCACGCGAACAACCTGGAATCGGTGCTGACATACGAAGGAACCGCCGAGATCCACCAGTTGACGATCGGAAGGGCGCTGACCGGGCAGCAGGCGTTCCGCTGACCCGCCACACCCTCGGGTCCAGGATCGGCGAACTGACCGCATCCCCGGCGTGTCACCCCCCGATATACCGGGGCGCTCGGTAGCCAACACCCACCTTCCCTCCGACACCGCACATCACCCCTCTCCCAGACCGCCGCGAACCCGGCGAGACACCCTCCCTCCTTGGAGACAGCCATGTCCGAAAATCCCCAATTCGAAGTCACCGACGACCGCATGTCGTCGTTCCACTGGACTGCCATCGGCATCTGTGTCGTGCTGAACATGCTCGATGGATTCGACATTCTCGTGATGGCCTTCACCGCCAACTCCGTCAGCGCGGAGTGGCAACTCTCGGCCTCGCAGCTCGGCCTCCTGCTCAGCGCCGGCCTGCTCGGCATGGCACTCGGAGCCTTGCTCCTCGCGCCCTGGGGTGACCGGATCGGGCGGCGCAAACTGGTCATCTCCTGCCTCGTCATCGCCACCGTCGGAATGATCCTCGCCGGGTTCGCACAAGACGAGGTCCAGTTGGGCCTCGTGCGCGTTCTGACCGGATTCGGAGTCGGCGGACTCCTCTCGTGCACCAACGTTCTCGCGAGCGAATACGCGTCGCCCCGCTGGCGTGGCCTGGCCGTGAGTCTGCAGACAACCGGCTTCACGATCGGCGCCACCATCGGCGGACTGGCGGCCGTTGTCATGATCGACAACTGGGGGTGGCGATCGGTGTTCTTCGTCGGGGCCACGCTCTCGCTGCTGTCCTTGATCCTGGTGATCTGGCGTCTGCCCGAGTCGATCGAATTTCTCATCACCAAGGGCGGCGCCGGCGCACTCGACCGGATCAATGCCTTGGCCCGGCGGATGGGCCAGCAACCCCTGGCCACGTTGCCCGCCCGCCAGTCCGTCAGCGACGCGCCGACACGAGGCCGATTCCTGGCCTTGCTGTCCCAGCCCTACCGACGCGCAACCCTCACCCTCTGGATCCTGTTCCTCATCATGCTCTTCACCTACTACTTCGTCACCAGCTGGAGCCCCAAGCTGCTCGTCCAGGCCGGCATGTCCCAGAACAGTGGCTTGACCGGCGGCGTACTGCTCAACATCGGCGGTGTCATCGGCACCCTGCTATTCGGGTTCCTCTCCGCTAGATTCTCGGTCGCTCGCGTACTCGCAGCCGCGACACTCTTCGCCGCGATCCTCCTCACCGTCTTCCCGGCAACACTGTCGACCATGTGGGTCGCCCTCCTCGCCGGGCTGCTGATGGGTCTGTGCATCAGCGGCTGCATCGCCGGTCTGCTCGCTACCGCCGCACTGGTGTACCCGACCGCCACCCGAGCAACCGGAGTGGGCAGCGCCATCGGCATCGGACGCGCCGGCGCCATCCTGTCGCCCTTGATCGTCGGACGCTTGATCGACGCCGGATGGACCTCGACCGAGCTGTACATCGCAGCCGGGACCCTCATGCTCGTCGCCGTAGCCGCTGCGCTCACCCTCCGCATCGGTCAGCAGCCCCCGGCGACCGGTCCCACCGCAACATCGGACCCAGATCACCACTCCGTGCCGGCAAACCCCTGACCCGTCACCGGACCGGAGAATACCCGTCGCCGAATGCATCTGACGCACCGGCACTTACGACGATCGATCAAAGGAATCAGATACTCGACAAGCTGTACGCCGCTCTTCTCACCCTCACCGGCGTCGCATTCGGCGGCTACATCATGCTCGACGCGGTATCCCACACCACCGCCGCGACTCGATCCCCACTACCTCCCGGAAGGCCTCCCGGTGTCTGACTCACACAGGGACCACAGTATCCACGGCGAAACACCGGCGGGCGAGCAGTACCTACCCCCACAAGCCCGGCGTTGTCCCGGTCCAGAACTCGAGACGGACCTCGACCTTCAGCTACGCACCTACCGAAGCCGGCGACAGCAACGCAGCCGACGAGACAAGGTGATCAGCGCGATCCGCGCAGGTACCACCGAGTCGGAGGAACTGATCCGGTTCGCGTACACCTGGGCACCGTACGGAGGCCCACCCGAGGAAGAACTACTCGTGAAGTACGGAATGTCGCAACCGCGATTCGTCAACCAGCTCTGGCAGACGATCAGCGAAGGTGGTTACGACCCCGAAATCATCCGTAAATTACGGGCAGCCTATACACCCCGAGCTCCGAGATAGCGATCGAGCCGAACCGCGACAATGCAGTGCGCACAATCGCGAGCAACGCCAGTGAACCGCGCGCAGCGTGAAACCAATCTCGGGGATTCGTAGCAAGAGATGCACAGAAATTGACACGAGTTCGCAGTAGGTTTCCATGCGTAGCGGTCAACAGTATCCATCGAATCGTTACGGAAACAGAGGAAGCCAAGAACGGCACGATCCCCGGGAATATTCATTCCACACCCCATCACATAGCACGGAAATCGTGGCGGGAAAGCGTCGACACATCATCGGCCAGACGGGCGCTGATAGACTAGAGAGGATAATGGTCGCCCAAAAGGGAGCATGACAAGTGGTGGCATTCGTGGCCGACGAGTCGAAGCCGAGAACGCGAACGGCTCCGACCAAGAAAGGCCAGCTCACCAGGGCCCGCATCATGGACGCCGGCCGTGATGTACTCAGCGAACGTGGGTACTTCGGAGCTACAGTCGCCGAAATTGCGGAGAAAAGTTCGTTGTCCCTCGGTGCGATCTATCGCTATTTCGAAAATAAGGACGTCCTCTTCCTGGAAATCCTGGAAGAGTTGGTCGAGGAGCTTTACACCGCAGTAAGCGGTAGCTGGACAAAGGGAGAAGAGTTCGAATCCCTGCGGGAGTCCTCGCGACGCTACCTCACGACGTACTATTCGAATCGCCACCTCATTGCCGGCCTGATCGAGATGTCCGCTGCCGTTCCGGAGTGTGCAGAACTGTGGTGGAACCTCAAGCAGAAAACCTTCCGACGTAAAGAACGCTACCTTCAGCGGAATTTGCCGGCGAGCCCATTGAAGGCGGAATACGCCGCGGTCGCGCTCGCCACGATGGTCGAGCAACTTGCGTACCACTGGTATGTGGAGTCGGAAAAACACGGTGGCCAGGCACCGAGTCTCGAAGAAGCGACCGAGACTGTGAGCCTGATTTGGTATCGCAGTATCTACGCGGACATCGGCAGCGAGGCCATCAAGGCCCCTGTCGATTGATATGCCACAGGCAGGAACTCGTGGCGACTGCCGCCTGACTTCTAGGCGAGAACGAATCCGAAGAAAGTTCCCTCGCGGTGGATGCGAACGAAATGCCGGCCATGTCAAAATCATTCGGCCGCCGAGACGGCGGACCGGAGGACGAGCAGGTGCGGTTACCAGAAACCACATGGAAGAACTCGCGGAACGCTGGTGGGTTCGTCGTCGACGCATGAAGACGAAGCTTGTCGGCATGGCTGATACCGGCACGGAATGGGCGTACTAATCCCGCTCGTCCCCGAGTCACACCTCGAGCAGATCGCGGCCATCGTCCGAGTGCGAAGAGCGGTCCCGTCGGCTGTCCACCCGGGAAACGAGGACTTCGATGTCGGCGGAGTCGGTCTGCAGACCACCGCTGGTGTACATGTGTGCCGGGAGATAGGCCAGCGCCGTCGGCCATTGTCCGGCAACTCCAATGAGTTTCGCCCTCGGGCCAATAATTCTGCGTCAGACCTGAGTTGCACCAGGTGAGCCGATTTTTGGGGGTGGTCCTGCCATCTGTGCAGGTAGCAGCTGTGCGTGTTCGGGAAATGGCACACTAACAGCTCGGTAG
>Ga0247825_10003391_pt1 | contig 10509 bp, 6 predicted proteins | sample 13C_Vanillin_Day_FD_194413 | JGI IMG/M metagenome (GOLD analysis project Ga0247825, IMG submission 194413) | Soil microbial communities from agricultural site in Penn Yan, New York, United States - 13C_Vanillin_Day48 | ecosystem: Environmental > Terrestrial > Soil > Agricultural land | place... | reverse complement strand
GCTCGAAGGCAGCGCGGGCACGGGCGCGGGTGCCACCACGCCAGGTTCGGTCGATTCGTCGTTCCGAACCACGCTGCTCGCCGAGCCGCGCGGCAATGCGCTCATCCTGCGCGCGGCGAACCCGGCGCGCGCGCAACTGGTCCGCACGCTGGTCGACAAGATCGACCGCCCTGCCATCGACAGCGGCAACGGCGCCGCCGGCAATGTCTACGTGGTCTACCTGAAGAACGCCGACGCGGTCAAGCTCGCGGCGACGCTGCGCGCGGCGATGTCGGCCGAAGCACGCGGCGGCACCGGCGGCCTTCAGGGCACCACGGGTGGCGGCACCCAGCAGGCGTCGCAGCAGCTCAACACCGCACAAAGCGGCCTGTCGCAGGCCAGTTCGGCCGCGACGGCACCCCTCAACCCCAACGCGAACCAGCCGTCGACCGGCGGCCAGGTGCAGGCTGACCCGTCAACCAATTCGCTGATCATCACGGCGCCCGAGCCGCAGTACCGGCAGATGCGCGCGGTGATCGACCGCCTCGACGGCAAGCGCGCCCAGGTGCTGGTCGAAAGCCTGATCGTCGAAGTGAATGCCGACAAGGCGGCCGAGTTCGGCATCCAGTGGCAGAGCGGCATCGGCAACAGCGGCGACCGGAACGTCGGCTTCATCGGCACCAACTCCAGCCTGGGCGGCCAGAACATCGTCGACCTGGCAGTCGGCCTGGCGACCGGCAACACCGCGACGCGGCCTTCGACCGGCATCAACTTCGGCATCGGCACCAAGTACGGCGGCCAGTACATCCTCAGCTTCATTGCGCGCTTTCTCGAAAGCAATGGCGAGGGCAACGTGCTGTCGACGCCCACGCTGCTGACGCTGGACAACGAGGAGGCCAAGATCGTGATCGGCCAGAACGTGCCCTTTCTGACCGGCCAGTTCACCAACACGGGCGCCGCCAACGGCTCGGTCAATCCGTTCCAGACGATCGAGCGCAAGGACGTCGGCCTGACCCTGCGGGTGCGGCCGCAGATCAACGAGAGCAATACCGTGAAGATGTCGATCTTCCAGGAGGTCTCGACCATCCAGGCCTCGACCCTGAACAACGTGAACGGCCCGACCACCAACAAGCGCAGCATCGAGTCAAACGTGGTGGTCGACGACGGCAACATCATCGTGCTCGGCGGCCTGCTGCAGGACGAGTATTCCAGCGGCACGGAAAAGGTGCCGCTGGCCGGCGACATCCCGATCCTCGGCAACTTCTTCAAGAGCGAAACGCGCTCGCGCAAGAAAACCAACCTGATGGTGTTCCTGCGGCCCGTGGTGGTGCGCGACAACGCCGTCAGCGACCAACTCGCCCTCGACCGCTACGACGCCATCCGCGGCCTACAGCAGACCTCGCAGCCGGAGAAGAACATCTTCCTGCACAGCGTGGACCAGTCCGCAGTGTTGCCGGCGGCGCCGCCCGGGCAGGCGATTCAGCCCTTGTCGTCCACACCCGCACCCACGCTGCCGCCGGCCGCCAATCCGGACCGTCGCATCGAGGGGACGCGCCTGGTGCCGCCGCCGCTCACCCCGAGCGACACGCGGGCGCTGCGCCCAAGCACCATGAAGGGCGCATTGCCACCCACCGCCGACCCGTCGACGGCCCGCGAATTGCCCTAGAGTCCGGTCGTGCGCTATCCCCTACCCTACGCCTTCGCACGCGGCCAGCAGTTGTTGCTGGAAGAAACGGACGAAGGCAGCTACACGCTCTGGATGCCCAAGGTGCCTCCGCGCAGCGCGCTGGGCGAAGTGCTGCGCAAGTACCAGGTCAAGACTTTCGAGCCCCTGGCGCCCGAACAGCTGGCTCAGCGCATCAGCGCGGCCTATTCGCAGGGCGAATCGAACGCCGCCGCGGTGGTCAGCGAAGTGCAGGGCGACGCCGACTTGTCGCGCATGATGCAGGAGCTGCCGGCGGTCGAGGACTTGCTCGAATCGGCCGGCGACGCGCCGATCATCCGCATGCTCAACGCACTGCTCACGCAGGCGGCACGCGACGGCGCCAGCGACATCCACATCGAGCCCTACGAGCGGACGTCGTCGGTGCGCTTTCGCATCGACGGCACGCTGCGCGAAGTGGTGCAGCCCAATCGCGCGCTGCATGCGGCGCTGATCTCGCGCCTGAAGATCATGGCCGACCTCGACATCTCCGAGAAGCGCCTGCCGCAGGACGGACGCATCAGCCTGCGCATCGGCACCCGCGCGGTCGACGTGCGCGTGTCGACGCTGCCGTCGGCGCACGGCGAGCGCGCGGTGCTGCGTCTGCTCGACAAATCGGAAAGCAAGCTCACGCTCGAATCGGTCGGCATGCAAGGCGACACGCTCGCGCGTTTCGAGCAGTTGATCGGCCAGCCGCACGGCATCATCCTGGTGACCGGGCCGACCGGCTCGGGCAAGACGACCACGCTGTACGCGGCGCTCAGTCGGCTCGATGCGAGCAGCAGCAACATCATGACGGTCGAAGACCCGATCGAGTACGAGTTGCCCGGCGTCGGCCAGACCCAGGTCAACGCCAAGATCGAGCTGACCTTCGCCAAGGCCCTGCGCGCCATTCTGCGGCAGGACCCGGACGTGATCATGATCGGCGAAATCCGCGACTTCGAAACCGCGCAGATCGCCATCCAGGCATCGCTCACCGGTCACCTGGTGCTAGCGACGCTGCACACCAACGACTCCGTCAGCGCCGTCACGCGGCTGACCGACATGGGCGTGGAGCCCTTCCTGCTCAGTTCGTCGCTGCTCGGCGTGCTGGCGCAGCGGCTGGTTCGCAAGCTGTGTCCCGTGTGCTCTGTGCCCACGGATGGTGGCGAAGGTCAACCCGTCGGCTGCACCGCCTGCGGCCAGACCGGCTACCAGGGCCGCACCGGCATCTTCGAACTGCTCGTCGCCGACGACACCGTGCAGTCGCTCATCCACAACCGTGCCCCCGAAAGCCAGATCTTCGTCGCCGCCGAGCGCGGCGGCCTGCGCTCCATGCGCGAAGACGGCGAACGCCTACTCAAGGCCGGCGTCACCTCACGCGCCGAACTCCTGAGGGTCACCAGAGACTAGCAGCTCTCCGCAAGCCACGCTCCATTTCGCAGGTTGCCCCGGATCCGGCTTCGCCGGTCCGAAGGCAACGCCCCCGGAAGGGGGTTGGCGGCCACACGAAGTGGGCGAGCCTGGGGGAGAGAGAATCAACAGATGCCCGCCTATTCGTTTGACGCCATCGACCAGCAAGGCCAGCCGCGCAAGGGCGTGCTCGAAGCCGATACCGCCCGCAGTGCGCGCGGCATGCTGCGCGCACAGGCGCTGATCCCCCTCGCCGTCACACCCGTCGGCAGCGTTGAAAGCGGCGCACCGGCAACCGGTGGGTGGCGCCGGATGTTCGGCGGCGGCCGCATCTTCAGTTCCACGACCCTGGCCGTCTGGACCCGCCAGATCGCCGGCCTGGTCTCTTCGGGCCTCCCGCTCGAACGCGCACTCACCGCACTGACCGACGAAGCCGAGAGCGAAGCGCAACGCAACCTGGTCGCCTCCTTGCGCGCCGAGGTCAACGCCGGTTCGCCCTTCGGTCGCGCGCTCGCGCAACATCCCCGCGAGTTCTCCCCGATCTACACCGCCGTGATCGGTGCCGGCGAGCAGAGCGGCAACCTCGGCCTCGTGCTGGAGCGCCTGGCCGATGACCTCGAACAGCGGCAGGCGCTGCAACAGAAGCTCGTCGGCGCAGCCCTGTATCCGGCGATCGTGACGCTGGTCGCGATCGTCATCGTGATCTTTCTCGTGAGCTACGTCGTGCCGCAGGTCGCCAACGTGTTCGCGGGCACCAAGCGCGCGCTGCCCATCCTCACGGTGGCGATGCTGGCCCTCAGCGATTTCGTGCGCAACTACGGGTGGCTGATGCTGGGCGTGATCGTGATCGGCACCATCGGCGCGCGAATGGCACTCGCCCGCGAGGCCTTTCGCGAGAAGTTCGATGCGGCGTGGCTCAATCTCCCGCTCGTCGGCAAGCTCTCCCGCGGCTACAACGCGGCGCGCTTCGCGAGCACGCTGGCGATGCTGGCGACGGCCGGCGTGCCCATCCTGCGTGCACTGCAGGCGGCGTCCGAAACACTCGGCAATCGAGCCATGCGCGCCGATGCGCTCGACGCGCTCGTTCTGGTGCGGGAAGGCGCGCCACTGGCTTCGGCACTGGCTCAGAAGAAGCGCTTTCCCGGCATCGTCTCGATGTTCGCGCGCCTCGGTGAGCAGACCGGCACCTTGCCGCTGATGCTGCAGCGCGCGGCGAACCAGCTCGGTGCGGAAGTGCAGCGCCGCGCCATGCACCTCGCCACGATCCTGGAGCCCTTGCTGATCGTGGCGATGGGCGGCGTGGTGATGCTGATCGTTCTCGCGGTGCTGATGCCCATCATCCAATTGAACCAATTCGTGAAATGAAGCTCGCCCCCAGGCTTCGCGCACTTCGTGTCGCTTCGCCCACCCCCGACCGGGGGCGCGGTCCACGGCCCGGCGAAGCCGGTTCCGTGACCGCCCACGAACAGTCATGGGCCCTACGTGCCGGGCCCCCTCCAAGAATACCGCGGAACCGGCTTTGCCGGTCCGCCGGTATTGCCCCCGGTCGGGGGTGGGCGGCTACACGAAGTGCGCCAACCTGGGGGCGAGCATGGTGACTCTTGACGATAAGTTGGTGGTGGCGATCTCCTCGCGTGCGCTCTTCAACCTGGAAGAAGAAAACCGCATCTTCGAATCGGGTGACGACGCGGGCTACATGAAGCTGCAGCTCGAACGCCTCGACGTGCCGGCCCAGCCCGGCATCGCCTACTCGCTGGTGCGCAAGCTGCTGCGCTTCAACGACGACGGCAAGCAGCGCGTCGAGGTCGTGATCCTGTCGCGCAACGACCCGGTGTCGGGGATGAGGATCTTCCGCTCGGGCGCGGCCAACGGCATCTCGCTGCAGCGCGGCGTGTTCACGCAGGGACGGCCGCCATTCGGCTATCTGCGGCCGCTGCGTGCGCACCTGTTTCTCTCGGTCAATGCGGAAGACGTGCGCGAGGCCCTGGTCGCCGGATTCCCCGCCGCGCGGGTGCTCGTCGAATCGGTGCACGCCAGCGATGCCTATCCGAATGAAGTGCGCATTGCCTTCGACGGCGATGCGGTGCTCTTCAGCGACGAAGCCGAGCGCGTGTTCCAGGCCGAAGGTCTCGATGCCTTCCAATTGCACGAGTCGAGCAAGGCCCAGATGCCTTTGCCCGAAGGACCGTTCAAGCCGCTGCTCGCGGCGCTGCATCGGCTGCAGCGGGCCAGCAACCCGGCCATGCGCATTCGCACGGCGCTGGTGACCGCACGCAGTGCACCAGCGCACGAGCGCGCCATACGCACGCTCATGGACTGGAACATCAAGGTCGACGAAGCCATGTTCCTCGGCGGCCTGCCCAAGGGCGAGTTCCTGCGCGAATTCGAGCCCGACTTCTTCTTCGACGACCAGACCGGCCACGTCGATGCGGCCGCGCGCCATGTGCCCTCTGGGCACGTCGCCAGCGGCATCAGCAATCCTCGCTGAGCCGCTCGGGCAGAAAGCTACCTGCCTCTCCACCCCTGGGTCCGCGCCAGCACCGAGCGGCCCGCCATTGCGAACAAGCCACGGCCGAGTGCGGCCGTCAGCATGATCAGCGACGCCATGGCCGCTGCCGGCGCGACATCGCCCGCGTCATCCATGTTGAGCACCGCGATGGCAGCCAGCGTGGTCTGCGGAGCGTAGAGGAAGACCACCGCCGATACCGTGGTCATCGCGTTGACGAAGAAGTAGCCCGCGACGTCGAGCACGGTCGGCATCGCCACCGGCAGGTGCACGCGCCACAGCGTGCGCCAGAAAGGCACGCCCATCGATTCCGACACCAGTTCGTACTCGCGGTCGAGCTGGCGCAGCGCCGTGAGCGAAGTCAGGTGCGCGACCGAGAAGAAGTGCGCCACCGTGCAGATCACGAGGATCGCCATGCCGCCGTAGAGCCCGCGCAGCGGATTCGATGGCGCGTTGAAGAAGAAGATGTAGCCCACGCCCAGCACCAGGCCGGGCACGGCGAGCGGCAGATTCGCGAGCAGGTTGAGCACCTCGCGCAACAGCCCGAAATGGCGCGGCTTCTCGACCAGGTAGGCCGAGACAAAGGTGGCGATCGCGCCTACCACCGCGGCGCCCACCGCAAGCCACAGCGAGTTGAAGTAGCTGCCCCAGCCTCCGCCATCCATGTTGCCGAAGTCGTAGTTCTTGAGCGAAGGCGCGAGCTTGTAGGGCCAGTAGGTCGCCAATGAGGCGAACACCGCCATGCCGATCATCACGACGATGCAGAAAGCGATCAGCAGGCATGCGGCGAGCAACGCACGGTCGCGCACTGGCATGGGCTCTGGCACGTAGAGCGTGGCGCGCGCGGACAAAGCTGCAGCCTGCCGGCGACGCACGCGCCGCTCGACCAGGAAGGACAGCACGGCAGGAATCAGCAACACGAAGCCGACCACCGCGCCCATCTGGAAGTTCTGCTGCCCCACGACCTGCTTGTAGATGTCGGTCGCGAGCACGCCGGTCTGGCCGCCCACTACCTTGGGCACGCCGAAGTCGGTGATGACCAGCACGAAGACCACCATGCCGGCAACGATCAGGCCGTAGCGTGAAGCCGGCAGCGTGACCGTGCGGAAGATGCGCCAGCGCGATGCGCCGAGCGTCTGCGCGGCCTCGTAGAGGCGGCCGTCGGACGTGGCCATCGCCGTGGTGAGAATCAGCAGCGCGTGCGGCAAGGTCCAGAACACCGAGCCGAGCACGATGCCCAAGGGTCCGTAGATCGACACGTCGCCGAGCCAGCCCTTGAACACGCCCTGATTGCCGAACAGGTAGACCAGGCTGATCGCCGGCAGCAGCGAGGGCGCGAGCAGTGGCATCAATGCGATGGCGCGCAGCAGGCCCTTGCCGCGCATGCAAGAGAGTGTGAGCCCGTAGGCATACACATAGGCGATGCCTGTGCACAACGCCGCGCTGACCACTGCGAGCCAGACGCTGTTGAAAGCCGACCGCACGAGCGCGGGGTTGTCGATATAGCGTGCGAAGTTCGCGAGCCCCACGAAGGCGCCCGCGCGATCGAAAAAACTCTGCCCGACCAGCGCGCCCACCGGCAGTGCCACGGTCACGACGAGCACGGCCACGGCCAGCAGCGCGGCTGCGCCTGTCAGCCAGCGGTCCCGGTCGAATGCTCCGCGCTGGCGCAGCAGGTCGGTCTTCTGGTCAAGGATCGTCGACACGGTCGTCGGGTCGACGTCGGCGATGGCGCTCAACGCGCCAACACCGACAGCGCGTGCTGCGGCAGCTGGATATGCACCATGCTGCTGGGCACCAGTGGTTCGACATCACGATGGTCCACCGGCAGGTCGGCCTCGATTTCGATGCCCAGCGGCTCGCAGGCGAGACGCGCGGCCGTCCGGTTGCCGAAGAACTCGGTGTCCAGAAGGCGCGCCGCGAAACTGTTGATGCCCACGTCATCACCGAAGCGCCGGACCACCACGTGCTCCGGCCGGATGCCGATGGTGGCCTGCGCGCCCACGCCGACCTCACCCGGCTGGCAGACCAGTTCGCTGTCGCGCACACGCATCCTGCCTTCGGGCAGCACGGTCGCGGGCAGCATGTTCATGCGGCCGACGAAGCTCGCGACAAAGCGGGTGCGCGGCCGGTAATAGAGCTCGTCGGGCGTGCCGGCCTGTTCGATGCGGCCGTTGTGCATCAGCACCACGCGGTCCGCCATCGAGAGCGCCTCTTCCTGGTCGTGGGTGACCATGATCGTCACGACGCCGAGGCGCTTCTGCAGCGCGCGGATTTCGCTGCGCAAGCTGGTGCGCACCTGGGCATCGAGCGCGGACAGGGGCTCGTCCAGCAGCAGGAGGCGCGGGTTGGGCGCCAGCGCACGCGCCAGTGCCACGCGCTGCTGCTGGCCGCCCGAGAGCTGCACCGGGTATTTGTCGGCGTGCGCGGCCAGCCCCACGAGATCGAGCATCTCGCGCGAGCGCTTGGCGATTTCCCTCGCCAGCGCCCCTGTCGGCTGCAAGCCGTAGGCGATGTTCTGCGCCGCCGTGAGATTGGGAAAGAGCGCGTACGACTGGAACACCACGCCGAAGCCACGCGCCGCAGGCGGCAGGCCGGCGATGTCCTGGCCACCCAGCAGCATCTGGCCGTGGTCCGCGTGCTCGATGCCGCAGACGATGCGCAGCAACGTGGTCTTGCCGCAGCCCGAAGGCCCGAGCAGGCAGACGAACTCGCCGGGTTCGACATCCAGGTCGATCCCGTCGAGCACACGGGTGTTGCCGAAGGATTTGCCGATGCCGCGCAGGGAAAGAAAACTCGTCATGCGCGAACCGTCACTGCGGAGCCTTTTTCTCGGACTTCGATTCGTAGCGCTTGGACCACTCGGCCAGGATGCGTTCGCGATTCGTGGCAGCCCAGTCGAAATCGTTCTTCGCGAGCAGCTTCTCGACGTCGCCCGGGACGAATTCCAGCTTCTCCTGGATGCCCGGCAGCGCGAGCACTGCGAAGTTCTTCGCGTAGAGCTCGTTCGCCTGCTTCGTCACGGCCCAGTCGGCCAGCGCCTTCGCGGCCTGGGGCTTCTTCGTCGCCTTCATGACACCGGTGGCTTCCATGTCCCAGCCCAGGCCTTCCTTGGGCAGCACGATGTCGATGGGCGCGCCGTCGCGCTTGGTCTTGTTGGCGCGGTACTCGAAGGACATGCCGAGCGCGAATTCGCCAGCGCCTGCCTGGCGACACGGCTTGCTGCCGGACTGGCTGTAGATGCCGATATTCTGGTGCAGGGCGTCCATGTACTGCCACGCCTCCTGCTCGCCCATCATCTGGATCCAGCCCGAGACCATCAGGTAGCCAGTGCCCGAAGCGGCCGGGTTCGGCATGGTGATCTGGCCCTTGTAGACCGGGTTCGTCAGGTCGGCCCAGCTCGTGGGCTTGGGGAGGTTCTTCTTCTGCGCTTCGGCGGTGTTGAAACACACGGCGGAGGACCACACGTCCATGCCGACCCATTTGGGCGGATTGGCGCTGTCGCGCATCGCGGGTTTGATGGCTTCCAGGCCCTTCGGCGCGTAGGGCTGCAGCATGCCTTCCTTGTCGAGCAGCATCAGCGAGGTGGCGGCCAGGCCCCAGACCACGTCGGCCTGCGGATTGGACTTCTCGGCGAGCAGCTTGGCCGTGACGATGCCGGTGGAGTCACGCACGAACTTCAGTTCGATGCTGGGGTTGTCCTTCTCGAAGGCCGCCTTGTAGGCCTGCACCTGGTCGGCTTCAAGCGCGGTGTAGACCAGCAGCTCGGTACGGCCCTGGGCGGCCGCGCCGACACCGATGGTCAGCAGGACGGCGGGCAGAGCCCATTGAAAAGTGCGACGCAACATGAGGATCCTCTTGGGGTTGTGGCTGGGCAGCAGACTGCCGATTCGGTGCGCGGCTCCGCGCGAAACCTGCTGATCATCCGGAGGGCATGTGACAGGCGTTTGTCAATTCCCCATGCGGGGGCAACCTGTCACGGAGCCGTCATGCCGCCGACTCGTTTCAGCGCCGCTTAAGCTTGTGGCGCTTCCGGGCGCTACGATGAAAGATACGCGCCGGTCTGGCGTGAACCCAGGTCCACGCCAATGACTGAACCGACACAAGCCCCCAAGAACATCCTTGCCACCCTGCGCCGCATCGGCGCACTTGCGGCGCCCTACTTCCGATCAGAGGAAAAGTGGGTGGCGCGCGGCCTGCTCGCAGCCATCGTCGCGCTCAACCTGGGCGTGGTCTACATGCTGGTGCTGAACAACCAGTGGTACGCGCGCTTTTACGACGCATTGCAGAACAAGGATCAGGCCGTGTTCTGGAGGGAGATCGTCTACTTCTGCTGGATCGCGGCCGCCTACATCCTCATCGCGATCTTCAAGTTCTATCTGACGCAACTGCTGCAGCTGCGCTGGCGGGCGTGGATGACGCGCAGCTATCTGGCGCGCTGGATGGCCAACCACACCTTCTATCACCTCGAGCTCGCGCGCTACGGCCAGCAGGACGGACAGACGCCGGACAATCCCGACCAGCGCATCCAGGAGGACATGCAGATCTTCACGGACTACACGATGACGCTGTCGATGGGGCTGCTCAACGCCGTGGTCACGCTGGTGAGCTTCATCGGCATCCTGTGGGGTCTGAGCGGCGTCGTGAGCCTGCCGCTGTTCGGCAGCACCTATTCGGTCCCGGGTTCGATGGTCTGGATTGCGCTGGTTTACTGCGCGGCCGGCACGGTCATCACGCACTACATCGGCCGGCCGCTGATCGGCCTGAACTTCCAGCAACAACGCTACGAAGCCGACTTCCGCCACCATCTGGTTCGCGTGCGGGAGTACAGCGAGGCCATCGCGCTGGACCGCGGCGAGCAGGTCGAGCATGGTCAGCTCAAGCTGCGCTTCGGTTCGGTGCTGAAGAACTACCTGCAGTTGATCAAAAA